>Ga0187881_10001758_pt1 | contig 21949 bp, 17 predicted proteins | sample June2016WEW_19_1_2_FD_133017 | JGI IMG/M metagenome (GOLD analysis project Ga0187881, IMG submission 133017) | Peatland microbial communities from SPRUCE experiment site at the Marcell Experimental Forest, Minnesota, USA - June2016WEW_19_100 | ecosystem: Environmental > Terrestrial > Soil >...
CGTGTCCGGGAATCACAGCTAGGCCGGTCCCGGTCCCGATCATAAGGATGTGCTTGCCCTGGATCTTGTCGAGGGTGAAGAAACCTTCCGCCTTCGGGCCGACGTGCAACCGGTCCCCGATCTTGAGGTTGAACAGCCGCGGCGTGAGCTCGCCGCTCATGATCAGGGTCAGGTAGAACTCGAGGTACTCGCCGGCGCGGCTCTCCGACACGATGCAATAGGAGCGGCGGATCATCCGGTCCGGATCGGCGGCGGCCCGGGCCGCGGCAGCAGCCTGTGCATCCACGGCCGACTGGCTTTCCAGCGTGCCGGCGGGCCCCTCTCCGGCCACGATGCTCGGCCCGTCGGCGTCCGCTTCTTCGAGGCGCGGCTCCGTGGCCTTCAGCCCGAGCACTACGTACTGGCCCGGCTTGAACTCGAACGGAAGGTTGTCGGGTGCCACGCGCATGATGACCAATCCGGGGGCAACCTCTACCCGGCCTATCACCGTTGCGTTGTACTCGGCCGCCATGCTGCCCTCCGCTAGACCGGCGCCGCCCGGGGACGGGACCGCGCTCGCCCAAGGGAGGATACGTCGCGGACGGCCGGTTTCTACGGGAGGGGCCATAAGACGGTCCACGGAATGACCACGGCCGGTAGATCGGCCGTGGTCACCGCCCTGGGGCCCGGCGAAAGCGACCTTGACTCCACAGGCGGCTCCCGCGCCCGCTCGGCCCGCTCGGCCCAGGTCGGAAGCTCGTCGATGCAGTTGGTTCTGCGCTGGTCGTCTGAGACAGCCCCGCGGAGGCCAGCGGGCGGATCGTTACCAGATAGGATCTCGGGAAGCGGCCCGCTCGGACGGGACGTCGCGCGCTTCGAATCTTGGCTGCCGGTGGTCGCGTAGACTACGAGCGAGTAGCGTGCGGAGCGTGCCCATGGAACTCGGACCGACCCTGGCAGCCAGCCGCCTTTTCGCGCCAAATCCCGCCCAACGGCTGGTCGCCCGCGAGCTCTACGACGGCATCGCCGGCCTCCCGATCGTCAGCCCGCACGGCCACGTCGACCCGCGACTCCTTGCCGACCCGGACGCGACCTTCGGGACACCCACGGATTTGTTCATTATCCCGGACCATTACATATTGCGGATGCTCTACTCGCAGGGGATCCCGCTCGAGGCACTCGGGGTTCCGGTCCGAAACGGGCGTACGGCCGACCCCGCGACCGAGACCGACCACCGTCGCGCCTGGCAGCTCTTTGCCGATAACCTTTTCCTCTTCCGGGCGACACCGTCCGGCCTGTGGCTGGCCCATGAGCTCCACGAGGTGTTCGGGATTGACGAGCCGCTCACGGGCGACAACGCCGGGGCCGTGTACGACGAGCTGTCGGCGAAGCTCGCCCGCCCGGAGTTCCGGCCGCGCGTCCTTTTCGAGCGGGCCGGAATCGAGACGCTCTGCACGACGGACGACGCGGCCGACCCGCTCGACAGCCACCGGGCGATCCGTGCGTCCGGCTGGTCTGGCGACGTGCGCCCGACCTTCCGACCCGACGGTGTGGTGAACCTCCTCGCCCCAGGCTGGCGGGACCGCCTCGATTCGCTTTCGGCCACTGTCGGCCGGGACGTCACGCGGACCGCCGCGCTCGTGGCCGCGCTGGAGGAGCGGCGCTCGTTCTTCCGCGCGATGGGCGCGATTGCGGCCGATCACGGCGTCGACTCGGCGTACACCGCGTCACTCGACGAGGCCGAGGCCGACGCGATCCTCGACCATGCTTTTCGCGGTAAGGCGACCCTAGAAGAAGCCCGCCGCTTCATCGGCCACATGCTGATCGAGTTCGCCCGGATGAGCGTGGAGGACGGGCTCGTCATGCAGCTCCACGTCGGCTCGTTCCGCAACCACAACGTGGCGCTGTTCGAGCGGTTCGGAGCCGACATAGGCGCGGACATCCCCGTCGCCGCGGAGTTCACCCACAACCTGAGGCCGCTCCTCGAGCGGTTCGGGAACGATCCGCGCCTGACGCTCATCGTGTTCACGCTCGACGAAACCGCGTACGCGCGCGAGCTTGCCCCGCTCGCCGGCCACTACCCTGCGCTCCGGATCGGCCCGCCGTGGTGGTTCCACGACAGTCTCAATGGGATGGCCCGCTACTTTGACCAGGTGATCGAAACGGCCGGGCTATACAACACGGTCGGGTTCAACGACGACACGCGCGCCTTCTGCTCGATCCCCGTCCGGCACGACGTCTGGCGGCGCGCGAGTGCTAACTGGCTCGCCGGCCTTATACTCCGCGGGATCCTCGACGCGTCCGACGCACGAATCATGGCCCACGAGCTGGCCTACGGCCTCGCGAAGCGGGCCTACCGGCTCGACGGCAGCACGGCGGCCCGGTGAGCGGCGAGGCCGTAGGCGGCGAGGCCGTCAGAGGCGGCACTCGATGATTGGCCTCGATCTCGGAACGACGAGCTGCAAGGCGGTCGTCCTCGACGCCGCCGGGCGGACCGTCGCCACTGCAAGCGAGTCCTACGATCTCCGGGTACCCCGCCCCGGCTGGGCCGAGCAGGACGTCCTCGTCATCAGGGACGCAGTCACCCGCTCGCTCCGCTCGGTCGCCGCGTCCTCCCCCGTGGCGCCGAGGGGGATCTCCTTCAGCGGTGCCATGCACAGCTGCCTCCCGGTCGACCCCGACGGCGCCCCGCTCGCGAACGCGATGACGTGGGCGGACAACCGGGCCGCCCACCTCGAGCCGGCGGTCCGGGACGAGGTCGACGTTCCCGCGCTCTACGCACGGACGGGCTGCCCGGTCCGCTCGACGTACCATCCGATTCGGCTCCGCTGGTGGGCGGAGGAGGCGCCGGGGGTCGCGCGGCGCGCCCGTTGGTTCGTCGCGCTCAAGGACTGGGTCCTCCACGACCTCACGGGTATCTGGGCGACCGACCTAGGCCTCGCCTCGACAACCGGCCTCCTCGACATAACGGGCCTTGCGTGGGATCCGGAAGCGCTCCGGGTCGCGCGGGTCGGGCCCGAAGTACTGCCGATGCTCGTGTCCCCCGCTGCTGTCGTCGGCGGCCTGACGGCCGAGGCGGCGGCCGCGACTGGCCTTCGCGCGGGCTTACCGGTCGTTGCGGGCGGGAGCGACGGGGGGATGGCGAACCTCGGAACGGGCATCTCAACGCCGGGCCAAGCGGTACTCACCGTCGGGACGAGCGGTGCAGTCCGCCAACTCCAGGACCGGCCCTGGCTCGACTCGGACGAGCGCACGTGGTGCTACGTGCTCGACGAAGGCCGCTGGTTCATCGGCGGCGCCATCAACAACGGCGGGCTCGCCCTCGCCTGGACGCGGACTACCCTCTACCCGGAGCTCACGCCGGCCGACGGCTTCCGGCGGCTCGCCGCCGACGCCGCCGCTGTCCCGGCCGGCGCCGAGGGCGTCTTCCTCCTCCCGTACTTCACCGGTGAGCGGAGCCCGTCCTGGACGCCGAACGACCCCGCGATGGTCTACGGCCTCCGCCTCGAGCACGGCCGAGGCCATCTCGCCCGGGCCGCGATGGAGGGTGTCGCCCATTGCCTCGCCGACGTCTGGGGGGTTCTCCCGCAGCCGGCCGCGACAGGCGAGGTCACCCGCCTGACCGGCGGCATCACTCGGACGCCCGTCTGGGCCCAGATCCTCGCCGACGTCATCGGTGTCCCGCTCATGGCCCTCGACCTCACGGACGCCTCGGCGACCGGTGCCGCGCTGCTCGGCTTCCGCGCGCTCGACCGGCTTCCGCCGGGCCTCGCGGGCGCGGCCGTCCCAAGCGGGCCCGTTTATTCGCCGGGAGCCGACCGCGCCTTCTACGTCCGCCACCACGAGGCGTTCGACGCGCTCCGCGCCGTCATGCGGACGCAAGAGGGCGCGCTCGCGACCGCCACCCGCGCCACGCCCGACAGCGCCGCCAGTACCGCCGCGGCCTCGACCACGGCGAACTCGACGTGAGGCACGCGCTGAGACACGACCCGATACTCGACCAGGAGAGCACGATGGACCTCTTCGATCTGACCGGCAGCGTCGCCGCGGTCATCGGCGGCACCGGCGTCCTCGGCGGGGCGATATCCCACGGCCTCGGCCGAGCGGGCGCCGCGGTTGCCGTCATGGGTCGGTCTGCCGAACGCGGCGAGGCTCGCGCCTCCGCCCTGCAGGCCGAGGGCGTCCGGGCGGCGTTCGTCGAGGTAGACGCGACCGACCCCCACTCTCTCGAGACCGCCCGGCAGGCGGCCGAGGACCGCCTGGGGCCGGTGAACGTCCTCGTCAACGCCCCTGGCGTGAACAGCTCGACGCCATTCCTCGAGATCGACCCCGACGAATGGCACCGGATCATCGACGCAAACCTCACGTCCGTATTCCTCGCCTGCCAGGTCTTCGTCCGATCGATGATCGCAAACGGCAACGGCGGCTCGATCATCAATCTCTCGTCGGCGTCGTCCGGCCCGCCCCTCTCCGGGGTGCTCACCTACTCGGTCAGCAAGGCCGGGCTGAACAACCTCACCCAGTACCTCGCCCGCGAGCTCGCGCCCCATCGAATCCGCGTGAACGCGATCGCGCCGGGATTCTTCCCGGCGGAGCAGAATCGAAAACTCCTCTCGGAGGCACGCGTCCGGGCGATCGTCGGGCACACGCCGGCCGGCAGGCTCGGCGAGCCCGACGAGCTCGTCGGTGCGACGATCTGGCTCGCATCCGGGCGAGCGTCCGGGTTCGTCACCGGGGCAATCGTCCGGGTGGACGGCGGTTTCAGCGCGATGACGATCTAGGCGAGCGCCAGGGCGACCACGAGACGAACGAGACGAACGAGACGAACGGCACCGACGAGGCCCACGCGACCGAGACGAGGACCGATGTGACCACGAGCGACGGCGCAACCACCGATAGCACCAGGGGCTCCCGGGACAGCGAGGGCCGGCTGAGCGACCCGCCCGTCTTGCCGCCCGCCGTCGAGCGACCGGCTCCGGCCGCGCCGGGTCGGCCCATGTTCCCCGAGTTCGCGCGAGGGACGCTCCCAGAGTGGGCGCTCGTCCGGCAGTGGTTCGATCCAACCGAGATCGCCGACGTCGGCGATGCCGTCCGGGGGGCGCTCGACCCGCTCATGGCGACGATCCCGCCGGGGGCTCGCGTCTGCGTCGCCGTCGGCAGCCGTGGCATCGACCGGATCGACCAGGTTGTCCGGGCGGTCATCGACCGGGCCCGCGAGGCAGGAGCGAGCGTCTTCATCGTCCCGGCGATGGGCAGCCACGGCGGTGCTACCCCCGAGGGTCAACTCGAGGTGCTCGCAGAATACGGGGTCACTCCCGAGTTGATGGGCTGCGAGATCCGCTCGAGCATGGAGACGGTCCAACTGGGCGAGGTCAGGCCGGGTATCCCGGTCTTCGTCGACCGGAACGCCTACGAGGGCGCCGACCTGATCGTCCCGATCAACCGCGTCAAGGTTCACACGGACTTCAACGGCCCGGTCGAGAGCGGACTGATGAAGATGATCGCGATCGGCCTCGGGAAACAGAAGGGCGCCGACACGTTCCACGGCCAGGGCTTTGCCGTCTTCCACAAGCTCATCCCGGCGGTCGCCGCGCATACGCTCGCGCGCGCCCCGATCCCGTTCGGCCTCGCGCTCGTCGAGAACGGCCATGCCCGGCTTCTCCACGTCGAGGCTGTCCCGGCCGACCGGATCGCGACCCGAGAGCCGGAGCTACTCGTCATGGCGACCGAGGCGCTCGCGCGAATCCCGCTCCCGGAGATCGATGTCCTCGTCCTCGACGAGATAGGGAAGGACATCAGCGGCCTCGGCATGGACTCCAACGTCGTGGGACGCTACTACGCGGGGCCAACCGGGATCCCGCCGGCCGTCCAGCGCATCGTCGTGCGCGACCTGACCGCCCCGACCGAGGGCAACGCGGTCGGGATCGGGATGGCGGACGTCGTCCTGCGCCGGGCGGTCGAGAAGATCGACCGACGCAAGACGTATGTGAACTGCATCACGGCCAAGACTCCGGAGGGCGCCCGAGTCCCACTCACGGTCGACACCGACCGCGAGGCGCTCTCGATCGCCCTCGCCTGCTGCCTCAGAGTCACGCCGCAGGATTCCCGGATCGTTCGCGTGCGCGATACGAAGCACCTCGAGCAGCTCTACGTGAGCGCGCCCGCGCTCCCGGACGTACTGGCGACCGGGAATTGCGAGGTCGTCGAGCCGCTTCGCCCGATCGCCTTCGACGCGGCGGGGATGTTCGTCGATCGCCTCGCGTAGGTGGCTCCTCACATGCTTCCGTCCGAGGTAGCGGCGGGCGTCACAGCGATTCTCGGCGAGAGGGCGAGCGTCGTCGAAGAACTCACGCCCCCGTGGTCGGCCGCGACGCGGAGCGTCCTCGTCGGGGCTGAAGCCGCGGGGGGTAGGTTCGTCGTCCAGTGGTCGGTCGGCGCTCGGGCGGCCGACCGAGGGGCAATTGATCGACGCCTCCGGCTCGGACGGGACCTCGCCCGCGTCGCACCCCGGCTGCCGGTGCCCGAGGTACTTGGTGGGGAAGGCCACGGGCCGACGCCGTATGTCGTCTCCCGGTTCGTGCCGGGGATCTTAGGGCGCGAGCTGCTCGGCAATGACTCGAGCGCTGCGCTCGTCGGCGCGGCGATCGGCCGGGTCGCGCGCGAGATCTCCCTCGTCCCGACGGTAGGGCTTCACCTTCCCCGGACGTGGGGTGACCCGGATCGCCTTGGCGCAGCCGCGCGACGCTGGCTCGAAGAGGCTGGCCCCTCCGTCGGTGCGGTCGCGGCTCGTCGGATCCACGACGTCATTGAACGCCTGCCCGACGGCTTCGCGGGCGTTCGGCCGGTCTTGGCACACGGCGACCTCGCGCCGGTGAACGTCCTCATCCGCGACGGTGCCGTCGTGGCGCTCCTCGATCTCGAGCGCGCCCGTCTCGCACACCGGCTCTTCGATGCCGCATGGTGGAGCTGGATCATCCGCTACCACCACCCCACGCGGTGGCCGGCGGCCGGTGGGGCGTTTCTCTCCGCGGCCGGAATCGAGCACAACGCGAGCATGCTCGCGCAGCTCAAGATGCTGGCCGTCCTCCAGTGCCTCGAGATGCTGGCCACAACGCCTCCGGGACGGCCGGGAGCCCGCCGCGACTGGGCGGACCGAATCGTCCACGTTCTCGAATGGAGCCACGATGGACCTCCTCCCCTGGCCGGAGCAGGAGGTTACGGAACGGTTCGGCTATGAGTGCCCCGCCCAGGTCGAGCGGCCTGTCACAACACCCGTGAACAGTAATTGGGGTCCGCGCCACACCCTGGCCGTTCGTCCGGTAGCATCTTGTATACGTCATTCTCCTGCCGAGTGACGGATTGGGTCGAGGCAACGGGCCCAACAGATCCGCGTTGTTGCCTTGCTGCGTCGAGCGCAGCCTGGCGAGTGCCGCGAGCAGGCTAGTGTGAAGTCGCGAAGAGGTGGTGGCGTCATCGACCGTCGCCGGTCACCGCAAAGACCATGAACCGATTGAGCTCACAGGAGTGGGCGCCTCGAGGAGCAACAATGGCAAGAACCACACCGGTCGGAGAGAGCGTGCGGACACATGAGTCTGTCGCAGGCGTTCTCGGCCCCCTGCGTCGCCCGCTGGACTCGATCTTCACTCCGCAATCCGTCGCTGTTGTGGGCGCGACCGAGAAGCAAGGCAGCGTCGGACGGACGGTGCTGTGGAATCTCATAAGCAGCCCGTTTGGCGGCACGGTCTTTCCGATCAACCCAAAGCGCTCGAATATCCTCGGGCTAAAGGCGTATCCCACCCTTGCGGACACCCCCGACCCGGTCGAACTCGCCGTCATCGTCACCCCGGCGCCGACCATTCCGGGCGTAATTGGCGAGTGCGTTGCCGCCGGCGTCCGGGGGGCGATCATCATCTCGGCCGGCTTCAAGGAGATCGGCCCCGAGGGCGAGGAGCTGGAGCGCCAGGTCCTGGAGCGCGCGCGCCGCGGTGGCATCAGGGTTGTTGGGCCAAACTGCCTGGGTGTCATGAACCCGGTCGGAGGCCTCAACGCCACGTTCGCCGCCGGCATGGCGCGGGCCGGCTCCGTAGGCCTCGTGAGCCAGAGCGGCGCCCTGCTCACGGCCATCCTCGACTGGAGCCTCTGCGGCAACGTTGGCTTTAGCTCCGTGGTTTCGCTCGGATCGATGCTCGACGTCGGCTGGGGCGACATCATCTACCATCTCGGTGACGACCCTCAGACGGAGAGCATCGTCATCTACATGGAGACCGTGGGAGACGCCCGGGCGTTTCTCTCGGCCGCACGCGAAGTCGCGCTGGCGAAGCCGATCATCGTCATCAAGCCAGGGCGCACGGCCCAGGCCGCCAAAGCTGCCGCGTCGCACACAGGGTCGCTCACCGGCAGCGACGAGGTCCTCGACGCCGCCTTCCGCCGTGTCGGCGTGCTGCGGGTCGACACGATTGAGGACCTCTTCGGCATGTCGGAGGTGCTCGCCAAGCAACCCCGCCCTCGCGGGCGGCGGCTCACGATCGTGACGAACGCGGGCGGACCTGGCGTTCTCGCGACCGACGCGCTGATCAGCGGCGGCGGGCAGCTCACCGATCTGACGCCGGCGACGACCGAGGCGTTCAACGCCGTGCTGCCGTCCGTCTGGAGCCACAACAACCCCGTGGATATCATCGGCGACGCGCCCCCCGAGCGCTACGCCGCCGCGCTGGAAGTCGCGGCCAACGACCCGGGCTCCGACGGGATGCTCGTGGTGCTCACCCCACAGGCGATGACCGACCCGACGCGCACGGCCGAGCTCCTCGCCCCCTTCGCCCGCAGCACTGGCAAGCCGGTCCTGGCCAGCTGGATGGGCGGCGACAACGTGGAACCCGGCGCGAACTTCTTACGCGAAGCCGGGATCCCAACGTTCCCTTACCCCGACACCGCGGCCGCGATGTTCAATTACTTGTGGCGCTATGGCGAGAGCCTGCACGCACTTTACGAGACGCCGGTACTGGCAGACGATGCGACGAGCCTGCTCAACCGCTCGCTGGCGAGCGAGGTAGTAGGCGCCGCGCGTCGTGAAGGCCGCACGCTCCTCACCGAGTTCGAGTCCAAGCAGGTCCTGTCTGCCTACGGAATCCCGATCACCGACACGCGCATTGCCGAGACTGAGGATGCGGCCGTCACAGCAGCTGGCACCATCGGTTACCCGGTGGTCGTGAAGCTCCACTCGAACACGATCACGCACAAGACCGATGTGGGCGGTGTACAGCTGAACCTCGCCGACCCATCCGCCGTTCGCGACGCCTATCGCTCGATCGAAGCCACCGTCCTCGAACGTACCGGTCCGGGTCATTTTGACGGCGTCACCGTCCAGCCGATGATCAACTACAGCGGCTACGAACTCATCGTAGGCAGCAGCATCGACCCCCAGTTCGGTCCCGTGCTGCTTTTTGGGATGGGAGGCCAGCTCGTCGAGCTCTTCCGGGATCGCGCGCTCGCGCTGCCGCCGCTCACCACGACACTGGCTCGGCGGATGATCGAGCAAACAAAGATCTTTGGTGCGCTGCGAGGGATCCGAGGCCGCCGACCGATCGACCAGGGCGCACTCGAGCAGCTCCTGGTCCGGTTCGGCCAACTCGTGGCCGAACAGCCCTGGATCAAGGAGATCGATATCAACCCGCTGCTGGCCTCGCCTGAGCGTCTCATCGCGCTCGACGCACGCGTGGTCCTGCACGATGCAGACCTCCCAGAGGTCGCTTTGCCTCGCCTCGCCATCCGCCCATACCCACGCCAGTACGCCAGCTCCTGGACCGCCGGCGACGGGACTGAGTTCGATGTGCGACCTATTCGACCTGAGGACGAGCCTCTCATGGTCCACTTCCACTCCTCTCTGTCCGACCGCACCGTCAGGGCGCGCTACCTCGCAGCCCTGGGACTCGACGAGCGCACGGCGCACGAACGGCTGGTGCGGGTGTGCTTCAACGATTACGACCGGGAGATCGCGCTCGTCGCGCAGCGCGCGGGTGACGACGGTGCGCCCGAGATCGTCGGCGTAGCGCGCCTCAGCAAGCGACACACCGAGAACGGTGCCGAGTTCGCGATCGTCGTGGCGGACTGCTGCCAGCGCATCGGCCTCGGAACCGAGCTCCTGCGACGCCTGGTTCAGGTGGCCCGGGATGAACGCCTCGACTGGATCGGCGCAGACCTGCGGCCGGATAACACCGGAGCGCGCCGCACGGCCGAGAAGGCCGGCTTCGCAATCCAAGAGACCCCGCAGGCCGCGACCCTCCGCGCCGAGCTTCGTCTGGAGTCATGACCGCAGGAACGACCATATAGCCCACGAACATGGTTGCCACTGCGGCCATGTGATGCCCTGGGCCACCGCCGCTCTCTACCCCGCCGGCGACGCGGAGCAGATCCTGGCGCTCGGCGACGGTCCGGCCAAGCCCTGCTCGGTCTGCCGCCCCGAAGGAGGCCGCGTCATCAGCTGATTGGCCTCCGGGATCGCGCTCAACAACCGCTCAACAAGCTGGGTTCGAAGGTGGTGCGCGGGGGTCCGGCGGGGCTACGATCGAGTCGATGGCAATTGCGCGGACTAGCGACCGACGACCCGCCTTGAGACGGGCCGCGCTGATTGGGGCGACGATAGTGGGCGCCCTGGTCGCATCGTCGGCCGCGATAGCGCTGGTCGCGCAGCTGGGGGTCACCCACGCCGCCCCGATCTACCTTCTGGCGGTCGTCGCCGTCGGCATGCGCTGGGGCACAATCCCGGCCGTAGCCACGTCCCTGGCCGCGTTCGTGGCCTACGACTTTCTCTTCGTCCAGCCGCTCTACACCTTCACCATCAGCAGCCCCGAGGAGTGGCTGAACCTGCTCCTTCTCCTGGCCGTGGCCGTCGCCATTGGCCAGCTCGTGGCGATCCAGGCGGAGCGCGCAGCGGAGGTCGCCCAAAGGGCGCGCGAGGCGCAGGCGCTGTTCGGCATCAGTCGGGCATTGGCCGAAACCAGGACCGTTGAGGAAGCGGCGCCCATCGTGCTCGAGCGGCTGGCGGCCGCAACGGCTATGGACCGCATCTGGTTCGGGCTCGGGCCGTCTCCGGCTGAGGAGAAGAACATCGCCGACACGGCTCCCGGAGAGTCCCTGCCCATCCCAGCCTGGCAGGTCATCTTGCAGCGCTCCCCCGGCGACGAGCCTGCGCGCTGGGTCCGCATGCACGTGGCCACGGCCGCGGTTCGCCGTAATGCGGACCGCACCACAATGCACCGGGTGCGCGTTGAGGCCTCGGGAGAGGCCCTTGGCTCGGTCTGGGCGCTGAGGTCGCGCGACGAGCGTGAACCCGACCGTGCGGAGACGCGCATCCTTTCGGCCGCGGCAGACCAGCTCGGCCAGGCGATCGTCCGCGACCGCGTCGGCCTGGAACGGACCAACGCCGAGGTCGCGCGCCGCAGCGAGGCCGTCAAGACGGCTCTGCTCGACTCGGTGTCCCACGACCTCCGAACGCCGCTTGCGACGATCCGAGCCGCAGCGGGCAGCATGCTGGACGATTCGGTGGGCTGGACTGCCCAGGATCGACACGAGGCATTCCAGGCGATTGACACCGAGGCCGAGCGGATGGGCCGGCTGGTCCGCAACCTGCTCGACCTAAGCAGGATCGAAGGCGGGGCGCTCAAGCCGGAGCTCGAGCCGTGCGACCTCGACGATTTGATAGCGCAGGTCGTGAAGCGAGCTGGTGCCGTCACTAACAAGCACGTCGCCGTCGAGATGCCCGACTCGCTGCCGCCGGTGCTCGCTGACCAGCTGTACCTGGGCCAGGTACTGGCCAACCTGCTCGAGAATGCCATCCGCCACGGCGGCGAGGCGATCCGGGTGCGCGCCTCCCAGGGTCCGGACGGGTTCATTGAGATCAGCGTGGAAGACGACGGACCAGGCGTCCCAAAGGCCGCGTTGCCGCATCTCTTCGAGAAGTTCTACCAGGCCGGGCCCCCGGGCGAAGGCAAGCGTCGGGGCATGGGCATCGGCATGACCGTGGTCGCGGGCCTTACGCGGGCGATGCGCGGCGAGGTCGAGGCGGGTCGCAGCGAGTTAGGCGGGTTGCGTGTGGACGTGCGACTCCAGTCGGCGCCTATCCGCGGGGACGCGGCCGAAAGCGGCGCAGCCGGCGCAGGCCGGGGTGAGCTAACGACGCCGTGACCGGTCCCGCGCTCCTGTTGGTCGAAGACGAGGCTCCTGCCCGACGTGCCCTGGCCGAGTACCTGGGGCGCCGCGGGTACGAGGTCTACGAGGCGGCGACGGCGCACGAGGCGATGCGTCAGTGGGACGCTCACCGCGCCGATCTAGTCCTGCTCGACCTTGGCCTTCCCGATCTGGATGGGATCGACGTCATCCGGCGCATCAGACGCGACGCTACCACGCCGATCATCATCCTCTCGGCCCGTGGCGACGAGAGAGACAAGATCGAAGGCCTGGAGGCCGGCGCGGACGACTACCTCACCAAGCCGTTTGCAACCGACGAGTTGAACGCCCGGATCAGGGCCGTCCTAAGACGGGCCGGCGGTCCGGACGCCGATGCCGGGGGTTGCCTGCGGCTGGGTCCGATCGCGCTCGATCCCATCAAACGTGAAGTCCACGTCTCGGGCGAACCCGTTCACCTGACGCCCCGAGAGTACGAGCTGCTCAAGGTTCTGCTATCGAGCCAGGGCCGCGTCCTCACCAAGGCCAGGCTGCTGCGCGCTGTCTGGGGCCTGGCCTACGCCAACGAGAGTGCCTATCTCCACGTCTACGTGAACCAGCTCCGCCGCAAGCTCTCGGCCGCAGCACCGGCCGGCTCGCTCGAGGGCCTCATCGAGACGGAGCCCGGCATCGGCTATCGCATCGCCGACGGCGAATCGCTTCGGGAAGCGCCGCCCTCGCGGGCCCAACTTCTTTAGAACTTCTTTAGAGATCCAGCCCCGCTGACCAGGCCCGCCTCTTGCAGCCCGGGGTGATCCTTGCGGCATGGAACGCGAACCAGTCCGGCCGACCGCGGGCGGCGACCCCGAAGAGACCCGGCGTCGGCTCGCCTCGGAAGTCACCGAGGTCGAGAGCGCAATAGCGCTCGTCGCGTCGGGCGCGGCCTCGCGGGTCACCCTCTCGGGCCTGCGGTTCGGTGAGCAGCTGGCGCGACGCTTCGGCGCCGAGGCTCGCGCCAGAGGCGTCCGGCTGGAGCCCATTCTCTGGCCCGAGGACGTGGGCTGCGACCTGATCGTGCGGAAGATCGATGAGTAGCGAAGTCACTCCGGCCAGGGTCCTGCTGGTCGAGGACGACCTGCCGCTGGCAACGATCGTGGCGAAACATCTGCGGGCTCGCGGCCACGAGGCGCGGGTCGCGGCTTCGGCCGAGGAAGCGGCCGAGACGATCCACGCCGGCTACCGGCCGACGATCGTGCTTCTGGACATCAACCTGCCGGGCGAGTCGGGCTGGGAGTTTCTGCGCTCCGGGGTCCTCGCCGCCGCCGGAGGGCCGCCGGTCTTCGTCGTCAGCGCCACAACGGTCCCGCCCTCGCGGCTCCGCGAGTTCGGCTGCGCGGGCTACCTGCCCAAACCGTTCGCGGTTCCAATGCTCGTCGAGATCGTGGAACGCCATCATGGCGAGGCTGACGGCGCCGACACCTCTGGCCCTCAGGGAGGACTCGATGCTCTTTGATCTGTCAATGATCGCCCTCATGACAGCGTGTCTGCTGTTCTTCCTGGGCCTGATCTGGCTGTGCGACAGGCTGGCCCGATGAACGGACAGGACGTGCTGGGCGGCGTGATCGTCCTCTTCCTCGGCATCTACCTCCTCTTCACCCTTCTGCGGGCAGAGAAGTTCTAGATGATCCCCTCGCTGCCTGGGCTGCTGCAGGCCATCAGCCTCTTTGTCGTCGCCATCCTCATTGCGCGGCCGCTGGGCGGGTACATGCACAGGGTGATGGAAGGCGAGCGCGTCTTCCTTTCGCCGCTGCTCCGGCCGGTCGAGCGCGCCATCTACTGGATCCTGCGCGTCGATGAGACCGTCGAGCAGAACTGGAAGGCGTACGCCGTCTCGGTCATCGTCTTCTCGTTCGTGTGCATCCTGGCCCTCTACCTCCAGCAGCGCCTGCAGGCCTACCTGCCACTCAACCAGGGCGGCGTCCCGGGCATCGGCCCGGTTGCGCCGGACCTCTCCTACAACACCGCCGTCAGCTTCGATACCAACACGAACTGGCAGAACTACCTCGGCGAGCAGACGATGACGTACCTGACCCAGATGGCCGGACTCGCCGTCCGAAACTTCGTCTCGGCCGCGACCGGCATCGCCGTGGCGCTCGCCCTGACTCGCGGCCTGGTCCGCCGCTCGGCCACGACCATCGGCAACTTCTGGGTCGATCTGACCCGGGGCACTCTCTACATCCTGCTGCCGATCGCCTTCGTCGGCGCGCTCGTCCTCGTCTCCCAGGGCGTCATCCAGACCTTCGCGAGCTCGATCACCGTCCACACCCTCCAGGGGGCCGTGCAGACGATCCCGCTCGGCCCGGTCGCCTCGCAGGAGGCCATCAAGGAGCTGGGTACCAACGGCGGCGGCTTCTTCAATGCCAACTCCGCTCACCCGTTCGAGAACCCGACCGGGTTCACGAACTGGTTCGAGATGTTGCTCATTCTGATAATCCCGTTCGCCCTGACGTTCACGTTCGGACGCATGGCCGGCAACGCCCGCCAGGGATGGGCGCTGCTGGCGGTGATGATCGTCATCCTCTCGGCAGGCTCGCTGGTTGCGATGGCGAGCGAGGAGCGCTCAAACCCCTCGATCCCGGCAGCGGTCGCGCAGAACATCGATCAGTCGGCCGGCAACATGGAGGGCAAGGAGGTCCGCTTCGGGGCCGACTCTAGCGGCCTGTTCGCGACGGTCACCACGGGCACAAGCACCGGCGCTGTGGATTCGATGCACGACAGCTTCCTGCCGGTCGGCGGCCTCGTTCCGCTCTTCAACATCGAACTCGGTGAGATCACGCCCGGCGGAGTGGGTGCCGGCCTGTACGGCATCCTCGTCTTCGCGATCATCGGCGTCTTCATCGCCGGGCTGATGGTCGGACGAACCCCGGAGTTCCTGGGCAAGAAGATCGAGGCCTACGAGATGAAGATGGCCATGCTCGTGGTCCTCTTCCTGGCCTTCAGCATCCTTTTCTTCACCGCGTTAGCGACGGCCACAGCGGCGGGCAAAGCCGGGCCGCTCAACGGCGGCCCGCACGGCTTCAGCGAGATCCTCTACGCCTTCTCGAGCCAGACCGGCAACAACGGCTCAGCCTTCGCCGGGCTTACAGGTAACACCCTCTTCTATAACGTGACGGGCGCCTTCGCGATGATGCTGGGACGGTACGCGATGATCGTGCCGATCCTCGCCATCGCCGGCTCAATGGCCGGCAAGCGCCGTGTCGCTCCATCGCTGGGCACGTTCCCAACCACCGGACCGATTTGGGTCGGACTGCTGCTCGGCGTGATCATCATCGTTGGGGCGCTGACCTTCTTCCCCGCGCTCTCGCTCGGTCCGATCGTCGACCAGCTCCTCAACAACGCCGGGAGGCTGTTCTGATGGCCTTCGCAGCTGCCGGCGGCCTCCGCCGCAAGCTCGTCTCCCTTTCTGTGATCGATACCGCCCGTGGCAGCCGCCGCCTGGCCCGTGAGGACCGCCAGGCGCAAGCGGCCGGGAGCCCCCGCAACCGGGGCATCTTCGACCCGAAGCTGCTCCGCGGTGCCCTCCGGCCGGCGCTGCAGAAGATGAACCCGCTCGAGCTGGCGAAGAATCCGGTCATGTTCGTGGTCGAGGTCACGGCCGCCTTGGTCACCCTCGTCCTGATCTCCGACTTCCTCGGCCTGAGCAAGGCTGCCCCGGGTGAAGTCGGACGAGCTACCGGCTTCGAGTTCCAGATCGCGGTCTGGCTCTGGTTCACCGTCTACTTCGCCACATACGCCACGGCCCTCGCCGAGGCTCGTGGCAAGGCCCAGGCGGCGACCCTGCGCAAGACCCGCTCGGTGACGATGGCCCACCGCCGTTGCGATGACGGCACGATCGAAGAGGTCGGCTCCTCCGCCCTCCGCTCTGGCGACATCGTGGTCGTTCGTGAGGGTGAGACGATCCCCGGCGACGGCGACGTGATCGAGGGCGTGGCCTACGTCAACGAGGCGGTCATCACCGGCGAGTCGGCCCCCGTGCTCAAGGAGCCGGGCACGGACATCCGCAGCAGCGTCACCGGCGGCACATCTCTCACCAGCGACACGCTCACGATCTGCATCACGGCCAATCCCGGCGAGACCTTCCTCGACCGGATGATCGCGCTGGTCGAAGGCGCCAAGCGGCAACGCACACCGAACGAGATCGCCCTCTCGATCCTGCTTTCCGGCCTGACCATCGTCTTCCTGCTGGCAACGGCGACGCTGCGACCCTTCGGCCTGTACGCCGGCGCCCCGCTCGGAATCGTCGTTCTCGTGGCCCTCCTGGTCTGCCTGATCCCGACCACGATCGGCGGCCTGCTCTCCGCAATCGGCATCGCCGGCATGGACCGCGTCGCCCGCTTCAACGTTCTGGCCATGAGCGGCCGGGCCGTCGAGGCGGCCGGGGACGTCGACGTGATCCTGCTCGACAAGACCGGCACGATCACGTTCGGCAACCGCCTGGCGTCGCGGATCGTGGCCCTGCCCGGCGTGGCGGAGCGCGAGGTCCTCGACGCAGCGCTGCTAACGTCGCTCGAGGACGAGACGCCGGAAGGCCGATCGGTCGTGGAGCTGGCGCGGAGACGAATCGCGGAGATCACTTCCAGCGGCCCGGGCGCGGCCGCGGCAACGCCCGGCGAGCCGGAGATCGCCACGGTCGTCCCGTTCAGTGCCGAATCTCGGACCAGCGGCGTGATCCTCGTCGACGGCACGGTCGTCCTGAAGGGTGCCGTGGATGCGATCGTGGCCGCGCTGGACGGGGAGGCGCCTGCCGAGCTCAAGACGCTTTCCGACGAGATCTCCTCGCTCGGCGCAACACCCCTGGCGATCCGCCGGGATGGCGTGCCCCTCGGCGTCATCGAACTGAAGGACACCGTCAAGCCGGGCCTCAAGGAACGCTTCGACGAGCTGCGCCGGATGGGCATCCGGACCGTCATGGTCACCGGCGACAACCCGCTGACGGCTAAGACGATCGCCGCTGAGGCGGGCGTGGACGACTTCATGGCCCAGGCCAAGCCGGAGGACAAGATCGCCCGTATCCGGGCCGAGCAGGCCGACGGTCACCTGGTGGCTATGACCGGAGATGGCACGAACGATGCCCCGGCAGTGGCCCAGGCCGACGTGGGACTGGCCATGAACAGCGGCACTTCCGCCTGCAAGGAAGCGGCCAATATGGTCGATCTCGACTCAGATCCGACGAAGTTGATCGAGGTCATCGCCATCGGCAAGCAGCTCCTGATAACGCGCGGCGCGATCACGACCTTCTCGATCGCCAACGACGTGGCCAAGTACTTCGCCATCCTGCCGGCCATGTTCACCGTGGCCTACCCCGAGCTCAACAGCCTCAACATCATGGGTTTGTCGAACCCTCAGATCGCCATCCTCTCGGCGGTCATCTTCAACGCGCTGATCATCATCGCTCTCGTGCCGCTCTCCCTCCGGGGAGTGGCCTACCGGGCCGCTCCGGCGGCCGAGCTCCTGCGGCGAAACCTCCTGATCTACGGAGTCGGCGGCATCATCGCCCCGTTCCTCGGGATCAAGGCGATCGACCTCCTCATCACTGCGGTTCACCTGGCCTAGGAGTCCAAGATGCGAAGCTTCATCAAGAGCCAGCTCTGGCCGGCGGTTGCGATCCTGCTGGCGTTCACGGTGATCACCGGCCTCGCCTACCCGGTCGCGGTCACCGCCATCGCGCAGGTCGTCTTCCCGGGCCAGGCCAACGGCTCGATGATCGTCGTCGACGGCCAGACGGTCGGATCGAGCCTGATCGGGCAGGCCTTCGACGACCCCAAGTACTTTTCCGGCCGGCCCTCTGCCGCCGGCGCCAGCCCCGGCTATGATCCGACGCTCTCCGGCGGCTCGAACCTGTCGTCGACATCGCAGGCGTTGATCACCCAGATCACCCAGCGAGTGGATGCCCTGCGCAAGGCGAACGGCAACGCACCGATCCCGGTCGATCTGGTCACGGCCTCGGCCTCCGGACTCGATCCGGACATCAGCCCGGCCGCGGCGGAATACCAGGTTCCACGCGTTGCCAAGGCCCGAGGAATGACCGAGGATCAGGTCCGAGCGGTCGTGGCTCGCCATACCTCGGAGCCGTTCCTCGGCTTCATCGGCTCGGCCAGCGTCCACGTGCTCGCGCTGAACCTAGACCTCGACGGGTTACTGAGATGACCACAGAGTCGGCGGACCCGCTCCGCCCTACCGGCGACCAGATGCTTGCCCGGCTGAACGCCGAGCAGAAGCCGGACCGTGGTCGGCTGCGCATCTATATGGGCATGGCCCCCGGCGTCGGCAAGACCTACAAGATGCTCGAGGAGGCCCATCGGCGCCACGACCGCGGGACCGACGTGGTCGTGGGCTTCGTCGAGACATACGGCCGGCGCAACACCGCCGCGCTGCTCGATGGGCTGGAGACAGTCCCGCGGCGCCATGTCGAGTACCGCGGCGTCGTCGTAGAGGAGATGGACGCCGACGCGATCATCGCCCGCCATCCGGCCGTGGCCCTGGTCGACGAGCTCGCCCACACCAACGTGCCGGGCTCGGCCCGGGGGAAACGCTGGCAGGACGTGGAGCTGATCCGCGATGCCGGCATCGAAGTCGTCAGCACCTGCAACGTCCAGCACGTCGAATCGATCGCCGACGCCGTCGAGACGATCCTGGATGTGCCGGTCCGCGAGCGGATCCCCGACGAGGTAGTCCGGGCCGCGGACGAGATAGAGCTGGTCGACATGAGCCCGCACGCACTCCGACAGCGGATGCGGCACGGCAATGTCTATCCACCCGACCGGGCGATACTGGCCCTGGAGCGGTTCTTCACAGAGACGAACCTGACCGCCCTGAGGGACCTGTCACTACGGTTTGTGGCCGGCCAGGTGGACGAGCAGCTCGAAGGGATCGTCAGCGAACGCGGCGTCCGCGTCGGACCGGTAGCGGAGCGGGTGATGGCCCTGGTCGACGAGTCGCCCGAGTGCCGGCGCGCGTTGCGGCGGTCAGCTTCGATCGCCAGCGCGCTGCATGCCCCGTTTTTGGCCGTCGCAGTCGAGACGCCTGGGGTTCAACTGTCGCGCGATCGACAACAGAACATCAAGTCCAACCTCGACTACGCCGAGGACCTCGGCGCGGAGATCATCAAGGGCGAGGCCTCGGACCTCGCCCGCGGACTTGAGGAGGTCGTGCGCGAGCGCCGGGTCACTCACCTGGTCCTGGTCCATCGGCCGCATCGCGGGCTGCACGTCGGCCGAGCCTCGCTCGCCGATCGCCTCCTTGACGCCGTGCCGGGCCTGGAGGTCCACCTGGTGGGCGAAAGCGCGACCATCCGCTAGCATTCGCGGCTTCTTGAGCCACGAGGCGATCCCGTCCGCGCCTCTAGGGGCCCGCGATGATAACGAGACCGTCGGAGAAACAACTCGCTCCAACAGCTGGTCGTCGGTTCGCCGATAACCGGCCACTCCGCCCGCGAGGCGAGAAACGAAACAGAACGGAGCTTCACGCGATGATGGCCGACGATCTGCCCACGATGCGACCATCGTGTTCAGGGGCTTGGGGATTGGCCATCCTCCCATCGCAAGGAGGAGCGCCACCGCCGTTCAGTCGAGGCCGGAACCCAGCATCATGTCGCCTTTGTGCTGGCCTCGGTCCGAGGTTACGCGGTCGCGGCGGCGTGCCACCGGCCCTGGGTCGCGAGCGGCACTCGACTGTTCGTCGCGCTCATGCCCACCACCACGGACGAAGCGGGAGTTCTGCCCGGCCGTCGGTGCCCGGCCGCGCGAGCAGGAGTTGGGCGACGTCGAGCGAGCCTTCCTCGAAGCCCCGCCGGGCGGCGGCCATGTAGAGCCGCCAGGCCCGATAGATCTCCTCTCCGGCGAGTTCGCGGGCGCGATCGGCCGAGGCCTCGAGCCGCTCAACCCAGGCCTTGAGTGTGAGTGCGTAGTGAGGCCGAAGCCTTTGAACATCTATCAGCTCAAAGCCTGCCCGCCGCGCGAAGCCGGCCGCGTCCTCCATCGTGACCAGCTCGCCGTCTGGGAAGACGTACCGGCCGACGAAGCCTCCGTCCCCGAACCGCATCCACCTCGCCCGCAGGCCCTGGGGCGTGGCGGTCGTGGCTATTCCGTGATTGAGAAACAGTCCGCCGGGCCGAAGCGCACCGAATGCTGCTCCGAAGTAGGCATCCATACGTTCCCGGCCGACGTGCTCGAACATGCCGACCGAGCTGATGGCGTCGAACCGGCCGAGCCGCCCCAGATCGCGGTAGTCGAGGATCGCTACCGAAGCTTGCCCCCCGATGCCTCGACTGCGGATCTCGGCCGAAGCCCATTCGGCCTGGGCCGCGCTGAGTGTGATCCCGGTAGCCTCAACGCCGTATCGCTCCGCGGCGAAGATGACGAGAGAACCCCAGCCGCAGCCGATGTCGAGCAATCGCATGCCCAGCCTGAGCCTGAGCTTGCGGCAGATCAGATCGAGCTTCGCCTCTTGCGCCGTGTCGAGCGTCGTCTCCGGGGTCTCGAAATAGGCGCACGAGTAGGTCAGCCGGCGATCGAGCCAGAGCCCGAAGAAGGCATTGCCCACGTCGTAGTGAAAACGGATGGCGGCCAGGTCTCGCGCCGGTGAGTGGCGTGGCCCGCGCATTCGGGCGACGCGTCGAAGAACCGGAGCCGGCTTCGCCCCGCGTCGCAGCTCCATCCCAACCCGCACGAGGCGGGGCACGTGGCGGCCGAGACGCCGCAGGTTGAATGATCTTCCAGCGTCGACTGCGGTCCAGATATCGCCTTCGATGTCGACGTCCCCGCGGAGGTACGCCTCGCCGAAGCCATCCGGACTGGGTGGCCAGAGCAGCCGGGCAAGGGCATCGGGCCCGGACACGACGACGCGCGCAGGGGTCGATCGATCGGGCGCCGCGTCCTGGGCGAGCACGATTTCGAGCTTGCCGGCCGGCAGCGCGCGCCTCGTCAGCGCGATCGCCTCCCGTGCGAGGGCAACGCGCCGCTCTTTGGAACCGGCCATCGTGGCTTCATTGACCGGGGCATCACCAGGCATTACGGCGGATCCCTGCGAGCATCTCCCCGCCGATGATACTCAGGCCCGCGACGACGACATGTGGCTGACCCCAGACGGCATGTAGTACATACACCTAACCTGCGGGCGTTCACGCACTCGCGATGAGGATCGACGGGCTACGCGTCCGATCCCGGGGCGTCCGTCCGGGCGTATTCGTCTTCAACGGGCTCAGGCCGTCTCAGCGGGGCTCTGGCCGTTCGATCGGTCCAGACGGACCGGTCTCCTGGGCGTCCGGCGGCCCCGGCTCCGCCCGCTGCGGCGTCGATGGGGTCGGACTGATGGGGTTAGCCGACGCTCGGAAGGACTCGTAGACTCGTGTCCCTGGAATAGGTGGTATCAGCCGAGGCGTGCCGCAGCTGTAGCATTCCGCAAATCCCAGACGGTTCAGAGAGCGGCAGACTTCGCACTGCCACATTTCGTCCATGGGCATCCTCCCCCGATAACGGGCGCCTTACGCACTCTACGCCGCGCAGTGCCTGTTGACGCACCGTTCTTCGCGCCGACGGCGCCCGAGCGTATGCCGCAGCGGGCCCGTTGCGACCGCTCGTACGGGCCAGCACCAGGGCGGGATCGTCGGCGACCAGCGGAGCGGGCCAGAAGGAGCTTAGAGGAAGCAGCTAGTGTCTCGTTGCGCAAGTAGCTAGCGTCTTAGTGCGATGGCAGCTACGATTCTCACCATGCCATTCCGTCCTGCTCCTCCTCTGACTGTCAGCGATGCCGA
>Ga0187881_10001780_pt1 | contig 21783 bp, 34 predicted proteins | sample June2016WEW_19_1_2_FD_133017 | JGI IMG/M metagenome (GOLD analysis project Ga0187881, IMG submission 133017) | Peatland microbial communities from SPRUCE experiment site at the Marcell Experimental Forest, Minnesota, USA - June2016WEW_19_100 | ecosystem: Environmental > Terrestrial > Soil >...
CGAGGTCGCCGGGTTCGACGGCGGTGGGCGGTATCTCCGTGCCGTGGGCGGCGAGGGTTTCCGTATTCCCTCTGCCGTCGTAGGCGAGGCCGTTCGGGTCGGGGGCTCCCGCCTGGTGGAAGACCAGGGTGGTTGTTTCTGAGCAGTCGTTGACGAGTGGTCGGGTGTGGATATCCAGGTTCATCGGCCGCTTTTCACGGTAGACGAAGAAATGTTTGTTCGTCACGCACCATCTGGACCAGGCGACGACGAGGTTTCGGGTGACGGCCATTACTTGTACACCTCCTGGATGATCGTCACTTCCTGGTCCTGTGGCGGGCTCAGCGCAGCCGCCGCCGGGCAGCAGCCGAAGATGGCGCCCCTGGTTCTCAGGACCAGCGCCCCACCGGGGTTGATCTGCGCCCCGGTGTTCCCGAAGCCGGTCGAGCGGTTGTTGGAGACGTAGATTACATAGGAACAGGTGTTGTAGACCGCCACCTCCCGTCGTTTGTGGTTCTCCCCGACGAGGGTGTCCATCGTCGTTCCGGCCCGGCACAGCACGTTGAACGGTACCCAGTCCACGGGCTCGTGCCGGTCGGTGTCGCCCTTCGACCAATGTTCGAAGTGCTTCCATATCTGCTCGATGCGGTGGGTTTGCCGTCTGTGCAGCGCCGGGGCGTTGAGTTCGTCGTCAGACCACAGGTCGTATTGGGTGTTGCTCATCGTTGGCTCCTAAGCCACCAGGGTCAAACGCCACTTGGACGTTTCCGAGTTCCAGTAGAAATCCATGTCCAACCTCACGCCTGCGACCGTGGTGGTCGGTAGGGCGACGGTCGAAGCCTCGAATTTATTGCCGAAGGTCAGTCCTATGGCCCCGGTGCCGATCACCGAGATGCGCAGTTCGTCGCCGTCGTCCGGCGTGCCTGAGAGGTGCGTGGTGAAGGTGTTGATCGCCGTCGAGCCCTGGGCGGTGATGTGGACCACGTCGTAGAGATCGGTGTTGATCGCCGGGGTGGCCGAACCAGCGGAGAGGGGGAGGACTCGTTTCGTGATCCGCTTGTTCGTCAGCGTCACGGCTGCCGTGGTGTCGGCGGTGAACACGCATCCCGAGCCGATGGTACCGGGCGTGGTGCAGACCCAGCAGACTCCGTTGCCCCCGACGGCGAAGTCCCCGGCACCGAAGGTGCCGCTTGCCGGTCCTCCGCCAGCACAGACGCCCAGGAAGCGTCCACCCGTTATCCCGGTGATTCCGGTTGTGCCGAGAGTCGGGGCCTCGACTTCGGCCGTGAAAATCTGCGGCAGGATTGAGGACTTGTCGGCGGCGTTGGTGATTCCGCTGATCTGTGCGAAGGTCGGTGTGACAGAGGCGAAGTCCCCGGGAGCCGTGCAAATCCAGAAGTCGTCCCCGGAGTCCACGGACATCTCGTTGAGAGCCCAGGAGCCCGAGGTGGGTGCTCCGGCGCCTCCTGTCGAGCGGACGATGAGGCGAGGTGGGATGACAAGCCGCATTACAACCCTCCGAACATCAACGACGCCTCGGGGCCCCCCGAGACATCTGCTTCTAGTATACCAGGTATGAGGCCGAGACCGTGGGGCTTCCCGTCGCCCACAGCCCGCCCGAAGGCCCGGCGGTAGAGCCAGTAGAGGTAGGCGTCCCCGGCGAGGACCCCGAGAAGGGGCCAGGGTTCCCGTCCGATGGCCGAAGAAACGGCCCCGAAGGCGAGACTGACGCCGATGGACTGCATGACGTAGTCCCGCCCCGAGGCCATCTTCTCCGGGGAGGTGAAGGTCTCATGGGTCCAAGGTGAACTGTTCACGGTGGACATGGCGTCGAAGGCCAGGTAGCAGCCGCCGAGGAACAGCATCGCCTCGACAGCCCGGTGGCCCGAGCTGACGCCCAAGAGGTCTTCACCGGCCATGACTAGGTCGCTGTCTTCTCGACTGTGGGTCCGGTTTTGTCGTCTGAGTTGAAGCAGGAGTCAACCAGGTGGATGACAGCCGCATAGGCCGCACCGATGGCGGCTACTGCGACCTGTTCCTGAGACGCCACCCCAGGACCGCCGAAGATGGCGAAACCTGCGGTCAGAAGACCGAGGCACTTGTGCGCCGTGCTATTCCCCAAGAGCGATAGGAGAGATTTCACGTTGGTTCCTTTCTTTGTTGGTATTTAGGTAGCTTACTGCTTTCCGTAGTTGGCAGCGTTTAACGCTTCACACCGCGGCGTGGTATGCCTTGTTGTACGCCTTGATGTGGGTTTTGCCCTTCTCTTTGTCGGCGTACATTCTAGCCTTTCACTCGTTTGAGGCGGGGGTTCCGCCGTTTTGCTGCGGGAGACGCTTTGCGGGTCGAGGAGGAGATGATCGCCCGGGCCCGTGAGATCGGGATGTGCTCACGCTGCGCCAGCCGTCTTGCGGCGACCTCTAGCCCGGGGTGGTCGTTCTTGCGTGTGCTCATTGCCCTCTCTTTCGTTCTCCAACCAAGCCAGTCTACCGTCCATCGCTCCTACCTGGAGGCAGAGCTTCTCTTGCTGGGTCTGGATTTTGCCGACTTCGACGGTGAGGTTGCTGACGATTTCGATGATCCCTGGGCGGGCTTCTTCGTAGTCGGTGGCTTCCGTGCCGACGACCGCTTGGCGGAGGAGTTCGTGGTCATGTCTTTCTTCCTTTCGGTTACGGATGACGCTGTGCAACAGGTAGAGGACGTACCCGCCCAGCCCGGTGCCGCAGATCGTCTCCAGGATGCGGGCGAAGGTGCCCATTATTGGAACTTCTCCGGGTAAACCGCTGTCTTCAGCAGTTCGAAGAATCTCTCATACTGGGGGGCGATCACATCTGTCGAGTATAGGCTCATTGCTCGTTGGTGTAAACGGTTCCTTTCACCGAAGCGCAAGCGGGCGGCTCTCCGGGTGGCTGCGACGAAGTCGTCCACGGTGTTGCAACGCCACTTGGGCTCCACGGTCTCGACAAACGCACCCCAGGGCGTCGTGATGGCAGGAGTGCCGCACATCTGAGCTTCGACGGCGACGAGCCCGAATGGTTCCGGGTACTGGCTCGGGGCGAGAAGCGCAACCGCACCGCCCATCAGCTCCGCTCGCTCGGCCACCCCGACGACGTGCCCGCCACCGCCGTAGCTTTTCAGCGGTAGGCCGGTTGCCCCGGACACCTGCTGGGCGATTCCCTCGCCTTTGAGGCTGCCGTACCTCCCGATGAAGAGGATGTAGCCGCCGTCGCCCACCCCGAGCGGGAACTTCTCGGGCTCGATGAAATGCGGGATGACGGTGTCGCTGGCCATACCTCTGATGACCATGACGTTCGGGGCTGTGTGCCCGTAGATGATGTTCCGCCACGCTTCGGACGGGAATACTCGGCACGGGGCGGTTGACCCTCCGTACCCGACGCAATACTCGATGGAGAGATTGTCGGGGAAGGTGTTCTGGATCGGGAGTTGGACGACCCCCATCGAGAGCAGGATGAGGTCGCCGTGTTTGATGCGAGGCTGCATCGCTTTGATGACCCGGGTATTCATCGGGGCGAAGAACTCCGGTGTCCAATCAGGGACGTGGAACTTCCGGCTGACGGGTCGATGGCACGTGATGAACTCCGTACACTCGGCTTCGTTGTGCTGCCCGCCGTAGAGGTAGACTTCGTGACCCCGACGGGTCATCATCGTTGCAAATGTTTTGCCCAGCGACGTGAACGCACACCACGAGTAGTCGTCTGTGAACTCCGTGTGCGGGAGACCGACTAGATGGATTCTCATGAATAACCTTTCTTACAACGATTCAATGAACATATTGAATGGGCCACCGTTTGAAGGCGTAGTAATGCTGGAGACGTAAAGGTTACCATTTGTGCTATTGATATAGGCGGCGAAGTAAAACGTATATGACTGTCCTGCCACAAGACCTGAATATACCGTGTCAATAGTAAATGGCAAATACTTCATAGCACCGCCAGAAGTCGTATTCGTTCCACTACCGATGGTTTTCTGATATGGGGGAGTCCCGGAAGATGCCTTATTCACACCGGCATATATCTGGACAGGACCGCCGTTGGTAAGGAAAGTACCGCCATTTGCTGTTATCCGCACGATACCCGAAGGAGGAGCGGCTGGCAAGACGATCTTCAAGTTTGTTGTATCAGGATATGCCCATACCGATGAACCAATGACGTAGTTCTGATTTGAAGATGGTGAGTATTGTGCAGACGCAAGAGTCTGCCCTCTTGGGCAAACCCATGTACCGGGGGTGCCTGCAACCGTGCAAACATACTGCACACTGTTAGAGTCATAATAAAGGGCGCCTTTGGCGTAAGTACCCGCAGTCGGCGCACCAGCACTAGAACCTATTGTGACATCGCCACCTGTAATACCTGAGACACCACATGCACCCGTAGTACCCGAGACTCCACAGGCACCAGGAGTTCCTGCGACCCCGCAGGCACCCGGTGTTCCGGCGACGCCACATGCACCTGCAACCCCGCCGCCCCCCGCGAGGGCGGCGCCACTAAGAAAACCGGATTCATTGAGGAAATCAGTCGCCCCGCTCAGAAAATCCCAGCCGTTCCAGGTGTTGCCCACCGCCGCCGCGGTCGCGACAAAATAGCCGAGCAAGCCGCCCGAGCCCGTCGCTATCCCCACGATGGCCGACAATGCCGCGCCGCCCGGCTTCGTCGCCGCGGCCATCGCCGCGGCGAGATCGGCGCTTGTCGCATAGCTGCCGGGCGCCACCGTGTAGGTATCTTCCGAGCCGGGAGCGCCGAATTGGAACGTATCGTTCGCGCCGCCGGCGACAACGACCGGCGTTTCCGCATCGCCGCCGCTGAGAGCTTGACCGCTAGAAAATCCAGTCGCGGCGAGAATGTCGGTCGGGCCCGTTAGGAAATCCCAGCCATCCCAACGCGGGCCGCGTGCGGGCGCCGTGCCAAACAAGCTCGTATCGGCAGGGTCGAGCGGGAAGATGCCCCCCACGTCGCCGAAGGTTCCGCCGCCGCCCGTGGCGGCGTTGAGAGCAGTAGACAGCTCAAAGATGGTCGTATAGCTGCCGGGCGCCACCGTGTAGATTATCTCCCCGCCGGGAGGACCGTACTTAAACGTATCGTTGACGCCTGCGACCACGGCCGTCGGGAGCGTCGGCGGGGCCGTGGCGACAACCTGCGCGATGGCCGCGTAACAGCTCGACGGATCGGAGCCGACCAGGCCCGCGTAACTACCCGCCAACGTCGGCGGCGCGGCGGCGACGACGGAGCCGTAGGTGCCGCCGCCCGGGCCGGCCTTGCCGTCTTGCGACACGACGATCTGAAGCGGCGCCGCGCTCATAAAACGCGCCGGCGCCGGCCGCTGGGCCACGCTCGGGCTCGGCTTGCCGATAGAACCGGCCACCGCGAGATCATCGCCCGTCGCACCGACTAGCACGTCCCCTACCGTGCCCGACGCGGGTCGGTCCGGCGCCGTCATGTCGACGGGCCCGTCCGCCGAGGCCAGCGCGTAGAGGCCGTCGGCCGAGCCGATGAGCGTCCCGACGTCCGCGAACGCCGGCGAGGCGTTCCACGCCGTCACTACCTCGAGCCACGCGTCCCGGAGAATCTCGCCGGGCGTCGGCCAATAAACCGGGATTCCAAGGTGAAGGTCACGCGTCGTCGCCTTCACGGGGATTCGGAACAGTGCCATAGTGCCCCTTAGCTTAGTAGTCCGAGATTCTGAAGCGCGGCGACTAGCTGCGGGACCGTCGTTATCCCGGCTCCGGATTGTTGCGCGATGGGCGCCGTCTCATAAAACCCGACCTTGCCCGGCCCGCCGATCTGCACGCCGTCGCCGTCCGCCTGTAGATAGATGAGCCCGTGCCCCGGCGCGACGGCGCTCGCGATAAGCCTTATGTTGGCCTGCGTCGTCGTAACGTCGATCTCAGCGGCGGCCGAGAGACTGATCCCGTTCGCGCCGAGCCCCGTCGAGGCGTCGGTTATGACAATCCCGGCGCCGGGGCTGGTGCTCGTGCTCGTGATCCGAATTCCGGCACCGCTCGCGCTCTCCACGTCGAAGCCGAGCACGGAAGCGACCGGCGGGGCCACCTTAAGCCCGCCCGTTTGCGTGAGATCGCCTGGGCTCGCTACCTCGCCCGTCCCCGCGAGCGACTTATACACGGGCCTCACAAGGGCGAGCGTCACCGTCGGGCCCGTCGGATTCGTGACGGTCATGCGGCCGTCGCCCGACTGGACCCGAGTGACGGCCGCCGGGAAATTCACCGCGAGGTCAGTCGTCGGGCCCGTCGGATTCGCGACGATTATGCTGCCGCCAGCCGACGTGATTTTCGTTATTCCGCTCACGGCCCCACCTCCGCTCGCAATGTTCGGCAACACGCCCGTTGGCAATAGGAACTGGAACGCCGGCGAGTCGAGGGCTTGCCGGTAACCGAGGAGGCTCGCCCGGTATTCTTTGCCGGCCACGAGCCCCGCCGAGCACACAAAACTCACGACGTCATTTTCCAGAATCGTCATCGGCCCGAGACTCGCCCCGCCCGGCATCGGGAAAGCGTCGGCGTTGCTCACGAATAGTTCCCACGAGGTAGCCCCCGTCGGCTCAAACGGGAGAGTGATTACACACTGAGCGGCGTAGCTCGCGCGGACGAGGTCGACCCCGGAGAATTCGATCCGCCCCGCTCCGGCGGCGTCCGCGATGCACACGGCGGAGCGGACGATACGGCCGCCGATCTCCCCGGCCGGCATGGCTAGAACGGCTCCTCGCCGCTCGAGGCCGCTCGAGGGCGGGCTCGCCCGCCGCCGCGGTTGTACGGCGTGTCATAGGTCCGGGCCCGCACGGTCCGGCGGTACTCGGCACGCTCCCGGGCCGTGCGCTCGTGCTCGGCGCGTTTCGCCGCCGGCGACGTCCCGCCGGCCATGCTGCTCGAGGCCCGGAGCTTGCGCGCGGCCTCCTCCTCCTGCCGGGCCCGAGCTTGCTCCTGCCGCACGACGGCGCGCTCCCGGGCGGCCCGTTGCTCGGCGCTTTTCGTCGTCGCCTCCGTCCGCCGGCCGACATGCTCCCGGGCGGCCCGCGTTTCGATAACGCGCGTCCGCGCGGTTTCCGTGCGGGCCTCCGTCGTGGCACGCGTCGCCCCTCGAGCCCGGCGCCGCGTGGGCGACAGAGCCCGGCGGACCGGCCGCGTGACGCGGCTAATCGGCACGCCGGCGCCCTCGAGGTCGCGTTCCACCATGTACGCCCCGAGCACGATGAGCCCGACACCGAGCGCCATTTCGACAAGGTCGCGAAGTGACGAGATCAACCCGGCCGCTATCGTCTCGGCGACGCCTCCCGCCGCTCCGCCGACGGACGAGGCCGTGCCGGCCGACGTCGCCGGCGTCGATACGGGCCCCTCCTCCGGAAAAGCGTTCCCCCACGAGGAGGCCGCCTCCGCCTTCTCGAGCTGCGTCAGCGAGGCCCCGCCGCGGAGGCCCGCGAGAATCGCCCCGTAGCCGTAGCTCGGGTCCGAATCCTCGAGGGTCGCGACCGTCGCGTCGTACCCCTCGGCGGCGCTCGGGTAGTTCTGCACGCCGACGCTATTGAGCCGGCTCGCGCCGGCCTCCGGGAGCGTCGTATCGAACGGATTGTACGCGCCGCCATGCTGCTCGAGGCCGGTCGGCTTGACCGTGCCGGACACCGGATCGAACGCCCAGCCCGTCGCCTTGCTCCCCGTCTCGAGGCCCTGGCCGTGCTCCTCCGTAAACCACGCCTCGAAAAAGGCCCGGTCGGCCGGCGTCGGATGAGTGACGCCGAGACGGCGGAAAAGCTCGTCCTCCCAATCGGCGGGCTCGGCGTACAGCCCGGGCGCCGGTTGCGTCGGTTCGTCAGCCACGAGCGCGCCGCCCGAATAGGGCCCGCTTGCCGAGGCTCGCCCAGCGGAGGCCGAGGAGGCCGACCGCGTTGCGCGTGTCGAGAAGCGCCCGGCGAATCTCCCCGCGCTCGAGGGGCCGGTAGGCCGGCCGACGTGCCGTATTACTTTTATTACTAACACTCACCGCCGGCGCCGGCGGCGCCTCGGGCGCGGTCATTGTGCCGCGATCTCGTCGGGCGCCTCGTGAGGATGAGCGAGCGCCCAGCGGTAGAAAAGGGCCGTGAACACAAGGTAAAAGAGGCCGGCGAGGAGAATCCACCACGAGTGGAAAATGGCCGCGAGCGCGAGCCCGAGGACGACGGTTTCTAGCGCCGCTTTCGCGATGCCAATTTTCATGTCCTCGTCCGCGTCCTCGGCCTTATTCCCGCCGGCCGTCGAGAACGCCCGGAACGTGAAAAAGCTCGGGTTATTCGCCGAACAGAAGCTCGAGACGTCCGCCACCATGAGGCCGCATGCCGCGGCAATCTCCGTCGACATGCCCCAGCCGATAGACGCGAGCGCGGGGAGGGCCATCGTTAGGCCGCTTTCTTGGCCTTAGCCCTCGCCCTCGACGCGGACTTGCGCGCTCGGGCCGCCGCCGCCCGGTCGGCCGCCGCCTTTTTCTTGTCCGCCGCCGCCTTTTTCTTGTCCGCCGCGGCCTTTTTCACGTCGGCCGCTTCGGCCTTCGGGTGCGCGGCGCCTAATTCTTTCGCCCGCGCCTCCGTTCTCGTCGCCGCGGCCGTTTCGGCCTTCGCCTCGGCCGTTTCGGCCTTCGCCTCGGCCGTGTCCTTCCGGGCGGCCGTGAGGTAGCCCTTGCCGGCCGACGTCGGTTCGTTGCCGGACGTCGTCGCCGGCGGCGCCGTCGTCGCCGGTTGCTCCGGCTCCGTCGTGCCCCCGCCGGGCGGCGTGTAGGGCTCCACGGTCGGCGGGCCGCCGCCGCCCTCGGCGCTAACCGTCGCCTCAAGCTCGGCGAGCGTCGATTCGATCTCGGCCAGCTCGTCGGGTACGGACGTGTCCGTGCTCGTCGTCGTATCCGTGCTCGTCGTCGTGTCGCTCGAGGCCGCCGCTTTGCCCGCCTGGTACTTCTTCCACACGTAGTAAGCGAGCGCGGCGAGGGCGAGCACGGCGAGGAGGACTTGCCACGCCGGGCGGCCGCCGATGGTGGGCCCGCTACTCGCCGGCACCGTAGGCCCAGCCCATGAGGTAGCAATACAGCACGACGACGAGCGCGCACGCGACGGCCGGCGCGTGCAGCGCGAGGGCGACGCCGGCGGCGAAAAGGTCGAACGCGGCGATTAGCTTCCACGGCGCCGACATGGCCCCGATCTCGTGGAAAACGTCGTTAACCCTCAGCTCGAGGTCGACGCGTTGCATTAGTGCCGAACCTCCCGCGCGATGAAAAGCACGACGACGACGGCGGCGACACCGATGAGAAACGAGGGCCAATTCCACGCGAGCATTATCCGAGCCCCTCGAAAAGCGCCCGCACGACGTCCTCTTGAGAACCGCCCCGGAGCGCGAGCTCCGCGGTCACGGGGCCCGGCGTCGCGAGCGAGACGGAGGCGGAGGAGCCCTGAGCGTCCATGAGGCCGGCCGGATGCGGGAGCCGCGGCGGCGTGACATGCCGGCCGTCGACGTCGTAGTCCTCCCACAACGTCTCGCCGAGCGAGATAAAGGTTATCCGGCGGGGCTTGGCCGCCAGCGCGGCCAGCTCGCCCGGCGACGTGTAGCCGAGGGCCTCGGCGTTGCCGGAGATCGGGAGCGGGCCGGCGCCCTCGTCGGGCAGCCGCCCCGAGGCGCCACGCTCTGAGGGCCGGTAGTCGACCGTCCCGCCCGCCATGTCGGGCTTAGGCGCCGTCCCCTCGACCCAAGCAGCCTCGTCGATCAAGTCGAGAGGTAGCTCGTCCTCGAGCGTCGGCGAATCCGCCGCGGTAAGGCTCACTGGCCCGTCGCGGCCTTAATGATTTCCGTGCTCGCCGAGCCGACCGCGTTAACGCCGGCGGCCGTCCCCTTGTAGTTTTTCACCAAGACATAGACCAGCGCGACGACGAGGACCACGCCGGCCAGCCCGAGGAGTGAATTTACACTGAGAACTACGCGCCCCCTTCCCGACGGATCATAGCCCGCCGCTTTCGAGCCGAACCTTCATTTCGTGCCGCGGTGCGATAAATCCTCGCGGGCCCCGGCCGGCGAGCTGGCCGGCGTCGTCGAGGCGCCCGGCGCCGCGATGTTGCCGACCGCGTTGACGAGGCCGGCCCCTTTGCCGTTGAGCACGAGCACGTCCGCGATGAGTAGCCCCGAAAGCGCCCCCGAGGCGAGCGGGGCGAACGGGGCGAGAAACAGGACGGCGCTCCCGCACAATGCAATCGCGACGAGCCGGCGCGGGTCGAACGCCTTGCCGCGGTACACGGCGACGCCCGAGCACACGAGGATCATTAGAAGCCCGAGGAGCAGGGCCCGCGGTTTCGTCATGGCACTATGTCCGGCAAGATCGACTCGGGCGTTATCTCCCCCGTCGGCGTCTCTTCCGCCGGCGTCTCTTCCGTCGGCGTCTCTTCCGTCGTCTTTCCCCCGTCGCCGCCTCCGCCGGCCGCCGCGCCCTTGCCTCCGCCGGCCGCGATCATGCTCGCCGGGAGGAGGGCGGAGACGCCGGAGGCCGCGGCCTTAATCAGCTCGAAACCGAGAACCTCGGCGACGGCCTTGCGCGCGCCGGCGCCCTTTTCATAGGACGGGAGGGCACGAGATTTCGAGACCGCGGAGCGAATGACGGTCAGGAATGAGAGATCGTTATAGCCGGACCACGCCGCGACGACGCCGGCGAGAATGAGGAGAACGGCAACGCCGGACACGAGCTAGTCCGTCGCTATCGGCGAGCCAAAGGCCCCCTCGTCGCGAAGCCGGCGGACGCCGGCCGACGACGCGTAGATAAGGACGAGGAGCACGAGAACGGCGAGCGCCGCCCCGAGGAGGAGGCCGCGGTTCACGAGACGGGCGGCGGCGTCTGAACGGCCGCGATGGCCTTGCCAGCGTCCGTGAGGACGTACTGCACGAGGCCCGAGGCGCCCGGGTAGGCCGTGTCTTTCGCGGCCGCCTGGTCGACGGCCTTGCTCGCCACGCCGAGGAGCCGCACGGCCACGGCGTAGACCACGCCGAGGACTACGGGCGTCAGCGCGTGCACGTTGAGCCCGTAGGCCGCGCCGCCGACACCGAGGAGCGAGTGCAGCTCAGTACGGATGACCCGCCCGAGCGCGCTCGAGACGGCGGGCGCCGCTTTGCTCACGCGACCGACTTGACGGCGGTTAGGACCTTGCTCCCGAACAAGCCGCCGAGAATGAACGCGATAACGAAAACGAGCCAAGTAGGCACGCCTACCCCTTTCCGAGTGAGGCCGAAACGCTCATGTGAACGCCCAGCACGATTATCAGAGCCGCGAGGACGAGGAGCGCGAGCACCGTCGAGGCGTCGAATCGCGCGAGCGACAAGCCCCCGTTCGCCGCCGTGCCATCACCTAGCGCCATGTCGGCCCCTGTCTACAGCGTCGCCGGGAAGAAGATCGACCCGGGCATGCCCTCCGGCGGGGCGACGTCATTCGTTATGACGTAGAGAGTCGCCGCCGCCTGGAACGCGCCCCGAAGCTCGAGCTTCGTCGATTGCAGCGTCGCGAGGTAGCCGTTCCGCAATTCGTTGCCGGGCTGGAGGCCGAAATCGTTGTCAAATTCGATGACGTAGATTCCCGTGTCCTGGTAACCCTCCGTGTCGAGGTTGGCCGCCGCGTAGCCGTACCCGAAGTCCGTGTACGCCTTCGCACGGAGGAGCGTCGCCGGCTGAATGAACACCTGTTGATTGTCTTTCCACAGCTCAATAACCGGCGGCGTCGGCGTGTCCGAACGGACCCCGCTCGCATTCGTGTCGACGAGGATAAGGTTCCGAATGTAGTAGCCGACCCGGTTGAGCTTGAGATTCTGATACCCGGCGCCGGCCACGGCGTAGCTCTGCAACGTGCAGAACTGCGTAGCCCCGAGGGCCGGAGGTTGCCGGGTGAGCAGGTTCCCGAGGACGTCCTGCGCGGGCGGTTGCGACCAATCTTCCATGTAGACCGCCAGCGTTACCGCCGGGAGTGTGCCGGGAGACGTCGAGAAGATCGTCGCCGCCGGCGACAGTGTCGCCGCGATTTGATAACTCGCCGCGGCGTTGAGGTTCGTTATCGACCCGAGGCCGCTCCGCTTGATCAGCTCGAGCGGGACGTAATACCACACGTCGAAATCGCCGTCGACCGTCGGCGCCGTCGACAGCACCCGCGGATCGAAAGCGTAGCGATAGCCGCCGTATTTCTGAATGGCGGACATAAAGAACCCCGCCGGGAAGGGCCCATAGAACGGGTTCCCGGACACGTCCGAGATCGTGAGCGACAGAGCGGCGAAACGGCCGTCCGGGACCGCCTCGACGGCGTTAGTCCCGCCGGCGGCGCCGCCCGTGGCCGTTAGGTGCAGCCATAGGCCGCGGAGAAAACCGTAAGCCGGAATGCTCGAGATGTTGCCGAACGGGACGGCGGCGGCCCCGAGCTGCACGGTTTGCTGATTCACAAGCTCGGCATGCTCAAACGCCGAGCGCCGGAACGTGACGGCCTTTGCGGTAGGCCCGGAGCCCTTGCCCGTCGTGCTCCCGCCCGTTTGCTGTTTGATAGCCGGTACTACGCGCCTCCCCCGGTCAGCCGAGGCCGATGGCCCCGAGCGCGTGCGCGATCAGGGAATCCGGCCAAAAACAGTGGATCATGTAGAACGCGAAGTGAGCGACGACGAGCCAGCACAGAAAAACCAGGAAACCGATAAAGCCGGTTAAGACGCGGCCCCGAGATCGTCGACAAGTTCCACGGGCGCGAGACTAGCGCGCCCCGGGCCCCCCGCGTCAAGCATCCCCCACGGCCGGCGCCTCGAGTAGTCCCGTGCCGCCAGCACGCCGAGGCCCGGCACGGCCTTCGCGGTCATCCTCCGCGCGATGGCGCGCTCGCGGGCAGAGCCCCGAAACGCCCGGAGAGGGCGGGTCATCGCCGTCTCTCGGCGAGCATGTCGGCGAGGCGTGCCGCGGCCTTTGCTTGCGGGCCGTGCCACTCGCCCCGGAGGAGCCACCAGGCCCGGGCGTGACCGGCGTTCCGGCGCGGGGCGTGGGCCCGGGCCTCAAGCTCCCGGCGCCGGCGAATCCGGCGGGCAGGATCGGCGCTCATATGATGACGGGCGCTTGAGTCCGCACGAGGCGCCCCGTCCTTACGCCGATGTAAAGCGTCTCGAAACGCTTAAGGTCGCGGACCACGTCGCGAACCTCGAAACGGTCAAGCCCGGCCATTTCGCCGATTCTGTCGGCCCCCCGGAGGTCGTTTTCCCGGAATACAAACAAATGTTCCACCTGGTCATAAGCCAATAGCGGGATGTGCGCCGAGCGCTGCGATAGAACAATTAATGAAACTTTCAGGGTGCGCGCTTGTTGCCACATAAGCTCGAAATGCCGGCCGAGGGCGAGCCATTTCGGATCGGCCGCGAACAATAGCTCGTCAATGTCGCACACCCACCCGCCCTCGCGCATCATGGCCTCGAGGGCCTCGCGGAATACCTTCGCGGTGCGCGGCACCTGCGCGACCGTGGCCGTCGGCACCCACAAGATAAGCCGGCGCCGGCCGTGCGAATCGTCCGCCGTCGCCCGGGGCCAGCGGCTCACGCGCGTCCACCCGCGCCGCACCAGCTCGTCGAAAAGCGGGTCGCGAGGCTTGCTCGTGAGCTTGGCAATATAGGACCGCTTGCTTTCGAGCTGGCACGCGAGCGTCGACTTGCCTTGCCCGTTCGGGCCAATGATGGTGACGTGCTCGCCGGGCTTCCACCGCCAATCGCGAAAAAACCGCGGCCAGTCGAGAACCTCGACGGTCGACGTCCGTTCGCGCTCCGCACGCGACGGCATTAGCTCCCCTCCCCACGCCGCCGGGCCGCGCCCTTCTCGGCTCGCTCGCGCTCCGCTTTCCGCTCGAAATACTCGTCGACCATACGCCGGCCGTCCGCGAGGTTGTCGCGGGCGTCCGGGTCGCGCCATCGGAACTCGGGCGGCGGGGCGAGGCCCTGGGGCTCATGGTGACGCGCCGCTCGTCCGCCCTTGGCCTTGCCCTGCCTACGTCGCGACACCGTCCTCGAATGAGGGCGCCTCGTCCTCGGCCGAGGGCGCCGGTTGCGGCCCCGGCTCCGGCCCGGCCGAGGGCGGGGCGCCCTCGCCCATCGGCCGCGGGGCCGCCGCCGTGCCTTGCATCGGCGCGCGCATGTCGGGCGGGAGCATTCCGAGGAGCGCCGTTAGGTCGACGCCCGGGCCTCCCGGGCTCGAGGGCCCGCCGGCCGGCGTAGCTTTCGGCTCCGTGTCCGTCGGGCCGGCGTAGGGGCCAGGGAGCGGAATCCGAATGACGCCGTGGTGCTTGAGAATCGGGAGCACGATAGGGAGCACCGCGAGCACGACGGCAAGCGCCGGCGAGTCTAAGCAGAGCATTTCGACATATTTCCGGGTTTCCGGATACGCCTCCGTCAACGCCTCGAGGGAGACGCCGAGGTCATGCGCGCCGGCGGTAATGCAACGGCCATCGTAGGGCTCGAGGACCGCGACGCCGACGCCGATAATCCCGAATGAGCCCTCGAGGCGAGACGCTAAGGGCTTGCCCGGAGCTTTGCCCGCCGGCGACAGCTTAGGCGGCGGCGCTTTCTCTCTTTCGGCCTTTTTCCCGACCCGGATTCCGTGCGACATGAACATGTGACCGCCGAGGGCGCCCTTGCTCTTGAACGGGCCCTTTTCACAGCCGGGCTGGTCACAGTAGAAACCGTCGGCCGGCGCCTCTCTCACGGGCGTCTGTTCGGCATCATCGGCGAGAACGTCAGACATCGGCGAGCGCCGCCTTCAAGTCCTCGAGCGGGACGCCGAACTGCTCGAGGAGCTTTTGCACCGCCTCCGCGTTGTTCTCGTCCTCGACGAGTGCCTTAACCCAGGCGCGCCACTCGGGCCCGAGCGCGGCGAGCATCGTCCGCGCCTTTGCCATTTCGTCAGCGTCCACGCGTCACCCTCCGCACCGACCACGCCGCCACGGCGACGCCGACCGCCGCGGCGCTCACGATAAACCGCGCCACGACGAGCCCGCCGCGGCGCCCCAACCCTCCGGCCCTCACGACTTGGCCGCCGGCGCCGGCTTGGCCGGCGCGGCCGGCGCGGCCGGCGGCTTGGCCTTACGGGAGAACAGCGGCCGGTCAAACCACGGCGTTCCGGGCGTGACCGCCGCCGCCCCCGGCTTGCCGACGGCTCCCGGCGTCGGCTCGGCGTCGGCACCGTCGGGGCCGACCGTCTCGCCGCCCTCGGGCGTGCCAAACAGCCGCTCGAAAATCTCGTCCGCTACCTCGCTCGCGTGGCGCTTGCGGAATTTCTCGCTCGCGGCGTATTCGGCCTTCTCGTCGTCCGTCCAATCCGCCCACGGATCGGCCGGCGCGTCACCCTTGCCAGCTCCCGCAACCTCCGGCATCTAAGCCTCCGCTTTCCGGTACACCTTCACGCCGGCGACGTGCCGGCCCCGACGGACCCGGGCGCCGTGCTGGCCGCTCCGGTCAGTGACGACGACGTCCTCGCCGCGCTCGTGCTCCCGCATGTCGGGATACTCGGCGGCGACGGCCGCCCGGACTCGAGCTTTCTCCTCGGGCGTGCCGTAGTGAGTGACGCGGGCGAGGGCGTTCGCGGCGTGGCGCCGGTTATTCTCCGGGCCGCCCGGGAGCCCCCGATAGGGATACTCGCGCCGCTCGGGAATCGCGAACGCCGACGCCGGGAGGGCGTCGCGTTGTGCCTGCGTCAGCTCCGCCACGCTGGCCCGCCCCACATGTCCCGCACCCGCACGCGGCCATCGTACCCTCGAGGCGGGCCGGCGCGCTACGATCCCCGCTCGTGCCCCCCATCGTGCTCGCCGCCGATTCGGCAACGCCTCGCGCCGGAGGCTACGGCGCCGGCGTAATCGAAGTCGACGGCCGGCATTCGCCCTTCCGGGCGTGGGGCGTCTATGTCGCCGGCTCCGCCGTTCACGTCTGGACACGGGCCGAGTATGCCGGCCTTCACGTCGAGGGCGTCGAGGCGGCGTGGCCGATAGTTGTCCCGCCTCAGTCGTGGCCGTGGATCATGCCCGAGGACGTCGTCGCGGTCGATCTCGTCCGGGAGGCCGAGGCGTGGGGCGTGCCGCACGGGGCGCCCCTCGCCCTCGACATTGAGGAGAAGTGGGCCGAGCGTATGGGCTCCCAGCTCGGCAACGTCATCGCCCTGTTTTCCGGCGCCGCCCGGGCGGCGCGTTTCACGCCCGTTATCTACGGGAGCGAGCGGACCCTCGCGTCCGCCGGCATGGCCGGCCGATGGCTCGCCGCGTGGCTCCGGGAGCCGGGCTCCGCCGCGCCGCCGACGCCGAAACTCGAGGCGCCCCTTTTCGCCTGGCAGTATGCCGGCAACGTCGCCGCGCCGGCGGGCGAGATCGACCTTAACGTCCTCGCCGTGCCGGCCGTACTAATGTCGACCGATTTCTCCGTACCGTCCGGCCTTGTCACGATCTCAGAGGAGGGCCAAGTGACGCCCGTTCTAGGATTGACGAAACACCCGACGGCGGCCGAGGAGGCCAAGCCCGTCGAGGCGCCGAGCACGACGCCGGCGGACAAGTCCGCCGGGCCCGTCGGCGCTCCCACCGACTATGTCCGCCTGTTTCTCGGCGGCGGCGATCAATTCGTGGGCGATGAATTCGTGGACGTGGCTACCGTGGGCACCGGGTACTACGCCCTCACCCGGCTCGGGCGCGTCGAGGCCGTGCGGCTCCCGCACCACGGCGAGCCGGGCGTCGACGGATGCGTCGCCATCGCCGCGACGCCGAGCGGAGCCGGCTATTTCGTGCTCACCGAGGACGGTCGGATTTTCCACTACGGCGACGCCGGCACGACGGCCGCCGCGGACGTGAGGGGAGCGCCGGCCGATGCCTGAGACGTCCCGCGCCGCCGGCGCGGCGCCGATGTTCGGCGAGCCGGACCCGGAGGCCGAACTCGAGCTAAGGGCCACGGAGGGCCAACTCGCCGAGGGCGACGGCGAGGGCTTGCCGGCCGAGACTCTCACGGACGAGCCGCCGCTCGCCGAGCCCCTCGTCCTCCCGCCCGGGCAGGCCGAACTCGAGCGCGAGCAACGGGAGGCCGAGATCACGCGGCCGGAGGTACAAGCTCACAAGCCCGGGCCGGAGCCCGCGGTCCGCGAGCACCACGAGGTACACGTCGTCGTCACGGAGCGCCGCGGCAATGCGCGCTGGTCGACCCGGACCGTACAAGTGGGCGAGGCGCCTATTCAGCTCCTCGGCCTCAGCCGAGGGCGCCGGCGCGCCGTGCTGCAAGTCGCGGCCAGCACGGGCGACGGCTATTTCGTCGCCATAGGCCCTAAAGACCGCGTACCGGCCGGCACGTCGACCACCTTTACGGGCGGTCTCCCGACGGCCCTCGACGCCCGGCTCGGGACCGTTTTCCTAATCCCGCTCATGCTCGGCGCCGCGGCGCCGATACCGTTCCCGCCCGATGACTGGAAAAGCGACACGATCCGCGAGATTTTCGCCGTGTTCGTGCCGGATACCGGCCTAGCGTCTCACGGCCATTTCGCCCTTGTGTCGGTTTCCGAGGAGCTGGGCGACGCCGCCCTCGAGCAAGCCGAAACGGTCCCGCCCGGTACGGGCGGCGAGCGTTGACGCCGGCTTACCGAGTGCGATAGAGTGCGACCGTAAGCACCAGCTAGGGAGGTCACGATGAGCAAAGCGATTAGCCCGGGTTCCGAGGTCACGCTCGAAAGCGGCGCGACGTTCTACCGCGGGCATGGCTTGTCATTCCTGCACGCAGACAACGTGCAGCACACGAGCGTTAAGGCCATGAGCAACCGCGGCAAGCTCGGCGTCGAGGTTGACATCGCCCACATGATCGGCGATTTTCCGTCGTCCGATCTCTGCATATACCTCAGCCTCGGCAACGCCCTCGCTATCGGCGCCGTCGCGGTGGCGGAAATGGCCGGCCTCGCTCGCGAGACGGGCGGCGCGTCCGGGCTTGAGGAGAGCGACGTCGAGGCCCTCGAGGATTCCGCCTCGCGGCTCGCGCGCGTCCTCGAGCCCCTCGCCGCCGAGCGAAGCGACCCGCTCCTCGACATTCTCGACAAGGTCGAGGAGGCCGCCGGGACCGTGGTGCTTGACCGCTTCACGGCCGCCCGGAAAATCGCCGAGGCGTCCCACACCGCGGCGCTCACGGGTGAGCACGACGGATACCGCCACGCGGGCGAGGACATGACGGCCGAACGGCGTGAGCATTTCAGCCCCGGCCCACGGAACGGACACGAGCTGCTAGGCGAGTGCGGCCTCATGGGGCCCGACGTCGACGACGAGCCCGAGCGCGACACCGCGCTCGAGGCGTTGCTCGCCGAGGAGGAGATCATCGACCGGCGACGCCTCGACGGGCCCGCCGAATTTCTCGAGCACATGGACCTAGACGACCGGATTTTCCGGGCCGAGCGCTACGGCGAAAACCTCGACATGGCCACGGAGCCCCGGTTCACCGTTGCCAATCTCGTCGCCGGCGTCGAGGGCTCGAGGGCCTCATGGATCGTGTTCGATAGCCGGACCCTGGACAACGCGGCCAATACGCCGAGCATTCTTGAGGCGGCCGGCTACCGGCCGGCCGTCGCCTTTGACTCGCACGCCGAGGCCCAACGAGCGGCCGACGAGCTGAACCTCGCGGTGGCGGAGGGCGAGGCCGAGCCCCACAAGGCGGCCCCGCGGTTCGTCGTCGTCGGCCCTAAGCGCATGAGCGATTACGGCGGCCTCCGTTGGCTCATCGTCGACACCGCGACCGGATTTAACGCCGGCATGGACGAGCGGGCGCCTTGGCATGACATAGTCCGCTACACCTACGGCGACGAGCTTGAGGCGAAATCAGTCGCCGGCAAGCTCAACGAAATCGCCCGCGGCGAGGGCGTGGCAGACGAGCGAGTGACCGACCGTTTCCGGGCGTTCGATGAGCACTAGCCGAACCCCGGCTCCGCCGGCTCCGCCCGAGCGCGTCGTCCTCGAGGGCGGCGCGCTCGTGTGCCGTTTCTGCGCCGAGCGCCTCGAGCGGATCAAATACCAGCCGGCGGACCATCGCCGGCGCCTCGGGCCCGCCATGTACGACGCCCCCGACCGCGCCGAGGCCCCCAAGTCTCGCTACGGCGTCACGGCCAAGCCGAGCGAGCGTGTCACCCCCAGCGGCCTCCTCACGATGCACGAGCCGGCCTCGTGAGCGCCGTGCAGCTCCAGGAGGAGGCGGCCCGCTACGCCGCCCGGCTCGGGTTCGATCTCGAGCGGGCGGAGGCGGAACTCGGCACCGTGCAATCGCACGCGCCGGCGCCGGCGACGGCGACGCCCGAGGAGAAACGGGCCCGCCTCCACGCCCTCATGCTCGAGGTCTACGGATCGGACGGGAGGCGCCCCCGATGCCGGGCCCGGTAGCCGAAATGCTCGCCGGGCTCGGCCTCATGGCCGCCGGCGCCGGCCTGTTTCTTTACTGGCTCCTCGGCGAAACGCCGCCGCGGAAGCACCCACACGACGAGGAGGCCGAACAGTGAGCCCGACGCCGGGACCGTTCCCGCGACTTGTCGAGGACGTCGACATTTACCGCCGCACGCCGCCGGTCGCGGATACCTACGCCCTCGCCCTCGGCAATTTCGGGCGATGGATTCTCGACTCTGTAACCGCCGACCGTTGGCCGGCCGTCAACCGCGCGAAATACCTCCGCCGGCGGGCGCCCGATTTCGGGCCCGAGCGCCGGTTCGTCGTGCGATACCTCGAGGCCGAGGACGGATGGCACGTCCTCGCCGCGTTGCTCGGGCGCCCCGACGTCCTCGAGGGCGAATCGTGAGCGGGACCGCCACACGCGAAAGCGGGGCGCACGCTCCGGGCCCGGTCACGATGAGCCCGGAGCGCCGCCCCTCCCCCGCGACCTTGGCCGCTAGGGAAACGGCCTCAGCGGCCACGAGAGCCGCCCTAGACGTTAGCAGGGCCGCGAAACGGATCGGCGCATGCGGGACCGTCGCCGTTCTCGACGGGCTCAACCTGCACGCCCTCGGGCGGGCCTCCGTGCCTCATGGCCTCGGGCCCGGCGCGAATCTCTGCACCTGCTCCGCCCTCGCCCGCGACGGCGGCCTCCGGCAACTATGGCTCACGCCGGCGGCGCTCGAGGCCCTCGGGCTCCCGGTCGAATTGCCGGCCAAGCCCGGGCCGCACGGATTCCTCGAGCATTTCGGCACCGCGCCGGCGTCGCAGATTGCCCTCGCGCCGCGCCTCAGCGCGTGGGGCGCCGGCGGGAGCTGGGCCCTCGAGGTACTCGTGCCCTCGTGGGATAGGCGCTCACCGTGGCGCCGCCTCACCTACGCGCCGGCGCTCCTCGCCGAGCTGGTCGATTTCGTCGACGCGACCGGCATGCTCTGGAAAGGCTCGGGAGCCGTGACGTCCGACGCGTGGCTCCGGGCGTACTACGGCGCGAAGCTCGAGCGACTCGAATGGCCTCCGCCGGCGGCGGACGCGAACCTCGAGCCGAACCTCCTCACGGCGCGGCGGCCGCTCGAGGACGAGGCCCGGGCGCGGTGGCTCATGGCTTTTGACGTGAACGGCATGTATCTGTCCGCCGCCTCGAGTCTCGCCTTACCGGCCGGCCAGTACGCCCACGAGGACGAGGCGCCGGCGTCGCCCCGCCCCGGCTACTGGCACCTAGCGACGGGCTGGGCCGCGACGCCGACTATGCGGGCGTTCCCGTGGCCGTTCGCCCCCGAGCTTGAGGCGTACACCTGGGCCGAGTCGCACCGTTACCTCGAGCCGTGGTATCGCACCCTCCGGGACGGCCGGACTCGGCTCCTCGAGACGGGCGCCGGCGTCGCCCTCGAGGCCCTTAAGTCCGTCTACCGGGAGGGCGTCGGCCGGTTCGGCTCCGTGGCCCGCACGAGGTCCGATGACCCGCTATACGTCCCCTACTGGCGCCACGCCGTACAAGCGGAGGCCCGGACTCGGCTCGAGCGCCACGTCGCCGGCCTCTCTCAGAGCCCCGTCGCGGTCGACGTCGATTGCCTGTTTTTTCTCACGGCGGCGCGCAAGCCGGAGAGGTTCGCTCGGGCCCTCGGGCTCCGGCTCGGCGACGGGCTCGGCGCTTTCCGTTTCGTCGGCATGGCGCCGGCGCGGGAGGCCCGGGAGGCGCTCGAGGAGCCGAACATTCACGGGGCCGTTAAGGCCCTGCGGGAGCTGGTCAAGATGGGAGACGACAATGCTGCTAAGTGACCCGACCTACTGGCAGAATTTCCGAGACGCTAACCCTGGCCCCCACGGCCAAGCAATCGCGGTATTCGCTCTGCTTTTCGCCGAGGCGTGCGAATGGCGCCTCGAGTGGATAGGTGTCCGCGGTGCCGACGCCGGCGCGGCTACGCTCGGCGTTTCCACGTTCGCCGGCGTCGCCGAGGCGGCGCTCGGCGACGTCCGGGCCGAGCGCGCCCGCCTCTCACGTTTCGAGTACGGCGTCGCGATTACCGTCCTCGGCCACGCGTGGTACAAGGGGCCCGAGCTAATCGCCTGGCACAACCTCCGCACCGCGCCGGCCTCGACCCGCGGGCGCGTGGCGGCGCTCCGGGCCTCGAGCGCCGGCGTCGCTCTTAACCCCGCTCTGTACGCCATGACGGGCAAGCTCCGGCTTCCGTGGCGGCGGAGACGCCGATGATCGACCTAACCCGCGCAATGGAAATGCTCGCATGGGCCCTCCGCTTGTCGGGCCGGATCGAACCTATCCGCTCGCCCCTCCGCCGGCATTACGTCATCGGCCACGAGCGTCGCGGGTGCGAGGTTCACTACCGCTCCGGCTTGACGGGCTGGCGGA
>Ga0187881_10001781_pt1 | contig 21770 bp, 24 predicted proteins | sample June2016WEW_19_1_2_FD_133017 | JGI IMG/M metagenome (GOLD analysis project Ga0187881, IMG submission 133017) | Peatland microbial communities from SPRUCE experiment site at the Marcell Experimental Forest, Minnesota, USA - June2016WEW_19_100 | ecosystem: Environmental > Terrestrial > Soil >...
GGCGCCAGTGGATCGGTGTAGACGAGTTGCAGGCCCCAGGAGGGCGCGGGCATATCGATATACAGATAGGCCTCTTCGAGCATGGCGGCATGTTCGTGCGGCGGCCAGGAGGTCCAGTTCCCCGGTTTGCTGAAGGTGACGCCGGCCACGATTCTGCCGGCTTCCACGTTCTTCCCGATCAGGATGTTGAGGTCGCGCTCGTTGGTCGGCCCGCCGGCCATGAAATGCAGGGTCGGGTTGCTGCGCACGTCGGCGAACGAGACGAATTGCAGCGGGTATTGGCCGGTGACCGGCGCCGAAACTTCCGCCAGGTCGCATCCCGCGTCGGCGGGCGTGACACGGACGGCGGAGTCTCGCGGAACGTACAAAGCGTCGTAGCGGCCCAGCTCGAAGCGCTTCACTCCCACTTCCACCGCGGCGCGGCCGCCCAGGCAGATCAAGCCGGTTTCATGCGTGCCCGTCGAAAATTCGAGCGGGGCGTCTCCGGAATCCAGAATAATCCTGCCGTAATACAGGTTGGTTACCGCCGCCTTTTCCGGGGCCAGCCAGCGCGTGCGCCCCTTCTGTTTATTAGTCCCGCGGACCACACAACTCTTTTGGTTTAGAATTGATGCCGCCATGTTTATCCAGCCTCCTGAATCACAAGAATAGCAATGTGTAGCGGTGAAGGCCACTTACCGGGCGCCGAGTTCAACCGCCGCCAGCCGGTTCTGCTCCGGATCGCGATTCAGATCGCCGAAAAATTCAGGCTGGCGCCTTGCCCCGGATGGAAAAATGAGACAAACGGCTCCCATGGAGACGGTTGGACGCTATAATCGCTAGTGGAAAGAAGGAGTCCGGATGAAACCTGAGTCGTCGCGTCGCAGTTTCCTGGCTGCCGGGCTGGCGCTGCCCGCCGCCGGGCTGGCGAAGCCCACCGCCGCTCCGCTGCCTGCGCAAGCCTCTGCACCGGGAACTCCCCAGAAGGTGAAACTCACCTATCGGACGCTGGGGAAGACCGGTCTGAAGGTAACGTCGCTGTCTTTCGGGTGCATGACCGCCTCGGACCCGTCCGTGATCGAGAGGGCGGCCGACATCGGCATCATCCACTTCGACACGGCGCGCGGGTACCAGTCGGGAAACAACGAGCGGATGTTGGGCGCGGCATTGAAGGGCAAGCGAAAGCAGGCGATCGTCTCCAGCAAGAGCGAGCGCAAGACCGGGAAAGAGGTTCTGGCCGACCTGGACACCAGCCTGAAAGAACTGGGTACCGACTACCTCGACATCTGGTATCTGCACAACAAAAGCAGCCCGGCCGAGGTGACCGACGATCTGCTCGAAGCCCAGCGTAGCGCCAAGAAGGCCGGGAAGATCCGGTTCGCCGGCGTCAGCACGCACTTCAACATGGACCAAATGCTGGCGCACCTGGTCAAACTGGGGCAGACCGACGTGGTCCTCACCACCTACAACTTCTCTATGAAGAACGTGGCCATGGACAACCAACCGGCGCGGGTGGCGGACATGACGGCGGCCATCCAGGCGGCACGAAAGGCCGGCATGGGAATCGTGGCCATGAAGACTCTGGCCGGGGGGCTGAGCCGGGTTGCGCGGGGCGACAGGCTCTATGGGGTGGCTAAGGACACGGTGGCGAAGACCATCAGCCAGGAGGGCGCGCCACTGGCGGCCATCAAGTGGGCCCTCAAGAACCCGTCCCTAGATACGGCCATCGTCTGCATGACCGATCACGACCAGCTCGACGAGAACCTCCGTGCCATGGCCGAGCCGTACACGGACAAAGACGAGCAGCTCCTGAAGCAGTTGCTGGCCTACATCAGCCCGATGTACTGCCGCATGTGCGGGGCCTGCGGCGGCGTCTGCGACAAGGGCGTTCCGGTGCCGGACATGCTGCGCTTCCTGACCTACGTGGAGGGGTACGGGCAGTTCGCCCTGGCTCGGGAGAAGTTCCTGGAGCTGCCGGAGCAGGTCCGCGGCATCCGGTGCAGCGACTGCGGCTCCTGCTCGGTCCACTGTCCCAACGGCGTGCAGGTGCGCGGCCGGGTGCTCCGCGCTCAGGAGTTGTTGGCTTGAAACGCGGCCCTGGTGATCCGTTATGTTAAAAGCCATCAAGCAAGCGCGCTCCGCTGTTGGAATGTTGAATCCCGATGAAGTGCGCCGCCGCGCGCGGCGGCCTGTCCGCATCGGGCTGGTGGCCTTCGATAGCGCCGGCTACGCCGCCATGGAAGATTTCCTGGCGCCGGCCGCCACGCCGCGCGAATCGCGGCTGCGGCTCCTCGAGCAGGTGTATCGCGCCGGCGACCCGGGGGCGCCTGGCAAGGTGGACCTGGTCTTGTACCAACAGGGAATCCCCTGCCCGGAAGACGCTTACCTCCTCAGATTTGACGACCCCGCGGCCACCATTTCGGAAATCCTGCGTGACCACGGCGATCTGGAGCTGGCGCTGGCGCGCCGGTTTGCGCCCTTTCGGAAGCCGGTAGTGGAGCGCATCATCCAAGCGGTGTCGCGGGAGAACGCCGTATTCGCGGTGGCCACGGCGCTGCCCAACCTGGTTCCGAACCTCGGCGAACTCCCCTGGGCGTTCGGCGAATTCGCCTCCGATACGGCATTCCTGACGGCCAACCAGGTGCGCATGGCGTTTCTGATTGCCGCGGCGTGCGGCAAGGAACCCGGGTATTCGCAGCGGGCCGCCGAGATCCTTTCCATTCTGGCCAGCGCGTTCGGGTGGCGCGCCCTGGCGCGCGAGCTGGCGGGCAAGATCCCGTTTGGCGGCGGCATCATTCCCAAGGGCGCCATCGCCTACGCCGGAACCTTCGTGATCGGCAAGGGCCTCGAGCATTACCACCACGCCGGCGCGTCCTACACACGCGCGCAACGCGAGGAACTGTACCGGGCGGCCTTCGAGCGCGGGAAGGCCATCGCCGAGGCGTTCCGCGGCAAGCTGTAAACGTCCGCCCGCTGTCGCGCGTCTAAGAATGGGGGAGAGTTATGCGTCTGATACATCTTGCAATCGCGTTGGTCCTTGCAACGGCCGGTTTTGCGGACACCGTGACGCTCAAAAGCGGCCGTGTGATTCATGGCACGTACCTGGGCGGCACGGCCCGGCAGTTGAGGGTGGATACCGGAGACCGGGTCGAGACCCTGGACGTGACGGATATCGTCCGCATCGAGTTCGGCGATTCCGCGCCCGCGCCCGCCGCATCGTCCGAGGGGCCGCCGCGGCTTCGGCGTGCGCAGCCCAGCTCCCAGCCCACCATCTTGCGGCCCGATGACGACGCTGCGCCGCCGTCCCCGCCACGCGCCTCGGTTGAGCTTCCGGCCGGCACCAACCTGGTGGTGCGGATGATCGACGGCGTGGATTCCGAAGTCAACCGCGTCGGGCAGACCTTCGCCGCCAGCATGGACGAACCGGTGATCCTGAATGGCGAGACCGTCGTCCCACGCGGCGCGGACGTGGTGGTCAAGCTGGTGAATTCCCAGCAATCCGGCAAGCTGACCGGCCGCGCGGAGCTCACGCTTGACTTGATGTCGGTGAAAGTAGACGGCCGGATGGTGGATATCAACACGCAGAGCGTTTCGCGGGAGAGCGATTCGCGCGGCCAGCGCACTGCCAAGGTGGCGGGCGGGGGGGCGGCGGTGGGCGCGATCATCGGCGCCATCGCGGGCGGCGGCAAGGGCGCGGTGATCGGCGCGGGCGCCGGGGGCGCGGCCGGTGTCGGAGCGGAGGAAGTCACCAAGGGCCAGCGCGTGAAGGTTCCGTCGGAGACCCGCTTGACTTTCGTTTTGGATACTTCGATTCGCATATGACCAAACGTCTGGGGGCTGCTTTGTTGCTTTCCAGCATCGGACTCGCGGCGCAGGGCCTCGTTGAAGGCCGCGCGGGCAGCCCGGTGCGTGTGATTATCTATGAGGACCTGCAATGCCCGGACTGCGCCAACTTCCGGGTCATGATGGACCAGGAGATCCTTCCCAAATACGGTGACCGGGTGGAGTTCCTGCACCGCGATTTTCCGCTGGCCAAGCACGCCTGGGCCCGGCGCGCGGCCATTGCGGCCCGTTTCTTCACCGAGAAGGACCCCAAGCTTGGCCTGGAGTACCGGCGCCATACCATGGCGACCCAGGGCGGGGCAACCGCGGACAACTTCAAGGACCGGGTGGCGGAATTCGCGCGCCAGCACGGCCTCAAACCCGAGGAGGCGCTGGCGGCGCTGGACAACCCGCACTACGCCGAGTTGGTCGAGAAAGACTACCAGGAAGGTGTGGGCCGCGGAATAGTCCACACGCCTACCGCGCTGGTAAACGGCACGCCATTCATCGAAGTCTTCACGTTCGAGGAAATCTCGAAGGGAATCGACGACGCCCTTGCCCAAGCCAAATAGCATCGTGACCGGCGCCAGCCGCGGCATCGGCCGCGCCATCGCCACGGAGCTGGCCAAGACGCATAACGTGATTGGGACGTACCGCGGCCGCCGCGACGCCGCCGAATCGTTGCGCGCCGAGACCGGGTGCGAGATTTTCCAGTGCGACCTGGCACGCCGCGAGGACCGCGAGGCTCTCATTCGCTTCGCCCGCGAGCGCTTCCCGAGCCTCGACCTGCTGGTGAACAACGCGGGGATGGGACCGCGCGAGCGCCGCGACATTCTGGAAGCCACCGAGGAGAGCTTCGACGAGCTGATGGCCGTCAATCTCAAAGGCCCGCATTTTCTCACCCAGCAGGCCGCGTGCTGGATGGCGGAGCGCGGCGAGGGACGCATCGTATTCGTGACGTCCGTCTCCTCCTACGCGGCGTCGGTGAATCGCGGCGAATACTGCATTTCGAAGGCGGGGTTGAGCATGTCGGTGGCGCTCTACGCGCAGCGGCTGGCGGAAATCGGGGTGAAGGTTTTCGAGATCCGCCCGGGGATTATCCGCACGGACATGATCGCCAAAGTGGAAAAGGCGTACGAGGAGCAGATCGCCGGCGGCCTCTTGCCGCAGCGCCGCATGGGCGAAGGCGTCGATGTGGCGATGGCCGTGAGGGCCATCGCCGACGGCCTGCTCGATTACTCGACGGGCCAGATTCTGAACGTGGACGGCGGGTTCAGCTTGCGAAGTTTGTAGCTTTGTGGGGCAGATTGTCAATCTGCGGCCGATTGGCAATCGGCCTGTCGCGGTCGTCAAAGAGCCTGACTCCCCGAGCGAAGATCGGGTCCAGGGGGACCCGCGCAGACCAGGCATAGGCGTGAAGATAGGCGCTCGGCGGGGCCTCGTTGCTGAATTGCCGGGAATCGGTAGATCCTTTGCGACTACACGCGCGGTTTATTTGGTGACCGGCGCGTCACGGGAGTAATGCTGATTCTTGATGCGAAGGGCTATCGGCACTCATCTCGCGGCAACCTGAAACCGCCCCACTTTGCTCGCCGGCGCTCATCAGTGGCGTTGCTTAGGCGGTTGAAATGTGGTCCAATTCTGGTTTAGTTTTCGTGACCCATCGTCAGTGCAGGAACCTCGGCACTCGGCAAGTACACGGAAAAGTACCGGTAAATAGTGGCGCATTGGCCAAACCGGCATCGATCGAGCGGTGGTCTCCAGTGGGTCTGTCAGGGATACTTTCGGTTATTGCGTTGGCCGTCTCCATCGGAAGCCTGGGCGTGACGGTGTGGGCCACCAGAATCAGCAAGAAATCTCTTAAACGCGCGAGGGACGTTCAGGATCGAAGCGACCGAAGAGAATTCGAGGGGATTCGCTCCGAGATACTGAATCAGGTTTCCGACAGTCGGGCTGTTCTGGACAAAACAAGAGTCGAAATAGGCACACTTCGGGCGGAGTTCGACGCGGAGCCTACGGCAGTGCAGGCGTCCATGGCCAGTTACACGACACTGTTCTCAGAGTACTTGCCGAACATCGAGCGCGCCGTCCACCAGTGTGACAGCCTATGGAGCGAAGTGTCTGCGTGGAACAACGACAAGAGCGATGCGGAACTGATGCGGGCGAGAGCATTGCTCTACCGGAGCCTCAAGGACGACGAATCTGCGCACGAGTCGGGGGTGTACATGGTAAACGTCTTCAAGACAAAGCTTGAACTGGCGCGGCGGCTCCGCTCAACCCGAGGTGCTGGCCAAACTCAGGATTGAAAAGAACTTCGAGGTGCTCAGGGTGGCACCTCCCTTACGCAGAGGGCCTGATACCGCCGAATCCGCCCTGATCGAGGATGATCTCAAATTTCTTGGCAGACCGAGCAGCCTTGACGATCTTGACATCCTCCGAATAGCCTCTGAGAGCTTCTTCGATCGGTCTCTTGCTCATTGGGAATCTCGCCCCGGCAATCACCTCCTTCAGCCTTAGCTGCTCGCCGAACTTCACGAAGTACTTGCCGGTCTCCTCGTCCATCTTCACCCGTGGGCCATGGATGCGGACCTCCTTTTCGTAGGTCCACCCGTCGTACTTCGCGTAGCCGTTGACATCGACGACCATGTTCAGTTGTTCGACTGTTGAAGCGCTAGTCAGATTTCCAACTACCAGCGGTTCTTTACAGTACGTAACTCTCTTCGGTAGTTCGTCAGGCACATCGAAGCCCAGGCACATCCCCTTGTGCCTTTCCCCATAGTGGCTCCACATGAGGATGTCATTCCAGGATAGGCTGAAGCACAGCACACCGTATTCCTCGACAGTTTGTTTCTTGTTACGGTCCAGGGCCAACTGCGAAGGCTCGTGATCTGAACAGACACACTCCCACTCGTACGGGTCGTTCATGTCATCGATCTTCGAGAGCTTGAGTCGGCGTCTCCTGATGTCATCCAAGGCCCACTTGGTTTCCAGGTAGTGGTACACCCTCATATCTTCTCCTCGTTCACTGCTGGGGGTGCGACGCCGGCTCGTCGGGACCTATCGCGTACCATCACAAACAGCACATCAATGACCCGAGGATTCCCTGGACAAAGCGACGCACCTATGATACATGAAAACATGGCACAAAGAAAGTAGAACGGAATCCGGCGAAGTAGTCGCTCAGACGTTGACTAATCGCTGCTAAGAGGGTCAAAACGCTTCCTTCTTTCGGCAGAGCTCCGAAGCGTGCTGGAACGCATCTGCTACCCGGCGCGCTAAAACTTCATCGCTGAAAGTGATATTGAGTCTTTCTGTTGCAAAGACTTTAGGGGGAATTTGAGAAGACGAGAATGACAGGTCACGTAAGATGTCTTTAGAGTTGCTCGAGAGAAACAGCCGATAGCCCATTCTCTCGCCGCTAACGAAAGTCATGATGCTCTTGCTCTCTTCGTTGTTGTCCCGTTGTTCAACGGACCATGAAGTGAGTAGTCCCAGCGGTACGGTGTTACGCTCCTCGCTGACGAAGATGTCTGCTTCCTGGTTCCCTGCTCCCGGTGATGTGTCGGTCTCTACCTCACCAATTATCGCCGTGCAAGAATCGAGGCTCCAGGCCGTAGCTTGCAGAGTGACCGACTGTATCACGTTCCTGCCGTTAAGAGAGCGCACGTACTGAACGACTCCCAATGGAATCTTCTCCTTCAGCCAATCAAGCGTTTCCTTCAGCAATGGTTTGCTACCCTGTTCCGATGGCGTTCGACCGCCAAGGGTTCTCCGCATTTGCTCCAAAGTCATCGGCGCATGAAGGTTGTTGACTAACCCAAGTACATAATTGATCGGGACTACGAAGTTCAGACCCTCTGCGGAGCGCAACTTGAAAGAGACAACGCCGAGGGCTTGGCCTCTGGCGTCTACAAGCGGTCCACCGCTGTTCCCCGGATTGACGGCTGCGTCGGTTTGCAGAACCTTGAACCCTTCGCCGCTGTCGCGTATCGAACTCAGGATTCCAGCGGTCACTGTCCCTTCGAGGCCGCGGGGACTCCCAAGGACGACGACACGTTCGCCCACATTGACCGTACTGGAATTCCCCAACTCCAAAACGGGAAGGTCGAAGCCAGCAATTTGGACGACGGCAAGGTCACGGCGTTCGTCCGTCGCAAGCACTGAGACCGAGTCGAAAATCTCTCCATTCGCCAACTGGACGTTTGCGGTCTTCATGTCTCTAATGACGTGGAGGTTGGTAACAATCTTTCCGTCTTTCGAGATGATGAACCCGCTTCCAAGAACGTCGCCGGAATCCGTCTTGCCCTGAATGACGACAACTGAAGGCGAAACCCTTTTCGCGATTTGTGCCGTGGTTAGGGCCATCTGCCCAACCGCGATTGGCACGATCATCAGGGCTGCGAACATCAACCTTCGCAATTCAGCGCCTCCTTTCCAACGCTGACCGTTGGAACGTCTTTCGACACCGGTGCTGGTTTTCATTCTACGCTCCTCCGTGTGCTGTTACCAGCGCAATCTACGAGACTGCTTGGCATCGTTCGGGTGCGATCCTGATTCGCGGTCCGTGGGCCTCTGCTTGGAATGGACAGTGCAATCGGAAGAAGAATGCTCATCTGTAGGGCGGGGCGGCGGATCGGGCGCCCCTTCGGGACTTTCGGGTACCGGTGCCGCGAGTCGTGGCCGAACGCCATTTTGGGGCACGGTACACCAGCAGAGTCGACATCACGACTGGCAGGCCGAGAGCGAAGAACAAGCAGGTTGCCTGATTGGCGATCACGCCCCCAAAGCGGCAGGTCGGGGACCTGCCCCACCGTCCTCTATGCCCGGCGTGCCCACCACCTCCCAGTGGACAGCCGACTGCATAGTCATGCTGCTAGCCGGGTGCATTGCAGATCAAAGCGTTTTACCGGATCATAGTAGTAGAGGAGCGCTCGTTCAGAAAGGAGCGTAGCCAATGCCGCAACACTACGCGAATCAATCTGGTTCCGTCCTTCCGCTGAAGCGCGCTGCGGCGCCTCCGGTCCTCGACAACTCAGAGACCATTGCCATGCTCCAAGAGTGGGTGCGCGAAGATGCCACGGACGATTCGGCCGCCATTGCCCAGGCGGAATGTGAATTAGCCCAGTTCAGGGCTGCTCTCAACGCCAATCGTCCTCCCGATAAGCCTCTCTTTCCGTGAGCCGCTACCTTCTACTGGATTCCGGTCCGCTCGGATGCCTCCGTGCAGATTGACTCGAGCCGGTATCTGCCCCTGAGCGATGAGGCACTACGGCTCGCCGCAGAGCTTTGGGCACAAGCCCGCCAGCAAGGGCGCCCTACTTCGTCCGCGCTCGACCTCGACATTGATGTCATCCTTGCCGCCCAGGCGCTCACTTTCGGCGTCGGAGCGGAGGTCATCGTCGCCTCCACGAACCCCCGCCATTTCCGCCAGTTTGTGGACGCACGCCTTTGGAGTGACGTGACGCTACCGTGAATGCCGCAGCGGTTGCCGCAGCGCCGGATGGGCGAAGGCATCGACGTGGCGAAGGCCGTGAGGGCCATCGCCGACGGGCTGCTGGATTACTCGACGGGGCAGATTCTGAACGTGGACGGCGGGTTCAGCTTGAGGAGTCTATAGCTGAATTGCAGTTCTCATGATGTTTCGGAAGCGCGTGAGGCTGATCTGATGGTCTGCCAGAATCCGGCCGTCGTGGAGCACTGCAAACACGGCGTAGGGGGGTCGGCGCATTCTGTGCTTCGCGGTGTGACCGGATTTCGACGATCCGCGGCTTGATCTTGTAGTCCCGCTCCGCGGCTTGGGCAATCTCACCGGCGAATTTTGCGATGTGCGGGCACTGGTGGGAGCGAACGATGGTGAGACCACGGCTGTACTTCTTAGGTCTGTCTTCCCAACCGGCCTTGAAGGCCGGATTCGCGGCGGACGGGCTCAGCTTCCTGACGAGCAACTGATAATCGGGCGGCACGGTATCGACGAGTTCGAAGCCGTTGGCCAGGAATAGCGAAGGGCCGGCAAGCCAGGCCTGCTCGCGGGCGACGACGGCCACACCGTGCATGCCAGCTATTACAGCGTCTTCGAGGCAGGCTTGGATCATCATGGCGCCGAGGCCCCGGTGCTGGTACTGCCTGTAAAAGGTCCAGACACAGTGAATGAACATGTAGCCGCCGGCATCGACGCCGCGCCAGGCATATTCACCGGGAAGGTACTCGATGTAGCCACACTGACGCTGGTCGGGGGTGAGGAGCACCTTGGCGCGAAGCCCCTTTTTGAGATGCGCCTTGAGCCAGCGGTTCTTGTTGCATCGTCCTTCGTGGGCGGCGTTCTTGACGCCACAACAGGGCAGGGTCTCGATGCTTGCCGGATCGAGATCGACGAGGACAGGCATTGGTGTCATGATGAATACTCTTGGCGCGGTTTAGGTTACCGCGAACTGGGTCAGCTTCGAGAACGTGTCACGCAGACGCGGGTAGATTTCGCGGTAGATTCCCAGTAGCTCGGAGTAGCGTGCGACGTGTGCCGGACAGGGCTCTGTTTCGCGGGTGATTGCTCCGCACATAGACTTGGCCGCCTCCGCCGCTCCCCCAAACCAGCCCGCGCCCACGGCGGCGCACATCGCTGCGCCGAGGCTGGAGGCCTCGACCGTGCTGGAGCGCCGGACGGTCTTCCCGGTGGCATCCGCGAAGATCCGGCACCACAGCTCGCTCGTAGCGCCGCCGCCGGTCAGGATGAACTCTTTGATGCGGATCCCGGTCTGCTCCTCGATCATTCCGGTGACCAGAGCCTGTTCCAGAGCGATGCCCTCGAGAAGGGATCGGTACATGTGTCCGCGCCGGTGGGAGCCCGTGAACCCCACAAAACAGCCGCGCGCTTGCGGGTCCCAATACGGCGTCATCACGGCGCCCCAGTAGGGCACTGCCAGCAGCCCCTGACTGCCGATTGGAACCTGCGCGGCTTCGGCCTCCAGCCTGCTGTAGATTCCAGTGTCTCCCTCGGGCGCCTGGCAGATCTGGCGGGCGAACCAATCGATCAGGAAAGCTCCCGCGCGCAGGCTCGTTTCGAGGTAATAGCCCTCGCCCGAACAGCTCCGCATCGTGCGCCAGGCAATGCCGGTGCGGTACTCCGGAGAATAAGCGCCCGAGACCACCGCGGTCCCGAGATTCAGATAGGCGCGCCAGGAAGAGAGTGCATTCACGCCCAGGCCCGCAGCCTGTCCGTCACCGCCGCCCGCGACCACCAGGGTACCCGGCCTGAGTCCGGTTGCGGCGGCGGCAGACTCGCCGACGACGCCGAGAACACTTCCGGGCGCCGCCAGTTGCGGCAATTGCTCCGGACGCAACTCCACCGCTTCGAGCACCTCGGCGGACCAGACTTTCCTCTCCATGTCGAAGAGACCCAATGGGTCTGCGCTGGCCCAGCTCGTCCGAAATGCGCCGGTAAACCTCCAGACAAGGTAGCCATGCACATCGGCGAACATCGCGGTGGCGCGGAACCGCGCCGGTTCGTGGCGCAACATCCAGGCAATCCGGTACGCCACGGGGGCCATGTCGGGCGGCTTGCCGGTGATCCGATGAATCTTCTCTCCGCCGACCCTGTCGGTGAGCCAGGCCACTTCCGCGCTGCACCGCTGGTCGAGCCACACAATGGCAGGCCGCACCGCATCACCTTGCGGCCCCAGCGGTACAAACGTTTCCCGCTGGTTGGAGATTGCCAAAGCAGCAACACGCTCGGGCGCCACCTGCTGCGACAAGTCCCGCAGCGCTTTGCAGGCTGCCGACCACCAGTCCTCCGGGTTCTGCTCATAGCGGCCGTGGGCGGGACTGGCGAGCGGTATCGGACTGCGCCCGACCCCGGCCATTGTGCCGTCCTGTTTCCAGGCGATGGCCTTGGCCGCGGTGGTGCTGCTATCGATTCCGATGACGACGTCTTTAGTGGTTCCCAACACGTCCAATTCTGCGGTGCACGAATATGCTAACAGGTCTCAGAGGCGATACGGCATCAGGTACACCACCACGCCGGTGACGCTCCCGTAGAGCCAGATGGGGAGCGTCCAGCGGGCGATGAAGACCCGGAAGGCATCCTCACTCGACGTCGAGCTGGGAAAGAAACGCTACCGTGAATTGTTGGAAAGGCGGAAGTGATTTGAGCGACAACGGGCAGTGAGAATGTTTTCGTAGACTGCGGATTTCCGCCCGCCGAAGCGGAAAATCTCCGCATCCGCGCTAAGATGATGATGGCTCTGACCGCCCCCGGTCTGAAGGTAGATGTCGACATCACGGCGGGCAGGCCCAGAGCGAAGAACAAGCAGGTTGCCTGATTGGCGAATGCGCTACCTCGGCAATGCACCCGCGCTGACCGCGCATTACCGGCGAGTGACGCCGCAGGGCTTAGAAGGGCCGACAGATGTTACGCCCACCCAGGAACGGTCCACCGGCCCGAACTTAACCCGTTTTCCACTAGCGGCTCAACACAAGAGCGGAAAATGGGCTATTCCAGCGGATTCGACAGGCGCAGCCCGGGAAAGCGTGCGAAATCGCGGTCGTGGGTGCACATCACCGCGCCATGTTCGATGGCGAGCGCGGCCAAATGCGCATCCATCACCAGGGGACCACGACACTGTGCCTCTGGCAAGAGGCCGCGCAGGATGGGCCAGTGGCGCTCACCCGGTGTGGGGACGGTGACATTCGGGAGCGATAGCCATTCGTCGACCATGGCCACAGCTTCCTGAACGGAGAGCGGATGCTTCCACGCCATCGGATTTGTGGCGATCCGCAGGAAGGCCAGAATCGAGTTCCACGGGAGCAAGACCGGATCGGCTCCGGAGAACGCATCTTCCAGCCAGCGCCGTGCCGCCTGGTGCTGTGAGGCGGACGAGTCGCAAGCGTAGAGCAACAGGTTGGCATCCACCAGGATCATCGATGGAGCGGACCTTCCAGTTGTTCCAGCAGCTTCGGGATGCTCTCCAGCGACAGCCCCTCGCGCAAGCCCATGGGCCGCGCCCGCACCACAAACCTCCGGGCCGGTTTCGCCGCCCGGCGCGCATTCAGACCCAACCTCAAGTAGTGGTTTACCAGTTCCTTGAAGGTCTTCCCGTGGCGGCGCATCTCCTGCTCCAGCTTGGCGCGGACATCGTCATCGAGAGTGAGAGTGGTTCGCACATCTTGATGCTAGCATGGCGGCATCATGATGCTCAACCGGCAGACCGGAACCCGCCCTGCCCCGGATTTGCAGCTCCCGCGGCCGCTTGGTACGATGGATGAGACCCCTCACGGTGGGTGTAGCTCAGCCGGTAGAGCGCTGGATTGTGGTTCCAGTGGCCGTGGGTTCGAACCCCACCACCCACCCCAAGCAATGGAGTCGTCGCCGTGTATTGGACCGTCGCGCAGACGCTTGCCGAGTTGAAACGCGAGTTGGCGCCTCTTTACAGCGAGAGGCTCAAAGGCCTGTACCTTTTTGGCTCCCGCGCGCGCGGCGACGCCCGGGCTGATTCCGACATCGACCTCCTCATCGTTCTCGACGCGATCCCCTCATATGGAGCCGAAGTGGACTGGACTAGCGAACTCGTGGCGCGCATCTCCCTCGATTCGGGCGTCTCCATCAGCCCCGTTTTCGTCTCCGAAACGGCCTGGCGGTCGGAATCCAGTCCCTTTCTCGAAAACGTTCGAGAGGAGGCGATTGCAGCTTGAAGGAACAAACCAGAAAGCTGCTTGTTAAGTCCGCTCACGCGATTCGGGCAGCCCGGCTATTACTGGAGAACGACGGACCGGACTTCGCGGCTGGACGCGCGTACTACGCAATGTTCTATGCGGCGGAGGCGCTGCTCTGCGAGGAAGGGCAACGCTCGCGAAGCCACAGCGGCGTTCATAGCCTCTTCGGCGAACAGTTCGCCAAGACGGGACGGTTGGATCCCAAGTACCATCGCTGGATGCTTGCCGCGTTCACGCGGCGGCTTCAGGGCGACTATGGTTTCGATGCGACGCTCACTCCCGCTGAGGTTGCGCGCACGATAGAGCAGGCCGCGGAATTCTTGGCCGCCGCAGAGGGTTCCCTGTCGGACTTGGGCTAGAACGCTGGATTGTGGTTCCAGTGGCCGTGGGTTCGAACCCCACCACCCACCCCAAGCCGCCGCGTAAAATGGAGCCAGCCCAATGTCCAGGACCGTCAAGTCGGTGCTGTCGAGACTGAAGGACGGGCTGCGCGCGATCTACGGCGCGCGTCTGAGAGAGGTTTATCTCTTCGGTTCCCAGGCTCGCGGCGAGGCGCGGAACGATTCTGATATCGACATCCTGGTCGTCCTGGATCAGTTCTCTTCCTATGGGGCCGAGATCGAACGAACCAGCGAGCTGATCTCGCGGGTGTCCCTGGAGTCGGGCTATTCCATCAGCAGGGTTTTCGTCTCGCAATCCGCCTGGCTCTCCGAGGCCAGTGCGTTTCTCGAAAACGTTCGCGAAGAGGCTATCGCCAGTTGAAGGATCACACGCGCAAGCTGTTGGACAAGGCTGCTCGCGCCATCCGTGTTCCGAGCCTGCTTGTGGACAACGGTGAAACCGAGTTTGCAGCCGGAAGAGCATACTACGCCATGTTCTATGCGGCTGAGGCCCTGCTCTATGAGGCAGGGCAGCGCTCCCGCAGTCACAGCGGCGTCCACAGCCTGTTTGGCGAGCAGTTTGCGAAATCCGGGCGTCTGGACCCGAAGTTCCATCGTTGGCTGCTGGACGCGTTTGACCGCCGGCTACAAGGAGACTATGGGTTTGAGGCTGCGATCGCGCCGGAGGAAGTGGACCGCACAGTCCAGCAAGCGGCCGAGTTTCTCCAGGCAGCGGAGCGGCTGATCGCGGCTGGGAACTAGAGCGCTGGATTGTGGCTCCAGCGGCCGAGGGTTCGAACCACACCGCCCACCCTGAGCCGCGGCTTTATGGATCGACTCGTTTGTGCTACATCATTATAAGCATGTCCGATTTATTGTCGATTCGAATTCTCGAGGAAGACGCAAATCGACGCGGGGACCTCTTCGGCCGGCTAATGAGCGACCTCTTTGTATCTCTTGGCTAGGACGATGTTCGCCTGAATATCGCTCGTAGCGGACGAGAGATCGACATAGAAGCGGAACACCGCTTGGAGAAACGCCTGGCAATAGCGGAGTGCAAAGCCCTCAAGGATGCGGCCGGCGGCAAGGATCTGAACACTCTTGCCGGCAAGCTGCGCGCGGAGCGGAGCAAGCACCCCGGAGTGGAAATCACGCCGTATTTTGTATCGCTTTCCGGGTTCACAGAAACGGCAGCCGACCAGGAATCGGAGTCCGGTCGAGAAGCCATAATCCTGGTCGATGGCCAGCGTGTCATCACCGAGCTGATCAAAGGACGAATTCTCGTCCCTCTGGAACAAGCTACGGAGAAAGCCGGCGAGCTTAGGACGGGGCGGCGAGGGCTTCGGCTCGACGCGCAACCCGAACTCCTTGCCCATGCTCGCGGATGGCTATGGGCAATCTATTACACAGAAGGCAAGCAACGCACCCACTTTGCCTTGGTCCATGCAGACGGTACGCCTCTCTCCTCAATGCTCTCTCGAGAAGTCGCGGAAGCGGACCGGGCCGTTGGCGGCAGTCTCCATTCGCTCACGTGTTTGAATCCGGAACCGGTTGTCGCGCCGGCAGCGGAGCAATTGGCGTCCGCAGCCATAGCCGATTACTACAAGTTCCTGGCCGCTGAGTGTGGCTATATCCTGCTCGACGGTCTTCCAGCAGATGCCGAAGTCGGTTCCCGGCGCTTGCAACTCGAAAACCTCTTTGTCCCTCTGCGCCTCGCTGTCCTCCCCCGCAGTCCAGACGGTCCGCCTGCTAGCGAGCCTGGCGCCGTGGAGGCCGAGCCTGATTCCCATCCGGAAGCTGCGAAGACCCGGCCTGTCGGTGATGTGCTCAGTGAATGTTCACGGCTGGCGATCGTAGCATCGCCAGGGGGCGGCAAGTCTACCTTGCTCAAACGGCTGGCGGTCGCGTACGCTGACCCCGAGCGTCAAATGCTCGCGGAGGATCGGCTACCCGCACGAAACTGGCTACCCCTCCTCTTTCGGTGCCGTGAGCTGCGCAACTAGGCGCGATCACCTTTCCCCGCGCTGATCGCCACGCTCGCCGCGCGCGCCTGCCTGGGCGCGCACACCGCCGCATTTCGTGCTGTTGTTGATGCCGCGCTCCGGAATGGTGAGGTACTGCTAATGGTTGATGGCCTCGACGAGATCTCCGACCCGGGTGACCGGACCGCCTTTGTCAGGAACCTCCGTGCGTTCTTGGGAATCTATCCGAACATCAGCCTGGTGGCCACCTCGCGCGAAGCCGGATTCCGCCACGTGGCAGGTTTGCTCGCGACGGTATGCACGTGCATGCGCGTGGCTGATTTCTCCCCGGACGACATCCGTTCCCTTACCGTGGCCTGGCACCGGCACGTCGTTGGCGACCGGCCGGACATCATAGCTGATGCGGAGCGCCTGGCCTCCGCGATCATTGAGAACGACCGCATTCGGCGGCTGGCCGTCAATCCGCTGATGCTCACGACGTTGTTGCTGGTGAAACGCTGGGTTGGCCAGCTTCCAACCCGGCGCACTGTCCTGTACGGCAAGGCGGTAGAGGTCTTGCTCATGACCTGGAACGTCGAGGGGTACGATCCCATCGATCAGGACGAGGCCTTGCCGCAGCTTTGCTACGTGGCCTGCGACATGATGCAGCGGAGTACCCAGAAGATCAGCCGGCCCGATCTCTTGCGGCTCCTCAGAAAAGCGCGCGAGGAACTGTCTGCCGAGCTCAGCTTTGCACGCATTCCTGCCGCGGAGTTTGTCTCCCGGGTTGAGTTGCGCAGCAGCCTCCTCATGATGAGCGGGCATGACGTCGTTGACGGGACGTTGACGGAATTCTATGAGTTCCGCCACTTGACTTTTCAGGAGTATCTGGCGGCGAAGGGCATCGTGGAAGGCTGGTATCCCAACCGGAAGGAAACCGACACCATTGTCTCGCTGCTGGAACCCCATTTTGAAGATGAGCAATGGCGGGAGGTCATTCCGCTTGGAGCGGTCCTAGCTGGTAGGAAAGCCGATGCCCTGATAGCCAAACTCGCAGAACGGGTAGTTAGTCTGGCGCAGTTGGAGGACAACGTTCAGCGTCGACGGTCAGGCTGGCTTGTCAGAGATACCCCGATTTACAATGCTCTAGGGAACTGCCTCGCCGACGAGGTACAGGCCACACCCGAGACGATTCGGCAAGCGGTACGAGCATTAGTCTGGGACGGTGTGAGCCTAGGATCTCAACGGTTCACAGCGCACCTTGTGCGCGGCAAATACTGCACCATGATGCGCGAGGAAGCACTCAAGGCATTTATGGCAGGGGCACCCGATCTCGCGGGCCCAGGACAGGCGCTAGCTGCTTCCGTTTACCACACGCTGGTTGCGGACGATGCCCCCGACTTTCAGCCGGCAAGGGAGGAGCTCCATCGGCTTCTATTGAACGGAGATCGACGCCAGCGCTGCCAGGGAGCGCTCGGAACAATGAGGGTAGCTTTCGCGCTAAGGAATAGACACCCTGTCGGCCAAGGCCCCCATTGGCTGTCTGAGTGTGCAGGCGCACTATTGCCTCTCCTGTTTTCGGAGGATCCTCCGGAGCACTTCGCTGCTTGCTGGGCGTTGGTGTGGATTGCTAGGTTGAACCTCTGGCCCTCTACACCGGACGTGCTTGTTCGGCTTTTCAGTCTTTGGCAGGGGAGCACAGCCGTTCCGATACAAAGGATGGCGGCATGGGCGTTCAAAGAGCTTCCCCTTCTACCGCGAGACTCCCAACCATTGCGCGGTGTGAGCAGAGAAGCGGAATCCTTCGTCTCCATGGCCCGGAAAACTCTTAAACAGCCGGAGTTCGATGTGGCCGAAGCCGCTACTCTCGTAGCAGCGTACTATCTCCGATCTCCCTGGACGGACGCGGAGCTTCTGCGCTTACTGAAGGAAAACAAGTCGGCACGTCGCGCAGTGGGCAGCGCTAGGCTAGCGGAGGTCGCAGCCGCCCTTGCCGCGTCCGCTAAGGTCCCAGCGCGGCAACGCCAGGGCCGCAAGCAAAAAGCCGACCGACCGCGGAAATAGGCTGTCAGCCGTTACCCTCACCACCTCTGGTGCACGCCCGCGCGGATCTTGGCGTCGTAGACGCCGCGGATGGCTTCCATGGCTCGCTCGGATAGCGGCGGCAGGTCCGATGCCGCGCAGTTGTCCGCCGCTTGCTGGGGGCGCTTGGCGCCCGGGATGGCGCACGTGACGGCGTCGAACATCAGAATCCAGCGCAGGGCGAACTGCGCCATACTGACTCCCGGCGGCAGCCACCGCCGGATCTCTTCGACGGCTTCCAGCGCGGTCTCGTAATCCACCCCCGAGAAGGTTTCGCCCACGTCGAACGCCTCGCCGTGGCGGTTGAAGTTGCGGTGATCGTCGGCGGCGAACTGCGAATTCCGAGTGAGCTTGCCGGTGAGCATGCCGCTCGCCAGCGGGACGCGCGCCAGAATCCCAACCTGCTTCTTCCTGGCTTGCTCGAAGAACAGGTCCGCGGGCCGGTGGCGGAAACAGTTGAAAATGATCTGCACCGTCTGGACATTGGGAAACTCGATGGCTTTCAGAGCTTCCTCGACGCGCTCCACGCTCACGCCGTAGTAACGGATCTTGCCCGCCTCCACCAGGCGGTCGAGCAGGCAGAATAACTCTGGCCGGTAGTACGCGTCGGTGGGCGGGCAATGCAACTGCAACAGGTCCAGGCAGCCGGTCCCCAGATTCCGGAGACTGTCTTCGATGAACGCGGTCAGGTTCTTCTCGTTGTAACCCTCAGTGGTTTGCGCCGAAAGGCGGCGGCCCGCTTTGGTGGCGACGACGATCTCTTCCTTCCGCTCGCGCTTGAGCTGCGCGATCAGGCGCTCGCTGCGGCCCATGCCGTAGACGTCGGCGGTGTCGATGAAGTTCACGCCGCAATCGATGGCCTTCTCGAGCGCAGCCAGAGACTCGGCGTCGTCCACGCTGCCCCAGGCGCTGCCAATGGCCCAAGCGCCAAAACTGATCTCGGAAACCTTCCAGCCGGTCCGGCCCAGCGTTCGATAGTGCATAAGTCCTAAAGTACACTATCGCGCGGACGCCTTCTTCACCACACGCCAGGCAATCCGTTGCAGCAGACGGGCGTCGGACTGGCTCAGATCGACGCCGCGCAACGGAAACGGCCCTCCGAGCGGCGCCTCGAGCAAGCGGAAGTCCGTAATTCCACTGGCATCGGCTTCTATCTGAGCGGTCAGCCCTTCCGGACTCTCCCCGTACAGCGTGGCATAAAAAACGCAGGCGGCCAGATACGAGCCGGCGGGAGTGGGGTGCGACCGGTCGCGCTGATGAAGATCGAGCCGGGGCCGCGCATCAATAGCCTCTTTCCAGGCTGGTCCTACGGGAGCCACTCGATCGCCCAGCTCTTTCGCGATGCTCAAGTACGCCTTGTTGAGCACGCTCTGCAGCTCGGGAAAATCCTGGCGGGCCCAAGTCAGAAAGAAAACTGTCTTTGCGCCCACTTGCTTGATCGCGGCGTCGAACCGCCGGGCATAATCGTGGAACAGTCGCGGATCGAGTCGCGGCACGCCGTTGACGGCCGGCGCCGCAGATCCCAACATGCTTTGCTCCTGCAAGACAACGTAATCCCAAGAGCTTCCCTGAATCGCGGAGACGGCCGCTCCAGCGTCCCAGTGGTTCCGCAAAGTGAACCCCGGTCCGGCGAGCATGGCTGTGCGCAACGGTCGCGCCTGGTGCGCCGACTCAGCCAAGGCAGTCACAAGGTGGGGCAGATTGTTGAACCAGGTGTAGCTGTTGCCAATGAACAGCACCCGCAATTCCCGCTGTCCCGGCGGCGCGGCTTTGACCTGGGCGGACGCCGGGAAGCATGCAATCGCCAAACACAGGACGGAATGGAGAACCGCCCGCCTGTTTTTCATGAGGCGCTCAAGCGAAGGGGTTTTCGTCGGCGCTGGGGCCGTAGATGGACGGCACGGGCACATCCAGCAGGCGCAGGTAGACGGTGAGCTGGCCGCGGTGGTGGTAGAGATGGTTGAGCAGCATCGAGCGGTACACGCCGATGCGAGGAACGGTCATGATGGGGTGGCCACCCATATGAAACGACCAGTTCTTCATCATGGCGGCGTCGTCGGTGGCGGCCAGATCGGTCTTCGCCTGGGTTACGCTTGCATCGAAGGTGGCGACGATGGCGGCCGTGCTTTCTAGTGCTGGCGGCTCGGCGAATTTCTCCACGTCAAAGCTGTCAAGCCTTGCCATTCCGGAGATATTTCCGGGTATGGTGGCGACGTGCTGGGCGAGTTGTCTCAGGCTCATGGACTTGGCGTGCGGCTTCCAGGTGAGCTTGTCGTCGGGAACGCGCTCCAGCACCCTGCGCGTGGTCTGGGCTTCCCGTTCGAGTTCCATAATGAACGTGTCGGCGATAGGCATGGGTTTACACTCCTTTCGGAAATGATATCAAACCAGGAGAAATCAGCGCGCGACGGCCACGCTGGCTGGGTCCACGTCGTAGCCATCGGCGCGGGCCGTTTCCACCGCCAGAGATCGCAGAACTTCTTCTCCGGCATCACGCGGAGTCTTGGGAAGCCGCCGTTTGATGACTTCCTCCCCTGTCTGGACTCGGACGTGCCACTGCTTCTTGTCCGGATCCCAATCGACTTTGGCGCTGTCTGCATGTAACATATCCGTTCCCCCCAGGCTCCCGAGAAGATCATACACCCGGCGATGCTCGGGCGCTATGCTAACTTGAGAATTCATGGTTACTGGCGGCACATCGGAACGTTCGGAATGGACGCCGGATTCCTGGCGCAGGCGCCCCATCCTGCAACAGCCGGAGTACCCCGACGCCGCCGCACTCGAGCGGACGCTGGCCGAACTGCGGCGGCTGCCGCCCCTGGTGACGAGCTGGGAGATCCTCGATCTGCGGGAGCAACTGGCGGAAGCCGCCGCTGGGCGCCGCTTCGTCCTCCAAGGCGGCGATTGCGCCGAGCGTTTCGAGGACTGCGCTTCCCCGCGCATCACCAACGCGCTGAAGGTCCTCTTGCAGATGAGCCTGGTGCTGGTGGTGGGCGCCAAAAGGCCGGTGACGCGCATCGGCCGGTTCGCCGGCCAATATGCCAAGCCGCGCTCCGAGGACTATGAGACGCGCGGCGGCGTGCGGCTTCCCTCCTACCGGGGCGACATCGTCAACCGCGCCGAGTTCACGCCCGAGGCGCGCACGCCCGATCCGCAGCTCCTGTTGCGCGGCTATGAGCGCGCCGCCCTGACGCTGAATTTCATTCGCGCGCTGGTCAAGGGCGGGTTCGCCGACCTGCACCATCCCGAGTACTTCGACCTGGATTGGGTGCGACACTCGCCGCTGGCCGAAGAGTATCACCGTATGGCGGCCACCATCAGCGATGCGTTGCGCTTCATGGAGAATGTGCTGGGCGTGCGGGCGGGCGAATCGGACCGCATCGACTTCTTCACCGCGCACGAGGCGCTGCACCTGGGCTACGAGTCGGCCCAGACCCGCCGCGTGCCGCGCCGCCCCGGCTGGTTCAATCTCTCGACGCACTACCCGTGGGCGGGCCTCCGCACCAGCCATCCGGATGGCGCGCACATCGAATACCTGCGCGGCATCGAAAACCCCGTGGGCGTAAAAGTGGGCGCTCCGGTGGCCCGCGATCAAGTGGCGCGGTGGCTCGAGATCCTGGATCCGCGGCGGACCCCGGGGCGGCTGTCGCTGATCCATCGCTTCGGCGCGCGCCGGATCGCCGAGGAGCTGCCCAGGCTGATCGAGAACGTGCGCGCCGAAGCCGGCCAGGTGGTGTGGATCTGCGACGCCATGCACGGCAACACGCAGTTGACGGCCGGCGGCATGAAGACGCGCCGCTTCGAGGACATCCGTTCGGAAGTCGAGCAGGCTTTCGACATTCAC
>Ga0187881_10001783_pt1 | contig 21740 bp, 16 predicted proteins | sample June2016WEW_19_1_2_FD_133017 | JGI IMG/M metagenome (GOLD analysis project Ga0187881, IMG submission 133017) | Peatland microbial communities from SPRUCE experiment site at the Marcell Experimental Forest, Minnesota, USA - June2016WEW_19_100 | ecosystem: Environmental > Terrestrial > Soil >...
AAGGGAAGGCCAACCATCATGGACCTTCTCAAGAACGTGCATTGGAGAATCTATCCAGTAGGTCGGCTCGATTTCGATGCAGAGGGGCTCCTCCTTCTCACCAATGATGGTGACCTTGCCCACCTGCTCTCCCATCCGAGATTTTCTGTTCCGAAGACCTACCTGGTGAAAGTGGCAGGGGTTCCGGAAGAGAAAAAACTGATTCGGCTCAAGAGGGGAGTGATGCTCGAAGATGGGGAAGCCAAGGCTGTTTCTTGCAGTCTTGTTCGCCAGAGAGAAAAAAATAGCTGGGTTCGGGTGGTGGTGACGGAAGGGAGAAACCGCCTGGTGAAGAGGATGTTTTCAGCCGTCGGCCACACGGTTCTCAAGCTGAAGCGGGTTGAATACGGGCCGATTCAATTAGGAGACCTTCCTTTCGGACAATTCCGTTATCTCAAGCCGGAGGAAACGGAGAAGCTTAAAAAGATCAGTTTGGCGTAAGCGAGATGACGAGATAGAGAGAGACGAAGACCCGGGGACGCGAGGACCCTGAACCACTTAGGGTTCAGGGCGAGCACGGAGACGCGGAGTTTGTAGCGCCCTCATTTAATGGGGGCGAAAGAGGAGGACGTTCCGGCAGATACCGGAACGCTACATGATTGATTACCAAAGTTGAGGTTCTAAGGAAAATTGTTCATCTGGCTACGTTGATCATTCCTGTCGGGTATGCCTTGACGTCTCAGGAAACGGCCATCCTGTTTCTCGTCCCCTTTTTTATAGCCCTTCTGTTGGTTGATCTTCTCCGCCAGTTCCATTCCGGTATGGCTTCCCTTTTCCAAAAATATTTTTTCGGAAGAGTTCTCAGAGAAGAGGAGAAGTCCGCCTTTATGGGGTCAACCTATTTTATCTTCTCAACGATCCTGAGCATCCTCCTCTTTCCCAAATCCATTGCCATTGCCAGCCTCTTCATTCTCATCCTTTCTGACACAGCGGCCGCCTTAATCGGAAAATGGATTGGGAGAGTGAAGATCTTTGGGAAAACCCTTGAAGGGAGTATGGCTTTTCTGATCACCTCCCTCTTGATCGTCTGGATCTATCCTCACCTCGGCCGATTCTCGGGAAGTCTCGCAGCGCTGGGAGCAGCGGTGATCGAGATTCTTCCAATTGGAGTGAACGACAATCTCAGTATTCCCCTTGTGGCAGGAGCGATCATGTTTTTCGTGGGGGGATGAGGGAGGGAAATTTCTTCAGGGCCTCAACGACTATTTCAGCTTCTCCTTCCGAGGCAATCTTAGCAATCACCGCACAAATCTTCAATTCGTCAAAGAGGAAGGAAAGGGCTCCTTCAGATTCCCTTAAGAGGTTCCCGTCAGCAAGAGGATTCAGGCTGATCACGGGCTTTTCAAACTTCTTGATCAGATCAGAGGCTCGCTGCAAATCAAAGAGGCTCCATTTCTTATTGATGGGAATGGCGTAGGCCGACACATCCAGGGATTTTGCCTTTGGGAGGGTAAAGGTCGCCCATTGACCTGAAAAGATCGGGATAAATCCCTTTCCCCTGACCTTGGACACCATCTCGCGAAGAAGATCGATCCGGCCCAGCGCCAAGAGCCAATCTCCGTATTTTTCACCAACGAGGAGGAAGGAGGACTCTTTGGGATCGAAAGAAGAGAGGGCTTTCTCGAAGCGAAAAAGATCGAAGGCGATCCGGTCGATCTCTTTTTGTGTAAAGAGCTCGGAGGAAAAGGTGGGGGGAAGAACATCTCGAGTCTGTTGAGGAGGGAGGAGTTCTCTCCGGATCGTGGAGACGATTTTGGATTCAAAACGATGGAGAGGCTTTCCTAAGAAAGAAACCCCTGTTTCCGCCTCTACATGGCAGAAACCGGTGAGCATTTCATCGGCCATAAGATTTCTTAGCTCTCTAAAGGATTCGAGATGATTCCCGGAGGGAAGGTCAAAACACCAGACCCCCATCTCGTAGGCTTTTTTCATGAGGGATGAAATCTGAGTTTGACTGAAAGGGGGGCGTGGCTGAATGGAGAGAATAATCCTTGAAATCTTTTTCCCTTCCAAAAGGGTTGTTGGAAGTCTCATGATATTATCATTCTATGATCTTCCTATACCGTTTTTCAATCCAAAGCTCAGCTTTTGGATTAAACACCACACTGAGGCGGCTTGAGAATCGCAGATTCAAATCATTGACGAAGCGGCGATCCCTTAAGATCAGTTCTGTCCATGGAAGGGCCCGGTCGAAAAAGTCGGATTGTAACAGGCTGCGGATATTCCATCGTTTCAGATGTTTGACCTGAAGCTCCTTGGAGAGTCGAATTCGATATCCCGCTTGTTTCATCCGGTAACCCAACTCGATATCTTCGATACTGGGCTTTCGGTATGTTTCGTTGAAACCACCCAGTTCCAGGAAAACCTTGCGACGAACGGCTCCACATCCGCACCAGAATGTAGACGCCTCTTCTCGTGACATCTGGTGAACGTAGTGGTGAAATAGATTCTTATACTGAGAGAGAAAATTGCTTTCGCCGGGTTCATCATCGTAGGACCCGAAGAGGGCAGCCAGTCGTGGGTCGTTGGCAAAAGTCGTTTCGACCAGTGCGATCGCATCGGGATGAATCACCACATCCGCGTCAAGAAAGAAAAGGATGTCTCTTTGAGCAGCCTGCGCTCCAAAATTTCGAGCTCGAGCAGGCCCCTGTGGCCGATCATTTCTCAAGACTTTCACTCCGAATTCTTCTGCCACGTGCCAGGAGCCATCCGTATCTCCGTCTGCTACCACGATAATTTCAGTAGAGGCCGGAGCAGCCTCGGTCACCCCTTGCAGACACCTGCGGAAGCCCGGGCCCCCATCTCGCACCGGAATGATTACAGAAATGGGCAAGCGGGAAGGTGACGTTTGAGCAGAAGTTTCTAATATCGACATTCTTATAAGAATAGAGCTCTTGATTAGTGAAGAGTTATGGAATCTCTAAGTTCGTAGAATCATTACCTAATAATTCAGTTAAAGTCAAGATGTTTCAGATCAAAAAAGATACCCTAAATCCGTGATCGATGTTCTTATTCTCACGCTATGTCTCCCCTCCCGTCACGACCCTAACCATTTCTCCCTTGCTAAAAATATTTCTTTTTGGTAAAAGATTTATATGCCGGTGAGAGACAAAGAATTGAAGAATGCGATAAAGCTGGGGATCAGGACCCTGATCATCCAGGAGGTCAGGCTTCTGCGCTTGGAGCGCTCCCTCACGCCACACATTATTATCGATGGGATGTCCCAATCGATTCGGGAGACTAAGAAAGAAATCCTTAAATTGACAAGGGCGATGGCTCAGAAGAAAAGAACCCTTCTTTTGAAGAAGATGATTCGTCAGGCGGTTGACGAAGAAATCGATAAGGCCATTCAATTGCGAAAGACCAGGTGCATTCGTTGCCTGCACGGCAGGTTTTACGATGAAGCGGACATCGCTCATGTGGGCTTGCCTGTCAGAACCCGGGCAGAGACGATCGGATGCGATAAGCTTAGACCCAGCCTCAGAAAGAGCTGCAGAAGATTCGTGGAAACGTCGAAAGCAGTCACATTGGATCAATACCTTAATGAGATGACGCTTCTCTATGAATTCAGGGAGTTGACCGAAAGGTTTGAGGAGATTTGGAAGGAGTACCTTACGAAATAATGCATAGCGCAAAGCGCTTAGCGCATAGGGTCTGAAATTCCAAATTTCAAATTTCAAATCCCAAATAAACTCCAATTCTCAATTTCAAATCACCGAAACGATTTTGTTTAGAATTTTGAATTTGGGTCATCTGGATTGGTTTGTTATTTGGTGCTTGGGATTTGGTGCTTCTTCTTTCGCTCTGAGCCATGCTCTATGCGCTTTGCGGTTCAGGCGAGCGCTTCCGCCACCAATTCTGTGATATCCATCACTTTAATCCGGCCTTTTTTCTCTTTTCGAAGTCTTGCGGCAGCCAGTTGTAAGTTGGACTTACAGGCCGGGCAGGCAGAGACAATGGTATCCGCTCCTATGGTGGAAGCCTGTTGAACGCGTTTGTAAGCTATCTCTAAGCTCATTTCTGTGTCATAAGCCTTAAGGCCTCCGCCGCCGCCACAGCATTTGGCAAGGTTTCTGTTCTGAGGAAACTCGATCAATTCCACCGATGGGATCGCCCTGATGACATTTCGGGGAGGGTCATAGATATTCATGTGTCGCCCGATATCGCATGGGTCGTGATAGGCCACTTTCATTTTAGCCCCATTCTTAAAACTTAGCTTGCCGGTGGTGATGAGTTTTTCTAAATATTCTACCGCATGGTAAACCTGGATGTTAGGAAACCTGGTTTGTTTTGGGTAAAGATCTTTAAAGGTTCGAAAACATCCGGCGCAGGTGGTCACGATCTCTTTAAGCCCCATCCGCTCGAAATGACTTATATTATTTTTGATACAGCTCTCAAATTCTTTTTGATCCCCCACCAGATAAGAGACGTACCCGCAGCAGTACTCGTCATTTCCCAATGTCGTATAGTCGATATTCGCCTTATCCATGATCTTCAAGGCGCTTGGAATAACGTTGATATCCTGATAGGAAGCCACGCACCCGAAAAAAAGAAGGGTGGATGCTTTCTCTTTGAACTTAAACTCTGCAGGATAGATCTCGCTTCTTTTTTCTGTGGCTTCCCCAAAGGGGTTGCCTTTGTCTTCAATCGATTCAATCAGCGTCCGGTGGATGGGCGGAAGATACCCCGCCTCTACCAGCCGTACGCGGGCTGCCTGGACAATATCGGAAACTTTGACGCCTGCGGGGCAGACGGCATTGCAGTTCAGACAGGTGGTACACTTATAAAACCTTTCCGCGAGTTCCTTCGAGGGCTTCAGCTTCCCGGTGAGGAGGTGATAGGCCAAGATAACTCTTCCGCGCGCATTGGTCGATTCGAGGGAAGTCTCCCCATAAGTGGGACACCCTGCTCGGCAGAATCCGCACATGATACAGGCCATGATCTCATTGTCCAGTGCCTCGCCAAAGGTTTGAATCTCGCCAGGCCTTTCAACCAGGGGTAGAAAAGCAAAATTCTCATAAATGCCCTGAATGGAGTCGTCGAATCCCATCTTTCCCGGGTTGAGGATGTTGTTGGGGTCAAGGGCTTTTTTGATCTCCTTCATCACTTCGAGCGTTTCTCCAAGCTCCCTCTTGATATAAGACGATTTGGCCATTCCCGTTCCATGCTCGGCCGTGAGCGTGCCCCTGAGCCGCATCGTGAGGTCAATTAAGTCCTTGGCTACGTCTTGGATGGTATTCCATTGCTCCTTATTTCTGGGGTCGGAGATGATGATGGGATGAATATTCCCGTCACCGATATGGCCGAAGGTATTGATGGGGATATGATGTTTCTCCGAGATTTTGTTGATTTCCATAATGGCTTCCGGGATTTTGGTGATAGGGATTCCCGGATCATCCATAATGGATTGCATCCTTGACCCTCTCTTGACTTTTGACAATGAGGCGATAATCCCCTGACGAGCGGCCCACATCTTGAGGCGCTTTGCAGGATCATCCTCCCATTTATTTTCAATGCCGTTATTCGCCTCACAAATCTTGTTGATTTTTACTATGTTTTCTTGGACGGCCCTTTTATTCCCGTCGATTTCAATGAAGAGGAGGCATCCCACTCGATCGGGGATGTCGAGTCCCATCGCTTTGTTCACCACATCGATCGTCACTTTGTCCAAGATCTCGCAAGAAGACAGTGCAATGCCTGAGGTCAGGATTTCCCGAACCGCCTTTCCGGCCTCCAGGGTAGAATGAAATCGCGCTTCTGCAAAAGCAACATATTCGGGAACCGGGAGGATTCTCAGAATGATCTTTGTGATGATGCCGAGCGTGCCCTCGGCCTGGGTGAAGAGCTGGGTCAGGTCGTATCCGGAAGAGGTCTTGCCTAAGACCGAACCTGTGTTAATCATTCGGCCATCGGACAGCACGACTTCCAGCCCCAAGACGTAATTCTTCGTCGTGCCGTACTTCAGAGCCCGATTTCCGCTGGCATTGGTTGAAACCATTCCTCCCAGCGACGCAAGGTTAGCGCTCCCAGGGTCAGGAGGGAAAAAATGGGTGGGGGCAATGGCTGCATTGAGATGGTTGCATATGACGCCGGGTTCGACCACGACGTATCCATTCTCTTTGTCTATCTCTAAAATACGATTCATCCTGCTCAGGTCGAGCAGAATGCCTCCTTTGGCAGCCAAGGCGCCTCCCACAGCGCTTGTCCCTGATCCTCTGGGGGTCACAGGAATTTTTTCCTTATTGGCTAAGGACATTATCTTTGAAATTTCTTCCGTGGATTTGACGAAGACAATCACATCCGGAACAGCCTCGTGGACCGATAGATCCCTGGAGTAGCAGAGCCGTTCGATTTCATCAGCCCTTACATTCTTCTCGCCGACGATTTCAACCAATTCTTTGATATAGTCCATCAGCCACCCTCCGCTAAGAGTTGTCCCCCTTTCTCCTGCCTACCCGCAGGCAGGCGATGGGAAGAGGAAGGTTGGGGGGAAAATCGCAAATATGTTTGGACAAGTTCAACAATAATTATAAAACAAACGTCGAGAATCTACACGAATGCGATCTTTTTGGTTGTTGAGATAAGAAGGAATTTCATGGTACGTAGGAATATCAATCCCGAGTTCATATCAAAAGGCGAGATTCGCATACGGACATAATTGACTATCAAATAGAAAGCATGGACTTGGTGCCCGAATCACTCTCTTATTTTATGGTTACCGTGGCGGTCTGCGTAGTACCGAGGGTCGATACCGCCGTGATATTTACGGGCGGTGTTCCAGGGACGACTGAAGAGCTTAGTTTTGAGAAGCTCCAACTCCCAAAAACTGCATTGACGGTTGCAGTGCCGATCACAGTACCTGAGGCATCGCCGAGATGAAGAGTGATTGTATCTCCGGGCGCTTTGACCGTACTCTTTCCACTGATCTGCCACCATTTATATTTGGTGGTGTATACAGCCTTTGTGATCGTAAGCGTTTCACTCGCCACAACGTTTATGTTCACAGTCGCCACATTGGAGATTTGCTTAGGAAAACCCGAATTATAATAGATGTCTCCAACTTGGTAGGTAAATTTGTCTTTGCCGAAAAAACCGGCGTTCGGGGTATAAGTCACTACCCCCGTTGTTAGATTGATCGATGGTGTGCCTTGGCTGGGCGGAGTCACGATGTTTACCGTGGATGGATCAAGCGGGCCGGATCTTCCAATATCATTGGCAAGGACATTGATATCGACCGGGATATTCGTTAATGTTAACCCAATATCATTTTTTGCCACCGGCGCAGTGAGTGCGGTGACGGTCACCTGAGCCGTGTCCGATCCTCCGGCAGAAGATACAACGGTCACCTCCACAGGAGGCACTGTCACACCAGAGGCAACAAGCTTTCCCGCCGCCAAATTCCCAAAGCCATTGGCCGTTAGGGTCGGAGGAGAAGTTAAATCACTTGAAGACGCCTCAATCGTCAGTGTTTTAAGATCCGAATTATACTCGGCCAAAATAATTGTGACGACATCAACCACTGCACTGATGATCGTTACCGGTGTGTTGGGAGAATTAGTCGACGTAACAGTAATGGTGGAGGGAAGTGAACCGGTTAATTTAATATGGGCGAAAAACCCTCCTGCTCCATTTTCTGTCATTTGAGCGGGAGCTGAAAATCCAGTGCCATTCACCTGAAGGGTAGCACCAGGCATGGAGGTAGCCAAAACATTGATGGCGCTCGGCAGGGGTCGGGTGTAAGTAGATTCGTTCACGACTAAGGGGGTGGGCATAGCCCCAGTGCTGACAAACTTTTTGCCCTGAACATTGAAAGTGTTTGTCTGGATATGATTAACACCCGATCCTCCTGCATCGGGGCCATCTATCCTAAAATAATTGGTGCCAAAGGGGCTACCGGTAACGGCGTGAGCGGTTCCTGGCTCTCCGATATAACCTGCAGGGGCGTCTGAAACAGGGTTCCATATGAGAAAAGGCCCAATGCCCCCCCCAAGAGCAGCTGAGAAGTCGCCGCATGGGGCCATGGCACAGCCAACATCCTGTATCTGAATAGGGATTGTGCCTGAAGAGTCAGTCCTCAAATTCATTAAAACCCCATATGGATGGGTTACCTTATAGACCTGGTTAGGGGTTAGACCGGTGATCGGACCTACACTGATCCGAACAAAAACAATCTGACTCCCATCAGCGGGGATGCTCCTGATCGTGTTGCCGCTAAAAGTTGCTGTGAGAGCCATATGGAGCGGCGCTGAACCTGCCCCGCCGTCCCCCACCGATGATATTTCTGCATCAGCAGACCAATAGAAGGCTGTTTGTCCAAAACCGATGTTCCCAGAAAATGTATTTCCACTAACAGGTGAATCAAAATTGCAACTTCCCGAGGTGAGGCAGAGTTGTAATGCCAGGCCGTTTTCATCCATATAATAGGAGGGGAAACCGTGCCCGATAGTAGTTGAAACGATTGGCCCCACTTGTGCCAATTCTGCAGATGCGTTTTGACAGATACCCAAAACCAATAAGGCAACAAAGCATAAATATTTAAATTTCACCGACATGAAGACCACCTCCTGATTGCATAGGAGCCGGACGAGTCGTTTATCTTGTATCAATTTTTATCGAAAATGTCAACAAAGATCAGCGGACGGTAGCTATTAATTCTTGTGTCACAGTTAAGTCAGCAAAAAGAAATGGGGTACCCGATGAGTTATTTCGGCGAAAACAACTTCAAGGAGATGGAGAGCAAGCCAGAGCTAAGGGGTATCGTAAGAGGTTAGGCGCACCCTTTAGGTGCGAGGGTCGAGACTTCCCACGCAGGCTAAAGCTTGGGGCTATAGATTCTTTTAAAGAGGAGGGTAGGGTGGGTCTAATAGTCTTTGGGCAGCTTTTCTAACTGGGCGTAGCTGAAGACAGGGCCATCCTTGCAAACGTAGAGATGGCCGATGTTGCACCGGCCACATTTACCGATGCCGCATTTCATCCTTTTCTCTAAGGAGGTGTAGATGCGCTCGTTGGGAAATCGGAGGGCCATCAATTTAGGAAAGGTGAATTTGATCATGACCGGAGGGCCGCAGATGACGGCGTAAGTGTTCTCCGAGGACGGGGCGGCTTCTTCCAATACGTTCGGGACGAGTCCCACTTTTCCCTTCCAGTCCTTATCTCCCTGGTCCACCGTGACCACTAATTTGATGTCGCTTCTTTTTCCCCATTCTGCCAGCTCTTCTTTGTAGAGGAGGAGACCCGGCGTCCGTGCTCCGTAGACGACCGTGATGTCCTTCACCCTGTTCCGGTTCTCAGGATGGAGAAAATAGGCGATCAGGGAGCGCAGCGTCGTAAAAGCGAACCCTCCGCCGATCACGAGCACGTTCTTCCCTTTGAAAAGGTCCATCGGATATCCGTTGCCGAGCGGGCCCCGGATACCGACTTCCGTGCCCTCTTCGAGGTGGTGGAGGGCTGTGGTGACCACACCGGCTTTGTTAATCGTAAACTTTAAAGAGCCCCTCTCCGTGGGCGACGAGGCGATCCCGAAAGGGGCTTCCCCTTTCCCGAGAAGAGACAGCTCGCAGAATTGTCCTGGAACGAAGCTGAAAGCCTGCGCGTCCTCTTCGTTCAGGAAGCGGAGCTCAAGGGTCCTGAGCATCCGGTCGCTTGTCTCGACCAGAGCTTTTTTGACCACGGCAGGAATCGGAAGATAAGGATTTTGCATAGCACCTATTTTCCCCCTCACCCCGCCCTCTCCCCGGTGGGGAGAGGGGAAGGCTGAGGGGCGATTTGTAAATTTTACCCTTTTTGTATTTCTTTTATGGTCTGCCGGATGTCAAAATGACCGGGACAGTAGAGGATACACCTTCCACAGCCCACGCAAGCAATCCGGTCGAAGTTTTTCGGAAAATAATTAAACTTATGCATGAGTCGCTGCCGGGTCCGTTCACGGTTCGTCGGCCTGGGATTATGGCCTGAGGTCTCCTGAGAATAGAGAGAGGAAAGGCACGAGTCCCAATTTCTCACCCGGCGGCCCTTCTTGGTCAAGGCCTCATCCACGATATCGAAGCAATGGCACGTTGGACAAAGGTAAGTACACACCCTGCATCCGAGACACTTTTCCTGAACCCGGTCCCAATACGGACTTTCCATCATCGCATCCAATCGTTTCTCGATCCCGTCTACAGGAACCGAAGCTTTTACCTTCTCCGCCGCCTTCTCCTCAATCCCCTTTGCCAAAGCCAATTCATTATCGGTGGCCTTTTCAAAAAATTTATTCTTTTGAAAAGTCATTCCTTTTTCAGTGAGCGATTCCACCAGATAGGATTCGCCCAGATCGGTCAAAAAGAGATCCGACCCCTCGCGATGGAAGGGGCCTCCGTTCAGGGAGGAACAGAAGCAGGTCGAAAGAGGATGGTCACAGCCCATCCCGATAACCGTCGTCGCCTTTCGCTTGTTCAGGTAATAGACATCCGTATAATCTTTTCCTGCGAAGACTTGATCCATGAGCGCGAAGGCCTGAATATCGCACGGCCTTGCGCCCAGGAGAACCCGGTTTCTCCTTATCTCTTCCGTGGAGGTGACCCGGTTCTCTTTTTCCGCCTTTTCATACCGGAACATGGTCTCCGACTGAGGGAAGAAGATCTCCTTGGCAGGTTTTTGAGTGTTTCGGATGGATAGGTCCACTTCTTCGGGCCGATCAATCTTCTTATAGACGGAAACCCCCTCGGCCAGCCGGACCGGGGCGAAGAGGTCGTATTCGTCCATCAGACTCTGTAAGAAGGGTATGAAGTCTTTCTTATCCAGCTTTAATTTCATTTGATAAATTCCTGGCGATCCTCAGTTTCGTAAGTCGAAAGAGGAGGAGGAGCGTCCGGATCGACTCCCGTCTCGAACCCGAACATCTCTTTCGCATCCTGATTCAGCTTCTGTGTAAGATAAGTGAGCTTAATTTCCATCGGACAGGCTCGTTCACACGCACCGCAGCCCGAGCATCTTCCGGATTGATGATAGGCTCGGACGATGTGATAAAAGTCGATGTCCGAAGGAGAAAGCCCCTTTTCAATCCACTTGGGATTAGAGCTGTCGACAAAGCATTCGGCACAGTAACACATCGGACAGGCTTCCCGGCAGGCATAGCACCGGATGCACCGGCTGGACTCTTTCTCGAAATATCTCCATCGTTCTTCAGGAGACATCTTTTCAAACTCTTTCACGTCGGGATGGACTTCGACAAGGGAAGATTCCTCTACCGGATCTCCCACCAGCACATCTGTCTTGACAGGGTTCCGATGAACGCACACCTGACAGGATGGGTAGAGAAAGTCCTCTCGCTTCAGAGTCTTCTTGAAATCGTCACCCTCTACGGTGATTTCGTCCCCCTGCTCGCTCACGCGGAGAATCTCTCCTTCGAATGCCTTCATCACCTTTCTCCGGTCCACCATCCTCTGGCAGGGTACCCCGATCAAAAACAACTGATCCGGCTTGAACCTCTTTTCGTGGGCCAGGGCGATAACGGAGCGAGCGTCACATCCTTTCACGACGAGACCTACCTTAAACGGACTGAGCTTATGAAGGTAAGTCGCCAGGTTGTTCTCGCAGAAGGAGTTCCAGATCAAGCGGTCCGCTTCTTCCGGGGTTCTGACAAAAATCGGAGTCGCACGAAGGGGAAGGGTCCCTTCACCGAAACCGATGATGACGTCCACCTTCTTGCTTGAGAGAAGCTCTTTGGCCTTCTCCCTAATCTTACCTTGAATTGCTTTCGATCTTTCTTCCGTATTCAATGTCTGTCTTCTTTCTGATTTTATCTAATAGGATTCAAGGATTCGGGGTCGCCTTTTGCCCTTTCACTCCTCTGTTTTCACGAACTGCTTAGCCGGTCCCAATTTCTTAATATCCTGAGTGACCTCTTCAACCACTTGAGAAAACTTGGTTCCTTCCGCAGCGGAGACCCAGGAGAACTGCACGCGGCCTTGTTCAATGCCGAGGTATTGAAGGAACGATCTCATGGTCGCTGACTTTCTCCTTCCCACGTAGTTTCCGGTGAGATAGTGACAATCCCCCGGATGGCAGCCGGAGACCAGCACTCCATCGATCCCACTCTGCAGAGCCTTGAGGATAAAGAGAGGGTTGATCCGTCCGGAGCAGGGGACACGGATGACGCGGATGTTGGGCGGATACTGGATCCTCGACGTTCCCGCAAGGTCGGCGCCCGCATAAGAACACCAGTTACATAAGAAGGCTAAAATTCTCGGTTCCCAGTTCTTTTCTCTACCGTTTCCCATTTCCAAATTCCTGCTTACCAGTTGACTGCCAGCTCTGTGATCTGTGCGACTACCTCTGAGTTCGTGTAGCCTTTCAAATCGATGGAGCATGAACGGCAAGAAGCGGTGCAGGCTCCGCAGCCCTTGCACAGGACTCGATTGACCTGGGCCACCTGCTTTTCTCCCACGACCGTCCTCTTGACTACAATCTCAATGGCCTTGTAGGGGCAGACCTCTTCACAGAGGCCGCAGCCGATGCATTTCCTCTCGTCCACCTCCGAGATGGTCCCGATGGTTTCGAGTTCTTTTTTCGAAAGGTAAGTCAAAGCGCGTGAGACGGCCGCATTGGCCTGGCTCAAGCTCTCCTCAATCGATTTGGGATTGTGTGCGAGCCCTGCCAGAAAGATTCCTTCCGTTGCAAAATCGACGGGCCTCAGTTTCATGTGGGCTTCCAGGAAATACCCATCCTGATTCAACGGAACCTTTAGCATCTTTGAAAGGCGTTCGTTATCGGGAGAGGGTACGATCCCGGCGCTGAGAACGAGAAGGTCGGTTTGAATGTTTAAGGCATCCTGCAAAATAGGCTCGTGAACGGTCACCTTGAGGTCTTTTCCCTCTTTTTCCACGCGAGGCTCTCGCTCCGGATCAAACCGGACGAAAATCACTCCGGCCTCCCTGGCCTTTCGATAATAGTCTTCCTTAAACCCGTAGGTTCGAATGTCCCGGTAGAGGATATAGACATTGTTTTCAGGATTCATCGATTTCAGTTTTAAGGCATTCTTAACCGCTTCTGAGCAGCAGATGCGGCTGCAATAAGGTCTCTCGTCATTCCTCGAACCGACACACTGGATCATTACTATATTCTTCAGAGACTTGAGAGACGCAGGGTGAAGGGAGATCCTCTCTTCCATCTCCTTCTGCGTGATCACATGCGAATCCTGACCGTAAAGGAATTCCTTCGGCCGGTATTCCTCGGCCCCTGTCGCCACCACGATGACGCCGTGGTCGATTTCCTGAAGTTCCTTTCCCCTGCGGAGCTTTGTCTTGAAATTTCCCACAAACCCGGCAACGCTTTCTATTTCGGTCTGGGTCATCAGATGGATGCGCGGGTCTTTCTCCACCTTTTCGGCCAATTGTTTCAGATGCGATTGAACGTCATCTCCCTCCAGGGTGAAATGGATCGCTCTCGCCTTACCCCCGAGCTGAGATTCTCTCTCAGCCAGGTAGACCTCATAACCGGCATCCGCTATCTTCTTGGCGGCGGTCATCCCGCTGAGACCTCCACCGATGACCAGTGCCTTCTGAACCACCCCGACCATCTGGGTTTGAAGCGGTTCGAGGAGGGCAGCCTTGGCCACAGCCATCCTCACGAGATCCTTTGACTTCTCCGTTGCCTCCTTGGGTTGTTGCATGTGGACCCAGGAACACTGATCCCGGATATTGGTCATTTCGAAGAGGTAACGGTTGAGGCCCGCCTCACGAATCGTGTCCTGAAACAGCGGTTCATGCGTTCTGGGGGTACAGGAGGCCACAACGACCCGGTTCAACCGGTTTTCCTCAATCACCTGCTTGATATGGTCCTGAGTATCCTGAGAGCAGGTATAAAGGTTTGCCTCGGCATAAACCACATCGGGCAACGTTCGCGCGTACTCCACGACCGCGGGGACATCCACGATTCCACCGATATTAATTCCACAATGGCAGATGAAGGCACCGACGCGCGGACCCTCATAATTCACGTTCTTCTCCGGGACATACTTCTTTTCAGCGATCAGCGTTCCTCTCGCTTCGGCGAGAAGGGAGGAAGCCTCTGCCGCTGCCGCGCTTGCCTGGGCCACTGTCTCCGGAATATCTTTCGGCTCTTGAAAAGCGCCGCAGACATAGATCCCTTTTCTGGAAGTGGATGTGGGCTCGAACGTCGTCGTTTTGCAGAAGCCGTGAGATTCCAATTCAACGCCGATCCGCTTTGCCATCTCAACGGTCTCTCGAGAAGGAACCATCCCTACTGAAAGGACCACCAATTCAAACTCTTCGTCCACCAATTTCCCCTCGTCGTTCAAGTAGGTGACGAGTAGGTTGTTGGTTTTCAAGGATTCCCTTATCTTGGAAACCATGCATCGAATGAAACGGATGCCATACTTGGTCTTTGCACTCTCGTAGTAGGCGTCGAACCCCTTGCCATAGGCACGAACATCCATAAAGAAGATAGTGGGCTTGACGAAATGAACATGCTCTTTGGCGATGATGGCTTCTTTCGTGGCGTACATACAGCACACGGAAGAACAGTACCCGTTGCCACAGTTAGAATCACGGGAGCCCACGCATTGAATGAAGGCAACCTTCTCGGGAATGGTTCCGTCAGAGGGCCGAAGAAGATGGCCTCGGTGCGGCCCGGTGGCGCTCAACAGCCTCTCGAATTCAATGCTCGTCACCACATTGGGAAAAACGCCGTAGCCGAACTCCGGCCGGAGACGGGCATCAAACATCTCATAACCCGTGGCCAGGATGACGGAGCCGACCTCGATTTTCTCGACTTGTTGCTTGTCGCTGTAATCTACCGCTCTGGCTAAGCAGACGCGCTCGCAAAGCCCGCACCCGATGCATTGTTCCCGGTCGATCAGATAGACCTTGGGAATGGCTTGAGGGTATTGGATATAGATGGCCGCCCGCTGGCTGAGCTTTTCGTTATAGGTATCGATGGCCGTCACCGGACAGTGCTTGGCGCATTCGCCGCAGCCCGTGCACCGGTCGCTGCGAATATATCTTGGTTTTCGATTAAGGGTCACGGAGAAGTGGCCGGGTTCGCCCTCGACGGACTCTACGTCGGCATGGGTGATGACCCGGATATTCAAGTGGCGGCCGCATTCAACCAGTTTTGGAGACATGATGCACATGGAACAGTCATTGGTGGGAAAGGTCTTGTCCAGCTGAGCCATTACCCCTCCAATCGCGGGAGAGCTGTCAACCAGATAGACAAAGTAGCCCGATTCGACCAGATCCAGGGCGGCTTGCATTCCACCGATTCCGCCCCCGACCACCATAACCGCGCCTACAGGATGATTCTTATTTGTTTCGTTCATTCTCTGCCTGTTCCGTCCAGCCCGCTCCGAAAATTGAAAAGGAAGCGGGAATTTACCCCGTTAGAAATAATGCCCCGCTGGGATTTCTAACGGGGTTTACTTTCGGATGTATTTTGGAACTTTTCCTTCTTCCGAAGGGTCAAAGCCTATCTTGCCTTCTACCACCAGCAAGGACAAGTGAGAGAGGGTTTCCTTCAACTCCAAATTCAATGCATGGCTGATCTCTTTGGCGGAAAGGTGTTGAGATTCCACCACTCCGATGATTCGGTTCTTGATCAACTCATTGCGGACGGTTTCTTCAATCAGTTTGTCCAATTTCTCCCGGGAAAGGCGCTCTCCGTAGACATTCTCCTTTTCGATGAGCTCATACCCTTTCCCCACCATCCACCGGATCTTTTCCCCTTCGAGCGAGGCTTCGATCGCCTGAAGCTTTCGTTTCATTTCCTGGTCGAGAGGGAAGGGCCCGAGATTACGAATCTTCTCGACGAACTCCCGGATTACCCTCGAGAAGCGCTCGCCCTCGCCGGCAGAGACCCAGTCCAAAAGGAGCCTTTCCGGCTCAATTTGTACCATGGCCAATAACTTATGCGTCAGGTCCATCTTCTGCTGGGCCTGGACATTGCCAGTCAGATAATGGCAGTCTCCCGGATGGCAGCCGAGGACCGTCACCGCATCGTACCCGGCCAAAAAGGCTTTCGGGATAAAGGCCGGATCCACTCTTCCTGAGCACATCACCCTGATCACGCGCGTGTTGGGAGGATATTGAAACCTGGAGACTCCTGCCAGGTCGGCCCCCGCATAAGCACACCAGTTGCACAGAAAGGATAAAATCTTCGGTTCAAAACCCATCGTTTAACCCATTTTCAATTCTTGATTTCAAATCTAAAATTCGCAATCTGAAATTTCTTTGTCAGGCTGCTTCTTTCTCTTTCACAAGGTTAAGTGCCTCGATCTGAGCTATCAATTGCCCATCGGAGAAATGATGAACCGTAATCGCCTTCTGAGGGCAACTTGATGCGCAGACCCCGCATCCCTTGCACGAAGCGGCAATCGTCTCCGCTTTGCGCCCTTTCTCTGTTTCCACCACGCGGATGGCGCTGAATGGGCAGAGCTCTTCGCACAGGCCGCATCCCACGCAGACCGTCTGGTCGACTTCCGAGATAGTGGGAAGGACGCTGACATATCCCTTGGCAACCGAAGCCGTGGCACGGGCAACGGCCGCATCGGCCTGAGAAAGCGACTCGCTGATGTTCTTTGGAAAGTGGGCCAGCCCGGCCAGGAAGATCCCATCCGTCGCGAAATCGACGGGCCGGAGCTTCATATGAGCCTCGAGAAAGAATCCATCCGCCGTCAAAGGCACTTTGAGCATCTTCGCCAGGGCCTCATTCTCATACGGAATGATGGCGCTCGCCAGAGCCACGAGGTCGGGTTGGAGGATGACCTCCTCACCAATGATTCGATCCTTGACCTTGAGCTGGAGCCGGCCTCCTTCTATTTTCAGGTCAGGCTTCGAATCAAGCTCATACTGAATGAATTCGATCCCCTGCTTTCTTGCCTCAGTGTAGTACCGTTCGGCCAATCCGTAGGTCCGGATGTCCCGGTAAAGGATGGTCACCTTCGCGCCGGGATTCTTTTCTTTGATCTTCAGGGCGTTCTTCACCGCGACGGAGCAGCAGATCCTGCTGCAATTTGGTCTTTCCGGAGTCCGGGACCCCACGCATTGTATCATGGCGATATGCGGATATCGCTTGAACTCTTCCGCATGACGGGAGATCTTCTCCTCCAGCTCGGTCTGCGTGATCACCCGCGAATCCTGGCCGTAAAGATATTCGACCGGCGTCTTCTCCTTTGCCCCCACGGCAACGATGACAACGCCGTGTTCGAACTCCTTCTCGCCAGCCTCGGTTGAAATAACGGATTTGAAATTGCCGATATATCCGCTAAGGTTTTTCAATGTTGCTTTGGTGAAAACCTGGATGCGGGGATGGCTCATGACCTGGTAGGTCATCTTTCGAAGAAGTTCCTGTGGATCATTTCCTTCGAGTGTATGATAGATGTGGCGTAGGTTTCCACCGAGTTCAGCCTCCCTTTCCACAAGAGCACAGTCAAACCCTTGGTCGGCCAATTTCAGGGCGGCTCTCATCCCTGTCAGGCCTCCCCCAATGACCAAGCCTTTCTTGATTACCTCCACCCGCGGCTCTTCGAGAGGCTGCAGCAGCCGGGACTTTGCCACGACCATGCGAAGGAGATCCTTCGCCTTTTCCGTAGCCTCCTTGGGCTGGTGCATGTGGACCCAGGAGCACTGGTCTCTTATATTGGCCATCTCAAAGACATACTTATTGAGTCCCACCTCCCGGATCGTCTCCTGGAACATGGGTTCATGCGTCCTCGGCGTGCAGGAGGCGACGACGATCCGGTTCAGGTGATTTTCTTGAATCGCCTTCTTGATTTTCTCCTGAGCATCCTGGGAACACGTGTAGATGTTCTCCTCGGCAAAGACCACCCCGTCAAGGGTCTTGGCGTATTCTTTGACTTCGGGGACATTCACCGTTGCGCCGATGTTGATCCCGCAATGGCAGACGAATACACCGATGCGCGGCTCCTGATTCCTCAAATCCAGTTCAGGAGGGTAGTCTTTCTTCTTCGTCAGGCTTCCGCTGACATCGGCGAGGAGGGCGGATGCGCTTGCGACTGCACCGCTGGCCTGGACGACTGTTTCGGGAATATCCTTGGGCCCCTGGAAAGCTCCGCAGACATAGATACCCGGCCGGGTTGTGTCGAGGGGTGCGAACTCGTTGGTCTTACAGAAGCCGTACGGGTCGAGCTGAATGCCAATCCTTTGAGCCAATTCCTTGGCTTCTTTTGAAGGGGTCAACCCGACGGATAAGACGACCAGATTGAACTCCTCCTCTTTTATCTTTCCTTCCGAATCGACGTAGCTGATCACCAAGTCTTTGGTTTTGGGTCTCTCTGCCACCCGGGAGACCATGGACCGGATGAATCGAATGCCGTGCTCGGTTTTCGCCCTTTCGTAGTAGGCGTCAAAATCTTTTCCGTGGGCGCGGATATCCATGTAGAAGATCGTCGGCTCGACGTGGTGGGCATGCTCTTTTGCGATGACCGCCTCTTTGATGGCGTACATACAGCAGACCGAGCTGCAGTATTCGTTTCCGCAAAAGGCATTCCCGCTATTTCCTGTCATATCCCTGGAGCCGGCACATTGGATCCAGGCTACTTTCTTGGGTGCTTGCTGATCCGAGGGTCTCAAGAGGGTTCCCTGAAAAGGACCTGAGGCGTTGAGAATTCGCTCGAACTGAATGCTCGAAATCACATTTGGATAACGCCCGTATCCATAAGCGACCAGCCGGCTTGGGTCAAACTCATCAAATCCGGGGCTCAAAATAATCGAACCGACGTTGATGATGCTTTCTTGTTCCTTATCTTCAAAGTTGATTGCCTTTGCCGTACAGAGCTTCTCACATGCCCTGCATTTTCCCTTTGTGAGATAGATGCAATGGGCAGGGTCGATCGCATACTTGAGAGGGACGGCCTGTGCGTACTTGATATAGATCGCCTTGCGCTTGGAAAGACCTTCTTCGTATCCGTTGTCTACCTTCGCCGGACATTTCTCCGCGCACAGACCGCAGGCGATGCATTTATTGACGTCGACATACCGAGGATGCTGGACGACCCGGACCTGAAAATTGCCTTGCGTCCCCGAGACGTCGGCCACTTCGGAAAGGGTCAACAACTTGATGTTGAGGTGACGCCCGCATTCGACCAGCTTCGGGGAGAGGATGCACATGGAGCAGTCATTCGTAGGAAATGTCTTGTCCAGCTGGGCCATCACCCCGCCGATCGCGGGCGACGACTCGACAAGATAGACATAGTATCCCGATTCGGCCAGGTCGAGGGATGCCTGAATTCCTGCAACGCCCCCTCCTACCACCATCACGGCTCCAACTTTATCTCCAACTTTGTCCGCCATTAGGTTCCTCGTAGTCGCTATATCAGGCCTTTGCTACTGAGCACTTTCACGGGGTCGGTGAGATGCCGGCCCAACCATTTCTTGACGTCTTTGTGACCCAAGGCCAATCCCATCAACTCCGTAAAATAGAGGATGGGAAGATCGTATTTCTCGCCCGTCTCTTTCTCAAATTCCTCCTGACGCATATCCAGATTGGCTTGGCACATCGGACAACCCGTGACCAGACAGTCCGCCTCTGCTTCCTTGGCCATCGACAGCAGACGCTCCCCCAATTTTCTGACGATATCCGTCCGCGTCATCACTAGGCTCGCCCCACAGCAGTCGGTTTTATATGACCATTGCACGGGCTCCGCACCCAAAGCTTCCATCAAACGATCCATGTGCTGAGGGTTCTCATATTCACGAATCCCGGTCAGCTTGGGAGGCCGAACCGTAAGACACCCATAGTAACAAACGACCTTCAGCCCCGTGAGGGGCTTCACTCGCTTCTTCTTTACCTCGTCCAAGATGGGTTCGTCGCAGAAAAAGTCCAATGAGTAACGGATCGGAACGTTCCCATGATAGGAAAAGCGGGATTTCTTGGAATGCTCCTTGACCTCATTTTCAGCCACCTTGAACCGGCTGTAGCATGCCACACACGGGACCAGCAGCTCCCGGTTGCTCTTCTCCGCGATGGCAAGGTTGCGAGCGGCGAGATCGACGGCGAGGTCCTCATCCGTGCAGTGGGCAGAACTGGCGCCGCAGCAGGTCCAGTCCTCCAGCTCACGAGCCTGGATATCGAGCAGGCTCAAGACGCCCCGAATCGAATCGTCGTATTCCCTGGCCGTCCCATGCAGAGAACATCCAGGATAGTAGGAAATCTCTTTCACGTTCTCGCCCCCTTCTCAAAAGCGTTGAAAATCTCCTTGATCTCTTTTCCCCCGCTAAATTTGGACGGTAAGAGCTTAATCTTTCCCTTGCGGTACATCTTCAGCCCCAAGGCAGCATCCTTAAAAAAATCTCTGGTTTTGGATTTGAACTGCAGGATGAGGCTCAGCTCGTGAATTCGGCCTTTGGATTTGATCGTATCCAAAAAAGCCGAGTGGAAGATGGGAATATCCTTTTCCCCGGGTTTGAATTCGGAATGCAGGGCCAGGGTTCTTAGCGTATCCATGATCTTGGCAATATCGATGTTATTCGGGCATCGTACGCTGCAGGAATAACAGGAAGCGCAGATCCAGATCGTTTTGGAGGAGAGAACCTTCTCCCGGTGGCCGTACTGAATATGACGGAGGACCTGGTTAGGTAGGATATCCATGGCGAAAGCGACCGGACAGCCCGCCGAACACTTCTGGCATTGATAACAGGCCTGCAGGGTTTCACCACTGGCCTGAACCACTTCCGACAAGAAAGAACTGCCTTTCTGGTTCAAATCCATCTTTCACCTCGATGCTATCTAGGATGGGACATTATCTGGGTAGAAAAGCCATTACACTTAATAATAAGATACGAACCCCCTTTTTACAATGAAAGGGAATCAAGTATGTTCACGGTAACGCTTGCTGTTCATTTTTTCACATATCTTAAAAAATATGCCCGCGGTTGTCAAGATGTTTCTAAAAAAAATTTTAAGGTTGGTTCAAAACTCATCGGAAAATTAAGCAAGTTATTGTAATACTTTAGTTTTTTACAGAACTTGGATTTATCATTCCCTATCTTAAACAAGAATCTACTCTGTTGGGATAGAGGCAGAAAGAGTCGGGTGAGATACACGTGTTGAAAGGCGAGAGATCAAGAATTCAGTTGAAGTTCGTTTTTGAGGATTTTTAAAGTCAGAAGACCCAACCTTCAGGTTCGATCGTCGCACCGCAATTTATTTTTTCATTTTTTTAACCCGATCGATCTCGGATTTCATAAACTCGAACAGGCTTTCTCCTTTTAATAAGTTCTTGAGCTCCTCCTGAAGGTTAGAGGGGCTGATCTTGCATATCCAGCCTTTTTCATACGGGCTCTCGTTGATCAGCTCAGGGTTCTCTTCGAGGTTCTGGTTGGAGGATTCCACTTTTCCGGAAACCGGAGCGTAGATCCTTCCGACCCATTTGCCGGACTCCATGGAGCCGCACGGCTTCCCCTGCTCGACGCCTCTGCCCGGAGAAGGCAACTCGACGTAGACGATCTGACCCGCTAATTTTTGAGCAAAATCGTTCGTGCCCATTACCACCAGATTTCCCTCAACTCTTGCCCAAAAATGTTCTTTATGGTAGCATAAGTCGTCCGGAAAGATATATCCTTCAATTTCCATTGACCGAAATCTCCCTATCGCTAATTTAGGATTATATACACCAAAAACAAAGTGATCACAAGTCCTTTTTATAATTTTATAATTATTCCTTGACAAAATTTCGCTTCAGTGAT
>Ga0187881_10001797_pt1 | contig 21635 bp, 18 predicted proteins | sample June2016WEW_19_1_2_FD_133017 | JGI IMG/M metagenome (GOLD analysis project Ga0187881, IMG submission 133017) | Peatland microbial communities from SPRUCE experiment site at the Marcell Experimental Forest, Minnesota, USA - June2016WEW_19_100 | ecosystem: Environmental > Terrestrial > Soil >...
GCGAGATATGCTGGATGAATTGCGCAATCCACCAAGCCCAATTCGCCAAGAAAGAAATTGACCGCTCCACCAAATACTGGGAGGAACAAGGAGAGGAAGCCGCCAAAGAACGACTACGCAAGAATTGGGGAGAGAAATTCAGCTCAAGCATCGAGAAGAATGAAGCCTTCCAAGAAGTTGAATGGCGGGTGTATAATGAGCTTGGGGAAGCTAACAACCGGACATGCAAAGTTGTAGACTACTTCAGATGCCCCTACGGAGAAGAACGCCGCAAACTAATCGAAAACGGCAGCCTAGCCTCCGAAATCTGGGAACACATCAAATGGTACGACCACCACTGGAACAACAACCATACCATCACCCCCGCCGAATCAGAAATGAAATGGTACCACTACGGCGAACCAGGAATAATTGACGTAACATCCCTGGATGACATCGTGAAGGCCATGGAAGACGGCAGGTTCGACAAGGTGGTAGAAGAACACGAACGATACACGAAGCAAACCGCTTCAGTAACTCAGAACTAACCCTGTAAGCTTTCTTCTTTGGCAAGACACAAACCACTAAAACCATCTCCGAACTTAGGATATGAAGGATTCCCCATGGAGCAGCAGCCTGAGCTGAAAAGGGCCAGAGCAGCATTCAACCTTGTTGCCCTCCACCTCGCAGGCTACACATACGACCAGATCGAACTCTTCTACCCCTCAGACTTGACCGAAGACGGCCTGCACAACCTCCTCATCAAGAAGCTAAACGAACTGCTCGGAAAATGGGCGGTGGCACAATACCTGAAAGTCGAACCCACTAGCAAGCGGCGAAACTCAACCTGAAAGACAATCTAAGTTGACGCCGACCATGAGCGATTGACAGTTGGATCATCGTGGGGCCGGTGGGATGTTTACCCTAATGGGTATACGTCCGTGGGTTGAAGCAGAGAAGGATTCTGCCTGCGGTCAATAACCAGGCCTTTCAGCATCTCCATACTAGGTTGGTGTTGTCGAGAATCGTGTAAATCTCAGGGTTCATTCTTCGAAACGTCGCGCGGATCGCCCCGATGCAGTTTAAACACGGAACTCTTCAGGCTTATCTTTCCTACTGAATCAAAGCAAGGGGATTTCTGTCCATAGCTGTCTATTGGCTGGTGCGAATGTTATATTCGAAAAGTAAACCAGTTTTGCCTTGGTAACGAGCACCGAAGTCGGACGGAGTTGCATTTTTAATATGCGATCTGATGTGTTGTTCCAAACCTTCATTAGCTCTTCTTTGTTTTCGTCAACCGTGGCAAGATAACCAATGCTAGCCCAAGGGGCGGGAATCCGACGCCAGCTCACCCCTACCTGCTTCTCAATGTTTTTCACGACCTTTTCATCGAGTCCTCGTAGTATATTTGCACGTTTGAAAAAGAATCTCACATACCCGTCAGGGCACAACAGAGTGTCGCCTGCTGACAACTTGAATCTTTGGCAGCGAGGAAAGGCGCGAGCAATATGATAGATTGACTTCATTCCCAGACTTAACGGTCTATCGGAGGACCTCCCTCGAATCAACGTAACATGAAACTGCTGGGGCCGGTACCACACATATTTTCTTGGAACCGCTCCCTCTACCACCTTCTGAATGTGGACTAGTCTTCTCTCTAGGGTCTTGGACACAGGCATCCCGTACACTAGAGACAAGCCATATCGCGAAACTTTCCGTTTGTACGTGGCCTTCAGCAACAGCGCTCGATCGAAACCTCTCAACCAATTACCTTCCTCCAAAAATCAACCGCTTTCGAAACTACTTCCTTCTGTATCGGTTGTTCCAATGTAGTATTTTCAAGGCGAATACAGTTCTTTTCCCTCGTACCAAATGTACGATAAATTTCCTCGCTTCTTGTCAGGCTATCCAACACCATCTTGGAATCGTTATCTGTCCAGTCTGGCCGTTGTCTGCACCTCTGAAGCATCGCATTAGCTGGCGACGACAAGAAAATCGTAGGCAGATTCTCTATCTCCCTCTTCAAAGCAAGAGCGCCGCGCCCGTGAAACACCATCATAAGGCAAAGCCCTTGTGATAATCCGCAGGTTAATTCCGCTTTGGAATATCCATACATCGAATCTTCCTTGAAGTTCGCATACAAGAATTTTCTTGTTGCAAAGTCTTCCATGAATTCGCCTTTTTTGAAAATTCTGATCTCCTCATCCGTATCATCAGAGCGTCTCTTTCGAGTAGTTATAGTGTGCAGAAATCTAAGATCAATTATCTCGCTTCGCATCGCTCTGGCGAGCGTGTGTTTTCCAACGCAGGGCGGTCCCACGAAAAGCAAGACTCTAGTCTGCCAAGTGGCCAGAGGGATGCCTAGATCAGTTATGTCTATCCGAATCGTCAGGAGCGCACCATCATAAGATAATGGACAAAGGACGTGAGGAGACCGTCTGAGGCCCTCCCGGTGTCTATCGCCGTGAGTACTTCTTCTCCAGTGTACCAAGAAACGGCTGTCACCTCATTTGTAGACTCTCTCCTCTGGAACAACGAATCGAGAGCTTGGCCTTCATCGTCTGTGAGACTGTACTGGAACAGGTATCTTCGTTCGCGATTTCTCTCGTAGGGTTTGGCGATGTTTAGCGGAGCGTCCCGGTTGTATTGACTAATCATCTTCATCCTTTCCTCGCTTGGATTTATTCCAAGTTCTTCGCTCATTTCTCGACAAGCGCTCAGTTTCGGTTCCTTCTCCCCAGCTTTGAGATGACCACTTACAGCTACGTCTAGCCGCTTCAACTTTCTGTCAATACCTCCTCCTCTATGCTGAAGTAGCATGCGACCATCTCGTCTTACTATGATGACACTCACAGTTCCATGCCGCAATCCAATTCTGTGACAAATTCCCCTTGGGGCTGTTCCAGCGACACTTCCATCTTCATTGAGGACATCCAGGGGCTCCAGAAATTGTTCACGATATTCTTCCACCTGTTTTTGGCTATGAATCCCTTCGATGTTGATCATGTCAGACAATATGTCCTCAACATACTTCTTTTCAATCATGGTCTTTTCACTCAATTCAACTTGGTATATGAAGTGTGCTTTGGACTAGCCTCAAGTTTCTCGCAAACAAAAGAATTGATGCGACTAACGTCCGATTCAAGCACTCTCTTGCTTCGACTTTCTGCATAGATCCTGACTGAGTCTTCTGTTCCAGATACTCTTAACAGAATCCAACCTTGCGGGAAGAATGCCTTAATGCCTGACTCAAATGGAACGGTTCTTGTGCAACTTAATTCACCACAGAGTTCTGGAAAGGCCTTCAAGACCGAACGAACCTTTGCAACATCTTTGTAGCGGATATTATTCTTGAAGTGAAATAACTGACCATATTCTCTACTTAGTTTGTCAAGCGTTACCTTCAAGTCAAGAGCGTTATTCAGTGCCAGTAGAACCAGCGAAGTCAGGACTGAATCCTTGGTTCTGTCATTTGGAAAAGTCACCGATGAATCGTCTCCAAGTCCAATCATGGCGTTTTCTCCGGACATCGTCGAATGTACGTTTGCGAAACCTACCGGTACCTCCGTCACAGAAAGCCCCAACTTCCTTGCGATTTGGTTCACTCTCATTGTTACCGGTAGAGTCTTAACTATTTTGGGACTTACGGGGCACTTAATCAAGTCTCTCTTGTATTTGTCTACCGCCAGTAAGACCAAGGGAGGTATCACATAAGGCCCCACGAACCCCGCGGTCGGATGAACAAAAGACAATCTGTCACCGTCGCAGTCGAAAGCGACCCCAATTGTGCCGGAATCCTTGACCCTCCTTGATAACAAGGTGAGATTCGGTTCAATCGGATCCGGCCGCTCCCCTTCGATACCACGAGGGGGGCGGCTACGAATTTCAGTTATGTTCCACCCAAACTTTCGCAATATAGTCGACAATACTCCCGCAGTTGTTCCGTGGATCGTGTCGACTAGCAGATTCTTGTTCTCGCCAATCTTGAAGAGGTCTAGCAGAGTACGATAACTCGAGAGTAAGAATTCGACGTACCAACGCCTTATGTTTTCGTATCGAATATCACCCACCCGTTTCTTACGCATGCGTTGGCAGGCAGGTTCTCGCTGACGCTTCGACTCGGACCGGAGCATGGTCGCTAATTCCATATTCGTGGGGGGCCTTCCGTCTGAGAACCTCATCACGATCCCATTGTATTCCCACGGAAAATGACTTGCCGTTACCATGAATGTGCCATCGAGCTTGTTTCGAAGAGCGTAAGTGGTAACCGCCGGCGTAGGCACGGGCATCGACGACACAATCACCGAGATTCCCGACCTCCGCATTGTCTGAGAGGCTCTTTCAGCGAATTCCTTACTGCGAAAACGTGTGTCATAGCCAATTACGACAACTCGACCGGCTTTGCAATGGCGTGAAAAACCAGTCGCGGCACGTCCTACCGAATCGAACGAGAAGTCTTTTCCCATAACTCCACGAAATCCGTCGGAAGTGCTCTCTTTAGTATGTACCATCTTGATTCCAATATTACGTCTGGGGTCACAAAAGGTCTTATAATTTACGTCTCAACCTATTTGCGTCTGTCGCCGAACCTAATGCTTCGTACCCATCAATCGCCTGCTCTAGATATCTTCGTGCTTGTTCCTTCTCTCCTTTCTTCATGAAACATTCGTAGAGACCTTCCAAAGCAAGGGGCGTCTGGTCGAGTCGCAATGCTTGCGCAAATTCCAAGACGTACTGGTATTCCTTGATCGCCTCGTCGATGTCGAGGAAAGAAAGAACTTCAGCCCTGAAGTTTCGCGCCTTAAGAAGCCTCGGTTCATCCTTGATTGTCCCGAACAACTTGATAGCGTCGTTGACGTATCTCAACGCATTTTGGTATCCACCTTCTTGTCGGACCAATTTGGCTAGACTCAAATTGAAGCTCGCTTTCATCTCCGTTCTTTCCCTGTCATTCTCTATCTTATCGACCAAACCAAGAGCCTCGGAGTAGCGCGATTTCGCAGTCGGAAGATCTCCACTGTCGCGTGCCATTGCAGCTAGATGCCTCATTGATTTTACCCGGCTGTATTGGTCCTTCGTTTGAATTGCAAGAGTTCTCGCCTCTTCAACATATTTTGATGCGTTGCTAGGATCCTTATAGAGTACATATGACGTCCAGCCAATATCATCCATTAGGATTCTTATCACGGATTTAGAATCATTTGTCTTCTTCGCCATGCCCAGGGCCTTCTGTCCGTAATCAACCCTGTATTTCCAAAAACCCTTTAGCCACAGATAACGAGATATGCCTTGTTCGAGCGAAACTGATTCCTTCCATAAATCATGCGCAATGTAGTAGTCCAAGACTGACAGAACGGTGTAGAAGTTTCTAGTAATGAATGGGAACGCGGGAGAGTCACTGTTGCCTGAATAGATGGCATGCTCGCGCACGAATGCGTAAAATCTCTCTTTGGCAGGTTTGAGTACTGTGCTTGAAGCAGCAAAAGAAAGTATGTAATCTTGCGTTAGAGGATGAAGCTTGTAGACACCTAACGAAGTCCCATCGACATCAACCAAGTTTTGGCCAACTAAGAGGTCAAGCTTCTCCCGCACCACTCCTGACGCGCTAGGATCGACAACACCGACTAGGAAATCGACGTCGAGAGCGTTCTTGCTCAAAGCAAGAGTAAGGAGTGCCTGGAGGCTGACATTATCCAGCTCGCTGAACGTTTTCTTGAACACATAATCATACACTTGCGTTGCCTCCGGTCCATGTCGCTTCAGTGCAGTCGCTATTTCGGTGTACGAATGGCCAAGTTTCAGTCGCCCCACCACCCACTTTATCAGAAACGGGATCCCGAACGTAACCTCAGGCAACGAGAGAAGATCATGCTCCGTGACCACAGTTGGGTCCAGCGACAATCGTTTTGCCTCATTTCTCGCAAGGGTTAAGCAATCCTCTGCCGGCAAGCCCCCTAGTTTCAAAGTTGTGGCCTCCTTAATCTTAGAAGACCTTGTGGTGAGTAGCACCTTACTCGGACTAGGAACCTGTTTCAGAAAGGCTATGAGACGTTCATCACGAATCTCATCGAAATTATCGATGGTAAGCAGAATTTTCGAGGAAGCCAGAATTCTTTGGGCGAGCAGTATTCCCTCATCCACTGGTCGATCTTCACCCGTAAAACCGTATTCAAAGGTGATGATCGCCTTTAGTAATCTCGAGATCTCCCAAGTCTCATCCTTCGCGGATACCCATATCACGCCTTGGAAAAGCCCCTCGTCTATGCAGAAATTTCCAACTTCTATAGCGGTCGCTGTCTTTCCAATGCCACCAAGTCCACTTAGTTCAACAAGAAAGAAACGCGATTCGAGTAATGCGATGGCTCGCTTTATCTCGTCCTTCCGACCGACAAAGATGGTATCGTGTTGGGGAATATTGGATACCCTAATCAGGCCCTTACGACTTTCTTCAGCCTCCTCGGAACCACCAAGATACTCTTTGAACGCTTTCGACTTAAGTAGATAGATCAAGAATAATGTCGCAGCGGCCATCGCATAACGCCGCAAAGCGCCTTCACCAATCGAATCCGACCCCTCCTTCCATTGAGCGTGGTCGCTCACTCCTCTAACGACCAAGGCTTTCACAGGGTTCGGTCGATCAGTCGTGCCCCTGTAGAAACCCGCACCTTCGAGTTCAATGGCCAAGAATTTCCGATCGATTCCATGAAGCTCTACTTTGTACCTCGAGGAATCTACGACGGGTTCACCCGAAGCGATGTGGCCGAGTGTGTATTTGACGGGCAAAAGTTCGTTCCTGTAGGCCGATGGTATAGACTTGTGAATGTCAGTTACTTTTGCTTGCCACTCCTCGTACAGTTCCTTTTCGGCGAATTCGAAGTTCTGGATCGCGCTCTGAAGGATCTTGTCCAATCTCCAGTTATTCCCCGAGTACTCGAAACGATAGACATCCTCACCCACCACTTTTGATTGGGCCATGAACTCGTTCACCTCCGTGGCTACCACCACATTACCAAGAAGAAGTTCCTTACCGAGCCTACCTGCAATTCCAATTAGGACCGCCAGCTTAGGCGTTACTCGACTTAGTATGTCAGTCGCGTATTGACTTGCAGCAGAGTTTCCCATCTCGCCGATGCAGGTGACAAGAATCTTCCTCTCTTTTTCCACCTTCACCGGATAAATGTAACTGGCACCACTCCGTATCGGTTCACCAACTTCGAGATATTCACAAAGTGTTCTGAATTCCTCTGTAAGTGGAATGACTATTAGAACGTCGCATTGTTCCATTCTCACAAATAAGACGACAGGTTGTCATAAACTTTGACATACCGTTACCTTCGATCTGGAGCGGTTCGACCTTCATAGGAACGCACCTTGAGGCACTATCGTGACTGCCAATAGACGATTCCTTGAGCTTTGAAATATTCACCGATTTTGGAGATTTTTCTTGACAGTTCTGCGCGATCTGTGCTTAACAATCCGTAGAAAGGTTTCTCCATCAGCAAATCTGACACGATGATGATTACTGTCCTGGGGGGGACCAGTTCGTTGGGGATCGGTAGGATGTTTACCCCAATGGGTTTACATCTGCTAACCATAATGCAACTGAGAAGTAATAGTTGAGCAATTTGCCTTCAACTATCCGGCTACTTTGCCCTGTAATCTTACTCTAACACATCACGAACTAGTCGTTTGACAGGGACTACTTCAAGCTCAATACCCTGTGAGACCAGAATCGGTCTCATTCTTTCTGCTTCTCGTGAAGCATAGCCAAATCCATTGAAAACCTCGTCAGGATAAATCTCCCTCACGAAGTAAGCCAGTTTTCTCACCGGTCTATCTGCGACCACTCTGTAGTAAAGCACCTTGAAGAAATCCTTGTAAATCTCATTTCCGCCGCTGCCCCAGTCCAATTCGTAAGCTACGCCGTCTTTGAATCCGTCGAATCGATAGGGAAATTCCTCAGATTCTTTCAGACTCAATATTTGTCGAAATTCATTGTGGGCTTCAGACCCCTCTGCATGTCCTCCCTTACCACTTACTTGAATCGAGATGGATTCCACAAAACATCAACGACCTTCAATTAGGAGCTCACTATCGTCCGCTTTTTCTCTTAATCGGATGAGACCCAAGTTGACGCAGTATAGTCTTCTTGGAACAGCCATTATTCATTAGCTCAATATATTTGACCATTGAACAGCGAAGATCCCCTTCTATCTGTGAAACGAACCTCTCAAAGAGGGTGCCAATTCGAGTGAGTTTCTCTTTGGAAACTTGACCGTCATGAACCAGATCATTACGACATTCATATGCTAATTTGAGTTTACGTTTCACTTGCCCATTCGAGTCTCCTAAGAGTTGGGCGGTTCTGTGAGCAATGGTTGGTCCCTTATCGTCATCTCGTTTCAGCAACAAAGCTTCAAATGCAATCATACTGTCGATAAGTCGATCTTCGAGCGAATCTGTTCCTCTTCTGCTTTGCATCCGGATTAGCCGTCTAGATGCAGGTACAAGATTGGCATGCCAGACTCCACTAGTTGAATTCGACCAAAAGACTAGAAATGGTTTCAATTCGTTTGCACGTAGGAAGTAACCCGGATATTTGTTGTGACCGGGGTCGATATCTCCACGGTCAATTGGTGGAAGTTGAGCAGATCCGAGAGCCCCCTTTCCCCCGAACTCCGTTGAAAACGTGGGGAGGTTTCCATCATCTGTCTCTCGTCTAAATAACAACAATAGAGTGGCGAGTCTATCGAGTTCAAATCTTGGATTTCCATAACTAGCACAGTCTGCAACAAAAAAGAGCCGCCCCTCATTTCCTCCACCAAGCCCACGACCCTGCTTAGTTTCGCCATTTTGGTCTTCAAAACTGTAGAATTTTTCCTCTTTCGTTATCCGTCTTATCCGCAGAGTTTTTGTCAAATCCAGTGTAACGCTAATGGCAGCATCAAAATCTAACATCAGATGGCTTCGGAACGACGCAATGGGATTTGGCTTCATGTTTGTGAGGCATCTAATCCTCTACCTCAAAGAGTATTCTATTCAAAGCAAGGGGATTCTTAGCATGTCAGCCGAACCTTTTTTCGACGAACGCTCTGATCGACTGAAGGTAAATTTCAAGAATGAAGGGAAGGGTTCAGCCAGTCTTATTGATGTGCAGGCGTTCCTGAAATTTAAGAGTGGGAATCAGGTGTTGCAGCACAATCTACGCCTTCAATCACTCGGGGCTGGCAGCACCGCCGAGGAGAAAGTTCTTCCGCAGGGTGTCCAAGCAATCCTTTCGAAGTTTGATACCTTGAGTCATGGCAAGGTGTGGGAGCAGATGGGTGGAAATTCGACGGCAGTTATGGGTTAACAATAGTATCCCAGATCCCTATGCACAGTATTGCATAGAAGGCTGCTACTGGCAAATGCACAGAGATGGTCTAATTGCCGCAACTTCACACAGGCTCAGCATACGATAGTTCAATCGTATGACTCAGGTGAATCTTCATAGTCATAGAAGTCTAAGTATGGTGGAGATGTGGTATGGTCCAGAGGTGGGAGGCAAGATGGTAGATTTCAGTTCCGTTCATGTCACTCATGTTGATCGAGAGGCCCGAATGCTCACGGCAGCGAAGGTCAGGAATCAAGTTAAACAGTTCATGACACTCCTCAACAGCAATTCCCCCGAAACGAAGGTGCAAGATTTTCTTGCATCTCACAGCTATTTCTTCAGTGGAGTAATTGATCTCTATGGCCCGTCTCCACTTTATTCGAAGATAAAGCTCGGGAGCGAGTATGTAGCGGATTTCGCATGGTTTGACATCAATACGTTGGGCCCTGAATGGAATCTTGTTGAAATCGAGCCTCCCGGTGAGCGATTATTCAATGCTAAGGGCGACCCCTCAGCCTTCCTTACTCACGCATTACAACAGATAAAAAATTGGCAGCGTTGGATTCAAACAAACGGCGATTATGCCCGCAAGCTTCTTCCTAATGTTCTGTACCCTTTAGGGCACCTCTATATGGGCCGCCGAAAGGAACTGAGTTCGAAGAATCAAGAGACGCTCCGCCAGTTAGCTCATGAAAATCGAATGACATCGCGAATCCATACTCTAGATTGGTTCGCTACTGCAGGCCTTCAGATTGCTGAACACCTTAGCAGTAAGACAACCGGCGGAAAGTGGACTGTGCCCGTAAAGGCGCTTACACACAAAGACTTGGCTAACGGTCTGACGGGCGACGCTAAAGAGTCCATGAATCACGAATATGCGAAGACTGCTGCCCGACTAAGCTTAGAGGAGCGCCTGAAGGTCCGAGAAAGGGATTACCTTGATTTCGGATGACTTCTCTAGACTAGCAGATGTTGAAATCCTAGGGGTCTGCGATTACTCCGGTGTTCTTCCTAACCAACCTAGAACATTAGTGCAAGCATTAGAACTTGGACGGTCGTTTTAGTATGTGTGCGCACTATTAGACGATAAAAGGGCATAAAGAGTGGGGCATTCGTTACGTTAGAAAGTGTTATCGGAAACCATCCGAAGGTAATTCATTAAGGGCAGTGATGTTGTGACGGAGGAACGCGACTATTATCAGCCGCTAAAATCGGCGCTAGAAGCACACATCCGAGCCACATTTCGTCCAAGAAAATCCGACCCCCTTCCTCTCCAAATGATTGCAGAGCTGACGGTGTCCTCGGAGAAGATCTATCTCGAGATTACTGCCGACACTAGTCTGAGCAATACGCTGAAGAGCAAGATATCTCACGGACGTGATTTGATCTATTTCTTTCTGAAAAACGCCCGCCCTGACCTGACGGGCTTCATAGAAGTAGAAGACACGGTCGACTTCATAGTTGTCGAGTTCAAGGATAATACACTTAATCTTGACAATGTTTACCAATTAAAGAAATATGCCGATTTGCTCGACGCGAAGTATAGTCTACTTGTCTCAACAGATGAGATACCTGTGGAGGTCAAGAGACTACGAGACGTTGTTCCAGAGCTCCTCTCCCGTGCTACAGGGCATAGGAGATTGACTCTAGTCCATTATAATCCGGTCAAGCAAGCGTTTCTCGAATGGTTTCCGGAAGACCCTTTTCGTCAGGGGGATTAAATTTGCGCGCGCAGGAATCAAAACCTGGTCTCGATAGGAAAAAGGGGGGCCAACTCATTTGAGAACAGTTGAGTACGTTTCGAATTGCCAATTCAGCCTTACAGTTCTTAAGACCAAGTAAGTATCGAGTGGTATTACGACATTGGAGTTTGTGTAATCTGTGATAAGCGGCGGGTTCTGTGTAGGCCAGAGGCTCGCTAGAAGAAACCTAGTAGTTGTGCTTCTTTAACAGCATCTCGAGTTATCTTTTCGCTGAATCCCCAAGTAGTTTGGCTAGCGAATCTCCATCTGCCTTTGGTCTTCCTCATGTATGCGAACCGCACGTACATCTTTCGGTCCGACCAAATAAGTCATGTTAGGTCCATGATAATCTAGCTTCAAATCGCTCACAAGGCCGTGTGGCGAGCCATTCTGGCAATAACCTTTCCGATTTGTTTTGGATCGGTAACTCATCTTGTTGCAGAAGGCTGGGTATAGGCGGCCTAGCCTAGTTCCACCGAAACCTCACCCTAAGGATAAACGCGTGTTGAGGGAGCGGGCTAAGCAGAGAATATTCCAAGGAGAACCAAGATCAATGTGATTCCATGTCCGAATTGTAACTCAGGATTGATTGGGAAGGGCAGCTTTCCGTTCTATCGTTGTCCCAACTGCGAAGAATGCTTCGAGATGTTGCTCACTGGAACCTTGATTCCATTGAGTCTCGACAGGGTCGCACACCTCGCCGAATACTAAGAGGAGCCAAGGTCAATCTGAGGTAACGGGAGACCTCTGACGGCCAGTCCGGAAAGAGGGCGAGTGGTGTCAGTCTTCCTCTTGATTACTTTGTGCACAGAGTTTCTTCGATGCTGCCGAATTGTTCAAGTGCTGATTCGAGGTTTTCAGTGATTTCAGCGACTATGAGTTCAGGCGGAAGAAGAATTGGCGGTGAATGGATTCAAGCCATGGTACTTCGCAAACGCACATTCATCTTCAAACCATGCCCACATTGCCAGAGATATCCGACGGGAAAAACAATCAATGTAAAGAAGAATGCTATAAGCGCTACAGGCTGAAGCTGAATAACGGAGCGGATTGATCTGAATTCAAACCCACTGCTGGATCTTGACGACGACGAAAAAAAGCGGTGGAGAGATGTTCAAGAGTTCGGTTTCTCCCATGCATCGCGCAGAAGGCAAGAACTTACTTCTAGATGAACAGCGTCGGTTTCAGAAGACGCCCCGTTTCGAAGGCACTTGCAATCTCTGGTAGAAGACCAGTAAGCTCAAGGATTTTGTACCCCAGTTTTCTGCTGCAGAGATAGAGTGCGAAAGCATCTTCAACGCTGAACAACGATTCTGCAGTACCGACAGTGTACTCATGTTTCGCCAAATTTGCGTATACCCCAAGCGTATCGACAGTAACTAACATATCACCGAGTTCACGTCCTAGCATTTTTGCAAGTGGTCGCAATGATTTCTTCTCGTATCGCTTCACGCCGCGCACATTGCACAATAATTTCAAACATTCCTCGACATGCATAGTTGAGTAGTGTACAATTTGGCGCGTCTGTACTTTGGCAAGCCGAGAACCTGTCAGCAAATTCATGTATACATACTTCAGTGGACGATAAACGTCGTCAAAGTCGAGCGGATACAAATAGGTGAAGGTGTGTAACGGTTGACCATCTGCCGATTGCTCAAATTCCTGAAGCCCATACGTAGCACGCCATATGCCAACTGGCCCCAAATCTTCTTCTAGTTTCTTCACATCATCCAAAGCCTCACGATAGGTGGCATCACTCTTCCACTTTGCAGCAATAGAATTAATCATTTCAGAATTAAGCGCTGGAAATTGACTTGCAAGCAATTTTGGAATGCCTGATTTGAGAAGGGGATCATTCATGTCGATAGCACTCTGTCTATAATGATAATAATACTAAGCTGTAGTTGGAGCTTCTGTTTATCAGCTGTTGCGATAGGAGCTGGATAAGAAAAAGAAAAGCTACCGCTACGTTCGGGAAAAAGTAAATCAATTCACGAATTTGAATCTTCCCTTAATTAATTCTTTAGGGTCAGAGAAGCCTGCATATTCAGCTTCTAAATTTACTATCATTCGGGTTCACTCTATCAGGCGTTGATTCGCAGGTGGTGAAGGGGATTCGAACCCCAATTTACCGTTACATATAACCCGGTTCAAGTCATTGTTCGATTTCACTGGGTGCACGCAGCCATAGAAGATCTGCCAGAACGGCCACGTTCCTTGGTCATTATTGTTCGGAGGCTTTCTGAATAGGTTATTTTCTCCATATCCTAGACAATAGACGAATCTGACAAAGTGCCCGCCTAGCTTCTTGTATCTCCATGTGTGACCAAAGTCATTAGCGGAGGTGTGGACGTGAGACTCAGCGAGAAGCAATGTTGTTATTCTCTCCGGTTTCCATTAATTGCGGTAACGCTCGACCTCCTTTGCCACTCGAAAGGGATCGAGAACACTGTCCTTGACAGATGAGTGGAGATCTCCGAGAACTCGACTCAGCATAATATTGCTCAGTCTGTCCGTGGATATAGAGCTAAGGGACTACCATGTTCTTAGTCCGCACCCCGCACTTCACTGTCTTAATCGTTGCTTTTGTGCCAAACCGTAATTGTTAAGCCGCGATTTTTGTGGGGCCGGTGGGATTTGAACCCACAAATCGTGGGACTAATGGTGTTTCCAGCCGCTGTGATAGCGTAGTGGCGAAAGCACTAATCGCCTTCGAGGTCACGAAAATCCTGATTCTTGGTTTCGTGCTTCCTCCGCTTCAACAGCCATAGAACAAACCCGATCACGGGAGTCAGCAGGGCGATTGCAATCAAAGTTATGGGTATGATGGAATCAACTAAGTTGATGTCCCATCTGAAGACCAACTTGACTGGGTGTGTAATAATAAATTCAAATGAAGTCTCGTTCGGCGCGACCTTAAAACCCATTTGTCCTAGCATACCTTCAGCGCCATGTTCGATAGTGCTTAACCGTCCAACCACATCACTCCCGTTCTTGCACCAGTTTCCATCACAGTTTTCATTTGGTTGGAGGCTTATGTTCCCATACGGAGAGACGATCGATAGGTCATAGTAGTAGCTATAGACCGCCGTAATGTTCGCAGGTTCTGTCACCGTCAATGGAATAATGTTGTATGCTGACAGGAGTTGCTCTCCGCTTTCCCAGTTGTCGAATCTCAATTCCGTGTCGTTACTAACAGATTGAATTGGGGGAGCAGCTAGAGTCAACTCGTTACCCGCCGGGTACCAACCTGACCCCGGGATTTTGACTATGTTGCCAGGGATTGAACCTACTGCAATTCTATACACAGGGAAATAGTGAACGTCAATCACTGTGGGGCCCGAAATATCCGGCCAATAATCATCCATCGTACTGTAGCTCACACTTTGACTAATACTAACGTTCTGATCCAACCGGATCGTAACGGTCTGTCCAATCTCGAAATCCTTCGACCATATTCCTGCCGACGACCCTTCAAAGGTTCCATTCACATAAATGGATGTGTTGCCTTGTTCGAGACCATCGATCTGTATATTGACTGTGAAATATGTTGCGTTCACTGCGAAAACTTTCTGAATCAGGTTGTTTAGCTTATTTGTCTCTTCGATCAAATCATTGGGATCGACTACGAAACTGATCGTGTGGTTGCCCTTCGTTACATGATTCCAAATCGCTGTTACCGAAACGGTTTGACCACTTGAAATCGATGGAATAGTATAGTTCTCTATGTTATGCGTGTCAAGCAAGAATTCAGTCTCTATGTTTGAGACCGTTGTCGGCCCGTCATCCCCGACCAGTGCATCAAATGTCACTTCTTTTCCCTCCTGCGGTGAGGGTGGATATACGGTCAAACCGCTTGCTATGAGATCAGTTGCGGTGGTTATCGTTACATTAAGGAAAGTTGAGTTTGTTACTCCTGAGGTCAAAGTAAATGCCGAAATTTCAAATGAGTAGTTTCCTTCTCGTGCAACAGCGTTCGAAACTATCTCAATAACTGAAGTGAAATTCTCTCCCGCTCTAAGACTAGCATTGCTCGGAATGATTTCAAGTGCTACATTACCATATGAAGTGACATTCGAGTAGCTCAAAACTACTGTGTCGTTAGCGTTTTCGATTACTACATCGAGGCTTGCAGTGCGGTTGTTGCCTGCCCTAATGCTGATGTATGAGGGATTGACTCTCAGCTCTATTGACGGCTCGGCACTAGCTGCTGCCAAAGAGAGTGTACTGAACATACTGAACAGTATGGTAACTATCAGAGCGACACAGCTGACTTCTCGGTTAGACAAGGTCGCTTAACAGACTCTGCCTTGTGGACTTTAGGTTTTGAGTTTTTGATTCAAGCTTAGAAGAAGACCAACAATTTGTGTGCCTAAGCATGTTTAGGGCACGTTGGGATTTGAACCCACAATTAGTGGGACTAATGACGATTTCTAACCACAGTTTGTGACAATTTTCCCCGTCTATCGATTAATCCTTCGAATCAGCTACCAAGCCGTATGCTTGATCTGCCCAAAGGAGGTACTCAGATGCAAGTTCTAGTGCAAAATTCGCATCGTCTGCCGTAGGCTCATGATCTCTGAATTGCTTCATAACCTGAGTTCGAATGCCACCTCCCGTTCTATGGAAAACTGCACAGGTTATGTCACGAAGTCGCTTGAAGCCATGAGCAAAAGGTGCTGACAGAGCGACATCGAGAACATCATCTAATTCTCTATCGAGGTCATTTATTGTCTGAGCAACATCTCCCATGAGGCGTTGCGTGCCAAGGGACAGGTGATGCCTGTAGCTTTGACTCATGGCCTTTTCTTTAATTATCCATTGACCCTGTTGAATCGCCAGTTGAGCGGCTATTGCAGCCTCTTCAAACTTTCCCCGATCATAAGCTTCCTGAGCTTCCGCTAGTGTTTTCCTGATATCTTCATTGCTAATGAGGTCGGCAGGAGAGAGCTTGTCATAATCGATTCGAAATGCAGTGTTGCACAATTCCCTCATACAATTCTCTGCGGCATTTACTAGGCGGTAGGTCTCTTTCTCGTCGGGAACTTGTCCATAGTGCTGAATGAGCTCTCTAGTTTTGTTCAATTCCTCCAATTCCCGCTGATAAGTTATGGTGACACTCTTTTCAATCAGATATTTGATTAATCGTGGAAACTCATAGACCTCGGCCGGAGGAATCGCCAACTCTGCCGCCTTCTTTCTGAGCACAAGTTCAAGAGCGTGATGGGCATGATGTACCCCCAAGCGCCTATCGAGTCTCGATGGTTTCCCTTGACTGATATGGAAGACTCCGTGACGTAGGAGAAGTTTTGCTTCCATTAGTTCAGCTGGAATGTTCGAGGTCAAGCTGTACTACATGCCACGATGAAGAACAGCCTCTGATAGGGATTTCGACTGGCATTTCTTGAAGTAGTGTTAAGAGACCCCACCCCAACTATCTTTCTTCAGATTTGCCTTGTCGCATGATTTCAAATGGAAGGTAACGTTCAACCTTCTTAACACTGAACCAATTCAGCCACTTTCAATTGATGGTTTCAGTTTCGAGCGGCATCAGGAATCCACTAAGGATTTGCCGAAGACCCTCGTAACTTATCTTCAAGGGAATTTCTCAGATAACTGCGGAGATTTTGTTGGGCGAAGCGAGCAATTCTACTCGTGCCACTGACGTGGACTACGACCCAGTAGAATATTGGCTCAGAGACTCCAAAAGTGAGGCAAGCAAGAAGCCTAGGAAAAAGATTCTTGACAGGTTCCTTGAATGGAACGAGACTTCAGCCAGAGACATACTTCTGTTAGCTAGAGAATTTCCTTCTGGAATTCGTCAAATTAAGATTGAGAAAATGGTAGATAACTTTCTCGAATATCGCAATAAGAATCGCACTGAAGGCGGATGCGGCATAGCCACGAGCACTGTAAGGAAGGAGGCTGATATCATAAGGGGGTTCTTTTGGGCGAACAATGTCATCGTAAATACATCGAGGAAGTACGTGCTCAAACCAGTCTACGAATCCGAGCGTGTACTAACCCAAGATGAAGTCCGCAAGATGATTAAGGTTACAAAGGAGCTTGACAAGCGGGCTATAATCTGCGTTGAAGCGCAAGCGGCTCAACGTATAAGCATCCTCACCGGGCTAAGATTCGACATGATTCATCGCTACCCGCAGGAGGACGGGAAGGTGTACGGCGTAGCCGAGGTTATGCCAGAAGTTTCCGACCCACAAGGGCGTCTCGTAAACAAGACTCGTGTCCACTACAAATTCGGACTTCACTGGGAAAGTATGAGCCTCCTCGACGAGATTCGACAGCAACGTGAGGATAAGAATGGTTTCATTTGGAATCTTATCGTACGGAGAATGCAAGAGTTAATCTCTGATGCGGCAAAAGCTGCTGGAATCCAGAAGACGAGGACTAGAAGAACGGGGGATGAATGGCATGACGTTCACGCCCATGTCTTCCGACGTTATTGGGTAGCACGAATGGATGATGCGAAAGTGACGAATAACTACCTTATCGATTATCAACTAGGCCACCTAATCCCATCTGAGACCTACTACCATGGAATGTTCACTGACGAGAAGATCGTAGAAGCAATTAGACAGGCTGACGAGTACCTGAGAGTTCTTCCATAGTTCTATAGTTCGTACACCAAACTACTTGCCGAACCTAAATAGCAACTCTATAACGAAGCTGATTTATGAAGCAAATTCCGAATTTGCCGCTTTTCCCTTCAGCCTAAAGCAGACACAGCCCTACTTTTGCACCCGCTCTTCTCGCATCTTTTAGCCAACTCTTTAATCAGATAACCGCTCATTCGAGTGGGCAGAGCTGTGCGACTTGGCGACTACTCCGCAACCTTTCGACTTTCAGGCTCATCGCAGGCGGGCTGTCGAACAATATCAGACGGTACGTCGTCGTTATGCCGAATACTCTCAATCAATCAAGGACATAATCAAGAAAGCTCTGACAAAATCTGAGATAAAAGTCGCATCTGTAGAAGCCAGAGCTAAATCAATTAGGAGTTATGGCAGGAAAGCTTCTGAACCGTCGGATACAGACCCAAGCCAACCCAAGTACCCGAGCCCTATGTCGCAAATAACAGACCTGGCTGGTGTTAGAATCATTACGTTCTTTCCTAACACTGTCAGTGAGGTTGATCGTGTGATTGGCGACGAATTTGTCGTGCTTGAGAGAATTGACAAAGCAGCTCAGTTGCTTGAAGAAGAAAGATTCGGATATCAGAGCGTCCACTATCTCGTCAAGTTGAAGCCGAATAGAACAAGTCTGCCAGAGTATGGCAATTTCGCTGATCTTGTTGCGGAGGTTCAGGTTCGAACTATTCTTCAACATGCGTGGGCGGAGATTGAGCACGATATCCAGTACAAATCCGTCAAGATCATCCCAGCTCAAATTCGCAGAAGATTTGCTTCTCTGGCGGGACTTCTAGAAATTGCTGACCGTGAGTTTCAGGCGATTCAGGGTGCGGATGAACGATTAAGAGAGGAAGTACGTGCCTCAGTGGAGGAGGGTAAGCTCGAAAATGTCGAAGTCACACCCGACGCTCTGAAGGCATATCTAGACCGCAAGCTCGGTGCAGATGGGCGAATGACGGAATTCTCGTATGAATGGACGGCCCGCTACCTACATGAGATGGGATTCAAGAACCTGCTCCAAATTGAGGAATGCGTTGCAGGCTATGGCGATGATGAATTGAGTCGCATCGTCTACCCCGTCCGCCAAGGACAACTCACCCGCTTTGAGACATTACTCTTGGCTGGAATGGGAGAATATTTCGTTTCAAAGCACCCATTTTCCAAAATTCCAGGGTTACGTCTACATCATCGTGTGCTACTCGACCGCCTAAAGATCGGTGGAGTTGAAATCAAGGATTACAGACCAAGGGAAGATAACAAAGAGGATACGATTAACCAAAATGCTTAGCGCATAGATTTTAGCATGTACACACCCAAGAGTGTTCTTAGCTGTAGAATGTTTTCGGCTGATCCAAGACCATCAAATTCGGTGTTCTTCTAAGGCGGCGTCGCTCCAGGTCAGATTGAGCGCCGCGCATGTTCGCTATGCGGATGAAGCTTCCTGTATCACCATCTACCTTTTCAACCGTGAACTCAATGACTCCGTTCGCTTCGGCTCTAAGTTGTTTGATTACCGGGTCGGAGTTGCGCCTTTTCAATACTCCTGCGATCATAGTCGATTGTCTGTCTTTTGCGTATGGAATCAATTTGGTGAGTACAAATCCCACCGACCCCACCATTCTACAAGTTCAAATCGCACAACCGTCATCTACCGGCTTGCGTCTCCTGTGCGCGGTCTGCATGGCAAGCGATATCTACGACTATTCCGCGCGCTTCAGGCGTGCTACGAGAATAACGGAATGATTAACTAACAAGCCATCCACCGTTCTTCAGATGAGCGTTCAGATGCGTCGTTTTGGTCTCGTGTCAATTTTAATCGTTCTTCTAGTGTTGATCATTAGCGTTGTGTTCGGTTTCACGGTACGCGCACAGCAGACTTTCGATCGCAGATTTACTTGGAACTTTAATTCGACTCTTAGCTGCCCCGGCGGAATTTCATGCCATCAAGCAGGAAACGGGGTTCTTACTTCCCAAGACCTTACGATACCAACCAGTGGAACCCATTTTGAGTTCAGTCTACTTGAATTGAGCTGTAGCGTCGATAACAGGGGCCCAGGAGAGGCACAATTCGATACCGGCGTTCTGTTCGGACCAAATCCGACAGTCATGTGGCCTGCGGGCTCGGAACCTGAGCAGGCACAGGGAACATACCGAGGCGCGGCTTACGATTTGGCAGCGAATGGATCTGGGAACCCGAACTGGTTCGTCAATTTTCAAACAAGGGACACTGGCACAGGAGGTCCACCCGTGTTATCCGAAAACTGGCTTATACCTGGTGGAAACGTTTTCGATGGAACTGGCATCGTCCACTTGATGATTGCAGTGTCCTCTGGGTCGTCTTCGATGTTCGTGTTGTTCGTTTCGACCTGCTACCTGCATGTTGCATTTGTTGCGAGCAATCCAACGCAGGCTCAGCAAACGACCGCTAGTGTCGGGCAGGCGCCGTTGAACTTTGCATATGCGACCATCGCTGTAATAGTATTTGTTTGGGTGGGGATCACAGTTCTGCGTAACAGAAGCAAGAGGATTAAGCAAAGGAAGAAAGAATCGAATCACCGTCCCGAATGGTCGGCCACTGAAATTCTGGACATGTGGCCTGAGAAATTTTCCATTTTAGTCGCGGCGACACTCGCCGCTATTGTTCTAATCGGACTATATGTGAATCTCTGGACCATCGGTGCAATCTCCGGAGATGTCTTGGGTTTGATAGTTGCTGGAATGGGGGGCGTCTTGGTGTGGGGTTACAAACGGGCTATCGCTCGAATGGTAAAGGGCCAATTAGGTGAGCTCGCTAATGAAGCGATTCAGCCTCAATCTTCTACAGAAGACAAGTTGTTGCCTATCTTACGCGGGTTCGTCATTAGATGGGAACAATACATAAGTCAAGGCAATCAACGTTGGTTAGGCCCGACTCTGAATTCGATCCAGCAACACGCGATAGCAACCGCCGAGGCTTTAACTGACCTCGTCGCCGACGGACAGGACAATCTCCCGCCCCCGTTGATTACCGACATAAATGAATTGGTCAAAGACTTGAGGCAATTTGGGAATTATCAAATATACACGATAGGAACTAGTGACATTCAGATTATGGACAATATCGGGAAGGCCGCTTTCGAACGCGCCCGCGGTCTGATTGGTGAATTTACAGAGTAGCTCTATTGGACGGGCATCGTTTTTCAGTGTTGGAAAAGCGAAAAATGGACCTGAGGCAAGAGTAGAAACGTATGAAGAACCGCTTATTCAGTGGGGACTCGCGCTCTTGATTACGTTGATGAATTCGGTGTTCTCCAAGATTTCCCAGATCGCCGGATAGTCTCGTTTGGCATGACCAAATTTGTGCAGCAGAATGCATCTCGGCAGTCGGTTACTCACTTCGGTGTCCAGCACAAGAACGAGAGGGTTGAATATGTCAACCTCGTGGAACTCGCATGGAACCCACGATATTGGTGGGTTCGTATCCCACCGGCCCCACCGTTTGCGTCTCTGTGGTCTCATTCGATAAGCTATAAGCCACACGGAAGGTGGTGCTGTTCGCTTTCTACTTCAGCCGTTTGAAACTCCATGTCCCGATTCCGATCATCACGGCCGCGAACCCGGTCAGGATTAGGAAGTTGAGTGCGATGGGGAGTTGGGACGAGCCCAGGATTAGGCCGCGTAGTCCGTCGACTGCGTAGGTGACTGGGTCGAGGGTTGTGAGGATTAGCAGGTATTGTGGGAGGTTCTTGAGTGGGAAGAGGGCGCCGCTGAAGAAGAACATTGGAAAGACCAGAAAGCTCACAATCAACTGGAAGCCTTCCACGCTCTCCATATTCGACCCTATGATTAAGCCTAGGCTTACGAGCGCCGACGCGAGAACAAACATGAATACAAACGAGAAGAGCACGGAGA
>Ga0187881_10001807_pt1 | contig 21584 bp, 23 predicted proteins | sample June2016WEW_19_1_2_FD_133017 | JGI IMG/M metagenome (GOLD analysis project Ga0187881, IMG submission 133017) | Peatland microbial communities from SPRUCE experiment site at the Marcell Experimental Forest, Minnesota, USA - June2016WEW_19_100 | ecosystem: Environmental > Terrestrial > Soil >...
AATGCAAGCCTTTCAGGAAAACGTTTGTGTCCCATTGTCATGTTTCCTTCTGCCGTTTTCTTGCTGCGATTTTCTACAAGACGCCGACGAGTGAAGTAGAACTTGGTGGGCCTGGCCGGATTCACCCCTGCGCTGGGTCGAATCCAACCCAGCTGTACCCATTTCAAACAACTTTTCTAAGCAATGGCCGAACTTGGATATGGGTTTGTCGGCGTGACCAATGAACGCTGGTTGCGGTGGGCGATTGGCAGACATTTTCGAGTTCAAGGATTGCACGTTGTCTTACGGGGTGTCAGGGCGGGCAATGCGGTTCTTGACGGCGAGGTCGTAGGACGGGGGTGGAGGATGGCGCTTGAGGTCAAATCGGGTCATGATGATGCGCTCCGTGGAATTGGGCAGCTCGTCGAGGCGCTTGCGAACGGTTACAGCAGCGCAGCACTAGTGACTTCCCTTCGTCACGCCAAACGCTTGGACAGGAAGGTCTTCAGAGGTGGGCTTGTGCTGCTAGGCGTAGACTCTAAAGCGCAAATTCACCAGGTCTACCCATAATGGCGGTGGCAGCATCCCCATACCAAAACGTATAGGGATGACCACACTTCCAAGTGAAGTTCCACTGGACACACCATTTTGGAGGAGCGCTACGAATTAACGTGCCTTACGCGAGAGCATCTGACCAAATCGTTGTGATTCCAATGAGTAAGGAAGAGCAAATTGGAACATTGAACTAGGAGAAGGCTACACGTCACGTCGCAAGTTATATGAGCATTCACACGATTGACTTCTGCAAGATGGAATTGTTAGACGCCCGCCGTATTATTTCTCTCCATGTATTCATGGACGTGTTTGTTCTCAATCCCGTCTTAGCTGTTTTAGAAGTAGTACTTGAACGGCAACTTTTGCTCTCGTATCCAACTCAATCAATGAGTCAAGAAGGGCTTTTACTCCTAAATCCACTGATTCTCTGGCCATGTTACCATTTGTTGTTTTCTAAGCTAACGCTCTACTACTGGAAAATTGCGGTCGGCGTGGTAGCGAACGCCGTTGTTCTGTACATGTTCGTCTCAACATGTGCCTTCTTGCTTGGGTTTGCGGAACGTCCAATTTTCTTCGACCTGTTATCGTTCTTAAGTTGTCAAATCCTGCATTGGTGTCCGTGACCCGCCTACTTCTTGAGCCTTTCTCTGCATAGGGGAAGGTATTACTGGAGTTTTGTGGGTTGAGTGTTTTTGGAGAAGTTATAGGCTATCCAAGCGTCTGGGGATTCCATCTCTCCGAGTCCTGCAATCACTATCCATTCGGCGGTGTCGTTGTGTTCTTCGAGTCGCCTTTTGATGTCTTTGGCGAGTTCTTGGACGTCTTTCTCATCTCCGTAGGTGATCACTCCCTTCAGTGGAGCTGTGGCTGCGAGTAGTTTTTCCAGTTCGCCGTAGGCTTCGGTTAGTTTGGTCTCATGTTCCAGATATGCGACTACAGCGCCGTTTTTCATCATCGTATAGTCGGCACGCTTTCTTTTTGTCTTCTCTCCGGCTATTTCAAGCCTGACCGGCTTGGCTCCGATGGCCGGGCCAGTCCGGTGACTACGAATGGGGTGATGACGCCGTTAGTCCATTCGAGCCCATTTTAGTGAATTCGCCCCATTCAATCCCCCAGAATTGATTCCACCATGCCGGGAATTTTTTCCAGGCGCTCCAGAGTTGAACGGGCAGGCTATCCATAGGCTCACTTCGACTTGAATCTGCAGGTTGCGGGCTATTTACTGTTGGGGGAGATAGTTATAGGACGAATGGCTGGGCGCGGGCTATCTGTTCGATTTTTGCGTCAGGCGATTCGGTGTCTACTAGGTAGATGCCGATCCCGTTTGTCCATTGTGATTTGCTGGTCTTTCCTTGAAGAACTTACTGACGATGGGGAAAACAAGAGGAAGTTCAGAGAATATATTCAACGCGACGGATGGCAAATCGAACACTTTGACCAATGGATGAAAGAGGCTCTGAGTGGCAGTCTTGGGAGGGAATTTCAAGACCTTGTCGTTGCCTTTGGAAAGAAGCTGGGATTCAAGGTAGAGTTCGGTAGCTATGGCTCATGAAGAAGCTGTGGCTATCCGACCTCAGCAAGATACTTGCCAAGCATGAAAGGGAAAGGACTAGTTTCGAAAAGCTCCTAGTAACGGCGGTGGATCTGTTCGCAATTGCGATGGATCAGCCGAGTCCTAGGGAAGCGTATTTGAACTTCGTGACCGTCAACGATGGTACTTGAACGATTTACCTGTATGTTGAGTTCCGATTTCTGTTGGTCCAGACTCAAGCGCTGTTGCCCAGTGGCATAGTAATTCAAGACGTTACGGCAGCGGTTGCGGCATACAGAAAAGCCAGAGCAGCATAAGGGAAGTTTGAAAATATGTGAATTCGGGTGAAACACTGTGAGTTCAAACTGCAAGCATAATGAACAGAGATATGATGTAGTCGTAGTTGGCGCTGGAGTCGTGGGGTTGGCGTGCGCATACCACATACTCTCCCAAGACCCGACGTGCCATCTAGCCATAGTTGAAAAGGCTCGATCTGCGGGGCAAGGAGACACTGCAAAAACGGTCGCTGGTTTCAGAAATGCTTTCACATCCGAAGTCAATCGACTTCTGGCCGAGACAGGAGTAGACTTCTACAAGCATATCCAAGACGACCTGCATTTTGATTTGCGCCTAGAGTTCGTGAGCTATCTGTGGCTTCTAACTGAAGACCTTCTGGGAAAACTCGAACCCAGTATCGGTGAGATGACCAGAAGCGGCGTACAACTGCGCACATGGGAGCAAGACCAATTGTCTGCGATGCTCACAAACTCACACTTGTCAGTGGACCCGAATAATGAAGAAGCGAAGATGATGAACCTAGCGCCAATTGTGAAGGGACTACAGGGCGTTAAATGCGGAACTCTTGCAGCCGAGAAGCTCGTGGAATTCTACGAACAAGAAATTCGCAAAATGGGTGGAAACATTCTTTACGGAAATCGCGTTCTGTCATTTACTCTTGAACCCGCACACAAGTTGGGACTACCAAGAGAACCTCTCGTATGGCAGGACGCGAGGATAGAAGGGATACTGACAGATGAGGGTAGAATTCGAGCCGAGCAGACAGTTCTTGCTGCAGGCAATTGGAGCACCGAACTCCTCGATCCTATAGGTGTCGATTCCCACATCAGAACAAAGAAGCGTCAAGTCTTCGCGTTGAAAGGACCTAGCGTGAACAACCTGCTATATTCCAGAGGCTTCAATGAGCAAGGCGTTCTGCCTTTGACAATAATTCCACCCTGCTCAGTATATTTGAAGTCGAACAAGCGAGAGGAAAGCCTCTGGACGGGAGTTTCAGATGAACTGGGACGCCGGTTCACCTTCGAAGAAGAACCAACGGCTGAAGAGGATTTCTATACCTACAACATCTACCACATCCTAACGCAATACTTCCCATACCTCAAGAATACCCGCCCCTACACCATGTGGGCAGGGCACTACGACATCAACACGATCGACGCCAACCCCTACGTGTTCGAAAAGCCAGGATTAATCGTGGCAGTAGGGATGAGCGGTAGTGGCATATCCAAGGCTGACGCCATAGGGCGAATAGTCTCTGCTGTTCATGCAAAGAAGGAGATAGCGACCCTCTACGGGGGTAAGCATTTTCGGGTTTCGAGACTGGGCATTGAAACCAGGCAAGTTGATCCAGAACGATTCGTAGTATAACGGGGGATCGGCTCCGAGATCGCCATTTCGAAGCCTATCCGTCACGCTCGTCGAATGGGTTTCTCGACATAGGTGGTAGGATCGCGGCCATCAGACCCAGGTAGACGTTCTCCCCCATTTCCTCGGCTTCGGGACCTTCGAGACTACTGTCCGCGCATACGACCGCAAATGAAGCTGGAACTATCTCGGCGCCCGCGGCCAAGTCTACCCTAAGCTTCTATATGTTCTTTTCTAACGCGATCGCCCTCGATTACAAGTACGACCTTTTCATCGTCGCGGAACGGAAATTTGCCAGAGTCAACGAGATCCGCGGGAACATAAATCCAACGTTGAATGTATATGCCCCTTACTCTTGATGGTTTTGACGTTGATCTTTGCGGTGGCGAAGATCCGTTCCTGACGCGATTTCCTGACGCTCTGGTTCTGAATGTGTAATCAACAGCCTATTTCTAATGACGTAAACTCCAGAACTTCTTTGCAGCTGCATAATTGCTTCCGCCACTCCCTTCCTGTGTTTAGAGAAAGCAATTCTTCCTCGCCCTCGCAAGAAAATGAGGCTGCTCACGTCGAAGGTGCTTCTTTTTCTTGCCTTGGACTTGCACCTTGATTCAAGATGGGAACCTGCCCTTTTTGTTCAGTGTAGAGATGGCACGCAACCGTATGTTGGCCTTTGACTAAAGTTAGCCTAGGCATCTTGAAGGCGTAGAGTTTAACTGTGATCGTGGAGCCTGCTGGCGATTTGCTGACCTGAATTTCTTTGACCGCTTTGAGTGCTCTATTTCCTTCCAATATTTCTCTTTCAGTAGCTTTCTTGATCTCAGCGAGATTGTTGTCTGAGACGTCTCCGCTTAACCTTACCTCGAATGTGAGGTCGTCGATCTCAACAGCGCTTTCGATTGCTGGCAAACTGGTCAAAGTGGGGTAACGTCCGGAGGTTAAGGTGAATGTGAAGGATTCTTTGACCTCTCGAGGGGACCATCCGCATACCTCGAAAGCTTGGGGGCATCTAGGGTGAAATCTACATCCGGTTGGTGGATTTATCAGGTTGGGGACTTCGCCTTGTAGGATTATTCTCTCTCGCTTCGTCTTCGCGTCCGGTACGGGAACGGCGGACAGAAGGGCCGTCGTGTAGGGGTGAAGTGGATCCTTGAACACCTCCTCGGTTTCCCCGGCTTCAACAACTTCGCCGGCATACATCACAAGGATCCTGTCGGCCATGTAGCGAACGACGATGAGATGGTGAGAGATGAAGAGGAGACTAAGGTTAAACTCCTTCTTGAGTTTCTTCAGCAAATTCAAAACTTGTGCTTGGACGGATACGTCTAGGGCGGACGTTGGTTCATCGAGAATTACGAGTTTCGGAGACACAGCGAGTGCCCTTGCGATGGCGACGCGTTGGCGTTGTCCACCCGACAGTTCATGTGGGAATCGATTCATATATTGTGCTTCGAGTCCGCAGGCAGCAAGCAAGGAGGTGGCGCGTTCATAGATCTCTGCTTTCGAACCGTAGCGATGCGCTTTCAAAGGTTCCGCGATTATGTCTTTGATCAGCATCCTAGGGTCGAGTGAAGAGTTGGGATCCTGGAACACTATGTGAGTGTTCCTCCTGTATTTCTTCATCTCTTTTCGGCCATATTTGAAAATTGAATACTCTTTCTCTATGGTGGCTGCTTCCTCAAGCCGCGGGTCACTTTTGCCACGAGGTGCATTGATCTCCATGTCGTCCAGTAGTTGTAGGTATCGTTTCACAACGTCATTGTCGGCTTCAAAGAATAGTGCTCCAGCCGTCGGCTCTAAGAGTCTGAGGATTAGTCGTCCGAGCGTTGTCTTGCCGCAGCCGCTTTCTCCGACGAGTCCGACAACTTCACGTTTCTTTATGAAGAAATCAACATTATCCACCGCGTGGACGTAAAGTGCTTTCGCAAGTATCTTACCGGTCTTTGCGGGAAAGTATGCCTTGAGGCGTGTTCCCTGAACGAGTTTCTCTTCACTGGTTAACGTGTTTCTCACCGTCCGCGTAGAGCCAACATGACACGCCGTGCTCTCTGCCTATCTCCAGCCATGGCGGAACGTTCGAACATTTTTCGTGGACGCGAGGGCATCTGGTTCGGAACCTACAGCCTTTGGGGGGGTCGATGAGGTCGGGGACCGTTCCTTCAATCGTTTGAAGCAGTTCTCTCTTCTCGCCGTATTTCGGGACTGATGCAAAGAGGCCTTGGGTGTAGGGATGCTTCGGGTCAGCAAACAACTGATCCAGCCTAGCAACCTCTACTAAATTTCCTGCGTACATCACGCCGACTCTGTCGCAGATCTCAGAGATTACCCCAATGTCATGCGAGATGAATAGGATGGCGCTGTTGAATGTTCTTTTGAGTTCGCGTAGCAACTCGAGGATTTGGGCTTGAACGGTTACGTCCAATGCCGAGGTCGGCTCGTCAGCTATGATTAGTTTGGGCCTTGTAGCAATGGCCATAGCTATCATAACGCGCTGTCGCATTCCGCCACTCAGTTCATGAGGATACTGTCGCAACACATTTTCGACATTTGGCATGTTTACAAGTGAGAGCAGTTCGGAGGAGACCTTAAGCGCTTCTTTTTCTATTGCCCCGGTTAGCCATCTTCGCGCAATTGGTATCTTGTTCAGAATCCGGTACTCAACCGGAAGCTGGCCGTTCGACTTCTTTAGTCTAACAAGGAACGCTAACGTTGTCGATTTGACTTTATGTTGAGCGAGGTTGGAGATTGCCCGCATCTTCTGGGTTGCGCCTATGTCCTTTCTGGATAGTATGAACCAGATCTGATCTTCAAGTTCCTTAAGCCCAGTCCGCTGCAGTAATTTCCGAAGCTCGGTTTGTGACAACTCCTGGCGGGAAGCTGCGTTCGTGATATCTTTGAGTTTTTCTTCGGTCGCGGCGTTGCGTGCAATGATTCTATCCACAAGCATGTTGACACTGTGCCGGAGCAGGGTCTCGGAGACCTGTCTGCCCACCGTATAGACAGGATTCAGAGAGGTCATAGGTTCTTGAAAGATCATGGACATTTCTTTTCCGCGGATTCGATTGATTTTCTGATTGAGCCGTTTGAGCATCGACCTGTTTGTCTTCAGCTTCACGCGGTTATTCTTTTTCTGGGTGAGTTTGAATTCCTTGGCAATGTTCTCGGTTAGATTCGTCCCACTGAACCAGATCTCGCCGCGTTCGATTACTCCAGCTTCAGGGGTTAACCTCATCACGGCTAGGGCGGTTTGAGATTTTCCGCAGCCTGTCTCTCCAACTAGACCAAAGGTTTCTCCGGCTTTTACTTCGAAAGAGACATCGTCGATGGCTTGGATTCTCCCAGCTCGAGTTATGAAGCTCACTCGTAGGCCATTGACCCGAAGCAGCGGCTCCGACGTCTGCTTCTCCAGATCAAGTTCGGCTTCTTGGGTCAAGCGCATCCCTGAGTCCGTCGCCGAGTAGGTTCATGCCAATTGAGAAGATGAGAATCGCCATTCCTGGGAAGAAGATGACCCAGGGAGCAGTAACTGCGTACTGGAACCCGTTCGAAATGAGCGTGCCCAATTCTGGTAGTAGAGGGTTTCCGGAGGCGAAACCTATGAACGTCAAGGAAGCGAAAACTTGTACTACAGTGCCTAAATCGAGTGAAATCTGAACGAAGGTCGGTGTCAGTACGTTTGGGATAACGTGACGAAAAATGATCCCCCAGGTTCCAACGCCGCTTGCTCTTGCTGCTTCAAAGTAGGCGTTCTCCTTCAAGGAGAGAGCCTGCCCGTAGGCATATCGGGAATAATTCGGCCACCAAACTATAACCAGAGCGAGACTGACGTCATCAAGCGCTCTTCCCAAGACGAACGCGACAGCGATCGCAAAAGGTAGGAATGGTATACTCATGAAAATATCCGTGAAACGCATTAGAGCCTCGTCAACATATCCACCAACGTACGCTGCTAAGACTCCCACCATAGTTCCAGCAGCTGCGCCTGCAAGCACGATCATAAGTGAGTACCAAAGGTCTACGCGGATTGCGCTCATCACTGCTTGGTACAGATCGACTCCTGGAAACGTGGTCCCGAAAGGGTGGATCGGCCAAACTGGCGGGGCAGGGACCGAGTTCATGAAGTCGGGTACCATTGAGTAGGCGTTTTGGACTCCGATCAGGCTAGGATAAGTAAAATCGATGACGGCGACAGTGGCATAGGCCAGAACGATTGCTAGGCCCACAGTTGAGGAGGGGCTCTCCAGCAAGATTTTGAGTGTAAGGCGGTATTCTCGGAGTCTAGCCGAGAGTGGTGTCTTCGTGTCCTTCCTGCCATAGATCTCTCGTAGCCCCACTATCAACATCAGCCTAGTGGCGTATCCTCGGATCAAGGAACCCGTAAGCAATGTCTACTGCTAGGTTGGCAAAGATGAACGTAAGACCGAAAATTATGGTTGCTCCCATTATCCCTCCGACATCGTCGTTCAAAATCGCTTGAGTTGTCCAGTAGCCGATGCCAAGATAGTTAAAGACCGTCTCGACAAGAACAACTCCGCCTAGCAACCATGCAATTGTATGTCCTAGGAGCGTGGCGACTGGAATCAACGCGGTTCGTCTGGCATGAACGTTAATTACCGTTTTCTCATCTAGTCCTTTCGCTCTAGCGGTTCTAATGTAGTCTTGACTGAGTGTATCTTGCATGGTTGACCTCATGACCCTCAGGACTGAGGCCATGACTCCATAGGTAAGGGTAATCACTGGAAGAACTAGGTGCATTAGGGCGTCTTCAAGAATGTCAAATCGTCCATGAATCACGGAATCGATTATAAGTACATGGGTCGGATCCGAAATTCCTCCGCTGTACCAATCAACTCCGCCCATCAACCTGACACTTGCAGTCCCACCAATTGGGAAAATGTTTAGACATGAGCAGGCATCTGTGGTTGAGAACACGATTATCAGCAGCAGGGCCAGCCAATACAACGGGACAGAATATCCTACAAATGAGATCACTCTCGTAGTCTGATCAAGGACGCTATCCTTTCTCACTGCAGACCACACGCCCAACGGAATGCCAATTAGTCCTGTCCAGATGGCGGCAAGAACTGAAAGTATGAACGTATTAGGATAGAACAGTTTGATCGCATCCAGAACCGTCCCGGAGTAAATCGTCGTCTGAGTATATCCCCAGTCGCCCTGCACGAAAGCTGCAAGCCAGTAAAAGTACTGAACTACAAGCGGATCATTAAGGTGAAATCTCTCCGCCAGCTGCTGCTCCTGAACATTAACCGGAATCGTGCTGTGTGAGTTTATGTACTCACCCAATAACCTTTGACTTCCTCCGACGTGCGATATGGCGAATACGATGAGAGTTAACCCCAGTAGAGTCGGAATGAGGAGAAGTAGGCGGCGCGCGATATAGTACCTGAGTTTCATTCGGGAGGCCTCGTAACTAGCAAGTTACCCCAAAAACCCTCCCCCTTCTGTCAGCTAGCGAAAGAGGAGTCCGGAAGTTCCCGCATTTACGAGGTGCGTCCAATACTTCTTCAGCTACGATCTGGAATGCCATCTTCTAACGGCACAATCCCGAGCAAGAGTTTCTAGTCTTGTGTGCCTATTTACGTGTTCAGTAATTATTGGTATTGGAGTGACTCGTAAGGCGTTATGGGAGGATAGTGCGCCCTTGCCGATATGGATCTTGACGCCAGCTGCAGCAAGTGTCGAAATGCTTCCTTCGATACCAGCTTTGTTGCTTGTAGTCGGTCCAAATCCAGCAACGCTGAACCCCGCATGCATGATTACGAACCCTTTAAGCTCGACTTTCAACCTGTCAATTTGACCTTGCTCAATCCAGGTCCTAAGAACGGGAAGAACCGCATCTCTCGCCGTGAAGATATTGCCATAGATTTCAATCCGATTCCCGACTTCCAATTTGCTGATAACTTCATCAACAACAGGAGTATCGATTCTTTTCGCGTGATTCCTGCTGTTTGACAAGCTAACAAGCTCCTGTAGTTTTGGCCCATGTTTCTCACTCTTGTCTGCTATGCCGCTTTCCTAGCTCCGGATAATAGCACCGAAGAGCGATATCAATGCAAAGGCCCACCTGATATTTGCTGAATGAGCTACGAAACCCGCCATTATCGGTCCTACAACGGAGCCAAAACGGAGACCAAGACCTTCGCTGGAACAACATGACTAGAAACACTGCCAAGGAAATAGAGTTGATAGGAGGGCGAGCGCTCTTTCTCACTGTAGATGTAAGGTCACGCGACAAGTAGACAAGATGGTCAAGAAGGCGCTAGACAAATTTGGAGTGATCGATATCTTGGTCAATAATGCGGGCGTTTCCTCAATGGCGCCGATACTCGACATGACTGAGGCCGATTAGGACTTTAATATGGACGTGAACGCGAAAGGCACCTTCCTATGCACGCAGGCTGCGTTAAGAGAGATGGTAAAGCAGAGGAAAGGAGATCAAGAAAGCGTACCTTGAATCGGTGCCGCTGGGTAGACTTGAAACTCCAGAAGATGTGGCGAGAGTAGCGATGTTCTTGGCGTCAAGTGATGCCGGTTATATAACTGGAGATGCGATAGAAGTCACTGGCTGGAATGTACTTGGGACTGTAAATGGGCGATACTAGCATGCACTAGCCCTGATACTCAGTCTCGGGTCACCGGTTCGAAGTAGACTTAACAGTTACGTCGGGCTCGAACAGCTGATGAAGTTCGAACAGATCGCCAAAAAGACTCTCGAGTTAGGCGCGAGACCGATCTCGGTGAGATGCTTAGACTAGCCCTTCGGAGACCTTATATTTCAGCACGGATTCTAAATGTTTAGAGATTGTTTGTGTTCTATTTTATATATTGTACGTATATGGACGAGGAGGAACTTCGAAAGGATGCTCCCAATGCCTTTTTCGTGACGAAGGCAAGAGCTATCAACCGTAAAGTTGAGTTTCGAGCGATCAAAGGAAGACAAGACCGTGGCTGGTGCCATCTCAGTGACACCGGAAACGCCAGAAACGAAGTTACCTACGGTCTCGTCTACGCGTTCACTGAAGAGGAATCGACAGCTGACTTCGAAGACTTCGAACGATGTTTCTTGACAGTTCACGGCGACGACGGGAACGTTTACGATTGCTTCACTTACAGATTGACTGAGCCAGGCGAGGCAATGCGCCCTCCCAATTTCTACCATCAGCACACTGTCAAAGGTGCTGCTGCCTGGAATCTTCCAGCCGAGTATCAAGCCAAGCTGCGCAAGACCTTTGAAGACGCACTACCCTGCCCCAATGCCGATAGACCCGCTTCCAAGGGAAAGCCTGGCAAATCACCGGACACTAGATAGGTAATTCTCAAAAAAGGACAGCGGGGGTTTCTTGCGGAGCGGGAGTGCCGTTTACAGATAAAGTAGCGATTGGGGAGAGACATCAGTCCGACCTGCACGTGCAATTCTGGCATCGCTCTCCCACAATCATATCGTCCTTTGGATGGGTTTTCAACATTTGGCCTACCCGTTGGTCCGTTAGATCAGAAAGGCTCTAAGATCAACACGAGTCATCGGAATTCGATTCCTCACGTGGTTTACTTACTCTCTTGTGCTTACCCATTGCTTACAGATGCAGTGCATCCCCTGCCGCGAAGGGAGTCTCTTTCTACGTATTTCGCTCTCGCTGGGCGGTATACGTGACATTCTGATGCTGGTAGCCTTCAGGATTCTATTGAGCTCGAACTGAAAGTTCTAGAATTATAAATACCGTTCTTACTGAAAACGTAAATAGGGGGAGGGGGCAGACCCACATTTCCGGTGGGTAGCGAGATGACTGTATCTGGTACGAAGATTCTTGCGGTCATTATTGTTTTGATTATAGTTGTTGGGGCCATAACTTACCTTGTCATTCTGAAGCCGACGGGTCTGTCGGTGTCGGTTGGAACATCGACGAGTGTTGGGACTGCGGGGTCTCCGATCACGTTTACCGCGATACCCAGCCTCTCATCAGCATCCATAAGCAGCGTTGTATGGAACTTTGGGGACGGCACTAACCAGACCATTAGTGGCGCTTCGGCAACCCACACCTATACGGATGGTGGGCATTATCTGATCCTAGCACAGGTCACCGCCACGTATCAGGGTTTTCTGTTTCCCGGATCCGCTATGGGCTCCAATGGCATGGCGCTGTTTCCATTGGTGGTTGAGCCGAGTTTGACGTCTGACCAAGCGCAGGAAGCGTCAGTTCCAACGATTGACTTCCCGCGGGCAGCGAATCCGACCGCTCCAGTCTTCAACGCCGGTGATGTTGTTGATCCGGTGGGAGGCTTCTTAGAGAAACCCACGAATTCTAACTGGACGATTGCACAATATGATTGGGATTTCGGAAACGGGAATAAACAGACCGTAACAGCTTCGAACGAAACCGGGGATCCTGTTGAGAATGTGACGGCAACTTACTCGAACCCAGGCCTCTACCCATTATCCCTAACCCTAATCACAACTTCTAATGGGCAAACGTTTAGCGTTTCATCGATGCGAACCGTAGCCATAAGATCGAGCACCTTACCTTTCGCTTTGTTGACCACAAGTTCGGGCGTTCAGAATCCCGGGGTCATAACGACGGCTGAAGTATTCGGAGGCGGGCCCTATTCGTGGGACCCACAGATGGATTACGATGCTGTTGGAAAAGAAGAACTCGATAATATTTTCCAGACCCTGGTTCAATATAATGGGTCTTCCACGTTTTCATTCATACCCTATCTTGCTGCGGCTTTGCCTACGCAGGAGAACGGCATAAGCTCGGACTATAGGACCTACACGTTTCAAATTCGCAATGACCAGTACTTTTCGAATGGTGATCCTGTTACTGCGTACGATGTCTGGTTCAGTTTTGCGCGCGGTTTGGCATTCGCCAGTGGTACGCCTGGAACTGCCGATTGGATTCAGGATCAATTCTTGGTTCCTGGTGTTCAGAACGGGACGGCAACCGTGTACACGAATAACACTTGGGCTGTGGCGATGACGATGCTCACATATGATAATGCAACTAACACTGTTACGTTTCACCTCAACAGACCTGTTGCTCCGACAGAACTTTTCTCGGTTCTAGCTGATTCAGAGGGGGGGGACATTGTGGATGCGGCTTATGCTTGGTCTGTGGGGGCAGGCTTCAACGAAGCCAACTGGGATAACTACAAGAATCAGGCAAATGCAGCATCTTACAATGTCGCGATGGATTGGAGGCCGGTGGGGTCTGGTCCCTTCATGGTGCAATCGTTCACGCCGGGGCAGTCTGTGGAGCTCGTGCCGAACCCACACTACGGCGGTGTCCCCGGAATTCCGAAGCAGAACATAACGGTTGTGGCAAATTGGGTCAAGACACCAGATACTGCGATCTTGATGCTTCAGGACGGGCAGGCGGATGTGATTTCAGGTATCCCGACATCAGATTTCCCGGCGGTTCAGAAGTTGCAGTCACAAGGTCTTGTGAACATCTACAACTTTCCAATTATGGGTACGGAATACTACACTTTCAACATCAAAATAGATAAGGAACTGGAAGCGGCGCAGTTTGGTCCTGGCTTTAATGAGCCCACAAACTATTTCGCGGACCTGCCGACTAGGTTGGCGTGGATAAACGCGTATGACTATGCAGGTTACTTGAATAATATTGTTGGCAACGCAAAGTATGGGACGAGTTTCGGTTTTCAGAATCAAGGATTCATCCCTTTGGGTATGATCTATTATGTGCCACCCGACCAGCTTGGAGGGCTCCCAGCAGAGAACCTTGCCGCGGCGAAGGGCAACTTCTCAATATCGGCTTGGGCTAATCAGAAGATAACCGTTCCGATTATTGAGTTGGTTGGTGACTCGAAGAATATTGCAGGTGCAGAGGAATGGGCGGGAATATTAGCGCAAATGAGCAACGGAAACATCAACGCAAAAGTAGTCACGCTGAGTTTTGATGCAAGCCTTGCTGACGCGGTTCCAAACGCGGATCCCATGGGAGTCTCATTTGAGTGGAGTTCGGTTGACTATCCTGACACAAGTGACTACGCATTTCCGATGCTTGAGGTAGGAGGCTGGTATCCAGAGTCAAACAACTGGTTCGTCCCAGAATTCGCAGCTCTAGCCCCGTCCACTCCGAACGACTTGGTTCACGTCAATGGATCGACATACGGCCAGGATACGGTCTACCGTTGGATAAACGGTAACCTCAGCCTTTCAGATGCAAGCATGGACCCTGCTGTGAGACAGCAGGGGTACGAGATAGGGAGTAAACTTGCAATCGATATGGGGCTCTACTTGTATCTCTACCAAGAGGATACTTCACTTTACTTCAGGTCGTGGGTGAAGGGATATGAGATGGAAGAGAACCCAATAAGTGCTGGGGGAGGAAGCCCCGACTTCCAGTTTTACTGGCTGACAAAAGGGTAACAGCAGTTTGGCCTAACGTTGCCATTGAACAACGAGTTGAACGCGAGGGCAATATCAATGAGGAGTAGGCTCTCTATCAGAGTGAGCGCCATAGTTCTAGCATCAGGATTCTCGAGCGCGTTGGTTTCTTGAACAGTCCGAGAGTCGTGAAGTTGCTAGTCGACGCAGGCGCCACCGTTGATTGAAAGGACTGTCAATGTGCCTTGTGGAAGATTGCCGCCGTCCTCTGCGAGTCCTAATGATTGAACCATCGTGCATTTTTCCAGTCGGATAATATGAATGTATACCCTCCAATGTGCTGTCGTACTTTTCGAGAAGGTACAGCTAGTATGATGGTTTCGTCAAATAATGCTGTGATTCTGTCAATTTCCTCAAAGGTATAGGGGCTCATAATCCGACCAAGAAGAGTTCCCTTCGGGACCACCGTGCCAAGGTCCCTCATACTAACCTCTGGGTACATCATTCCTCCATTAGCCGCTTGTAGAGTTATCTCTGGCTGAACGAAAACTTGCCTTTTCGGTAGTTTCTCTTCGCCGTCAAGCATTCCGACGTGTTTCATGATGTTCTTTATACCCGTGACCCCCACCTCCGTAGCGTCTCTGACGAGTTTCTTCTCAACAAAGGAATCTCCAAGTTCAACGGTAAATCCTCTCACTCCGATTTGCGCTAGGTGGTAATGTAAAACGCTGTGTGGTGTACCAAACCTGTTTGTTCCGACAACTATCTCCGTCCCAAATGCCATAGCGAGTTCGAGGTCTTCTGTTTCTTGCCGACCGCCGGGTGTTTCCTGAATTTTTATTCCCGAATATGCGTAACAAGACTCTGGTTCTCCTGAATGTAAGTCGATCACATATTCCATCTTGCTCAAAACTTCTCTTGAGATTATGTCGGCAATTCGATCGGTGACAAATAAATCACGATGCCCTGGCCATGACCTATTTAGGTTGCCTCCGTCGATAGTCGTCCACCTGCTCTGTGCTTCAAAGGCTAATGGATTGGCCACTGGGATTACTGCCAGTGTACCCGAAATTTCTTGTGGGTCTAGTCCTGTCACGATCTGCCTTGCAACATCGATTCCGCCGATTTCATCACCGTGTTGTGTGGAAACCACGCATAATTTAGGTCCAGGTTTTGACCCGGCCAAGACATGAACAGGCACCAATAGGCGACTACCGTTCGCCATCGTACCGACCGTAAGAGGTGCAAACTTCTTCCTCCCGGTTTCGACAGTCACGGAACCTACGGTAAAACTTTCGGGCATGTGAAAGTGTTATGAACGTGCCTGTTAATAAGACTGTCCCCAGAATGTCATTGCGATTAACGTTGCCCATGTGCCCTACCATATCATCTTCCAAGTTTGGTGGAGCGTAGTAATCCTTGGACAGTTGTTCTTGTGCAGCTTCAATATTATTTGACTATTAGTCTCGAACCCACATTTATTTCATACGTATCTCTTGGCTTTCCATTCTCTCCTGAGGAACCTGAAGTGCTGGAGCCAGGTTCTGACGGCGTTGACGTAGGAGACCATTGTGTTGTGTCTCAAGGGTTCCGGTTTGTTTTCCATTTTTCCTGTTTGCGGGTTGCGATGTTTGTGTCCTTTCAGCCCAACCTTCGCCATCAGGTCTACTAGGTGGATTAGGAATGTTTGCGCCTGCCCTTCGGTCATTGATGCGAGGTCTTGCGGTGATTTTCCGAGAACTTCGTAGATGACGTGGAATTTTCTCCGCATATCTTTGGCTGTGCCGGGGTTGCTGTGGGAGAGGTTGGTGAGCCAATCCTTAAAATGGGGTTCTTTGAGTATCTGCGCCCATTTCGGTATTGTTGCATGATCTGAGACTTCTCTTACCGTCCAGTCTTCTTGGAGTCTTCTGATGCACCATCTACGAAGTTTCTGTTGGTCTCTTTCTTGATTCATTATCTGGGCGCTCTTTGGGCATTAGCCCAGCTTGTCCGAAATGTCCCTAGCTTTTGCATATTTACTAAATGTTCGAAACTCTTTTCTAGATAGATAAGTCTCCTATGCTCGATAGTGTAAAATGTGGAGCGTTAAATCAGAGGCAGGAACATTACGAGCCGTCCTAGTGCACGAAGTCGGTTTCAGCTCATGGGAGACCACAGCACCGCTAAACAACATGAGCAAGAACGTTCTCTACGAACGAAGCAAGGAACAGCACCACAAACTAACCGAATTTTTGCAGGAAGGCGGAGCGAGAGTGTTCGAGATAACAAAGGTAACGGAGAACATACTCGCGAAGGCGACGACGGCGGACAGGAAGAAATTCATTGAAGAGATTTGGGGGAATGAGAGAAATCCAGAGGCCGAAGAAATTCTTGAATACAAGAAGAGGGAGCCAACACCTGACGAACTGAAATGGGAACACATAATCTACGGATACCCACCCTATCCGATGTACGACGCAAAAAGCGACAAGGTGTACTGGCCGGACACACCGGGCGTCGTTCGAGCTGGGATTTACGCCAGAGATCCGTCAATGGGGACACCGATAGGGCATGTAATCAACAGAATGAGGACACGAAAAGGTGAACCCAAAGTTGTTAGGTTCATCATGCAACATGACCCAGAATTGAGCAAGAACGTCAAGATCGTCCTTGACGCGGAGAAAGAACTCGACGCGGGCGCCATTGAAGGTGGTGACACGCAGATAATTGACGAGGAGACCATTGCGATGGGGGTCGGTCAAAGGTCGGATATGGTTGGTTTTGAAGGTTTCGCGGAGAAGATGTTCGAGAAGGATGTCGATAAGAAGCTGAAGTACATTGTTGGGGTAGAGATCCCAGGCGAAACAATCAGGGATCCGTTCGGCCATTTGGACACAACGATAAACTATCCTGATAAGGGCAAAGCGCTGGTGACTCCATACATACATACAAGTGAACTGGTTCACGATCTTCCCAAGAGGAAACTCCTTTTGAAGACTATACAGGCACGCAGACAGTGGGTCGAACGGAACTTGGTCGGCTTCGGGCGACCGTATGGAGACCTGTTCACTATCAGGACTTTCCTGAATTCCGGGCAGAGTCATGTCTATGTCAGAGATGCTCAGAGAGGCGCCAAGAAACTCAAGACAGAGAAAAGCTGGCTGGATTGGCTCATAACTGAGGGGAAAGTGCGGAAGGACGGAATAATCATGGTCGGCGGGTTGCCTCAGAATGAACATGATGTTATGCATGTAGTGCATGTGCTTCAAGAGCAATTTAGACAAGCACCTAACATCGTGGCTATCAAACCTGGCACAATCGTCCAGTACGAGAGAAATTTCAGAACCATCGAGCAGCTGGAATCACATGGCGTCACCGTCAAGAAGTTACCAGACACCTATCTGGACATGTTTGGCGGACCACGTTGCTTGACCTGCCCGCTTGACCGAGACGCAGTTTAGCCCAACTGACACCGTTGGGTTAAACGTTCCAGTTTTTTTCAGGCGCCCTTGCCTTTTGACGACAGAGGTATTTCAGAGGGCTCAGTCTATCGCGCTGCTTGTGACTTGATGGGCTTGGTAATCGGCGCTGGTCTCTCACTTGTATGCTCGTGAATTGAGTAGTTTGCTCGGAAGGAGGTAGATTTCATGTCCACGTTTCCTGATGATGAGTCGGAGTTTCTGCTTCTTGATCTTGGCTGCAGCCCGAGGTAAACACCTAGAGCTCTCTTGTCGCTATCAAAAGCAAGTTTCACAGGACCGGTCTTTGCGTCCATGATGAACCTGTCGTATTTCGATCCACGTCGCAAAAGTAGCACATCTTCTGGCAGTGCCTGAAGTTTCTCGTATTTTGTTAGTCCATCTATCTCAATTGCTTCAGGCACGCCTAAGGTCTTCTGGCGGTCTAAGATATTGCCTTGTTATACAAGGTATATGTAGACTCTTCATATACAGAGGCGTTGGAATCTCGCGCATTCGGTTATTCACACTGATCCAGCAAGGTGGGAGGATGCATGACAAGAAAACTTGTAGCCCAAGAATACTTGGAGGATGGCTGGAAATGTAAGCATGGCTACGGCCAAAGCTGGATGGTTCAGTCCGCGTTCTCATCATTTAAGCGAAGCTTCGGAGAATACGTCTCAGCCAGAAAATTCCGTAACATGGCAAAAGAGATGATCATCAAAGCCTCACTATACAACCTCCTCACAGGATTGACCGTAACTCCATAACGTAAGACGCCCTAGAAGGATACTCATCAAGACCCAGTCGTGCAACACAGCACTAAATAGCAATCGTATATCGTAGATTCTAGAACCGACTATAGAAAATGGGATGTGAAGTCATCTCAAGACCAACTATAGCATGCAAGAAAAAATTCGGGATAATTCCGGATCTGACGCCAGAGCAGACCGATAATCTCTCCCACCTCCCGATGTGGTGCAAGTTCGTTTATGCCATTGGATATTTCAGTCAATCATTTTCATGGGCTCCGATATCAACATCATGGCTGACATTATATTTGACGACAATGCTTAGCACGTGTGAGGTTCTCATGCTATGCATAACATGACTGTCAAGTGGCACGAAACTAACTGGAGTTCTCTGTGAATATGTATTTGATATAAAAAATAGAGAACAATCCTTTATTTCCGAAGAAAGTTGCTTATGCATTAAAAGTGAAATCGCAATGAGCGGGATATCTCTAAAAGGCAGAGACATGATATCTCTGCACTTCTATGCGCAGGAAGAAATCATGTATTTGCTGAATTTGGCGAGGAAGATCAAGGGAAACCCACAAGAGTATTCGGAAGCGCTCAAGCAGAAGACCCTCGCGATGATATTCGAGCTACCATCGCTGAGAACGCGCAACTCGTTCGAAGTTGCTATGACCCAAATGGGAGGACACGCCAACTTCATCAAAGCGGCATCAAAGGAAGGCGTCCCTGATCCACTAATCGGACGATTCATTGCAGACGTATGGCTGCATGAAGACCTCGAAGACCAGGCCCATGTTCTCAGCAGATATGTCAATGCAATAATGATCCGGGCCTCAAAACGTGAAACGATTTTGAAATTCGCAAAGTACGCTGATATCCCGGTGATTAACGGAATGGATGACTGCACCCACCCGTGCCAAGCGCTGGCTGATCTGCTAACGATTCAAGAGAAGAAAGGAAAGCTGAAGGGATTGAACCTGACTATGATCGGCGCTACCGTCTCGGCAGTTTCGCACTCTACGGCGCTGTTCTGCGCAAAGATGGGCCTGAACGTTACGCTATGCTATCCCGAATGGTACGCGATGGAACCGGCGGGAGAGTGGTGGGACTGGGTTCAGCAGGACGCCAAGGAAAGCGGGGCAAAAGTGAAGATGACACATGACCCCATTGAGGCAGTAAGAGACGCAGATGTCATTTACGTTAGGGGTTGGGGAGCAGCTTCTTCCTTTGATCCAAAGAGTGAGGACTTCCTTCAACGGATGACGCTCTTCCCGAAGTACCAGCTCAACGAGCCATTACTCAAGCAAGGAAAACCTGATGGAATAGTTATGCACTGTCTTCCAGCGCGTAGAGGCGTCGAAATCACTGACCAAGTGATGGATGGACCGCACTCAGTTGTGGTTGACGAAGCCGAGAATAGACTGCATGCACAAAAAGCTGTCCTGTTGGCCCTGATTAAGGGCTAACAACGCTTTTTTGTAATTGGGTTTTGGATAGATCTGTAGAGGTCAAAAGACTGATAGAAAGATACACAGCCGTTTGCATGCAATACAAAGGCATTGGCCGCGACGAAGTCGAGGATAACGCGACGCGGATACAAGTAAACATAGAAAAGATGTGTAACTGCTTCGAGAGACTGACAACTTGGAGTGGACTGATCCCGGCCAAATTGATGGTTTTCTCAGAAAACCTGCTCGCTCACCAGCCACCGCCGGGCGCGAGCCAGGCGGAAAAGGTGAAGGCGGCAGTTACGATCCCAGGCCCGGAAACAGACAGAGTGGGATTCTGGGCGCAATAATCGCAGTAATCGGCGTTGCAGTTCTCTTCCTAGTATAGAAGGTCCATACAATTCGATGTAGCGGGTCAAAGAAGCATGTTACATGCTTTCTGTAAATCTACCTAGAGCATGATAGGGGGGTTGGAGGTTGGAATGTTGGTGGTAGTGCTTCCTTGAACCAGTCAGGTATGCATGGCCAACAGTCTCTGACAAGTTTTTCCAAACGACGGTATTGTTTACTCCAATGACTTGGATTGGCTCCTCACGGTTCTCGTATCGAACCTTGCCCTGGCCCTCGAGGATACTATACACTTCGTACAAAGCACTTTTCCTTAGCGAGTTGTTAACTAAGACTGCTGGATACGTTGAACCCCTCAACATCTATACGCCTAGAGGGTAACACTCTGCTCAAAGGCGATCAGTCATCATGAAACAACCGACAAAAACACGAAGCCAAAGCCGCGAAACGATCCCATCTCGAATCCGTTGTGGAAACTCTGAGGAAGTGAGGAACCCTGTCAGGCACGAGCAGAGCCAAGGCTTGTCCATGAGGAATATCAGATTTGATGACATCATAAGTCTCAGAGAGGTGAAGGATTTAGCGAGAAGGCTGCCTTCCGACAGCAAGGCAAGAGAGCTCATGTTCGCCTTGAATGACAATGAAACCAGGTGGATCGCGTTGGGGCAATTATTGCTGGTCCATAAGTTTCTGTGGACGAATTCAAGAGCTAACCGGTGGTCTTTCCGGCTAGTCTGGGGATGAGTTCTATGTGTATGCTTGTGATGTATGCATCACTTTCGTAGCTCCCATTCGACATGCGAGCGATCTCGATCACCACCTCCTTCGCCAAGCCGTTATCGATGACTCCGCGCCAACTCACTGAGCCCCTATGCTTTGCCATGTATTTGGCGGCCTGCGTAGCCAACGCTCTACGGAACGCTGCAGATGTCACGTCGTTCTTTTCTGCTTCTCGCGGGTGGTTCTTGGCAAAAATGTTCAGCGGCCACTTTAGGGATTCATAGGTGAGCGGTTCGATTGCCGATTCGAGTTGAACTTTGAGTCTTAGCATTCCAGCGCGTGCTCCGAACGCGTAGTATCAGCAGGCTCATGGCTTTCCAATTCTTTTGAGATTATTGCGCCGATGAAATCTACACTGCTTTCCTTCTGTTTGATGAGATAGCCTACGGGTTTTCCGCCGAGTAGGTACGTGCGCACTCTCCAATGCTGCGACTCATATTCTATACTGCCCAGCTTCCGCAGTTTGTCACCGCGTCTCCACTCTAATATGTGAGGATTGAATCGTTGCAGAAGCTCTCTTGCTTCTGCAGTCGCCGCGTCTCGCCTTTGTCTGATTATCTCTCTATGATTCTCGTCCGTGACTGACATGCTGGACATCTTTACGGACTGTTGCTCGTTCAAGTCGCCAACCCTCACACCCAGAAATGAGCAATGTCATCATTTCCGTCGACTCAGCCGGACTCACCCCTGCGCTGGGTCACATCCAACCCAGCG
>Ga0187881_10001815_pt1 | contig 21535 bp, 15 predicted proteins | sample June2016WEW_19_1_2_FD_133017 | JGI IMG/M metagenome (GOLD analysis project Ga0187881, IMG submission 133017) | Peatland microbial communities from SPRUCE experiment site at the Marcell Experimental Forest, Minnesota, USA - June2016WEW_19_100 | ecosystem: Environmental > Terrestrial > Soil >...
CGGCTTGCGCCTTTCTCCAGGGGCATGCCATCAGCTGGCCGGAGGTGTCCTGCCCACGAGAACGCGGCGCACGACGGGGTCGCGACCTGAAGCCCAGGCTTCCCGGAACTCCGAGCCCGTCGCTCGAGAACCCGTGTCACACCGCCGCGTGATGTCTGGCCGCGATCCGGGTACGACTCAGACATGCCCGGCCGAAGGGCGCGTGGTCCCGCGCGTCGAGACGGCGACACCGGCATCTTCGCGACGGTGCTGAATCCGATGCGCGCCGTGGCGGATCGTGGCCGCGAACTCGTCGTTCGCGCCGGGCCAGTTGATCCCTTCCCCGGGGTCCCCGCACAAATGGGCCAAATGATGGCACGTTTTGGTGACAAAAGACCCCACATGAACGCGACCGGGATGGCTAGCGTTCGCGTCATGGTACGGCTCGCGAGCCCGTCCGCCCCCCTTGGATTCTGCGGCCTTCGGCACAAGTGGTTCCGCGCCGTCCGACTCCTCGCCGTGACCGCGCTCGTCGCGTTCGCCACGACGATCGGCATCGGCACGTCCGCCATGGCACCGGCCGGCGCGGTGACACCGCGTCAGTCCGGCTGTTCCGTCCTCCAGGGTCACGGCATCAGCTGGCCGAAAGCCTCATGGGTCACGTGCCTTCCGGGTGCGGTGGCCCAGAGCTCGCCGACCGTCGCGGACTGGCAGGGCATGACGATCGTCGCAGTCGGCGACGAGAGCGGCAGACTGAACGTCTTCAACGCCGCGACCGGTGAGGAGCTGCCGGGCTGGCCCGAGAAACTCGCCGCGCCCGCCGGAGCCGCCGTCGCCATCGAGTCGAGCCCCACGATCGCCTTCCTCGACGGACCGAACAAGCCGCCGTCGATCATCGTCGGTGCCGCCTCGACGTGGGTCAACAACACGGCGCGCGAGGTCGAGGCCTTCCAACTCAGCGGGGCTACCCGATTCATCTTCCACGTCCGCAGCGCGCCCGGTACCGCCGTCGGCGTCATTTCCACGCCCGCCGTCGGCAGCCTCACGGCAAGCGGGCAACAGGACATCGTCTTCGGATCGTGGGACCACTACATCTACGCGCTCACGCCCGCCGGGAGGCTCCTGCCTGGATTCCCGATCAACAACGCCGACACGATCTGGTCGTCTCCGGCGCTCTACCGGGTCCCGGGCACGATCGGCGACAGCATCTTCATCGGCGGCGACGCTCATGGTCGGCACGGTTGCCGAGGTGGCTGGATCACCGATTACCGCTACGTCGGCACGGCGCCGACGATCGTCTGGCAGCACTGCGAGAGCCAGACCATCTGGTCGAGCCCCGCGGTCGGGGTGATCAACTCGACGGGACGGGCCGTGGTCGTCGTCGGAACCGGTTTCTACTGGCAGCCCTTCCCCTCGGGTACCTACAGGATGTTCGCCTACTACGCCGACAACGGCGCACCGGTACCCGGCTGGCCCGTGAAGACGAGCGGACCGGCGCTCGGTTCCCCGGCGATCGGGATCATCAACAGCACCGGCACACCGGCGGTCGTCGAGACCTCGTGGGTGTGCTCCGGCGTCACCAATGCGAGCTGCCTCGGATCGAACACGTCCATGGTGACGGCCTGGAGCGCCAGCGGCCGTCAGCTCTGGACCGACGAGTTGCGCGGCCCGACCACTTTCTCGTCACCGGTTCTCGTCCCGTTGCAGGAAGGAACGTCGAACGACGTTCTCATCGGCTCGGGCGCGGGCCTCTACGCGATCAGCGGGCAGACGGGGGCGTACCTGTTCGGGACGTCTTTCGCCGGCGAGGCGATCGACCCCGGCTGCCGAGTCTTCAACTCCGTTGCGGTCGCCGACGTCCTCGGAACGGGCACCAGTACGGGATGGAGTGTGATCGAAGCCTGCGGCGGTCCAGCCGCGTTCAACTACACGGGCAGGCTCGTGTCGTACCAAATTCCGACTCCGCCGACGGTGCCTCCGGCCTGGCCGATGTTCCATCAGAACGCCACCCACGACGGCGTGGCGACCTGCGGATTCTCGCACTGGTCCCTCTGAGACCATCACCCTGTAGCGCCGGTCGGAGAGACTCATTCGACGTTCGGCGGCCGGGCGACCGACCGAGCGCCGCCCGATCAGTCGTGCTTGCCCGCGTGCGCGCTCGACCGGTCGATGACCTTGTCGATGAAGCCGTACTCACGGGCTTCGTCTGCGGTGAACCAACGATCGCGGTCCGAGTCGGCCTCGATGCGCTCGACGGTCTGGCCGGTGTGGAACGCGATGCGCTCGGCCATCATCCGCTTGAGGTAGACGATCTGTTCCGCCTGGATCGCGATGTCGGCCGCCTGGCCCTGCATCTGACCTGACGGCTGGTGCATCAGGATCCGGGCGTGCGGCAGTGCGTACCGCTTACCCGGGGTGCCGGCACACAGGAGGAACTGACCCATCGAGGCGGCGAGACCGAGGCAGATCGTCGAGACGTCGCACCGGACATACTGAATCGTGTCGTAGATCGCGAGTCCGTCGGTCACCGATCCGCCGGGCGAGTTGATGTACACCGAGATGTCCCGGTCTGGATCCTCGGCCTCGAGCAGCAGCAACTGCGCACAGATGGCATTCGCCGAGTTCTGGTCGACCTGGGTCCCGAGGAAGACGATGCGCTCCCGTAGCAGGCGCTGATAGACGTCTGCCGACGGGTCCGCGGTCAGGTTGAGCGACGCCTTGACGCCGCCGGACGGCACGGAGAGCTCTTCGGTCATGGTCCGAGGCTAACCCGAGCACGCCCCAGCCGCGACCCAGGCGTCGGTAAACTCCTGCGCTGAGCGGCTTGCTGGGGTGCCCGTCGCCCCATGCGGGTGTGGCGAAATTGGCATACGCGCCGGGTTTAGGTCCCGGTCCCTTCGGGGTTGGAGGTTCGAATCCTCTCGCCCGCACGAGCGCCCGAACAGCAGGTGCGCGAAACGGCAGGTGGACGTCCGAGCCTTATCGCATCCGTTGCTCGCGGATCGCTAACGGAGAGGTGCGACACGGTGGGACACGCTGCCTGGCTCGGGCGCTCAGGCTCGCGGATGACCAGCGGGATCGTCAGCGCAAGTAGCTTCCCAGGTCGACAAGCCAGAGGTGCAGGCGCACCTCGCCGTCAGCCAGGACGGCGCGCTTGGCGACATGCGGTTCGAACTGCGCCAGAGAATGCACTGCCTGGGCGAAGCCGTTTCCCGTGACGCTCATGAGAAGGATCTGCGCGGCGCGCCGGTGCTCGATCTCGCCCATGGCGTCGCCTTCAAGCGCCGGGAAGGTGCCGGGGAGCGAATCGAACCCAGCGTGGAAGACGCCGATCGGCGACGTCAGCGCGCCGAGCTGGTCGTGTGGGTACCACATCAGGAGCTGCTCACCGGCGTAGGCGGCGTGGCCGACGAAGCCGGGGAGCTCGGTGACGACCCAGTACTCGTCGAGGTACGCCGTGTCGCTGCCCCCGAGCGCTCGTGCGTAGGCGGGCGCGGGGTCGTTCGCCACCGTCCCGGTGATCGGCGGGTGGGCGGCGCGGGGGGCGACCGTGAGGACCAGGCAGGCGCCCGCAACCAAGACGAGCGCGGCGAGCGGAACCACCTGCCGCCGCAGCTCCTCGGTCCGACGCCGGATCCCCCGGCGTGCCGCGGACACCGCGTTCAGGCGCCAGGCGATCGCGACGGCAACAACGATCGCCGCCACGACCCAGCCCCACGAGCCGAATGTCATCGCCGGAACGTGGGGGTCCGCCTCGTAGGCGAGCGCGACCGCCACGACGAGCACCGTAGGAAGGGCCTGCCCTGCGATGAGGGGAACTTCCGCCAACGCGCCGGACGTTCGCGCGCTATGTCGCGGACGTCCCCGCACGACATCGGGCGCGAGCGACGGTCTGGCCAGCTCGGCAAGGGTCAGGGCGAGCAGAACGACGGCCACCGACCAGAGCACCGAGGAGAAGAAGGCGTACTCGAGAGTCCACACCGTGCCGACGAATTGCAGAAACGCGGCGGCACCGAAACCCAGGGCGCCGGTGAGGCCGAAGAAGAGCTGAGCCGTGCCGACCTGTCTCGGGCGGCGGGCGAACACGATGGCGAACGCGACGAGCACCGCCGGGGGGACGAGTAGGTACACGTCGTATGGGACCCACCTCCAGTTGCTCGAGTGCCAGAGGAACACCTGGGAGGGGGTGTTCAGGAACCGCGCCGCGGCAAGCGTCGGGGTGATGAAGTTCAGCTGTCCGACCAGCGCCCGCGACGAGACGGCGAGCGCGCCGGTCACCGCCACAGCCGTGACGAGGAGAACGCCCGCATCCCAAAGGAGATGCGCGCGTTCGCGCACGACGCGCACGACGCCGTAGGCGACGAGGGCGGCGGCCACGAGCGGCACCGCCGCGCCGTGCGACCAGACCGCCAGGGTGAAAAGGCCCGCGCTCACGACGAGCCACCAGGCGCGCCGTCCCGGCCGACACGGCATGACGAGCGCGCAGATCCCGCCCGTGAGGTACGAGATCGCCGCCGAATCGGGGTAATCGGTGCCCCAGGCGGTCACGAAGACGGGGTTGCTCATGACGACGGCGATCGCGAGGTAACCGGCCCACCGGCCGTACAGGCGCCGGAGCAGCAGGTAGAGGGGCACGATCGCGACGAGCGCGAGAACGTATCGGAAGGTGAAGAAGCCGCCGACCGCTCCGAAGAGCAGGTACGCCGCCCTGGCGGGAACGAGGAATCCGACCCGCGCCCCTTCCCGCATCCGATCGGTCGCGGCAAAGGCCGCTGAGTACCGGGTGAAGATGTCGCGCGGGTCGACGACGAACGTCGTGTGCATGCTCGGATCCGGAAGCGGCGAGGGCGCCATCCCGCGCAGGCGGAGCAACGCGTAGAAAAACGCCGGCGAGACGAGAACGGACACCACCTCGACGGCGACCCCGACCCGGCTCCCGCGGGCGGGTCGAACCGGATCCGAGGCGGTCACCACCGCCGGATGCTCGGTCGCGCGCGCAACACCTTCATGCTGGCCGCCCGCGGCGCTCCGTCCATGCTGGAGGAACCGTAGACGACCTCGGACACCTGATCGTCCACGACCGCGTCATCCGCATCGCCCGCCCCGAGGAACGGGTCGAGGGCGGCGGGTCTCTCTCGGCCGGCGCGGGTTTCAGGCCCCTTCGTCGTCGAGCGACTCGGGATCGTCGAGCAGGGCGTCGACCTCAGCCGCTTCTACGACGTCGAGGGGCGGGACCTCGTCTTCGACCTCGTCGTCGAAGTCGACCGCATTGTCGCGCGAGGCGACGTCGGCGGCGTCCTCGCGTACGAACGCCGCCGGTCCCTCGATGACCGGGACATCGTCCGCGTCGTCCCTTGCCCGCGGTCCCCGCGTGCGCCGTTTCGCCATCGGGCTCCTCCACCCCCACTTTGCCGCGGCCGGTCGCCGAACGTCTGTCGGCCGGCGCGGGACCGCCCCGGAGGAGGCCAGCCGAAGGATGCCTCGACCGGTGAGGTCGACGACGGCGGAGGTGTTCCGGCAGCCGCCGGTCAGGCCGACTGCAGCTCCTCGGCCACCGCCTGGGCGAACGCGTCGACGTCGGCCTCCGTCGTGTCGAACGCTGTCATCCAGCGAACCTCGCCGGTCGCCTGGTCCCAGACGTAGAAGTGGAACCGCTCCTGGAGCCGGACGGTCGTGGTGGCGGGCAACCTGGCGAACACCGAGTTGGCCTCGACGGGCCGCGCGACCTCGACACCGGGGAGGCGCCCGACCTGCTCCGCCAGCCGACGCGCCATCGCGTTCGCGTGCTGCGCGTTCTGCAACCAGAGATCCCCCGCGAGCAGCGCCTCGAACTGCACCGACACGTAGCGCATCTTGGAGGCGAGCTGCATCGCCGCCTTGCGGAGGTGCGGCATCCCCCGGACCGCCTCGGGGTTCAAAACGACGATCACCTCGCCGAAGAGCAGCCCGTTCTTCGTGCCGCCGAAGGAGATGACGTCGACTCCGACGTCCGTCGTGAACGCTTTGAAACCGGCTCCGAGGGTCGCCGCCGCGTTGGCGAGGCGCGCGCCGTCCACGTGCACTTTCATGCCGAACTCGTGGGCCCGCGCGCAGATCAGTGCGATCTCGTCGGGCGTGTAACAGGTGCCGAGCTCCGTCGACTGCGTGATCGAGACGACCCGCGGCGAGGCCCGGTGCTGGTTGTCCCATCCCCAGGCGTGGACGGCGAGGGATTCGGCGGCGATCTTGCCGTCGGGCGCGTCGAGTGTGAGGAGTTTGATTCCGGCCACCCGCTCGGCTGCGGCGCACTCGTCGGTGTTGAGATGCGACGAGGTCGCGCAGATCACGGCATCCCAACGTTCCGTCATCGCCTGGAGGCTCACGATGTTCGCGCCGGTTCCGTTGAACACCGGGTACGCCTGAGCCTTCTCGCCGAAGTGGCGCTTGAAGATCTGTTGGAGGTGCGCGGTATAGGCGTCGTCCCCGTAGGAGTCCTGGTGTCCTCCGTTCGCGCGCTCGATGGCAGCGAGCACGTCGGGGTGGACGGGCGCGCAGTTGTCGCTCGCGAATCCACGCAGTTCAGGGTCGTGGCGGCGGGTGGCGTCGGTCACGACGAGAGATTAACCGTGGGGCAGGATGCCCTTCGCCGGAACTCGCATCGACGGATCGGGAGACAGCGCGGCGGACCTGTCACGATTTCGTGAATACCGTCAGTTCGCTCACGAACTCCGACGAGTACTGGAAGATGCTCGCGTAGCCGGCGCCGGAGAAGATGATGAGCCTCGAGTGGGCGATCGCCCGCGAGAGCTCGCGGGAGTTGGAGGCCGGCACGACCACGTCCGCAGATCCGGCGAAGATCAGCGTCGGGATCCCTATCTTCCCGAGGTCGTGCGCGACGGCGCTCGTGCGATCGGTCTGGGCAACGAGGGAGCCTTCTGCCTCGATCGCCGGTGCGGTGATGTCGTCCGGGCTGACCTGACCGACATCGGCGAGCCAGTTCGAGCGCGCCAACCGCGCGCTCGCCGGGAAGAAGAGGTAAGAGAGCTCGACCGTCGTCGCCGACCCCGACGCGAGCAACGTCGAGACTGGCCCGGCCGGCCGGTAGGACTTCGGGCCCCCGGCCGTCGCGTCGGCGAGGACGAGGCGCCACACAAGACCCGCATGGCGCTCGACGAGGGACATCGCGATCTCCCCGCCGAACCCCCAGCCGACCACTGTCGGCTGGGATAACCCCAATGACCAGATCAGTCCCGCCGTCAGGTCCCCGAGACGCGGGACCGTCTCGGGGCTCGTGCTCGGTTCCGTGTAGCCGAATCCGGGGAGGTCGAAGACCGTCACGCGGTAGTACGCACCAAGTGCAACGAGCACCTGCGGGTCCCACGAGGTCATGGAGCCGTGCTCGCCCGTGATGAGCAGCAGATCGGGCCCCGAGCCGAACTGACGGAACGCGACGCTCAACGAGCGGGCCGGCATCGTCCCGTTGGCGAGGATTTTCGGCGCGACTCCGCCTGGAGCGACTGGCAGCACATCGATGCGCCTGACCGGGCCGAGCGCCGCGAACGCCCCACCGGCGGCTGAGTCCGGAATGTTGATCGCAACGGGCAGGGTTGTCGTCGGCGAGGGTGTCGTCGACGCGTCGCCGGGTACCACGGAAGCACCGCCGAAGGCCGTGAGGACACAGGCGAGGACGCCGATCGCGACAAGGGACCGCGCGGAACCTCGGTCGGATGTGGCCGTGCCGCTGCGCCTGATTCTCGGTTTCAACCGGCGCGCCGGAACGAGCCCTTGACGAGCGTCTTGCCGAACTCGACGATCAACGACGAATTCTTCTCAGCGTCCGTCAGTACGTCGTCGAGGGCGGCGACGAAGTAATCGACCTCGTACTGGCCGATGATGAGGGGCGGGAGCAACTTCACGACGTTCATCGAGTCGGCCGCGACCTGGGTGAGGATCCCGTGCCGGGTGAACAGTGGCCCGACGACGATCTGCGAGAACAGCCCCGTCCGGGCCGCCTCGAGCAACCGGAAGCGCGTCCGCTGGCGGAACGACGCCGGCTCGCCGAAGACGAGTCCGATCATCAGCCCCTTGCCGCGCACCGACTGGAAGGTCTCGTGGCGCTCGACGAGCGGCGCGAGCGCCTTGTCGAAGGCGTCACCGTTCATCCGAGCGCGGTCGACGAGGTTCTCGTCGTCGATCGTCGCGAGCGTGGCGAGCCCGGCGACCATCGCGAGCTGGTTGTTCTTGAATGTCGAGGAGTGGACGAGCGCCCTCGAGATCGACGAGTAGACCTTGTTGGAGACCTTTGTCGAGCACACCATCGCCCCGATCGGGACGAACCCGCCCGACAGCGCCTTCGACATCGTCACGATGTCCGGGACGAGGCCGTAGTGCTCGTGTGCCCACAGGCGGCCGGTGCGCCCGAGCCCGGTCTGCACCTCGTCGGCGATGAGCAGGGTCCCGTAACGGCGACACAATTCAGAGACGGCGTCCCAGTACTCCTGCGGCGCGACGAAGACGCCATGGCCCTGGATCGGCTCGACAACGAAGGCGGCGACGTCACGCAAACGCAGCTCTCGCTCGAGGGCTTCGGCATCTCCGAAGGGCACCTGGACGAAACCGGGAATCAACGGCCCGAAGCCCTTGCGGAACTCGGAACTGCCGTTCGCTGAGAGCGCGCCGAGCGTGAGGCCATGGAAGCCGTGTTCGCAGTGCAGAACCCGGGACCGCCCCGTCGCATAGCGGGAGAACTTCAGCGCGGCCTCGACCGCCTCGGCACCGGAGTTCGTGAAAAAGACGCGCCCCATTCCGGGGTGACAACGCTTCAGGATCTCACCCGCCAGCACTCCGGGCAGCAGCGCGGCATCCATCTGGATGAGGTTCGGCAGGTCGGCGTCGATCGCCTCGTGGAGGGCCTTTTTCAGGGCCGGATGGCTCCGCCCGAGGGCGAACACCCCGAACCCGGAGAGGAAGTCGAGGTAACGGCGGCCTTCGTCGTCATAGAGGTAGGCGCCCTCGGCCCGCGAGTAGAAGCGATCAAAGCCGATCGACCGGAGGACATTCACCAGCTGGGGGTTGACGTTCCGGCCGTAGAGCTGGAAGTTCTCGCCCTTGTGGCTCGCCAGCACCTCGTTGAGATCGAAACTCATCGCTTGCCTCCGTCCGCTTAAGGTCCAAGCGTATAGGCGTGGTGACGCCCCGCAGGGGCCACGAACGAGCGGGTGGTACTGTCCCCGAAAGTGCGTGCCCGGGCCACCTTCGATGACGGACGCGCGTGACCCGGCCACGGTTCGTCGCCGCCGGGACCGGTTATCCGCTCCCCCGATGAGCGATTTCACGGCCATCGAGCAAACCTCCACCCGCCGCCGGGCCCGACTGCGGCGTTACGGCCCGCCGGCGCTCTGCGCGCTCGTCTACTGCGTCCTCGCCGCCTTCGTCTACGGCGTCCACCCGCCCGCAACGAGCGCGACCCTGCCGCCCTGCGCCTGCGGCGACATCCCCGAGGGGGTGTGGTCCCTCGCCTGGCCGGCGTACGCCCTCGCCCACGGCCTCAACCCGCTGTACACGAACTGGGCTGACTGGCCCTACGGCGTGAACCTCATGAACAACACGTCGACACCACTGCTCGGCATCGTCTTTGCTCCGTTCACGCTCCTTTTCGGGGCTCTCTCGACGTACAGCCTGCTCATGCGGCTGGCGCTCGCCCTCTCGGGAATCTCGATGTGCTTCGTGTTGAGGCGCTGGACGAAGTGGTGGCCCGCCGCGTTCATCGGTGGCCTCGTCTACGAGTTCTCGCCCTTCATGGTCGGGCAGTCCCAGTCCCACCTCTTCCTGACGTTCATCCCGTTGCCCCCGATCATCGCGGCGCTTCTCGACGAGGTGTTTGTCAGACGACGTCACGTCGTCCGCAACGGCATCGTGTTGGGCCTCGTCGTCGCCGCGCAGTTCATGATCTCAGCGGAGATCCTCGGCATCACCCTGTTCGCCACGGCCCTCTGCCTCGTCGTGCTCGTCGTCCTGCACCCCGTGGCGACCCGCGAGCGGCTCAGGGACATCGGCCGGGGAGCCGCGGCGGCCGTCGTCACCGCGGTCGTCGTCGCGGGGTACCCGCTCTGGGTCTACTTCCGCGGGCCCTACCACGTGAGCGGCGCGCCCCACCCGCTTTCCGAACTCGAGAGCTACGGATCGAGCCTCGGGTCGCTCATCTACCCGACGAACCTGGAGCACTTCGGGTTCGGCAGCTGGTTGGCCAAGGGGATGGCGCTCACCCTGCAAAACGGAGTCGAGTCGACGACCTACGTTGGGATCCCCCTGCTCGTGCTGCTCGCCTACGTCGTGTACCGGTGCCGACGGGTCGCCCAGGTCCAGCTGTTCGCCGTCGTCGCCTTCGGTGCCTGGGTGATCACACTCGGGGCGAAACGACACGGCGTCCGACTGCCCTACGACCTCATCACGAGGATCCCGCTCCTCAACGGCGCGCTCGACCTGCGCTACTCGTTCCTCATGTACCTCGCGATCGCGGTCGTCTCGGCGATCGGGCTCGATCGGATGGCACCTGAAGGCATCCTCACCGGTCTCTGGCGCCCGCGCCGGGCCGCGGCGACAAGTGGGTCACCCGGCGACGCGGAGCCGGAACGGCTGTCCGCGCGGCGTCATCTCGGCCGGCGGCTCGCCAGTCTCGGTGTCTTCGCCCTGGCGCTCGTGCCGCTTCTCCCCGCCCTGCCGTACACGTCGACCGATCCCGCGGTGCCCGCGCTGTTCACCGCGGCCGACTCTCCTCTGCGCCCCGGCTCGGTCGACCTCTCCTACCCGCTACCCATCGGTTACGTGGGCTTCAACGACCAGGCCCTGCTCTGGCAGGCGGCGGGTGACATGCGCTTCAAGCTGATCGCCTTCCGCGGCTCCGTCTCCAACCGGGCCGGTGGCAAGCCGTTGCGCGACGCCGCGCTCTTGATTCCGCCCGACGCCGTCGAGAAGGCCCTCGTCTACTGGCTCTACGGCAGCCCGAGCCCACCGCCGCCCCACGACGCCGCGACGACACGCGAGTTCCGCATCTTCCTCCGTCGCTACGACGTCGGTGCGGTCACCGTTGTGCGTCAGGGCCCGCCCGTGAAATACGTGCTCCAGTACTTCGAGGCGGCGCTCGGCGTGCCGCCGGTCAGGTTCGAAGGCTCGTTCATCTGGCCGGATGTGCAAAAGGACCTTCGGCGGCTCTCACCTTCCTGACCGGGTGAGCCGTTCGGGAGCGGGCGCGCGACCAGCTCGGTCTGAAACCGGGGTACGAGGCAGCCGATCGGTAGCCTCAACGTGATGGCCGACAGCCCCGAGGCGTCGTTCTGTTTCGTCCACGCGGCCGATCTGCACCTCGACACACCGTTCCGGGACGTCCACGACCTTCCGCAACACGTCGCCGAAGCGCTGCGGGAGGCCTCGCTGCAGGCCTTCGACTCCATCGTCGAGCTCGCCCTCGAACGCCGGGCGGCGTTCGTCGTCGTCGCCGGTGACGTCTACGACGGACCCGAGCGCGGGCTTCGTGCCCAGGTGCGCTTCCACAAAGGGCTCGCGCTCCTCGCCGGAGAAGGGATCCCGAGCTTCGTCGTGCACGGCAACCACGACCCGGTGTCGACAGGCTGGTCGGCGATCAGCTCCTGGCCCCAAGGCGTGACGATCTTCGGCACCGAATCCGTCGGCCTCATCCCGGTGGAGAAGGACGGTGCGGTGATCGCCACCGTCCAGGGCATCAGCTACGCCACCCGGAGGACGACCGAGAACCTCTCCCTGCGGTTCCGGCGCCCCGACGGACCCGGAGTCCACGTCGGGCTGCTGCATTGCAACCTCGAAGGGAGCGTGGACCATGACGCCTACAGCCCCTGCAGCCTCGACGACCTCCGGTCCTGCCGCCTCGACTACTGGGCGCTCGGCCACATCCACCTCCGCCAGGTGATCAAAGGGAACGGACCCGGGGATCCCTGGATCGTCTACCCCGGGAACAGCCAGGCCCGCAGCCCCAAGCCGAGCGAACAAAGCGCCAAGGGGGCGATCGTCGTCCACGTCCGCCAGGGCGTCGTCGACGACGCCGAGTTCGTGCCGTGCGACCGCGTCCGCTTCGAGGAGATCGAGAGCACGATCGAAGGCGTCCCCGACCTGCCTTCTCTCGTTGACAACCTCGGCGAGCAAGGAACAGCGCGCCTCGCCGCGGCAGAGGGACGTTCGGTCATCTTGCGCGCCCGGCTCACCGGACGCGGTGTCCTGCACGCGCTCCTCGCCCGGCCCGGCGCGACGGACGATCTCGTACGGGCGCTGCGCGAGGAGACGGGCGACCGCCAGCCGTTCTGCTGGTGGGACGAGATCGAGGACCTGACAAGGGGAATCGTCGACCTCGACGCGATCCGTCGCCGCGGCGACTTCGCGGCGGACCTTGTCGAGCTCGCCGAGAACGTGGGTTCGGATCCGGCCGCGGCCGCCGAACTCGCCGGCCGGGTCGTCGCCGGCGCGCCGCGCGCCTTCGCCGGGGCGCTCGAGGGGATCGTCGGAGACGACGACACCCTCGCCTGGCTCTTCGACGAGGCGACGTCGACCGCGCTCGATGCGATCGCCGGAGACGAGCCATGAAGCTCACCGGGATCCGCGTCGACGGCTACGGCACGCTCGCGGACCTCGACCTCGACGGACTCGCGCCCTCCCTCACCGTCGTCTACGGACTGAACGAAGCGGGCAAGTCGACCCTCCTCGACTTCGTGCGCGGCGTGCTCTTCGGCTTCCCGGATCGAAGGAGTCGCCAGAACACGCGCCCGCCGCTGCGAGGGGGCCGGCACGGCGGGTCGCTGCGGCTCCTCGACGAGGACGGGCGACCCTGGGTGATCGAACGGCACGCCGATGCCCGCGACCCCGTCGTCACGGGTCCGGACGGGCGCCTCGGCGGCGACGCGGAGCTGCACGCGCTGCTCGGGGGCGCCAACGCCGGGCTGTTCCGTTCGATCTTCGCCTTCGGACTCGACGAGTTGACCTCGCTCGAGACCCTCGACGACGACGACGTGCGGGACCTCGTCTTCACGGCCGGGGTCCTCGGGGCCGGCCGGTCGGCGACGCGCGCGATGCGCGAGCTCGAGAACCGACGGGGGACGATCGTCCGCCAACGCAGTTCCGACGCGCGCGCCAACCAGCTGCGCCACCGACTTGATGACACCGAGGCGCGGTTGCGCACGACGCGCGCCGCGGCCGAGGGATTCGCCTCGGCCGAGGCTGGATACCGGAGGCTGCAGACGGAGACCGGCTCCGCTCGGGAGCGTCTCGACGAACTCCGTCGTCGCGACGTCGAGCTCGACCGCCTGCGGTCGTGCTGGCCCTATTGGAACCGGATCCACGACGCCGAGGCGAAGCTCGCCGCGCTCGGACCACCGAGCGCGGCCGCCGAGCAGCTCACCGGGTTCGCGTCGGAGATCCGGCGCCTGGACGCCGAATGCTCGGCCCACGAGCTCCGTCTCGGCGCGCTGCGCCAGAGCCAGGTCGAGCTGGCCGGGATCGAGCGGTCACGTGCCGACCTCGTCGAGCAACGGAGGCACCTCGAAGGGTCCCTTCCACCCCTGCCGGCGCCCGACGGGCGGGACTGCGCCGACGGCCCGGGCGTGGCCCCCCGGGACGAGGCGGAGCTGCGGCGTGCCGATCAGGAGGTCCTGCTGCTGCGCGGCCTCATCGACCAGCGTGAACAGCTGCTCGCCGCGCAGCGCCAAAAAGAGACGATGGAACGGCTCGCCAGGCGCTCTCCCGGGGTGTCGCGGCCCGCGATCGCGCTCGTGTTCGTCGCCGCCGCCTTCGTCGCCACCGTTGTCGTCGCGGCGTTCGAGTTCTCGAAGCACAACGCCGCACTCGGTGCCGTTGGCGCCGTCGCGGCGCTCACCCTCGGCGCGGCGGCGGCGCTCATCATCACCGGTGCGCGGGTCGGGACCACCGCGGTTCCCGACCGGGTGGACTCGCGTCTCGCTCCCGTCGACCCGAAACGCCTTGCCGCCGAGATCGCCCGCGCCGCCGAGTCGTTCGGCCTCGACCGGTCCCCCGCGCTCGTCGAGGTCGACGCGGTCGCCACCCGCCTCGACGAGGAACGAAACGAGCGGCGGCGCCTCGACGAGCTCGAACATCGCCTCGCCGAGCTCGAGACCAAGATCGCCGAGCGCGACGCCGCGCATCGGCGGCTGTCCCGGGCGATCGAGGCGGAGACCGCGACGGTCGAGGCCTTCAACACCTCCGTCCGCCGCACCGCCGAGGCCTGTGGGCTCGAAAGCGCCGAGGCAGCCGTCGAGACGTGCCGGCAACTGACCTCGGCTCTCGCCGCGGCCGAGCAGGCGCGGGACGAACGCCGCGGCCTAGAAGAGACGATCGACCGGGCGAACTCGGATCTCGCCGAGGCGGCGGGCTTCGGCCCGGAGGCCGACCGGTTGCGCGACGAGCTCGCCACGGGGGATCCGGCAAGCTGGGAGTCGCAGAGCGCGGCGATCAAAACCGAGGTCACCGCCGCCGAAGCCGTGTTCCAGAACGCCCGTGACGCGGAACGTGACGCCGAACAATCGCTCGAAGCCCTGCGGTCCTCGGACGAGATCGCCACGCTCGAGATCGAGCGCGCCGCGCTCGCGACCGAGCTCGAGGACGCGCTGCGCGAATGGACCGTGCTCGGTCTCGCCCAAGCGCTGATCGAGGCGACCTTCGCCCGATACGAGCGCGAGAAGCAGCCCGCCGTGATCGCCCGCGCCGCTGAGTTGTTCGGTGACGTGACCGCCGGCCGCTACGTCCAGCTCGTCGCGCACGAGGACGAGCGCGCCGCGCACCACGGCATCGATGCGATCACCGCCCGCGGCGAGCGGGTCGATTCGGGATCGTTGAGTCGCGGGACGGCCGAGCAGCTCTACCTGTGCCTACGGCTCGGCCTCGCCGCGACCCACGCCGAGCGCACCGTCTCGCTGCCGTTCGTCCTCGACGACGTGCTCGTCAATTTCGACCCGGGTCGCGCCACTGCCGTCGGGCGCGCGATCGGGAACCTGGCGCGGTCCCACCAGGTGCTCGCGTTCACCTGCCACCCACACATCGTCGACGTCTTCCGGCAGGCCGACCCCGACTGCACCGTGATTGAGCTCGCCCTCACCGACACGATCGGCGCGCCACCGGCCACCTGACCGCAACGCGCCGGGCTTGATCAGGCTCCGGTGTCGTCCTCGCGGGAATACGCCACCGTCTCGTCCCATCCCGTCACGACCGCGATGAAGATGACGAACGTGAGGACGTGGACCGCCGTGCACCACAGACAAAGCTTGCCGACCTCGTAGAGCTCGGCGTAGAGCAGGTAGCAGACGAACCCGATCCCCCCGACGGCGAGCGCGAGTCGCGCCGGGGCGACGTAGGGGTGACGCGCCCGCCACACCGGCGGCAGCGCGAAGGCGAGCACGACCACGAAGTAGGCGAGTCCGAGGACGGCAACCGGGATGCCGAGGAGGTAGGACTCCGAGCTCGTCGTCACGGCGTCGCAGTTGATGGCGCCGGAATTCGGGCACACGAGCGACACGACCGACGTGTAGTGGGCGAGCGTGAGATACGAGGCGATCCCGAGACCAACGATCGACGACCCGAGCGTGATCAGCATCCGCGCGCTGAGCCGCGGCCGGGGGACGCCGCCCGGCGCGGCCGGGAGCGGGCGCAGGCGGCGGTCGCGTGTCCGCAGGGCGAATACGCCGAAGACGCTCCGCCGCGGCGGCGGGGGGGGCGGGGGCGGGGTCGCGACGCGTCGTCCGCGCGCCACGGTCGGGGGTTTCGGCATCCTTACGAGATCTTCTTCGCCGCGGCGATCACCTTCTCCGCAGCCCGGACTCCCGGCGTCGCGCAGACGCTCGACGGCCTGCCGCCGTCGGAGCGGCAGATCGCCGCCGTCATGTAGTTCGCCTCGATGACGAACGCCGTCGCGTCGATCGCCTTGGCGACCGTCGAGCTCGGATGGGCGATCGCCTGCGCGATGCTCAGCATCCCCGGGCCGCCCCCGGCGAGCGGGTCGACCGTCGGGTCGAGGAAGGCCGCATCACCCGACGAGACGTGCTCGTTGGCGATGTCGAGGAACGGGGTCCCCGACTCGGAGCCCCCGGTGAACTTGGTCGTCGTCGTCGCGGTGCCGTCGTAGGTCGTATAGAGCTTCTCCACGCTGGCCGGCGGCGTCTGGAGCGCCGCGCCGTTGCGGTCGTTCGTCTCGTAGGGGGTGAAGCGGAGGTACTTGCTCGTATAGGTCGCGCCAAGGAAGGAGAACGTCGGGATCGGCGCGACATCGGCCGACGACGAGGTCTCCTTCAGCCCCTTGAAGGTGCCAAAGCGGCTGAGCGCGGCGACGAGCGACCAGCGCATGATGGCGCAGTAGGGGCAGAACTCGGCACCGACGTAGACCACCCGGGCGAGGCCGTCTTGGGCGAGCATCGGCTGGTCCTTCGTCTCGACGAACGGGTCCGCCTGACCGCCGGTGCCGACGGCGTTGAACGTCGATAGCGGGATCTTCGTCATCACGGCGACGACCTGCGCCGGGGCGCTGGCCGGGTTGTCGCCGGAGGCGACGCCACCGCTCGCGGAGCTGTTCGAGCTCGTGACCTTCACGATGACGAGCACGGCGGCGACGACGATGACGACGCCGACCGCGACCCAGCTGAGGCGCGACGAGCCCTGGCGGTGCGAGCGCTGGTAGCGGCGGTCGGCGCTCGCCGAGCGCGCCGTGGGCGCCGCCTGGGCGCCGAGCCGCCTCGGGCCGGAACCGGGTTGCTGGGGACGCGCGGGGCGACGCGAACGCCGTTTCCGTGAAGCCATGAGATCGCCTACTCCCTAGTCGAGACGGTCGGCATCCTACCGGCCGAAGCTGGGCGCGACCTTACGGGCCCCCGGCGGCGCAGTGCGGCAGCGTGTCCGCCTCAGGTGTCGCCGCCGCCAGGGTCGTCGCCCGCGAGGTCCGCAAGGGTCTGGCGGATCTTCACGACGACTTCCTCGGAGCCGTTCGCGTCGGCGCCCTTCTGCGCGACGAGGATCTGCCGGTCCGCCGCGGCCTCGGCCTCGGCCCCCGCGTCGGCGGCGGCGAGACGGGCGTCGACCCCCTCGGCGACGATCCGCTCCGCCTCGCTGACGAGGGCGTCGACCATCTCGTCCTCGGGCACGACGCGGACGATCTTGCCCTTGATGAACAGGTGGCCCTTGTGGCGACCGGCGGCGATCCCGATGTCGGCGCCGCGCGCCTCGCCCGGGCCGTTGACGACACAGCCCATGACGGCCACCTGGAGCGGGATGTGGCGCGCCTCGAGCGCTTCCTGGGCGAGCCGCGCGATCTCGATGACGTCGATCTCCGTGCGTCCGCACGACGGGCAGGCGATGAGGTCAAGGCCCCGGCGCTCGCGCAATCCGAGCACCTCGAGGAGCTTGCGGCCGGCACGCGCCTCCTCGACGGGGTCGGCGGTGAGCGAGAAGCGGATCGTGTCGCCGATCCCCTCGCACAACAGCGTCGCGATACCCGCCGTCGTCTTGATGAGCCCTCCGGGGAGCGGGCCGGCCTCGGTCACGCCGAGGTGGAGGGGGTGGTCGAAGGTCTCCGAGGCGAGCCGGTAGGCAGCCACCATGAGCGGCACGTTCGAGGCCTTCACCGAGATCTTCACGTCCTCGAAGCCCACCTCAGCGAAGTAGGCGAGCTCGATCTGGGCGGACTCGACGAGCGCCTCGGGGGTCGCGCCGCCGTACTTCTTGTAAAGGTCGGGGTGGAGCGACCCGGCGTTCACGCCGACCCGGATCGGCACGCCCCGGTCGCGCGCCTCGGCGGCGACGAGCCGGATCTCCTCGGGCTTGCGGAGGTTGCCCGGGTTGAGGCGGAGCCCGTGCACGCCGGCCTCGAGGGCCGCCAGCGCCATCTCGACGTGGAAGTGGATGTCGGCGACGATCGGCACCGGCGAGCGCGGCACGATGCGGGCGAGACCCTCGGCGGCCTCGGCGTCGTTGCAGGTGCACCGCACGATGTCGGCGCCGGCCCCGGCGAGGTCGTAGATCTGCTGCAGCGTCCCCTCGACGTCGCCCGTCTTCGTCGTCGTCATCGACTGCACCGAGATGGGCGCGCCGTCGCCGATCGGCACCGAGCCGACGTTGATCCGGCGGGTCGGCTTCCTCGGGGCCGTGTTCAGCTCCGCGATCTCCACGTCAGTCCTTCCTCGGGCAGGTCGGGCCGGCGCGCCCGCGGCCTCGCCACCAGCCTACGGCCGCTCGACCGCCCGGCCCACCCGGGCCTGGTCAGCCGCCCGGGAGGTGGGGCGGCTGCAACAGGTTGACGTAGAGGGCGCCGATCCCGATCGCCACGATGAAAATGAGGAAGGCGTAGGCGACCGGCATCAGCTTGTTCACGTCGGCGTGGTAGGGGCGGCCGCGCCGCGACCTGATCCTCTCGTAGACGGCGATCACGACGTGGCCCCCGTCGAGCGGCAGCATCGGGAACAGGTTGACGAGACCGACGAAGACGTTGATGGCGACGAGGATCGACAAAAGGTCGGTCACGTTGATCTGCAGCGCCTGCACCGCGATCTCGACCGCGCCCGGCAGCGACAGGATCTCGCCCGAACCCGTCGACGCGGTGCCGCCCGAGGTGCCCGAGACCGGTTTTGACGGGGCGGTCCGGTTCGCCGTCGCGACGTCGTGCGCGAAGGCACGCAACCCGTGAAACGAGAAGACCTGGCCGATCCCCTCGCCGGTCCAGGCGAACTCCCGGCCGAGCACGGTGCCCGCCCGGCCGAGCGCGTCGAAGGCGTTCGCCGTCACAAGCCGCTGACCGCCGAGGTAGATCCCGATCACGCCGACCGGCTTTCTGCCCGTCTTCTCGGGGACGAGCCGGCCGGACGTCGACCTGACGTCGGCTGTCCGCCCGTCGACCGGCCGGACGTGGAGCGTGACGAGGTGGCCGTTGCGCTCGACGACGAGGCTGAGCTCGGCCCCAGCGTGGTTCTCGATGAACGAGATGAACGGAGGGATCGACGAGTAGCGGTGCCCGTCGACCGCCTCGAGGACGTCGCCGATCCGCACCCCGGCGGCGCGGGCGGGGTTCGGCTCGTTCACGAACGCGACGAGTCCCGTCACCTCCCGGCTCGGAACGGCGACCGGGAGCCCGGTGAACGCGACCATCCCCCAGAGCAGCCCGAAAGCGATGATGAAGTGCATCGCCGACCCGGCGACCGCGACGGCGAACCGGCGGGGGAAGGTCGCCTGGCGGTAGCTGCGCGCCTCGTCGGCGGGAGCGACGTCCTCGAGCATCGTCATGCCGACGACCCTCACGTAGCCGCCGGCGGGGATCGCCTTCACGCCGTACTCGGTCTCGCCGCGCCGGATCGACCACAGGCGCGGCCCGAAGCCGAAGAAGTACTCGGTGACCTTCATGCCCGACGCCTTCGCGGCGACGAAGTGGCCGAACTCGTGGAGCATCACCATGACGACGAGCGCGGCGACGACGATCAGCACGTCGAGACCGTGCAAGACCACGGCGAGGACGATCACCGCCGCGGCAAAGGCCGCGAGTCGCAACAGGGCGCTCGCGTTCGTTGGTTCGGCGTCCGCCGGGGGTTGTGCCGGGATGGCGCTCACGCGCTCCGATTCTCGCTCGCCAGCGCCCGGCGCGCGATGGCGCGCGCCGCGGCGTCGGCGGCCAGCACGTCGTCGACCTCGACGAGTTTGGTCGGCTCGTGGGCGGCGAGGGTCGTCGCGACGACCCCGGCGATCCCCGGCCAGGGGATCTGCCCGGCGAGGAAGGCGGCGACAGCGACCTCGTTGGCCGCGTTCAGCCAGGCCGGCGCGCTCCCGCCGGCCCGTCCGGCTTCGATCGCCAGCCCGAGGCAGCGGAAGGTCTCGGGGTCCGGCGACGAGAAGTCGAGGTGGGCGACATCGCGCCAGTCGATCCGGCCGTAAGGGGCGGCGTTCCGCTCCGGGTACGCCAGGGCGTAGCCGATCGGGAGCCGCATGTCGGGCTGGGAGAGCTGGGCGATCGTCGCCCCGTCGCAGAACTCGACCATCGAGTGCACGATCGACTGCGGGTGGATGACGACCTCGATGCGGTCGTAGTCCACCCCGAACAGCTCGTGCGCCTCGATGACCTCGAGGCCCTTGTTCATGAGCGTCGAGGAGTCAATCGTGATCTTCGGGCCCATCTGCCACGTCGGGTGGGCGAGCGCGTCGGCGACCGTGACCGCGGCGAGCTGCGCCGCCTGACGCCCCCGGAACGGCCCGCCGCTCGCCGTGAGGAGGAGCCGCGCGACCCCCACCGGCGCGTCCGGCGCGCCCGACCCCCCGACCCCGGGCGAGAGCGACCGCTGGCGGCGTTCACCGAGGCACTGGTGGATCGCGCAGTGCTCGGAGTCGACCGGGATGAGCTCCGCCCCGGGGCTGGCGCGGGCCACCTGGACGACCGGCGCCCCGGCGACGAGCGACTCCTTGTTGGCGAGGGCGAGCCGCCGCCCCGAGCGGAGCGCGGCGACGGTGACCTCGAGCCCGGCGAACCCGACGACGGCGTTCAAGACGACGTCGCCGATCTCGCCGAGCGAGGCGAGGCCCTCGGTGCCGGCGCGCACCTCGACTCCGGGCGGGACCGCCGCGGCGAGCTCGGGCGCGAGCGACGCGTCCCCGATGGCGACGACCTCGGGGTGGAGGGCGGCGGCCTGGCGGGCGAGGTCGGCCACCGAGCGGTTCGCCCCGAGCGCAACGACGCGGTAGGCGTCGCCGGCCGCCGCCACGACGTCGAGAGCCTGGAGCCCGATCGAGCCCGTCGATCCGACGATTGCGACCGTGCGGGCTGGCGTCATCCGATATGGACGAACCGGACCAGAAGGTACGTCGCCGGCAGCACGAAGAGCATCGCGTCGATGCGGTCGAACACGCCCCCGTGGGCGGGCAGCAGCCGGCCCATGTCCTTCAGGCCGAGGTCACGTTTCACGACCGACTCGAAAAGGTCGCCGATCGGTGCGAACACGACGACGACCGCGCCGAGCGCCAGCGCCGTGCCGATCCCGAAGGGGTGGACCCGGGCGACGACCCCGGCCGCGAGGCCGAGCGTGAGGACGGTGCCGCCGATCAGGCCCTCGATCGTCTTGCCCGGGCTGACCCGAGGCGCCAGCCGGTGCCGGCCGAGCTTCGAGCCGACGGCGAACGAGCCGACGTCGTGGGCGACGGTCAGCGCGACGGCCGCGCCGAGGTAGGCGACTCCGTGGCGCAACGGGTACGCCGTCGGGTTGAGGAGCAGCCCGGCGAACGAGCCGAGGACACCGACCCAGGTGACGACCAGCATCGTGACGGCGAGGTCGTCGACCGGCGACTTCCCGGGGGCCATGACGATGCGCGACGCACCGGCGAGGATGACGACGAGCGCGACGACGACCGGGACGGCCTCGGGTCCTTTCAGGTAGCTGGCGACGACGAGGGCGGGCACGGAGACGAGACCGACAAGCGCCGCGGGTTGGTAGCCCGAGAGGCGCACGGCGCCGAGGGTCTCGCCGGCGGCGACGCCGAGAACGACCGAGGCGAGGACGAGGGCGGGTAACGGCCCGCTGGAGAAGCA
>Ga0187881_10001824_pt1 | contig 21447 bp, 17 predicted proteins | sample June2016WEW_19_1_2_FD_133017 | JGI IMG/M metagenome (GOLD analysis project Ga0187881, IMG submission 133017) | Peatland microbial communities from SPRUCE experiment site at the Marcell Experimental Forest, Minnesota, USA - June2016WEW_19_100 | ecosystem: Environmental > Terrestrial > Soil >...
ATGGACGGAACCAGCGTGTGGCCCCGCACAAGTCCGGAGGGAAAGCCGGCAGTCTTCTGCAGCAGGAACGGGGGCGCTTCCTGGACCAGACAGGCAAAGGGCTTCCCGCAGTCCAACGGATGGTTCACCGTATTCCGCCAGGCAATGAAAAGCGACTGGCAGGACCCCGTGGGTCTGTACCTGGGAACCACCGCGGGAGAGGTCTGGGCCAGCCGAGATGAGGGAGGGAGCTGGGAGCTGATTGCCAGCCACCTCCCGCGGATCCTCTCCATCGAAGTTGCGGACAAGGCGCGTTCATGAGCGCTTCAGTGCGGGTCTCAACGCACTTGCATTCCTACACGGGCGGCGAGTCGACCGTTGAGGCAGAGGGAAGCACACTGGCAGAGCTGATGGCGGACCTGGACCGGCGCTTCCCCGGCCTGCGCTTCCGTGTCATCGATGAGCAAGATCACATTCGCCCTCACATAAACGTCTTTGTGCGGCGCGCGCTGGTTCGCGACCTCAAAAGCCCGATCTCACCGGGAGACGACGTTCTGATCCTTGGTGCTCTGAGCGGCGGGTAGAACGACGCGGCGCAACGCGGCGGCGAACTCCGCGGGGCGTTCCACCTGCGGCATGTGACCGGCGCCTGCAATCGGCACGAACTGATGCTCGCCAAGCCATTTCCGAAACGACCCCAGTCGTCCCGCAGGGACAAGGAGATCCCCAGTCCCCCAGATGACCACGGCCGGGACAGCAGGCCGGGATTGGGGCTTTGCCTGATTCATGACCAGGTCGAAGCCAATCCGGCTGTGGGAGTCTTCGAAAACCGGTATCCGGTCCATAAAGCCCTCAGGGAGCGCTGCGGGGTCGGGGAAGCCCCGGGCGAACGCTTTCCCGGACCAGGACATGTTGCGGATCAGTCCGCGAAAACGCTTTTCGATAGCCGGTATTCGGATGATCCCTTTCATGAGGCCTGGCAAGGCGGGGACGCTTGTGCCATTGACCGCCACGAAGCGGCTAATGCGCTCTGGGAACAGAGAGGCCAGCTCAATGGCCAGCGCGACGCCAAAGGAATTGCCCACAACGACTGCCCGATCGATCCCCAGAGTGTCCAGGAGCTCCACCAGCAGCCGAGCGCTTGCAGACAGGGTGGGCCCCGCTACTGAGTCCGAAGCGCCGTGCCCCGGAATATCAGGGGCAACGACGGTGAAGGATCGCGCCAGGTCCGCCCACACCGATGACCAGCTCATCTGGGCATCCCCCCAGGCGGAGTGGAGCAGGAGGAGCGCAGGTCCGGTCCCCCCAGTCCAGGCGCGAATCTTCTTCCCCGAAACGATGTAGTCTTTGGACTTGACGATGTCGGCCATCGGGGGATCCTACCTCGGCGTCGCGTCGCCATCAAGTCGCCGTCGGCCTTCGCGTCACGGCGTCAATACTCTGACGCATTGCGAATTCGCAGAATTCGCAAGTAAACGCACGATAATTACGTTTTCAATATGCATGAGGTGTATATGCCCTGAAAGCCAACGACGGTGTTTGGCGGCAAAGCTCACCGAGTGGAACGGCAGGCCGCTGAACGCAGCTGCTATTGGCAGGCGCCTGGGGCTGTCTAGAACCGCAACGATGGTCCGGGTGAAAGCCCTTGAGCGCGAAGGCCTTATTCGCTTGGTCCCCTCATTTGATACGTCCAAAAGGCCTTTGCTGTACTTGCCGGAATCCTTTCTGGGATCTTGCGTTGAAGCGGTTACTGCTCGGATCCTGGAGGTGGCCCCGGAAAGTCGGTTCTCCTGGTGGAAAACAGGACGGGTGAGGAAAATCGATCTGCTGGCCGATATCAGACCAAAGCGGATCGGGTTTTGTTTTTGCGAGTCTTGGATACCACAAAACAGGAACTTATTGCCGCTTCGAATCGCTCAGAAGCTGGGCGTAATTCACAAGGGCTATCTCCTGCATTGTGGGAATCGTGCGTTTGCAGCCGGCCCGGCAGTCATCGGGCTTCCGCTTACCGCGTTCCTTTCAGAGACCCGGGACTGGATCCTGCGCCCGACCACTCGGCGGGAGACCGGGATGGTCCTGGCGCGGATCAACAGATCAGCTTCCGCCGCCTCCTGCAAAAGCAAAGACCAGGAGGAAGATGAAACCTGCCACGGCAACGGCTCCGTGAACGAACCCGAGCCACTTGGGCGGCTTCTTGGTCGCGACATCAATACCGAAAAGAAGAAAACCCCCCAGCGCCGCAATGATGAAGAGAATGAGCAGCCACTGCGATATGCGCCACCACAGGGGATCGCGGAGAGCGATGGAGAGGGCGTCCGTCACGACGGCAGCGGTCCAGCCCGCCACGGGAAAGTGGACGATTGCCGGATGCACGGGGTGGCCCAGGAGCTTCAGTCCCTTCATTGCCTATTAGACGAGCGCGACCCGCAGCGGTTACATTACCTCATGACGTACGCAAACAGGGCTTTTGAGGTGGATCTCAAGCCGCAGCCGTCCGACGAGTTCATTGCCCGGATGTCGATTGACAAGAAGTTCAGGGGCGACCTGGAGGCGGAAAGCAACGGCCAGATGCTGAGCGCCGCCACGGAGGTCGAGGGCTCCGCGGGATACGTCGCCATGGAGCGTGTCAGCGGCACTCTGCGCGGTCGCCGCGGGACCTTCGTCCTTCAGCACAGCGGGACCATGAATCGCGGCAAGCCTCACCTGATCGTCAGCGTGGTGCCGGACTCGGGCACCGGAGAGCTGGTGGGGCTCAGCGGGGCCATGAAGATCATCATAGCCGACGGAAAACATTCCTACGAGTTCGAGTATTCCCTTCCCCGATGACGAGCCGGTCAAAGTCGCTCCCGCTCTTCGTTCCCCCCATGCTGGCTGTCCACGGCCAGCCGTTCGATTCTGACGCCCACTTCTTCGAGTTCAAATGGGATGGGTTCCGCGCGGGCGCCATGATCGAGGGTGGTTCCGTCCGTCTGATGAGCCGCAACAGCATCGACCTCATAGAGCAGTTTCCCGGCTTGGCGCCGCTGGGCGGCCTGGAGCAGGGGCTTGCCCTGGACGGAGAGATCGTCGCCTTTCGCGACGGCAAGCCCGACTTCGACCTGATGTTGAGCAGGGGTCGAAAGGGATCGCACCCGGTCAGGTTCGTTGCCTTCGACGTTCTCTATGAAGAGTTCGAGCCTCGCCTTGGTCTGCCCTTTTCCGAGCGCCGCCAGATCCTGGAGCGCATAGTGAAAGCGTCGCAGTGTCCCGAATTGATGCTCTCAGACGGGATCCCCGCGAACGGCAAGGCCCTGTACGAGAGGGCATGCCAGCAGGGTCTGGAAGGCGTGATGGCCAAGCGGATGTCCAGCGCCTACGCTTCCGGCAAGCGCAATGGCGCGTGGGTGAAGATCAAGCGCAGGCTCCAGATCCAGGTAGCCGTGATAGGCTTCATCGAGAAGCCCGTGAAGGACTTCCAGTGCCTGCTCGTGGCCGGCAGCGGTCTGCCCGGCGAAGAGCCTGGACCGCTTCGCTACCTGGGAAGGGTGGGCGGAGGCTTTACAGCAGCCATGCGGGACAGGATGAACGCGCTTCTCCGTGAGAATCCGAGGACGGCGCCGCTTGTGAAATGTCCCGAGAAAGGGCGCTGGATCGAGCCGGGACTGTATTGCCAGGTGAGCTATGCCGAGCTCACTGAGGCAGGGTTGCTACGCGCTCCCGTGTTCGAAGGATTGATCGAGGAGTGAAGCCATGGAAGAAGCCGCGTCATTGCTCGACAAGGAAATCGCACTCGCCGGCCGTCTTTTCTCCATGACGAGGGCCGAGGCGATCGAGCGCATCCTCAAGGCCGGCGGACGCCACGTGCGCGAGCCCGGACCATCCACGGCCATCCTGGTGGCGGGGAACGCGCTGGGCCACCTGAGCGCGGACGGGGGGATATCGCGCAACATGGCGCTCTTCCGGGAGCTCAAGCGCGGAGGCGCTCCCATCAGGCTCGTGGAGGAGCCCGAGTTCCTTATCATGCTCGGCGCGGACGACGACCTTGCGGACTTCTCCCGGCTCTATACAGCAGAACAGGTGAGCCGGATCGTGGAGGTGCCGCTCTCTGTCGTCCGTGCCTGGGTTCGCAAGGGTCTTCTCCAGCCCGCGCGGCTGGCAAATCGCCTTGCCTGGTTCGAGTTCAAGGACATCCTGACGGCACGCAACCTCAGCAGGCTCACCGGGGCCGGCGTGCCGGCATCCCAGATCCACCGCAGCCTGTCGGAGATTGCACGCTGGCTCCCTGACGGAGAGCGGATCCTCGGGAGGCTGGAGGCCTACGCCACCGGCCTGCGGTTGCGTCTTCCAGACGGAAGCTGGGTGGAGCCAAGCGGCCAGCGCCTCATGGACTTCTCCGGGCGCCCTCCGGCGGAGATGTCGCCTTTCCCGGCGCAGGACGAAGGCAACTGGTTCCTTCGCGCCGTGGAGGCGGAGGAATCAGGAGACCTGGAAGGAGCGGCGCAGATGTACACGCGGGCCCTGGAGTCATCGCCGGAGCCTGATGCATTCTTCAACCTGGGAAACGTGCTCTACGACCTGGGCCGCGAAGCAAGCGCGGCGGAGCGCTACCTGCAGGCCATCGAAACCGACCACAACTTTGCGGAGGCATGGAACAACCTTGGGAACTCGCTGGTTGCGCTGGGCAGGCTGGAAGACGGGATCCATGCGTACCAGATGGCCCTGTCCCTGGAGCCGGACTACCCCGAGCCGCACTGCAATCTCGTCACGGCGCTTGACCGGATGGGCCGGTTTGCCGAAGCGCTATCCCACCGGACTGTTTGCCAGAAAGCCTTTCCGATCCAGGCACACCTCACCCTCCTCCGCCAGCAGTCCCCCGACGTGGAGGAAGACTGAAAAGTTGCTTGCCCGACGGCACGGACTACCCCGACACCATCGTCAATGTCGAAGTGGTGAGGCCTGAACGACGAGTCTATGACCATACTTGGAGAAAGGGTGCTGACCGTGCTGCTCGCAACGTGATGCTGGCAGCATGAGACCTTGACATAATACTATACATATGTATGGTATAAACAATGATCTCACTTTACATGAAAAACCGCCCCTGGAATGGGCATCCCCGGTGCGATTACCTGAGGGTCATCTCCGAACAACCCCTGAAGATCATGGGCTATCGGATCGATGGCGCCAACAAGCTGGAGGAAGAACCCGTTGATCCTGGGTACCTGGAGAAATACCGGGGCTGGTATCATCCTGCCACGGCGTGGGAGATAGAGGAATACAGACACCTCGGGGGAACGTGGTGACATGTCGCACCGTGAGAGCTGTTGAACCTTGCGGCGGGCCCGTACTATTCCTCTGAGGTTCTCAAGATCCAGTCAGAGTTGGGTCAGCAGAAGATCGGAGACCTGGAGGTCCAGGACCTGGTGTCCCTCCGTGAGCGGCTCAACGTTGCGATGCAAAAAGACGACTACGTCAAGACGACGCCGGCGTCTTCCTTGGCGGCGTGATCGTGGACCGGATAATCAGGAACTGGTCCTCCGCAGCCGCGGGCCGTGATGCCACTGATCTGGTCGACAAGGGAGGAGTGAAGTTCACTCCGCGCCTGGGCGTCGGATTCATGGGATTCGACGCAGCATACTAGCCCCGTCGCTCAGATGGCGACAACTTCCGCCATCTCGCGATACCTGCAGAGGCCATTGGCCCAACGCATCTGGTCGGGGATGGTGCATTCCGGCTCCAGCAGCCGGCGGGAGGCAACGAGAATGCAGGCGCATCGCGCCCGGCTTGTGGCGACATTCAGGCGATTGGGGCTGTAGAGGAAGCTCATGCCGCGCGGGGCATCCTGCGCGGATGAGCTTGTCATGGAGTAGATGACCACGGGCGCTTCCTGTCCCTGGAACTTGTCAACCGTGCCTATGCGCGCCTCCTCACCCACTCTGCGGGCAAGCGCGGCAACCTGCGCATTATACGGAGCGACCACCAGGATGTCGGACGGACTGAGCTGAGAGAGGCGGCCATGGTCATCCGTCCACGTGGCTCCGTCGCGCAGCTCCCTGACGATTCGCCAGACCGCCTCCACTTCCTCCGGGCTGCTGTTCTGATTTCCCGTGTGATCCATTGGCACATAGAACAGCCCGCTGCCTGCAAAGTGGCCTGTCCCCGCAAGGGTCTGCTTCTCCAGGCCCGTGCGCGAAACCAGTCTCCCTTCATAGAACAGCTCCGAGGTGAACGAGCAAATGCGCGGATGCAGCCTCCAGGTCACGTCAAGGAAGAGGCCGGCGTCGTCCAGGATCGTCTTGCGCCCGGCAAGGATGTGCACCAGGGCCGCCACCTCCGCCCCCTCGGGGTGAGCGCCTTTCTGGGGCTGCTCGAGCTGCTGGGGATCTCCCAGCAGAACGATGTTGCGCGCAGACCGGGCCGTTGCCAGAACGTGCGCCAGCGACATCTGTCCTGCTTCATCGACAAAGAGATAATCCAGGGTTTCGATCATGTCGTCCTGGGACCAGAACCAGGCAGTCCCTCCGACAACCGCTCCCTGATCAAGGCCGGCAAGGAGCTTCGTGTTGTCCTTTGTCACGACGACGCCTTCAGTTGTTTCCCCATCCGCTTTCCTGTCCTTGCGCATGGCCCGAAGCGCCACCCCGGACTCGGAGGCAGCGTTCAATGCCTCCATGAGGAGCTTCTGGATGACCTTGTGGCTGACTGCGGTCACTCCAACGCGCTTCCCTTCCCGCGCAAGTGAAACGATCATCCGGGCTCCGGTGTACGTCTTCCCTGACCCTGGCGGCCCCTGGACCGGCAGGATGCTGTCGTCCAGGCTTTTCACCAGGCGCACGGCGGCTTCTACCACACCCTCGCCGTCCTTTCTCAGCCGGCCCTGTGCCGGTCCGCGGAGCCTGGGCCTTGCCGCAAGGAGCAGGTCCCGCGCAGCGCGGTACGGTCCGTTGCCGTTCACCCCGTTGTCCGCAATCGAGCGGGCAAGCTCGAGGAAGGCCTTGTCCACGGGCGCTGGCCGGATGATGTCATCGATCATGACGGCCGCGGGATGAAGATCGACAGCGCTTGCATTCTTGACGATGTCCACAGTGTGAGCCGACGGATCCATTGCAAGCACGGTCCCGACAGCCTCCTGCGTCCCGATCTCCCGGAGCTTCTTCCCTTCCTCAGGGTCGATCTCCTGCTCGGGGAAACTGTAGCGGTGGACGGGCAGCCTTCCGCTTCGACCGACTTCCCCCACAAAGCTCAGATCTGCCAGCGCCTTGCGCTCTTCCATGAGCTCCTCGAAATCAAGCCCATGGATCCTGAAGTACTCCCACCACGCGCATTTTTCCTCCCGACGGAAGTACTCCAGCTGATGGGCAAGCAGCCATCTGGCGCGTTCCTCGGGTCCCCATGCCTCCCTGTCCTCAGGAAGACCTTGTATCAGCTTCTGGTATAGAAGCTGAGTGTCCGCCTCCTTTTCCTTGACTCCCTCGCTTGCTTCTCCGCTCCTGTTCTCGGGTCGGGAGATTGCCGCCCCGCCCTGGACTGATTCGGCGCGCCGGGCTTCCAGCCAGTCCCGCAGCGAAGCGGTTGAAAGACAGTCATCCCGATTGTATGCCTCCACCGCGGCGCGGTCGTCCGCGGTGATGTCTTTGGGCACGGCCAGCTCAAGAGCCTTGGCCACCTTTCTGAGCGCCGCGGCCGCAGCGGGAAGCTCCATTGCCCGGGTGAAACCGGTGAACTGCTCCAGCGCCTTGAGCGAATAGCCCTCCACGCTGGCCTGCAGCCCGTGGCGCATCACGGCAAGAAGGTCGATAAACCGCCCCGCGCGCAGGAGCCGGTCCAGCTCCGTCTCACGCGTGCCATGCCTGCCGATCAGCCGCTTCACTGCCCCAGGTTCGTACGGCGAGAAGTGATAGATATGCATACCGGGGTTCTCATGCCAGCGCGCCATGATGAAGTCGATTAGCTTCTCAAGAGCCCTGCGCTCCTCCGACGGCGTGAACGCCCACAAGGCCCGATAGTGCAGACCGCTGTCCCCGTCTGAAAAGGCAACGCCCAGCAGATATTCCATTCCCGCGTTGCCGGCAAAAGGGTCCGATTCGACGTCGAAGAAGACGTCCCCAATGTCGGGGTCAGGGAGCAGGAAGAACCCCAGGCCCGGCTCCTGGGTTAGCAGCTTGTAGCGGGGTCCGCCCGCCCTGCGTCCATCCAACTGTATCCGGGCCTGGCCATGAGCCCTTGAAAACGCCTGCGGACTGCCGCGATCCGGTCTTCGACGATACGGCTTCGGCTCTTCGGCGTATTGCGTGAGGGTGTTGATGCCCTGACGCTCCAGCTCCTCCGTGTGAAGGGAACGGATCCCCGCAACAAGGCACAGGTTGTCATCAGCATGCCTGCGCGCATCACACACCTGCCACCAGCGGCAGATGCCGCAGTGTTCTACCGGGTCAGGGTAGGTGGAGCTTGAAGGCGGCGCGCCCGCCGTCTCCTCCAGGCGCCCGCGAACAAGGCGAAAGTAGGCGCCAAAGTCATCGAAGCGGAAGCTCTCCGGAAGGAAATCCGCGCCGGGCTTCACCACGTGCATCCGTTCAGGAAACTGGCCCTGGACTTCCTTGACCAGCTCAGAATAGAGGCAGAGCTGGAGCACGGTCCCCGCGCGTGTCTCCTGGGCGAGCTTTGTATCCACGACCTCGTAGGACCAGGCGCCGAGCCGGCTGGGCCGGGACACCTTGAGCAGCACGTCGGCCCGGCCGATCCACCGGTCTTTTCTCAGCTCAGCCTGGACAATGGCATCAGCGCCTGCCCGCATGGCCTGGATTGTGCGTTCGACCGAGAGCTTGCCGCCTTCTTCCGCCGGCTCCACCACGGCAAGCCCCCTTTCCCGAAGATGTTCGATGTAGGCCTTTTCGTGCGCCAGCCCCCGCTGCTGCAGCACGGCGAGCGCCGGGTCCCGCCACGCGGGGGCGGCAATCCTGCCTTCGGCAACGGCGCGGTCCAGCTGCGTCAGGTGACGGCATGCAAGGTGATTCGAGACATCCGTTGCCGCCAGGCGAAGCACGTCCCCGTCTTTGACCACTACAGCTGCCGCTCCAGGGCCTCGATGGCAGGGGCAAGGTCCTGCGGGTTGGTAAGCGCAGTGCGGAACAGGTCTCCTGTTCTTTCCAGACGCTGAGGCGCATTCATCAGCGTGAAATCCGAGACGGCAAGCTCTTCTTCCAGCTCATCCCAGGCAAGCGGCATGGAGACAGAGGCCGCCTCCACGGGCCTGACCACGTAAGGAGGCACAATCGTCTGCTCCCTACGGTTCTGCAGGAAATCCACGTAGACGCGCCCTTCGCGCCGACTGACCACGCGCTCCACGGTAGCAATGTCGCTGTGGTCACGCACCACGAGGCGCGCAACCGCTTCACAGAACATCCTGCTCTGATCGAAGGCATAGCCCTGCTTCAAGGGAATGCAGACGTGGAGCCCCGTGGAGCCCGAGGTCTTGAGATAGGGCTCGATGCCGATGCCCCGCAGGAGCTTGCCAACGGTCCTGGCAATCTTGACCACGCTGCTGAATGGCGCCTCCTTCGGATCCAGGTCGATGAAAGCCCAGTCGGGAGAGTCCAGGCTCCCTTTTCGCGACATCCAGGGATGAAGGTCGATGCTCCCCGTGTTGATCAGAGTGAGCAGAGTCTTTCGGTCATTGCACATGGCGTAGAAGACAGGTTCCTCACCGTCACGGGCCACGTTGACAGTTTCCACCTGGTTGAGGATGTCACCCGGGAGCTGCTTCTGGTAGAACGACTTGCCGCGGATGCCGTCAGGCCAGCGGTAAAGGTGCAATGGCCTGTCTTTGAGATACGGAAGGAGCCAGTTGGCTACCCTGTCGTAATAGCCCACCAGGTCTCCCTTGGTGTAGCCTTGCTCGGGCCAGTACACTTTTCTGGGATGCGTGATGGAGAGGGAGGGTGAGGCTTTCGGCGCCCTGGACGGTCTTGCTGAGCGCGAAGCCGCAGGGATCAGCAGCCAGTCCTTCGAGGCGCCTGCCCTGTACGGGCTGGTTGATTTCTTTGCCACTATGGCTGCCAGGCCTGATTCAGCCGCTGCCGCAGCCATTGCCTCCCCGCGCTCAGGCACCGCATCCACGAGGAACAGCCTGCCGGAGTCGGGGAGCAGCGCCCGCAGCACGGCCTTTCTCTCGCGAAGGGCAAGCCTCCTCAGGTCCCATTCTTCCGCGTACAGAACATCGAAGAGATACAGCACCGCTTTTGCCCCGCCGGATTCCAGCTCTCCAGCAAGCGCCGTCTCGGACGGGCTGCCACGTTTGTCCAGCGCGACAACAATCCCGTCGAACACCGCAGTCTGCGCCCGAACGGCACCCAGGGCCTTGACGATGCCCGGGAGCCGGTCCGCCAGGTCCCCTGATCTTGCGCGGAGACTCACCCCGGATTCCTCCACTCGTGCCAGGACCCGTCTGCCGATGAATGCCGGCTCGAAAAGCCAGTCCTGGTGGCTGAAAGGCTGCTTTCCCTCTGATGCTTCCATCCGGGCCACGCTTCGAGGAAGGGGCTTGCGAAGGGCCCGGTCCATGTCCGCCCCGCCGAACAGGTCGCTCCCTGAACCGACATAGCGGTCCTTGGCCTTGAACAGGAGCCAGTTCCTGCCCTCCTCCTGTTTTGTCCGGACCATATGCCATTCTCCGCGAAGCCTTCTGCCGGAAAGCTCGAGCTTCAGCTCCCCCTTTTCCAGCGCCTTCGCTAAGTCCGGCGCCTTGCGCACCTCGTATGTTCCGGCGTCCCAGATCTTCATGGTGCCCGCGCCGTATTGCCCTTTCGGTATCGTGCCTTCCCAATCCTTGTACAGGAGCGGATGGTCCTCCACCCGGACGGCCAGCCTCTTGTCCGCAGGCGCGTAGGAGAACCCCTTGGGAACGGCCCAGCAGGCAAGCACTTTGCCGGCCTCGATGCGGAGGTCGTAGTGGAGGTTTCTCGCTTCGTGGCGATGCACGACGAAGTGGTTCCCCCTCCCCGCGCTGGTCGGGGTTTGGGCTCCGTAGTCTTTCGAAAGTCCCGCTTGCGCCGGTATTCCTCTATCGCCATACTGGCTCAATGTACCACAAGGAGTAGCCCTCGTGAGCGAGATACCTCTCCTGGTCGACGATCCAAAGGGCCGCGCATCGGCGCTTACTATAGTCCTGGCACACGGCGCGGGCGCTGCCATGGACTCCGGGTTCATGAATGACGTTGCCCACGCCCTTGCCGCGGAATCCTTCCGCGTTGTTCGTTTCGAGTTCCCCTACATGCAGGAGAAGCGGAAGACCGGAAAAAGGACGCGTCCGGATTTCCCCTCAGTCCTGGAATCCACATGGCTCCGCGTGGTGGAGCAGCTTGGCGACCCGTCGCGTCTTGTGATTGGCGGCAAGTCCATGGGCGGCAGGATTGCCACCATGGTTGCGGACCGGGCCGCGGTTGCGGCTCTGGTGTGCCTGGGCTACCCGTTTCATCCTGCCGGCAGGCCGCAGACGCTTCGTGTGGCGCATTTGAAGGAGCTGAAGACCCCTGCCCTCTTCCTGCAGGGAGAGCGGGATGCCCTGGGAAACAGGGAAGAAATCGGGAAGTACGCGCTCTCCCCTTCCATCCGGATAATGTTCCTGCCGGACGGAGACCACTCCTTCAAGCCGCGCAAAACATCCGGGCACAGTCAGGAAGAGAACATGGCCGCGGCTGTCAGGGAGATCGTCGCCTTCTGCGGAACGATTGCCTGAAAATACAAAAAAAGACCGTCCAGTCCAAAGACATCGAGAAAGTCATCTCTATAATGGCATGAGAAAGTCGGGACAGAGATGCAAAACAAGAAGCTTTTCCTGCTCATTGCCGGCTGCGCAGCGGTAAAGTTCCTCGTCCACATTCTGACAGGCTCGAACTACGGGTTTTTCTGTGATGAGCTGTATACCATCGCTCTCAGCAAGCATCTGGCCTGGGGATACGTGGATCTCCCGCCCCTCGTGCCTGCCCTTGTTGCGCTCAATCGTCTGCTCCTCGGGGAGTCGCTCTTTGCCATGCACATCGTGCCCGCCCTGGCCGGTGCAGGCACGCTGGTCTTTGTATGCCTGATCACGAAAGAGATGGGCGGCAGGCTGTTCGCCGTGGGCGTGGCCGGCCTGGGTGTCCTGATTGCGCCGGTCTGGCTCTACCTGGACTCTTTTTTCTGCTACGACAGCATCGACCAGCTTCTCCTTGCGGCTTTCATTTTTGTCCTTGTGAAGCTGATCAAGACAGGCAATGTGAAAATCTGGCTGGCGTTAGGCGCCATCGCCGGGGTGGCGTGTCTGACAAAGGACACTATCCTGTTCCTGGGGCCGGGCCTCCTCCTTGCCCTTCTTGCCACCAAAAGGCGCAAGGACCTTCTGACGCCTTGGATCTGGGCCGGTGTGGCGATTTTTCTTGCCATCATTTCACCTTATGGTGTCTGGGAATACCTCAACAAATGGCCCACCCTGGAGTTCTGGGGCATCTACAGGTCACAAACGCTGTATCACGCTTCTTTCACGGAGTACGCGCTCAGCACCATCATGACAATGAACCCGGTTCTGGTTCCCCTGCTTATCCTCGGGTTCTACCGGATCTTCAGGCGTTTTGGAGAAGTGAGCTACGCTGTCATCGGCATCATGGTCACGGCGACATTCGTCCTGCTGATCAGTTTGCACGGCAGGAGCTTCATGCTGTCCCAGCTGTTCATGCCCCTCATCGCCGCGGGCGCGGTCTTCCTGGAAGAACTGGCTGCCCGCGTACGATGGAAGAGCTGGATGAAGGCCGTGGCGGTCACGCTCATGATCGCCGGAGGCATTCTTGTCCTGCCCGCAACCGTGCCGCTGCTGCCGGTGCAAGCCTTGCCGGCATACGCCAAGTCATTCGGTTTCCTGTATCAACCCATCAAGGATTTCAATACGCCGAAATCGGTCTATCCCCAGGAGTTCTCCAACAGGATCGGGTGGGAGCAGCTGGTGGAGCAAGTGGCACAGGTCTACCAAAGTCTCTCACCGGAGGAACAGAAAGCTGCCGGCATCTGGGCGGACTGGTACGGTCCTGCTGGCGCGATCGACCTCTTCGGTTCGAAATACGGCCTCCCCCGCGCAGTGAGCGGGCACATGAACTACTACCTGTGGGGCCCCGGCGAATCCAATTGGCAGGTGATGATTTTCGTGACAGGCGCAATGGAGCAGCTTCGCGTGTTCTTCTGGGACATAGAGTTCAAAGAGCAAATCCAGAACGATTTTGCCATGCCGTACAACAGGCTCTCGATCTACGTGTGCAAAGGACCCACAATGCCCCCGACCACCATCTGGCGATATCTGAAGATTTACTAGCCGCCCGAGAACCTTTTCCTTTCCCCATCCCTTGCGGACTCGATTTCCAGCAGACACAGCCGGACCGCCTCCGCCGCCGACCGGCCCGTCACTGTGCCGGAAAGCTTTCCCCGGGAGCATGGTGGCGTCAAAGAGGACAAAATCTAAAGAGAACGTGAGAGGCCGGCGCATGGCGAACGGTGTATCTCATAGTTGCGCGAAGGTCCATTCTGATCGATACTGGGGCCCCGGAGGGGCATAACGGAATGAGGAATCAGAGCAAGATCTCGAAAGACTTCTGGGACTATACGACCCTCGATCCTGAAATCCTAGATGACGCAGCGCGGCTGACGGAAAAGGATCTTCTTCAGCTCGCCCGGCCGGGCTTTTCCGTGAAGATCCACGACACCGCTGAATCCTTCTTCTGCGCCGAGGCGCTGGAATACGTGTGGGCGTGGAAGCAGGCGACCGCCGACAGGCCCGCCGGCATCTGCGGCCCCATCGGTCCGACCGAGCAGCTCCCCCTCGTGGCTCAGATCGTGAATGACTTGCAGATCGACGTCCGGGAAGGTCACTTTTGGGCGATGGACGAGTGGTATTCGGCCGGCCGGGAGGTTTCGGTCAAGCATCCAATGAGCTTCGCAAAGGCGGATCTCGAGATGTGCTTCAACCGCATCGACCGGAAGCTGAGAATGCCGGACCGCAACATCCATTTCATCACGGCGAAGGGGATCGCCGAGTACAGTGCATCGTACGACAGCGCCCGGTGCCTGATCATGCAGGGAGGGCAGGGTGAAGTGAAGCACTGGGCGTTCAACGATCCTCCGCGCCGCGAAGGGGCAAACATGGACGCTCCCCCGAGCCCGGCCAGATACCGCAAGCTCTCGACACGGGTAGTTGACCTTCACCCTATGACGATCATCCAGAACGCGCGAACGTCCGGCGGCGGCGCCGTTTCGGCGGTGCCGTCCCAAGCGCTCAGCGTCGGCCCCGTGGAAACCTGGAAATCAGAGAAGGTCTCCATCTGGCACCCCGGCTGGCATGACAATCCTTTCGGCATGAGGCTCACCACGCTCATGATATCGAAGCGCATCCCGGACTCCTCGGTTCCGATGAGCCTCCTCGCAGACCATCCCGACGTGCAGTTTAGCTTCCTGCGTGGCGGGATCGGCACCTGCGAGGCCGAGATGCATTGATGACGGTCTTCGCCGTCCATGCTCACCCGGACGACATAGAGTTCACGATGGCGGGGACGCTCTTCCTCCTCCGCAAGGCGGGTTGCACGGTGCACTACATGACCGTGGCACGGGGGGATGCCGGCAGCATGGGCACGGACCGCGAGGAGACGGCGAGGATCCGCGAAAGGGAGGCGAGGAACGCGGCGTTTTTCCTGGGCGCCTCGTTCCACCCGAGCGTCGCGAACGACCTGGAAATCATGTACACCAACGATCTGGTGCTGAGGCTTCTCGCGACAGTCAGGGAAGTGGCGCCGGACATCATGCTCATTGCGTCGCCGCAGGACTACATGGAAGACCACATGAATGCGTCGCGCCTCGCCGTGACGGCGGCGTTCTGCCGGGCCATGCCCAACGTGATCTCGATCCCGCCCCGGCCGCCGGCGGCCAAGGATGTCGTCCTCTATCACGCCATGCCGCATGGGCTTCGCGACGGCCTCCGGCGCCTCATCGTCCCCGACTTCTATGTCGACATCACGCCAGTGTTCGACCGAAAGGAGAGGATGCTCGCCCTGCACGAGAGCCAGAAGTTGTGGCTTGACAGGACCCAGGGGATGGACTCGTATCTCGCAGCGATGCGCGACATGTCCGCCGAGGTAGGACGCATGTCAGGGAAGTTCAGCTTTGCGGAGGGGTGGCGCAGACACAACTATCTCGGGCTCTCCGCCCGGGAATTCGATCCCCTCGGCGAGTTGCTCGCCGGATCGATCTTCACGCGGCCGCCATCCCGCGGCGGCGAATGAGAGGGGCCGCGATTCGTCAGTCGAGGGCCGCAAGGATTGTACGACGAACACCAATCGGGAAGGCCGCGCAGAATGGGACACTCCAGAGCAAGCCGCATGGCTTCCACTGACCCGTTCTTCATCGAGAAGCTGCGGGGGATCGTTGGAGCCGATGCTTCCCAGGGAGCTTGGCTGCTTCTACAACAAGAAGGCCAAACCGTTGTGGCACGCCACCGCAGACTCCATTACTGAGAAACTCGGCCGTCTACGTCAGCACATTTCGGGGACGGTACACTAGCCCTTCACCGCTCCTCCCGCCAGTCCTGCCACGAGCCTCTTCTCGATGAGATAGAACAGAACGAGGACGGGGATCAGCGCAAGGAACGCGGCCATGGTCAGGTACTGCCATTGGGTGTTGTACTGGCCCACGAAATTGTACAGAGCGATGGTGAGCGGCATCTTGTTTTTCGACGAGATGAGCGTCAGTGCGAACAGGAACTCGTTCCAGGCAAAGATGAAGGCGTAGATCATCACCGTAACGAGTCCCGGCACGGCGATGGGTAGCATGATCCGCGTCATTGTTTGCACCCGGGTGCACCCGTCGATCAGCGCCGCCTCCTCGATATCTTTCGGGATCGTCTTGAAGTACCCGTTCATCATCCAGGTGTTGAACGCCACCGTGAACAACGCGTCCAGGATGATCAGTGCTCCGTAGGTGTCCAGCAGGTGGAGGCTCGCCACGATCTTGAACAGGGAAATGATCACGATGACCGGGGAAAACATCTCGATCATCAGAAGCAGGTACATGGCGAACTTGCGCCCGGGGAATCGCAGCCGGGCCACCGCGTAGGCCGCGGGAACGCTCAAGAGCGTGTTGAGCGCCGTGGCGCCCAGGCCAATGATCAGGCTGGCCCGGAAATAGCGCACAAGGTCATACTGCGTCCACACGTTGACGAAGTTGGACCATTCAATGTGAGTCGGTATCCACATCGGGGGCACCGTGTAGACGTCCCTCCCCGACTTGAGCATCGTGGAGATCATCACGAAGAATGGGAACAGGAGGATCACGAGGATGAGCAGCGTGAGGGGGACGGCGATCCACCGTGAACGGGTCTGCCACCTCATCAAGCGTTCTCCTGCCGGAAGTAGAATCGAGCATAGATCACGCTCACGATGGTGAGGATCACGAACGTGATCACGGACTGAACTGCAGCCCAGTCGAACCGTCGGTCAACGAACGCGTTCATATAGACCGAGGTGATGAGGATGTTGGTCGTGTCCGCAGGGCCCGCTCGTGTCAGGATGTAGATCACGTTGAAATCGTTGAACGTCCAGATGGCGGAGAGCAGAGTAGAGATCAGGATGAGCTCCTGCAAGCCGGCCAGCGTTATGGAGAAGAAGCTTCGCACACTCCCGGCGCCATCCATGTGAGCGGACTCATACAACTCCTGGGGGATGGCCTGCATGCCGGCCAGAAAGACGAGCGCAAAAAACGGGATCCCGATCCAGATGTCCACCCACATGCACGCGCCAAAGGCGGAGTAAGGTGCACCCAGCCACCCCGGCGGCTTCGGCCAGAGGCCTGTAACGCTCAGCGTTCTGTTGAGCAGCCCGAAGTCGGGGTGATAGACCAGCTTCCACAGCAGGGCACTGATCGGGACGGAGGATGCCCACGGGATGATGAACGCCATTCGCGCGGTCTTGCGTCCCCGGTATTTCACGTTAAGGAGAACGGCGATGGCCAGGCCAAGGAGAAACTTCGTGCTCACGCCGATGGCGGTCCAGATTACGGATCGCAGCACGGCCCACCAGAACTCCTTGTCCTGCAACCTATCGATGAAGTTGCCAAATCCCACGAATTTCGTGAGAGCGCTCAGCTTGTTTGTGCGGAAGAACGACATCACAAATACGTAGAAGATGGGATAGAACATGAACGCAGCAAGGAAGGCAACGGTCGGCAGGATCAGCGCATACGCCAGCCGGGCCTCCGGGTTCCAGAGTCTCCGCCTCAGCGAGAGCGACTCTTCGGCCATGGTTCCTCCCTTATCGAGCGCAGAAAAAAGAAGGGGGGCCGGGAGGCCCCCTTTGCGACTGCGATCGAACTACATCCCCCGGGCCTTGTCGACATCCGCGGCAGCGGCGTCGAGGGCTTCCTGCGGCGTAGCCTGTCCCTGGAACACCTTTTCACAGGCATTCCAGGTCTCGGTGTTGAGCGTGTCGAACCCGTCCACGAGAGGCCAGGGCCGTGCGGTAAGCGCCGCCTTGTTGAGGGCCTGGTAGAGCGGAGTATTCCAGAACTTGTCCTTGGCAGCGCTCAGCGTCACGGGAGGGAACCCGATGAGCTGGTCGAACTTGCCCTTCCACTGGTCCTGGTAGAAGAAGTCCATGAACTTGCCCGCGGCCTTCAAGTTCGGGGCTTTGGTGAAGAAGGCGACCGAGTCGGTGATGATGAGCCCCGCCGGCTTCTGCCCGGCGAAGGAGGGGATGTTGGCATAGATCACCGGGAAAGTGGCTCCAGCCTGCTTCATGGCAGAGTCAACCCAGGCGCCGATCATGACGTACCCGATCTTGCCAGCGTAGAAAAGCGGATGGCCGTGGATGCGATCGTACGTGGTGAAGTTGTCCTCGACGACCTTATCCTGCTGCGCGAGCTTGGCCATGAACGTGAGCGCCTTCACGCCCGCCGGCGAGTTGACCGTGCACTTGCCGTATGAGCCGTCAGGCTTGACCTCGAAGAAGTTGCCGCCCGCGGCGTAGAAATAGTAGCAGAAGTCCGTCAGCTCGGTGTGCGACTTGCCCGGCATGAACACGCCGTACGCGTTGGGCGGATTGTTCACTTTGATAGCGTCCGCCTCGAGCTCCTCGATTGTTTTGGGCACGGCCTTGGTGATGCTGGCGTTGAGGGCCAGGATCCGCGCCCCCGCGGCAATGGGCAGACCCATCAGTTTGCCCTTCACCTTGGCTTCCATAGCGGCCGGGTTGATGTTATCCAACGTCTTCTTGCTGACGTACTGGGTCACCTCCTGAACGGAGTCCGTTGCCATGTAGTCGAGGATCCACCGGGTGCCCACGACTGAGATGTCCGGGGGAGCTCCGCCGGCAACGGCTGTGTTGAGCTTGTCCTGGAGGCTGTCCCAAGGAACCGGGACGATCTGGATCTGCGCATCCGGCGACTGCTTGTTGAACGCTGCCTCGAGACTTGCGCGGAAATCTTCCGTCAAGCCGTCGTAGCCGGCCCAAAAGAACGTCGCCTTTGGCGCGCCCCAGACCACCATTGGCGCGAGGAGCAGAAGCACCACTCCAAGGCGGAACATGACTGACTTCTTCATATCTCCCCCCTTTTTGTGAGATGTGTGTGTCTCACGGACACCCGCTGAGATTCTACGACCCGTCATTGCCGGTGTCAAGGAGCGCCAACGCAAAGGCCGCCGTGGTCTGACGCGGTCGGCGCGCGCCGTTCGTGCAGCGGCACCGCATCAGCGGTACAGCTCGCGGCGGCCGATGGCGCTCATGTCCAAAGCCCTTTCAGCCCCGGAACGACTCTCAGGGCATTGCGGAAGTAGATCTTTTCAAGGGCTTCGTCTGGAAGGTACAGGCCGTAGATTTTCCAGCGCGTCACGTTTGTGCTTTCTCCCATGTATCCGGGGTAGTCGAAATACTCGTCTCGGGACTCGAGGAACCGGAAGTAGGCTCGGTACATTTCCGTGGAGATTGGCATGTCGGAGCCGAACAGGATCCTGTCCTGGAAACGGATGAAGAAGTCCCGGGAAGAGTACGGCTGCCGCCCCAGCTCGTCCATTCGCGCGGAGAAATCGATGCAAACATTGGAGCAGGCTTCCAGGAGGGAAGCGACCCAGTCCAGGTCTTCCGGGTTGTTCGCGACATGAGGACAGATGAACGTCGTGCCGGGATGGTCGTAGATCATGCGCGTTCGCTGCTCCAGGAGATCCACCTTCGAAAAATGGGAGCCATGAAAGCTCCACCCAGGGTACGCCAGCAGCGTTGGCAGGTGCTCGTTTCTCTCGTCCAGGGGTAGGAAAAAGCCGACGGGGTCGCTGGTGTGGATGAGGACCGGGATCCCCAGATCTCCGGCGCGCTTCCAGACAGGATACAACCTGCGGTCGTCCACTGCGACCAAGGCACCGTCCGGCGTATGGAACCGAAGCCCCAGCTCCTTCGTCACCTTGAGCCCGAGAGCTCCCTGGCGAACCTCCGCCTCCAGCGTGGCAATGCACAGATCAGTGAATCCCGCGTCTAGCTCCAGCGTGAAGTCGTCCCACCGCGCGAACTCCGACATGGTGAATGCCGCGAACCTACCCGGCTTCTTCTTCATCCAGTGCGTTTCATACTCATCGAGATCCCTCCGCTTGATGGTGTATCCTTTGTAGTCGAACGGCATGGCGCAGTTGCCTGTGACATTCACGAAAATACGCACGCCGACCGCATCCATGATACCGGTCATTTCCTCTACAGGCATGTCGGCAAAAAGGTGGTTATGGGAGTCAATGACAGGGAACCGCGCCTTCTCGGGAACATGGCTTGGCCGGCGAAGGAGCACTTCCGGCCCTCGCCCCGGGGAGCCGGGGACTTGTTCCCTCATGGCTGAACTGCCTTCACACCGGTGAGCTCGCAGAAGTCCACAAGGGCAGGCACGAGGTCCTTCCCATAGCCCAGGCAGGCGTACTCGTTGGTCCAGTTCTGCACCATGACGTCCATGTCGGCATGGGCGGTTACGAACCCGTGCGGCCAGAAAGGAATGCCGCATTCTGAGAGTCTGGACTGAAGGGTCTCCGCTGGCGGCTCGAAAATGGAGCAGGAAACCATGGTCATGCGGAACTCTCCATCCGACCTCCCGAGCCTGGCCAGGGCGCCTTCCCCGACTTTGCAGACGAGTCTCACCGAGAGCCCGCCCGCCTGGCCTTCGGTGGGGATGCCGTGCGCGGCGAACCCTGCCGGGCCGAGCTTTCCCGCGAGGGAGGGGGGGACTGCTCCATCCCCGATGATCTTGATCTCGCCTGTTTTCTTGTCGATGTGCTGCAGGTCCCCATAATACACAGGTTCCGTGCTGAGCCGGGAGAGCAGGTGGACGGTGAGCGCGGTGTTGAAGTCTCCCAGCGTGGAGGTACCCCAGCCGTCTTCGAGCATCATGCTCTGGGCAAAGCACGTAGCTGAGTAGTCATCCCCAAGCCCCGGAAAGGACTGAATCGTGTAAAAGTCGAATCCTTCCTTCTCTACGACCTTCTTCAAGGCGAGGTAAAGGCGAAGCGAGCGTTCGTTAACCAGCGACTTCTCAGGGGCGCTACCGAACAGCCGCTCCAGCCGGGGGCCAAGGGCCTCCAACTCGGCAGGGCGGATCTCTCCTGCCGTTCTGATCAACTCGGTCGTGTCTCGTGAGTCGATATCCACGCCGAATACCTTCATCCACTGTGATGGGTCTGCGACGCCGCAGGTCTGGCCCATTCCCCTGCCCCCAAATGCTCCTATCGTAGACATGTTTAAGTGATGTCTCATGTTGGCCGCCCGGCAGTAGCTTGCAATTCGGCTTATCTCTGCCGGTTCGTCTTCGGCGCCGTATACGAACCGGTGTAGGATCCCGACCTCTTCTAGCGCACCGTGAAGCACGAGTCCACCCACGGGTCGCCAGCCCTGGGAGCCGGGGTGCGTCCAGATCAGCACGGCCTTCCCGCTCATCTGCAAGTCCCGGATCGCTGCAACGAGATTCGCGGCCCACACCCACGTGCCGGAGAAAAGAATGACGCAGTCTACCTCGTCATCTTTCTTCATGCGGTCGAAGGCGGAACGGGCTTCCGCTTTGCTGGCCACGACAACAGGATGCTCCTTGAGTCTGATGCCATGTGATTCCAGGGCCTGGCGGGAGCGGGAGACCACGGCATCGTCAATGAAGGGGGAGCCCTGGGGGTCTTTCAACCCGTCCTTGTGAACGCCGTACACGATGAACCCGGCTGTCGGCTGGATCATGGTTTCCTCCTGCGCGGGCGGTGCTTGCTCGGCAGAGAAAGATGGTAAAAGAAAACAGGTACCGGCTCAAGACACAGAAGGAGCAGAGCTTTGGCACAAGGGCCTCGGACCCCCGGTGCTTGACGCCGTCCACTACGTACGCGCGGTTTCGAGCATGCAAGCTCGGGGCTCCATATTCGGCAGGACCACTGCGATCAAAGACGCAGAAAGTAGTACCGTCCTCGCCAGCTGTCAAAAT
>Ga0187881_10001840_pt1 | contig 21361 bp, 16 predicted proteins | sample June2016WEW_19_1_2_FD_133017 | JGI IMG/M metagenome (GOLD analysis project Ga0187881, IMG submission 133017) | Peatland microbial communities from SPRUCE experiment site at the Marcell Experimental Forest, Minnesota, USA - June2016WEW_19_100 | ecosystem: Environmental > Terrestrial > Soil >...
ACAGCTATTGTCCGCGAATGGTCCTCGCCGTCAAGGGAAGCTCCGCCATGATGAAAAGAATCATGCCCTTGACGGCTCCGGGCCATTCGCTAACTACCTTTTCCTGGGAAGAGGAAAAGGCCGTTCTGATCAGGCCCAAGGCGTATACTTCCCGGTTTCAGGTGTCACCCATCCCGCCGAACGTGTTGCCACCACTCATCCCGTCGGTTCAAGTTTCGTCGGATTTGCGGTTTCCGAAAACTAAGTGGCATTGGGCACTCGCGCCTGCCGCGCCACGCCCGAGCTGAGAAGTTGTTTTTACGCGGTCCCGTGGCATCCCCAGGGTCCACTTTCGTCGTGCCATGATTATGGCATGAGCGCGCGCATCACCATTGACATCCCAGAGGACCTCCATGAGGCTCTCCGCCTTCGGGCGGCGAGCGAGCAGACCTCGGTCCGGTCGCTGGTGATCGGCGCTACCCACGCCCCAGTGGTGTTAATCTGATTTCGGAGAGGCGATCATGATCATCGGCGTTCCCAGGGAAATCAAGGACCACGAGACGCGCGTGGGGCTGGTGCCCAGCGGCGTCATTGCGCTGCGCGAGGCGGGCCACGAGGTGCTGGTGGAGACGCGTGCCGGAGAAGGCATCTCCATCACCGATCGGGAGTACCTCGAGACCGGCGCCGTCATTCTCCAGAGCGCCGCGGAAGTGTGGCAGAGGGCTGGCCTGGTGGTGAAAGTCAAGGAGCCGCAGCCCACCGAGTACGGCTACTTCCGTCCCGGTTTGATCCTGTTCACCTACCTGCATCTGGCGCCGCTGCCGGAACTGACGGACAAGCTGCTGGCCGCCAAGGTGAACGGCGTGGCCTACGAAACCATCGTCGAGAAGGACGGTTCCCTGCCCCTGCTCACCCCCATGAGCGAGGTGGCGGGGCGCATGTCGGTGCAGGTGGGGGCCCAGTACCTGGAAAAGCCCAACGGCGGACGCGGCATCCTGCTGGGCGGGGTGCCGGGCGTGGCGCCGGGCAACGTGGTGATCCTGGGCGGCGGCATTGTGGGAACCAATGCCGCCAAGGTGGCCATCGGGATGGGCGCGCACGTCGCCATCATCGACCGCAGTCTGAACCGGCTGCGCGAGTTGGACGACATCTTCAACGGGCAGGTGGTGACGCTGGCATCCAACGCGTGGACCATCGGCGAGAACCTCAAGACGGCGGACCTGGTGGTGGGCGCGGTTCTGATCCCCGGGGCTTCGGCGCCCAAGCTGGTGCGGCGCGAGATGGTCGCCGGCATGAAACGCGGCGCGGTGATGGTGGACGTGGCCATCGACCAGGGCGGGTGCTTCGAGACCTCCCACGCCACCACCCACACCGAGCCGACCTACGTGGTGGATGGCGTGGTCCACTATTGCGTTTCGAACATGCCGGCCGCCGTCCCGCACACCTCGACGTTGGCGCTCACCAACGCCACGTTCCCCTACCTGCTGGAGCTGGCGGACCACGGACTGGAGGGCGCCTGCGCGCGCCATCCCGGCCTCCGCCAGGGCGTCAACACATACAACGGCCACGTGACGCACCGCGGCGTGGCCGAATCGCAGGGACGGGAGTGGCGCGAACTGGCGGCAGTGGAGTAAGCTGCGGATAGAGGGCCCAAATGCGTGGAATCGTTCTCTCGGCCGCAATCGCGGCGGTGTGCCTGCCCATGTGGGCGGCGGACGACCAAGCCGACAACATCAACGCGGATGAAATCATCCAGAAGTTTGCCGCCAAGGAGACCGAGTTCGCCCAGGCGCGCAACAACTACACTTATCGCCAGAGCGTGAAACTCGAAGAACTGGACGGCGGCGGAAACCCTACCGGTGGGAAGTGGGAGCTGGTGGAAGATATTATTTTCACGCCGGAAGGCAAGCGCATGGAGAAAGTAACTTATGCGCCGGTCATCTCGCTGCGCAATATCCTGCTGACGCCCGAAGACGAGCAGGATTTGCGGAATGTGCAGCCGTTCGTCATGACCACGGCGGAGATTCCGGAATACGATGTCCACTACCTGGGCCGCGAAAAGGTGGACGAGATCGGCTGCTATGTCTTCTCCGTCAAGCCCAAGAAACCAGTCCAGGGCAAGCGGTATTTTGAGGGCCAGGCTTGGGTGGACGACCGGGACCTGCAAATCGTGAAGACCTACGGCAAGGGCGTGGGCGTGATCCGGAAAAGCTCCGACAATCAGTTCCCGAAATTCGAAACCTACCGCGAGCAGATCGACGGCAAGTACTGGTTCCCCACCTACACCCACGCCGACGACACGCTGCACTTCAAGAATGGGGATAACGTGCGCATCCGCATGGTGGTGAAGTATCAGGACTACAAACGATACGAAGGCCGGTCCACCATCAAGTACGGCGACGTGGTGGATGACAAGACCCAGACGCCGCCGCCAGCGAAAAAAAAGTGATGGCGGCGTTTTTCCGGTTGGGTGGTGGTGGGAGACCCAGTCTCTGAAAGTTCCAAAATATGTGCCTCGAGAGGGCCATTGTGGGCGGATTGGGGTAACATTGATATGAGGCTTACCGCCAGTTCTAAGGTACAAGTTCGATTTATGTCTATACATTTATCCCATGGGTGTGAGGGGCATAGGCGATTCCTGCAAGCGCTTCGGAATCTATGCGTTATCGGAGTGTCACTGCTGTTCTTATACGGTTGTTCGAACGGCGGCGCATCTACCTCCGGGGCTCCCGGCGGCGGGGGTCCGGGCGGCCGGGGCGGCAGGAAGGGCATGGGGGCCGGCGACGTACCCGTCACGGTAGCGGTGGCCTCCCAGAAGGATGTCCCGGTGGAGATTCAGGTCATCGGCAACGTGGAAGCCTACTCGACGATTTCAGTGAAGGCGCAGGTGGGCGGCCAGTTGACCAACGTCTCCTTCCGCGAGGGAGATTACGTCAAGACCGGCGATCTGCTGTTCACCATCGATCAGCGACCGCTGGAAGCGGCGCTAAACCTGGCGATCGCCAACCTGGCGAAGGATGAGGCCGCGCTGGGGCAGGCACAGGCCAACCTGGCGCGAGACACGGCGCAGAACAAGTACACAGAGGCGAATGCCACCCGCTATGCCGAGTTGTTCCAAAGCGGCGTGGTCTCGAAGGACCAGTCCGAACAGTTGCGCGCGTCCGCCGATGCCTCCGGCCAGGCGTTAGCCGCGGACAAAGCGGCCATCGCCAGTGCGCAGGCCGCCATCGGGGCCAGCAAGGCGGCGGTGGATAATGCGCGCGTCCAGCTCAGCTACACCAGCATCCGCTCGCCCATCGACGGCCGCACCGGCAACCTCAGCGTGAAACAGGGCAACGTAGTGATGGCCAACAGCCAGGAGCTGGTGACCATCAATCAGGTCGAGCCCATCTACGTCACGTTCTCGGTTCCCGAAGCCCAATTGCCGGCCATCAAGCGCTACATGGCGGAGCGGAAACTCGCGGTGCGCGCGGGGCCTCAGGACAACCCCGCTGACGAGGAGACCGGGGTGCTGACGTTCATCGACAACGCTGTGGACATGACGACGGGCACCATCAAGCTGAAGGGCACCTTCGCCAACTCCGATCGCAAGCTGTGGCCGGGGCAGTTTGTGCGTGTCACTCTGCGGCTCACCATCCAGCCGAACGCCATCGTGGTGCCGAACCAGGCGGTCCAGACGGGCCAGAACGGTTCCTATGTCTACGTGGTGAAGCAGGATCGGACGGTGGAGATGCGGCCGGTCACTACCGGCGCCCGAGTGGATCAGGACATGGTGGTGGATCAAGGTCTCCAACTGGGCGAGACGGTCGTGACGGAGGGGCAGTTACGGTTGGCGCCGGGCAGCCGGGTCGTCGTGCGCGACGGCAGGGGCGGGGGACGGTCGCGGAGCTAGAAGAGGGCTCGGCGTGAACATTTCCGAAAACTTCATTCGCCGGCCGATTGCGACCAGCCTGATCATGGCGGGTATCGCCATGTTCGGCGTGATCGCTTATCGAGCGCTGCCGGTGAGCGACCTGCCACAGGTCGACTACCCCACCATCACGGTTTCCGCCAGCCTTCCGGGCGCCAACCCCGATACCATGGCCTCCGCGGTGGCCACTCCCCTGGAGCGGCAATTCACCTCCATCGCGGGGCTGGATTCCATGGTCTCCAGCAGCAGCCAGGGGTCCAGCAATGTCACCCTGCAATTCGATCTGAGCCGGGATATCGACGGAGCGACCGTGGATGTGGAGACGGCCATCGCCGAAGCCATGCCGTTGCTGCCGCCCGGAATGCCCACGCCGCCTTCGTTCCGCAAGGTGAATCCGGGGGACATGCCCATCATCAGCCTGTTCCTGACGTCCCCCACGATGCGGCTCTCCGACCTGGACGAATACGCCGAGACCATGGTGGCGCAGCGCATCTCCATGGTGGACGGCGTGGCCCAGGTGCAGGTATTCGGCGCCGCCAAGTACGCAGTCCGGGTGCAGGTGGATCCCAACGAGCTGGCCTCGCGCCGTATCGGCTTGAACGAAATCGACGCCGCGCTGCAAAACTGGAACGTCAATATTCCCACCGGCACGCTCTACGGCCCGCACACCGCCTACAATGTCCAGGTCAACGGCCAGCTCATGCGGGCCTGGGAATACAGGCCCATGATCGTCGCCTACCGGAACGGCGCCGCGGTGCGGCTGAGCGACGTGGCGCGCGTGATCGACAGCGTGGAGGACGACAAGAACGTTTCGCAGATTTACGGCGGCGAATACGGGACACGAGGCACGCGCGGAGTGAACCTGCAGGTGATGCGCCAGCCCGGCAGCAACACCATCGAGGTCATCGACAACATCAAGCGGCTGATGCCGTTCTTCCAGGCGCAAATGCCCCCCACCGTGCACCTGGGAATCCGCGGCGACCGCTCCAAGAACATTCGCGAAGCCTTCCAGGATATCCAGTTCACCATGGCCGCCACTTTGGTGCTGGTCATCCTGGTGATCTTCCTGTTCCTGCGGAATTTTTCCGCCACCATGATCCCCGCCATGGCGCTGCCGTTCTCCATCGTGGGCACCTTCTCGGTGATGTACCTGCTCAATTTCAGCATCAACAACATCTCCATGATGGCGCTCATCCTGTGCATCGGGTTCGTGGTGGATGACGCCATCGTCATGTTGGAGAACATCGTCCGCCACATCGAGCACGGGGAGAAGCCGTACGCGGCGGCGCTCACGGGGTCGAAAGAGATCGGCTTCACCATTGTCGCGATGACGCTCTCGCTGGCCGCGGTCTTCATTCCGATCCTGTTCATGTCGGGCATTCTGGGCCGGTTGTTCCGCGAGTTCGCAGTGACCATCTGCACCGCGATTCTGATTTCCGGCATGGTCTCGATCAGCCTGACCCCCATGCTGTGCAGCCGCTTTCTGCGGGAAATGAAACCCTCGGGCCACGGATTGTTCTACCGCGCCCTGGAGTGGGTTTTTCAGGGCATGCTGAGCACCTACAGCACCAGTCTCCGCTGGGTTCTGAGGCACCGCCCCGTCATGCTGGGGATGTTCGTGGTGGTTCTTGGCGTTACCGGCTGGCTGTATGTCGCGGTGCCCAAGGGCTTCATTCCGGACACCGACAACGACAACTTCAACGTGCAGACCGAGGCTGCGCAGGGCACCTCCTTCTACCAGATGGTGAAGTACCAGCAACTGGTGTCCCAGATCTTGGTTGAGGACCCGGACGTTGAGAGTTTCTACTCCAGTACGGGCGGGGGCTTTGGCGGAGCCGCCAACACCGGGCGCTTGATGGTCAACCTGAAACCTCGCCGGCAGCGCGTGGCCACGGTGGCCGATATCGTGAACCGCTTGCGGCCGAAAGTCTCGAACTTTCCTGGATTGCGGGTATACACCTCGATTCCGCAGGCCATCCGCGTGGGCGGGCGCATGTCCAGGAGCAGTTACGACTTCACGCTCTATGGACCGGACACGCAGCAGCTTTACGAGGAGGCCCCCAAGCTGGAGCGCATCGTCGCACGCCTGCCGGGCTTGCAGGAAGTGTCGAGCGATCTGCAAATCAAGACCCCGCGCGTCAACGTGGTTCTGGACCGCGACCGGGCGGCGGCGCTGGGTGTGAACTGGAACAACATCTCCAGTGTGCTATACGACGCCTTCGGCCCGCAGTTCTCTTCGACCATCTACGCGCCTACCAACCAGTACCGGGTCCTGCTCGAGATGCTGCAGAAGTATCAGGAACACACCGACGGGTTGCAGATGATCTATCTGAAATCGGACAGCGGCCAACTGGTGCCCCTGAATGCGGTGGCGAAACTGGTGATGGATGCCGGCCCGCAGAGCATCCCGCACTCGGGCCAACTGCCCTCGGTGACGATTTCATTCGCTTTGAGACCCGGAACCTCGCTGGGCCAGGCTACGGACGAGATCGGCCAAGCGGCCAAAGCCAACCTCCCCGCCACCATTACCGGCGCGTTCCAGGGCACCGCCAAGGTCTTCCAGGATTCCATGAGGAACATGGGGATTCTGCTCATCGTGGCGATCGCGGTGGTCTACATCGTGCTCGGCATGTTGTACGAGAGCTACGTCCATCCCTTGACCATCCTCTCGGGATTGCCTTCGGCCGGCTTCGGCGCGCTGCTCACGCTGCTGCTGTTCAAGATCGATCTGAGCATTTACTCGTTTGTCGGCCTGATCATGCTCATCGGCATCGTGAAGAAGAACGCCATCATGCAGATCGATTTCGCCCTGGAGGCCGAGCGCCGGGAACACCTTGCGCCGGCCGAGGCGATTTACCAAGGCTGCCTGATCCGCTTCCGCCCCATCATGATGACCACCATGGCGGCGCTGCTGGGCGGCCTGCCCATCGCGCTGGGCTACGGCGCGGGCGGCGAAGCGCGCCGGCCGCTGGGCATGGCGGTGGTGGGCGGCCTGGCCTTTTCGCAGTTGATGACTCTGTATCTGACTCCGGTGGTTTATACCTATATGGCGGCAATCTTAGAGCGGTGGAATGCGTGGAAATCCCCCAAGGCCTTGGCCCCCGCGATGCAGGCCGGAGATTGACGCATGAATATTTCCCAGACCTTCATCGAGAGGCCCATCGCCACCAGCCTGCTGATGGCGGCCATCGCCCTGTTCGGGGCGGTGGCCTACCGCGCGCTGCCGGTGAGCGATCTTCCCAACGTGGACCTGCCCACGCTGCTGGTGACCGCCAGCCTGCCCGGCGCCAGTCCCGACACCATGGCCGCGGCCGTGGCCACCCCGCTCGAAAACCAGTTCTCCACCATCGCCGGGCTGAATTCCATGTCTTCGTCGAATTCCCTCGGCAACACCCAGATCACGCTGGAATTCGACCTCGCGCGCAAACTGGACGGAGCGGCGGTGGACGTGCAAGCGGCCATCACCCAGGCCTCGCGCATGTTGCCCCAGGGCATGCCCACGCCGCCCACCTTTACCAAGGTGAACCCGGCCGACCAGCCCATCCTGTACATCGCCCTGACCTCGCCCACGCTGCCGCTGTGGACCCTGGATGAATACGCCGAGACGCGCCTGGCGCAGCGGGTTTCGATGATCTCCGGCGTGGCGCAGGTGCAGGTGCTGGGCGCCCAGAAGTACGCCGTGCACGTGCAGATGGACCCGCACGCGCTGGCCTCGCGGCAGATCGGCATCAACGAGATTGAAACCGCACTGAAAAACTGGAACGTGAACCTGCCCACCGGCGCCATCATCGGCCCGCAACGCGCCTTCACCCTGCAAGCCAGCGGGCAGTTGATGAGCGCGGCGGCGTATCGCCCCGTGGTAGTGGCTTACCGCAGCGGCTCGCCGGTGCGGCTGGAAGAACTGGGCAACATCATCGACAGCGTCGAGGATGACAAGACGGCGTCCTGGTACTACACGCACAACGGGAGCAGCCGCGCCATCGTTCTGGCTATCCAGCGCCAGCCGGGGACCAACACCATCGAAGTGACCGACGGCGTCAAGAACCTGCTGCCGGTGTTCCGGGCGGAGATGCCTCCCTCGGTTCACATGGACATTCTTTACGACCGTTCCGACACCATCCGCGAGTCGTACCGGGACGTAGAGTTCACCATGGTCCTGACGCTGGGACTGGTGGTGATGGTCATCTTCCTGTTCCTGCGAAACTTGTCCGCCACCATCATTCCCAGCCTGGCGCTGCCTTTCTCCATCATCGGAACCTTCGCGGTGATGTACCTGCTCAACTTCAGCCTGGACAATCTCTCGATGATGGCCCTGATCCTTTCGATCGGGTTCGTGGTGGACGACGCCATCGTCATGCTGGAGAACATTGTCCGGCACATCGAGTTGGGCGAGCAGCCCTTGGTGGCCTCGCTTAGAGGCTCGGGCGAGATCGGCTTCACCATCGTGTCCATGACGCTGTCGCTGGCCGCTGTGTTCATCCCGGTGCTGTTCATGGGCGGTGTGCTGGGCCGGCTATTCAAGGAATTCGCGATCACGATTTGCGTCGCCATCCTGATCTCCGGTGTGGTCTCCGTCACCCTCACGCCGATGCTGTGCAGCCGGTTCCTGCGCTCGGCCCACGAGGAGAAGCGAAGCTGGTTCTACCGCGCAACCGAGAGGTTCTTTCAGGGCATGCTGCACGTCTACGACGTGTCGCTGACCTGGGTGCTGCGCTACCGGCCGGTGACCATGGGCGTCTCGGCGGTGGTTTTGGCCGCGACCCTGTATATGTTCGTGACCATTCCCAAGGGCTTTATTCCGGACCAGGACACCGATCAGATGCAGGTCTATACGGAAGCCTCGCAGGGAACTTCTTACTACCAGATGGTGGATTACGAGCAGAAGATCGCGGACCTGGTGTCGAAGGACGCCAACGTGGATTCGCTGATGGCCAGCGTGGGCGGCACGACGGCGTCCAACCTGGGGGGCCCGAACTATGGGGAACTGGTGGTGCACCTCAAGCCGCGCAGCCGGCGCCGCTTGGGGGTGAACGACATCATCAAGGAGCTGCGTCCCAAGCTGGCCGGTTTGGCGGGCATGAAATCTTATTTGCAGAATCCCCCCACCATTCAGATCGGCGGCCAGGTCACCAAGAGTCTGTACCAGTTCTCGATGCAGACGCCGGACAAGCCGGAACTGTACGCCCAGACGGACAAGCTACTGAAGCAGGTGGAGCAAGTGCCGGGGGTGGACGACGTGGCCAGCGACGTGGCCGTCCAGACGCCACAGGTCAACGTTACCATCGACCGCGACAAGGCGGCCGTGATGAACGTGAACGCCAACCTGATCGAAAACGCCCTGTACGACGCTTACGGGCCGCGGTGGGTATCGACCATCTATGGTTCGGTGAACGAATACAAGGTGCTGCTGGAGTTGGAGCCGAAGTACCAGGCCGACCCGCGCGCGCTGTCGCTGCTGTACTTCAAGAACAGCAATGGCAAACTGATTCCGCTCGACACTATGGCCCACGTGGTGACGGAAACGGGGCCGCAGACCATCAACCATTACGGCCAGCTTCCGTCGGCCACCATCTCGTTCAACCTCCAGCCGGGCGCGTCCCTGGGAGAGGTGGTCAAACGCATCCAGGGGCTTGCCGACCGCGAGCTGCCGCTCACCATCGGCACGCAATTCCAAGGCGCGGCGAAGGCCTTCCAGAGCTCCCTCGGAAACCTGTGGGTGCTGCTGATCATCGCCATCGCGGTGGTCTACATCGTGCTCGGTATTCTGTACGAGAGTTACATCCACCCCATCACGATTCTCTCGGGTCTGCCTTCGGCCGGTTTCGGCGCGCTGATGACTCTGCTGCTGTTCCACATCGACCTGAACATCTACGCGTTTGTGGGCCTGATCATGCTGATCGGCATCGTGGAGAAGAACGCCATCATGCAGATCGACTTCGCCCTGGAAGCCGAACGCCAGCACAACCTGGCCCCCCGAGACGCCATCTACGAAGGCTGCCTGATCCGCTTCCGGCCGATCATGATGACCACCATGTCGGCGATGCTGGGCGCCGTGCCCATCGCGCTGGGCTACGGCGCGGGCGGCGAGGCGCGCCAGCCGCTGGGCCTGGTGGTGGTGGGCGGTTTGCTGTTTTCGCAGCTCGTGACGCTGTATCTCACGCCGGTGTTCTACACTTACATGGCCGCGCTGCAGGAGCGGGTGCAAAGCTGGAAGCGGGGGAAGAAGGAAGTAGAAGCGCCGGTGGCGGGGTAAACGGATCGCCATGAAAATCCTCAAGGCGGGTTTGCTTGTTACGTTTCTCGTTTCCGCCCTCGCGGCCGCCAGTACGCTCGACGTTTATACCGTGGATGTCGAGGGAGGCAAGTGTGTCCTGTTCGTTTCTCCGTCCGGGGAGTCGCTGCTCATCGATGTTGGCTGGCCCGCGTCAAATACCCGGCCGGCATCGACGGATCGAATTCTGGAAGCTGTCAAGGCCGCAGGTCTGCGGCGCATCGACCACCTGCTGATCTCGCATTTCGATGTCGATCACCGTGGAGACGTTCCGGCGCTCGAGGCCAGGTTCCCCATCGGGCATATCTACGATCACGGCGACCTTCAGTTTTCAACCGCCGTCGCCGCTGAGCCGGAGTGGTTTAGAGCCTACGATGCGGTTCGCCGGAAGGTCGGTCACACGGTAGTCAAGCCCGGTGACAAGATTCCGCTCAAGGGAGTGGATGTGGAGGTGGTGGCGGCAGCGGGGAAGTTCATTCAGAAGCCGCTTCAGGGTGCTGGCGCGCCAAATCCGCTCTGCTCGACTAATCCCCAGCAGGCCGTGATTGAGAGAGACGTGGAAGACAACCTCTCCGTCGGTCTGCTGATTACCTTTGGGAAGTTCCGCATGTTAGACCTCGCGGACCTGGAAGCGCACCACAGTCACGAGCTGGTTTGCCCCGACAATTTGATTGGCACGGTGGACGTGTATCACGTGAACGTGCATGGCCAATTCAAGGGGATCGCGCCGGAGTTGATCGGCGCGGTGCACCCGCGAGTGGCCATCATGGGCAATGGGGCGACAAAAGGCGCCGATCCGCAAACCTGGCCGATTCTGCGCGCCACCCCCGGCCTGGAAGACATCTGGCAGGACCACTACTCGGCCAACGGGACCAAAGATATGAACCCGCCGGACGATTTCATTGTCAACCTGGAGCCGATTGACGAGTTTAAGTTGATCAAACTGTCGGCGGAATCCAATGGGACCTTCACCATGACCAACACACGGAATGGTTTCAGCAAGACGTATGCGCCTGTAAGCGGCGGATCGCGGGCGGCCGCCCCAGTGCCCATCCCGATCGTGCTCGCCAACGACAAGATCGAACTTACGACCCTGGCCAATGGCGGCAGCTTCACCAAGCTTTTGCTGCGCGAGGGAGAGCCTCTCAGCCCGTTTGGCACGGTCCCTCACATGCTGGCGCTGGATGGCTTTGGCGCTCCGTCTCCGGAGGAAGCGGCTCTGGGCATGCCTTTTCACGGCGAGGCCGGCAAGCAGATCTTTAAGATCGTCGCCACCCATGAATCCGGGCCGGTGCACTCAGTCGTCATCGAGGCCACGCTGCCGCTGGCGCAGGAAGTATTCACCCGGACCATCGAGCTGGCCGAGGGCGAAAGCGTGGTCCGCGTCACCAGCCGCCTGGAGAGCCTGCTCTCCGTGGACCGGCCCATTTCCTGGGCCGAACACGCCACCATTGGTCCTCCGTTCCTGGAGAAAGGCAAAGTCGTGGTGGATATGCCGGCTACTAACTGTCGCGTCCGCCCCTACAAGCCCGGAGAGATTCCCGGACACCTGGTTTATGGCAAGGATTTCACGTGGCCCATGGCCCCCACCCGTGACGGCGGCCATGCCGACCTGCGCGTAGTTCCCACGGATCATAATTGGCTGGACTTGGCCACTTGCCAACTGGATCCGTCCCGCAAACTGGCATTTGTAACAGCCTTGCATTTGGAGAAGCACCTCGTATTCGGGTACATGTTCCGGCGCGAGGATTTTCCCTGGCTCATGAGCTGGATGAACTTCACGGGCGACCTCCGTGCGGCGCGCGGTCTGGAGTTTTCAACGCAGCCGTTCGACATTTCCCATCGGGAAACGGTGGCCATGAGCCCGCTGTTCGGGACGCCCACGTTCCGCTGGCTGCCGGCCAAATCGAAAATCGAGACGCGTTTCCTCATGTTCTACACGAGGGTGCCGGCGGGATTCAGCAGAATAGACAACGTAACTTTCGAGAGTGGGAAGATCACCGTTCTGGACCACTCCGGCAAGAGTGTGGCGCTGGCGGCCTCACAGGGTTTGTAGCTCGGGAGATCTACTCGCCCGCCCCTTACGCTGTGCGTCCGATCAATCCGAAGTGGGGCGCGGCCGCCAGCATGTGCCGGTCGCTGGTCCAGACTTCCAACTCGCCGATCTCAAGCGCGGTAGCCAAGTGCACCGCATCGCCGCTCCGGAGGTAAAGCGAGGCCGGCGCAAGCCTGAGCATCCGGCTCACGCGGCGGAGCACACGATCATCGACCGGCGCCATCGACCACGCTCCGGCTTCGACGTGCTTCAGAAAGGAGCCCAACACCTCTCGAAAAAGATCTCCCGTGAGATTTCCCTCGCGCCAGCGGCGGTGAAAAGCGCAGGTTACTTCAGCGATTGCCAGAGCCGATGAGACCGGCGACTCGGCCTTACGCAGGATCTCGCGGACTGCGGCCGAGTTGGGCTCATGAAGGTAGTACTTCACAATGTAGGCGGAGTCTATATACATCGATCGCGGTCTTCCGAGATGATATCCGTGCTGTCGCCGGAAAGCTGGGGGAGTTTCGCCCAGAGTTCCGTCATGCGGGGCAGCTTGACTTTCTTCTTCTTGGAGATCGGCCGCAGCTCCGCCACCGGTTCGCCGCGCCGTTCGATGACGATGACGGCCCCGCCCGCCGCGTCGCGAACCAGTTCCGAGGTGCGGATATGCAAGTCGCGAACGGAAGCCTTCTCCATGTGCTACATGGTAGCACATTCTGACGGCTACTCGCCGATCTCGATATCCGGCCCCGTCTCTTTGGCCGCTTCCCCCGCGCGAGCCACCGTGTTCCTGGCCAGTTCGAGGAACGGCTCGCCTTCACCCTTTCGCAGCACGATGGGGCTGCCCGTGTCGCCTCCGATGCGCACCTGCGGGTCCAGCGGCAGCTCGGCCAGGAGATGCACCTGCATCTCGTCCGCCGTGCGGCGCCCGCCGCCGTAACTGAATACGTCGATGCGCTCGTGGCAGTGCGGGCAGTTCAGGTAGCTCATGTTCTCGACGATTCCGAGGACCGGCACCTTGACCTGGCGGAACATGGAAACCGCCTTGCGCGCGTCTTCGAGCGCCACATCGGATGGCGTGGTCACCACGATCGCGCCCGTGATCGGCGCCGTCTGTATGAGCGAAAGCTGCACGTCGCCGGTGCCCGGCGGAAGGTCAATGATGAGGTAGTCGAGATCGCCCCAGTCCACCCCGCGCAGGAACTGCTGGATGACGCTGTGCAGCATGGGGCCGCGCCAGACCAGCGGTTTGTCTCCGGGATTCAGGAAGCCCATGGACATGAGCCTCACGCCGTACTGTTCCAGCGGCTGGATGCGCTCGCCGGAGGCCATGGGCGTGCGGTTGATGCCCATCATGAGGGGCACGTTGGGGCCGTAGACGTCGGCGTCCATCAGGCCGGTCTTATAACCCAGCGAAGCCAGGCCCACCGCCAGGTTCACCGCTACCGTGGTCTTGCCCACGCCGCCTTTCCCGGAACCTACGGCAATTAGATTCTTCACGCCGGCGATGGGCAACCGGGGCGTCTGGCCGGACTGATTGGGGGGCATGCAATCTATGGTAGCAGCGGCGGGGCATGCTTGAGCTTGCCTTTTGTCCTCCCCAAACCCCTTCCTTTACTTTTCACCCCTCGGAATGGTAGCCTAAGTGTCTCATAATGCGTACAGTTGACTTGATCCAGCGGAAACGCGATGGGGAAGAGCTCGCTCCTGAAGAGATCGAGTTCCTGGTGGAAGGTTACACCAATGGCGACATTCCCGATTACCAGATGTCGTCTTTTCTGATGGCCGTTTTCTTCTCGGGGATGTCCGACCGCGAAGTCAGCCGCCTCACGGAATGCATGCTGCGTTCCGGCGACACCGTCGATCTTTCCTCCATTCCCGGCGTGAAGGTGGACAAACATTCCACCGGGGGCGTGGGCGACAAAACCAGTTTCATCGTGGCGCCGCTGGCGGCCGCCGCCGGCGTGGTGGTGCCCATGATGTCCGGCCGCGCGCTCGGCCACACCGGCGGCACCCTCGACAAACTCGAATCCATCCCCGGCTTCCGCACCAGCCTCACCGCCGAGGAATTTGAAGAACAGCTCTCGGAGCTGGGGCTGTGCTTTATCGGGCAGACCGACCGTCTGGCGCCCGCGGACCGCAAACTGTACGCCCTACGCGACGTCACCGCCACGGTGGAATCGATTCCTCTGATCGCCTCCTCGATCATGTCGAAGAAGCTGGCCGAGGGAGTGGACGCGCTGGTGCTCGACGTCAAAGTCGGGAGCGGCGCCTTCATGAAGAAGCAGGTGGACGCGCGCCGCCTGGCACAGATGATGGTGGGGATTGGCCGCCGCATGGACAAGAAGGTGCAGGCGCTCATCACCGACATGGGCCAGCCGCTGGGCTACGCGGTGGGCAACGCCCTGGAAGTGATGGAGGCCTCGCAGACGCTGCAAAACGCCGGGCCGAACGACCTGACCAAGCTTTCCATCGAGCTGGCGGCGCGCATGATTTACCTCGGCAAGAAGGCCGGTTCGCTCGAAGAGGCGCGACGCCTCGCCGAGGAGAAGCTGGTGGACGGTTCGGGTTACCGGAAGTTCAAACAAGTGGTGGCGGCGCAGGGCGGAAATCCGCAGGCGCTCGACAAGTTCGAGCTGCTGCCCAACGCCACCGGCATGCGCGAGGTGGCCTCGCCGCGCGGCGGCTACGTCAGTTCCATCGACGCCCAGGACATCGGCGCCGCCTCGAACATGATCGGCGCCGGGCGCGACAAGAAAGAGGACGCCATCGACCCCGCCGTGGGCATCATCCTCGAAGTCAAGGCCGGCGAAAAAGTGGACGCCGGCTCGGTGCTGTGCCGCCTGTACTACACCAAGGAAGACCGCGTGGAAGAGGCCGCCGAGATGGTGGAAGACGCGTTCCGCATCTCCGCGCAGAAACCCGAGGAACGGGAACTCATTCTGGAAGTTGTGGGGTAAAATGGGCCGCTACACGGGGTTCCTGGGCCTAGCTGTCATCCTGGCCGTCGCCTGGCTGTGCTCCACCCACAAGCGCCAGGTCAAGCTGTCGATTCTGGCCTGGGGCCTCGGCCTTCAGTTCGCGTTCGCGGTGCTGGTGCTGAAGACGGACTTCGGCAAGATTTTCCAGGCCATCGGCGCGGGCGTGAACGCCATGCTGGGATACACCGAGGCCGGCTCCCAATTCCTGTTCGGGCCGCTGGGCATCCAGAAGGGGCCGTTCGGCGTGATCTTCGCATTTCAGGTGCTACCGATCATCATTTTCATCGCGTCGTTTTTTTCCATCCTGTACTACCTGGGGATCATGCAGTGGGTGGTGCGGGGCATGGCGGTGCTGATGCAGAAGGTGATGGGGGTGAGCGGCGCGGAGTCGCTCAACGTCGCGGCCAGCATCTTCATGGGCCAGACGGAGGCGCCCCTCACCATCCGACCGTTTCTCGCGGGCCTGACGGAGTCCGAGCTCTTTGTCGTCATGACCGCCGGGATGGCGCACGTTTCCGGCTCGGTGATGGCGGCTTACGTGAAGGTGGCGGGGGTCAGCATTGTGCACCTGCTCACGGCCGTGATCATGACCGCGCCGGCCACCATCATGCTGGCCAAGATTTTCATCCCGGAGACGGAGAGGCCGGCCACCGCGGGCAAGGTCGAGATCCAGGTGGAGAAGACCGCGGTCAACGTGATCGATGCGGCGGCGCAGGGCGCGGGTGACGGGCTGCACCTGGCGCTGAACGTGGGCGGGATGCTGATCGCGTTCCTGGCGCTGATTGCCATGTGCAACGGCATCCTCGGCTCTATCCACGCCCTGCCCCTGATGGGGTGGCTGCCGGAGTCGCTCGAAAAAATCTTCGGCATTGTCTTCGCGCCGGTGGCGTGGATCATGGGGGTGCCATGGCACGACGCCTCGGCCATCGGCAACCTGCTGGGCACGCGCCTGGTGACCAACGAGTTTGTGGCGTTTCTCCAACTGGGGCCGATGAAGGGAAAGCTCGATCCGCGCTCCTTCACCATCGCCACCTATGCCCTGTGCGGGTTCGCGAACTTCAGTTCGATCGCCATCCAGATCGGCGGCATCGGCGCGCTGGCGCCTAACCGGAGATCGGACCTGGCGCGGCTGGGAATCCGGGCGGTGGCCGCGGGATCGATGGCCAACTTCATGTCGGCCTGCATCGCGGGAATGTTGCTGTGACGGGCGAAGCCAAACGATATATTGAAGAGCGCACGCCGCTGCGGCCGTCCATCGGCGTGGTGCTCGGCAGCGGCCTGGGCGCATTCGCCGGCGAGTTGAGCGAGCGGACGGACATCCCCTACGGCGAGATTCCCGGATGGCCGGGATCCACCGCCGTGGGCCACGCGGGCAAGCTGACCGTCGGCAGGCTCGGCTCGCTCGGCGTGGCCGTGATGGCCGGGCGCGCGCACCTCTACGAAGGCTATTCGCCCGCCCAGGTGACGTACGGCGTGCGCGTGCTGCGCTCCATCGGCGTGCGCTCCATGGTGTTCACTAACGCCGCCGGCGGCATCAACCTGGCGCTCGAGCGCGGCGGGCTGGTGCTCATTTCCGACCACATCAACCTGCAAGGCTCGAACCCATTGGTGGGGCCGAACGACGATTCGCTCGGGCCGCGCTTTCCGGATATGTCGGAAGCCTACTCGCGAGAGTTCCGCGAGACGGCCAAGCTGGTGGCGGCGGAACTATGCGTCCCCATGACCGAAGGCGTGTACGCCGCCATGCTCGGGCCGAGCTACGAGACGCCCGCCGAAATCCGCTACTTGCGCGCCATTGGCGCCGACGTGGTGGGGATGTCCACCGTGCCGGAAGTGATTGTGGCCAACCACATGGGCATGAAGGTGCTGGGCATCTCCTGCGTCACCAACATGGCGGCGGGCATCGTGCCGCAACAGAAGATCAATCACGAGGAAGTGCTCGAAACCGGCGCCATGGTGCGGGATACGCTGGTGCGGTTTTTGAAGGCGCTGCTGCCGCGGCTGGAGGCATAGACTTGCTCGACGCATTGATCGCCGCCGCGCTGGCCGCCCGCGAAAACGCTTTTGCGCCGTATTCCAAATTCAGGGTCGGCGCCGCCATTGAAGACATCGACGGCCGCATCCACACCGGCTGCAACGTCGAGAACGCCACTTACGGGCTCACCGTCTGCGCCGAGCGCGTGGCCGTGTTCAAAGCCGTCTCCGAGGGGGCGCGCAAGTTCCGCCGCGTGGCCATCGCCGCCGATACCGACCGTCTCACGCCGCCGTGCGGCGCCTGCCGCCAGATCCTCTGGGAATTCTGCGGCGACGTCGAAATCGTTCTGGTAAACCTGCGCGGCACAACCGAAACCCATCGTCTCAAAGATCTTTTCCCGAAGCCCTTCGATGTTTCGTATTTGTAGCTTTTTCCTCTTCGTCTTCACGCTGGCCGGCGAACCGGCCGACTGGATCTGGAGCGCTCGCTACGTCATCACCGAAGACGCGCAGCGCCGGGTGATTGAGAACGGCGCCGTAGCCATTCGCGGCGACCGCATCGTGGGCGTCGGCGCCAAGGCCGAAATCGACGCGCGCTTCGATCCCCGTCAGCGCCTGGACCGTCCGGACGCCATCCTGGCGCCGGGCCTGGTCAACACCCACACCCACGCCGCTATGTCGCTGTTCCGAGGCATCGCGGACGACCTGCGGCTCCAGGATTGGCTCGAAAAGTACATCTTCCCGGCGGAAGCCAAGAACGTCTCCCCGGAGTTCGTGCGCTGGGGCACGCGCCTGGGCTGCCTCGAGATGCTGCTCGGCGGGACCACCACCTTCACCGACATGTACTATTTCGAGGACGTGGTGGCGGAAGTGGCCAAAGAGGCCGGGATGCGCGGCGTGCTGGGCGAGACCATCATCGGCTTCCCCGTGCCCGACGCCAAGACGCCCGCCGACGCGCTCAGGTTTACCGAGCGCTATCTGACGCGGTTCCGCAACGACCCGCTGGTGGTGGCGGCCGTGGCGCCGCACGCGCTCTACACCAATTCCGACGAGACGCTGAAGGCCGCGCGCGCGCTGGCCAACAAGTACAACGCGCCGCTGATCATTCACTTGGCCGAGACCAAGAAGGAAACCGACGACGCGCTGGCTCAGCGCCACATGACGCCCACGAAGGTGCTGGATACGCTGGGCGTGTTCGCCGGCCGAACCGTGGCCGCCCATTGCGTCTGGGTCAACGAGCCCGACATGGCGATTCTGAGGTCGCGCGGCGTAGGCGTCGCGCACTGCCCTTCGAGCAACATGAAACTGGGGAGCGGCGCAGCGCCGGTCGTGCGCATGTTGGCGCTCGGCATCGCCGTGGGCCTCGGCCCCGACGGCCCCGCCGGCAGCAACAACGACTTCAATATGTTCGAGGAAATGGACCTGGCCGCCAAACTGGCCAAGGTGACAACGCTCGATCCCCAAGTACTCCCGGCGACCACCGCGCTAGAGATGGCGACCATTCGCGGCGCGCGTGCGCTAGGCCTGGAAAAAGAGATCGGCTCGCTCGAAACCGGCAAGCGTGCCGACCTGATCATGGTGCGCCTCGACCGCCCGAACGCCGTCCCGCTATACGACGCCATCTCGCAGATGGTTTACGCGCTCAAGGCCGACGACGTGCGCGACGTGATGGTCAACGGCAGACCGGTAGTGCGCGATGCCAAAATCCTCACGCTGGATGAGAGTGCGATTCTCGCGAAGGCGCAGGAGTACCAAGCGAAGGTCAGCGCGTCGCTGAAGTAGCTGTGGGGCAGGATGGCATCCTGCACGGCGGTTGGCAACCGCCGCTGCCCCTCCATTCTGCAAACCTCAACAAATGCCCAGCGGTAAATCCCTGCTTACTGTGAGTGCAGAGTCTGCACCCAGAGGCCAGGCGTCAAAGCGGCATTCAACTGCTGGCGCTCGCAGCCATCATAAGTGCTCAAAACGGAAATGTGAGCTTATACTGGAGTTCGAAGTCCGGGGCCGGAGAGCCAATCATGCGACAGTCGCACATCGCCATCATCGGAGCGCCTCTGGATCTCGGGCAAGGGCGGCGCGGCGTGGATATGGGGCCATCGGCGATGCGCGTGGCAGAGTTGAACGCGCGCGTGGCGTCGCTGGGCTATACCGTGGAAGACCTGGGCAACGTGCCGGTGGAGCAGGCCGAGGCTTTGCCCGAAGGCGACGCGAACGCCAAGTACCTTCCGCAAATCACGGCCGCGTGCGGGCGGCTGGCGGCGTTGGTGGACCAGGCGCTCTCGCGCGGCAGCGTGCCGCTGGTGCTGGGCGGCGACCACTCCGTGGCGGTGGGGACCGCCAGCGGCGTGTCACAGTATTTCCGCAGGCGGGATCAAACCGCCGGCCTGATCTGGCTGGACGCTCATGCCGACATGAACACGCCCGACAGCAGCCTCAGTGGCAATGTTCACGGCATGCCCCTGGCGTGCATTCTGGGGATGGGCCCGCCGGAATTGACCGGACTGTTGGGCTTCCACCCCAAGATCGCTGCGCACAATGCGGTGATCGTAGGGCTGCGAGACGTGGACCAGATGGAGAAGCCGCACGTGCGCGAGTCCGGCGTCAGGGCCTTCACCATGCGCGACATCGACGAGCGCGGTCTGCGCGCCGTGATGGACGAAGCCATTCGCCTGGCCTCGGACGGCACCGGCGGCTTCCACCTTTCGCTCGACATGGATTTCGTGGACCCCAAGGACGCCCCCGGCGTCGGCACGCCCGTGCGCGGCGGCGCCACCTACCGCGAGGCGCATTTGGCAATGGAAATGATCTGTGATTCCGGGCAGATGGTCTCGATGGAGGTGGTGGAGGTGAACCCCGTGATTGACCAAGTGAACCGCACGGCCGATCTCGCCGTCGAACTGGTTATGTCGGCATTGGGAAAGCGAATTCTATGAAACTACGAGTAGCCGTCCTTTACGGCGGCCGCAGCGGTGAGCACGAGGTGTCCATCAATTCGGCGAAAGCCATCATGCAGCGGATGGACCCGGCTAAGTACGAGATAATCGAGTATTTTATCGACAAACAGGGCAGGTGGAGCCCGCGGTCCATCCTTCCCGAACCGGGCGCACAACCGGAAATCGACGTGGTCTTTCCGGTCCTGCACGGCACCTTCGGCGAGGACGGCACGGTGCAGGGCCTGCTGGAACTCGCCGATCTGCCCTACGTGGGCGCCGGCGTCCTGGCCTCCTCCGTCTCCATGGACAAGGAGATGATGAAACGTGTCTCGATGGAACGGCTGTTGCCGGTTGTAGACTACGTGACGGTGACGCGCGAAAATCCCGACGTCACCGCAGCCTGCGCCCGCCTGCCATTTCCGATGTTCGTCAAGCCGGCGAACCTGGGATCGTCGGTGGGAATTTCCAAAGCGCACGACTTGAAGGAACTGGAAGCCGCCGTGGCGCTGGCCGCGCAGTACGACCGCAAGATCATCGTCGAGCGCGGCATCGCGGGCCGCGAGCTGGAGTGCTCGGTGCTGGGCAACGAGGCGCCCATGGCTTCCCTGCCCTGCGAGATTCTGCCCTCGCGCGAATTCTACGATTACGAGGACAAGTACCTGCTGGACCGCGCGCAGACCAAAGTTCCCGCCGACCTGACGCCGGAAGAGACCGAAGAAGTGCGCCGGCTGGCCGTGGAGTGCTACCGGGCGGTGGAATGCGAGGGCATGGCGCGCGTCGATTTCCTGCTCGAAACCGCCACCGGCCGGATCTATATCAACGAGATCAACACCATCCCCGGGTTCACCTCCATCAGCATGTTCCCAAAGATGTGGGAGCACAGCGGCATCTCCTTTTCCGCGCTGATCGACCGGCTGATCGAGCTGGCGCTCGACCGGCACCAGCGCAAAAACGCGACGAGGTTCGCGCGATAGAATAGAGGTTATCGGGAGCCGCCATGGCAAGCTTACCTAATCCGCGGACGGTCACATACGAAGAGTGGCTTCGCATGCCGGAGGTGACGGACGCCATCGAGGAAGTGGTCGACGGAGAGATTCGGATCATGCCGCCAAATAAGTGGAATCACACGCTGATCGTAGAGAACATGCGCGATGCTCTCGTCGCGCAATTGGACAGACACGAATTCCGCGTAGTGGTTGCCGTCTTCGGCCTGGTGATCCGCAAGGCGCCGCTGACCTCCCGCGTACCCGATCTGGCCGTCTTCCGGAAGAGCAC
>Ga0187881_10001847_pt1 | contig 21295 bp, 23 predicted proteins | sample June2016WEW_19_1_2_FD_133017 | JGI IMG/M metagenome (GOLD analysis project Ga0187881, IMG submission 133017) | Peatland microbial communities from SPRUCE experiment site at the Marcell Experimental Forest, Minnesota, USA - June2016WEW_19_100 | ecosystem: Environmental > Terrestrial > Soil >...
AACCGAGCCCCACAAATACGAAGGCTCTTATCGTCCCCTTGACACCCCGTCATCGTCTTCGCCCCAGACTCTGGCGAAGACGGCCGCTTCTCTCCCCTTGAGATCGTCTGGTCCTGTGGGCCCCGCCGTTTCTCCCTCAAGCGGAGGGGCCCTTTGTGGGTGTAACGGATGGTGATAAAGTCGTTACATGACGAAGCGGCAGAGAGCGAGGGAAGAGGGGGAGGATCCGCGGGACTGGGCGGTTCTCCGAATCGCCATGCTGGACGCCGCCATCGCCCGCGGGGCGCTTGTCTGGCGTCACGCTCCCCGGCAAGAGATCAAGTGCGCCCGGTGCGGAACGTTCTACTTCGCCAGGCGGCGGGACAGCCGCTACTGTTCCGGGCGCTGTCGAGTCGCAGCCCATCGGGCCCGGACTAGGATCTAAGGCGTGGCCCGCCTATCGACGGCAGCTCCGACGGCAGCTCCGAGTTATCGGGCCGTTCAGCTCGCTCGTCGTTTCGCGGCCGCCAACGATGATGTCATCGCGTTCGTCGGCGGACTGACGGACGACGAGTGGCGGGCGCCGTGTGAGCGCGAGGGCCGGAGCGTAGGCCAGGTCGTAGAGCACGTCGCCGCCGGCCACCTGATCATCGGCGGGATCGTCGAAGCTATGGCCCTCGGGTCGCCCCTCCCCGTTGCTTCTCGACGAACCGAGGCTGCGGGAGCGCGGTACAACGCGCGCCAGGCTGCCCGCTGCGCTGACCACTCCCCTACTGACGGGCTTCGCTCGCTGCGCAGAAACGGCGGCATCGTCGGGCGATTCGTTGCGGGCCTCACGGACGAGCAACTCGACCGAGCGACAGTCACGATCGAGGGGCCGATCACGACGCATGACGAGATCGAGCACGGACTGCTAGACCACCTGCTCCACCACTTCGAGGCAGCCCAGGAGGCTGTCAAGAAATAGGCGCCTTGGTACGGCCGTCTTGCATGGGTTGTGGCCCTGGTTTCTCACCGCCGATGCCTCGCGAAGGCCCGCCGGTCGGATTTGAGGGTCAGCCGTAGCCGGTGCATCTAGGCAACAATCGGGCGGTCACGGTCATCGCCTGGCCCGTGAGGGATGGCCCCAGGCGCGGCGACTCTGCCATTGGAGAAAGTGCGCCAATGTTGCTCGACGGCGTGTGGGCGCACGTCCAGCAGGATAGGGCTCCGAGGCGCAGCGTGGCCGGACGGCTATCCCTTGTCGGTGGGATGGAGCGGCGAGACGACCGTGCCCTCGGAGTCGACCGTTATGACGGTCGCTTGTTCCTCGATCTCACCGGGCCCCGTCGGCAGGTGCCACTCGTCCCCCGGACCGGGCTTGCCCGGTCCAACATTCAAGTTATTCATCGGCACGAGGTATCCGCCTTCGCTCGCCGAACCGCTCGGGTTTAGAAACAGGCCAAGGTTCTTCTCGGCTGCTCGTCTCTTGTTGCTCATCGAGACATCCTCCGCATGTGCGGGCGGTCGGACGTCGGCCAGTCCCCGATCACCGTAGCATTCGGGTCAACGGCGGAGGGCCGGTCTTTGCCGAGCGGGCACTCTCGCGTTGGCCATGGTGCGCCAATGTACCCAGAGGTTAAGCGTCCGTGGGCTCACGGCTCTCAGGCGCTGGCCGTAGGTAGTTCCAGCTGAAGACACCTCTGGCTCTGGCATCCAAGGACCCCGGCCGGTGGCAAGAGGGAGAGCGCTGCGTCGGCAACGGCGGGCGAAGGGCCGTGCGAACGGCAACAGGTGGTTGGCGAGGTGCTGATCAAGGTAGCCAACATGGATGAAGTCGATGAGGTTGGGCCGGACGCGATGGCACGGGTGCGCCTCCAGGTCCACGTCGCTGCGGATCACGCGTATCCATGGCACCGAGCGAGGTTCTGTTGCCGTCGCGACATCAATCAGAGCGAGTGCGCTGTCGATGACGTACAAGGCTAGGAGCAGCTCTGCATCCAAGTGCTCAAAGGAATCGAGAGAAAACTTCTGCTCTTGCTCGTGACGGATCGCGGCAGTCAAAGGCGCGACGACGGGGAGGAATGGCTCACTACCAGACAACTCGGCCGAAGGCCGCTTGCGCACGGCCTTAGAGAAGACCGACGCGATCGCAGGAGGGGTGCTGCTAAACGGCTCTACCTGCAGCCCGAGGGCTTGAGCACGCGAAGATCCCTTGTCAGAGGGATGGAGCGGCAAGACGACTGCTCCATCCGAGTGCGGAGGGCTGGTCTTTGCCGAGCGGGCGCTCTCATATCGGACGGTATCCGTGAAGAACACCAAATGGCTCGAAGTATGAGCTCGAAGTATGAGAGGGCAAGTGCGTCTAATGGGACGCTAGTTGTGTCGGACGCCTGGCGACTCGATCATCCCGCGGGTCGGTGGCGTTTCAGGTCCGGTCCTGGAGCACTCCCCGAGTCGTGATCGGACCTCCCGATATCAGAAAGGAGCCCCTGTAATGGCGGCGCAAGCCAAAGCTGAGCACAAGAGCCTCGACGCGGCCGACGAGAGGCGAGAGTTCCCGAAGGGCCGCAACGAGATCGTCACGGTCGGCGGTATAGCGATTGGCCGGTTGACCTTCGAGCCGGGATGGCACTGGGCCGAACACGTGAAGCCACAAGCTGGGACCGAGAGCTGTCAGGTCGCGCACGGCGTGTACGTCATCTCGGGCCGCCTGCGGACTCGTCTGGACAGCGGTGAGGAGTTTGACGTGGTGGCCGGAGAGGCTGGCTACATGCCACCGGGGCATGACGGCTGGGTAGTCGGGAACGAACCCGTGGTCATGATCGAGATCCTCGGTGCCGCCGAGTACGCCAAACCGAGGTAGCGAGGCTCACAGGCAACCCGCTGGACGGAAACGACGCTCTCGATCTGGAGCCTCGTCGACCGTCGCGCCCCGTGCGACGGTACCCGCCAGACTGCAACAGGCACAGGCAGCAGCGCCCCGTCGAGGCCGCTCCAGCTGGCCGACCTACCCCGGGATCGCTGGCGCCTGCGGCGCGGGGCGCAAGGGAGCCTGAAAACCGCCGCTTGTCCTCCGCTTGTGGCACACGCCCAAGCGCTCCCGCTACGGACTGCTCTTGTTCGCAGATGCCCAGGCCTTGGCTGGTCGGCGCTCAGCTCACCATGTCGGCTCGCAGCAGTTGTTGGCCCAGTAGTAGGGGATGTACGCGTCCGATCCGACCTGCAGGTAAATCGCCCTCGCCTTCGGCGCGGTGGACGGTTTCGGCATCGGCCCGACGGTTAGCCCGATTAGGAACGGGCCGCTCGTCTGGTGGACTAGCACCGGGTTCGGGTCGCGCCGCAGAACCTCCGCGAGCGAGATCGGCTCGTTCGGCCATGGCGGACCCTGGCCCGTCTCGAGGACGTACGCGTTGCCGTCGGCGGTGAAAGCGTGGCCCCAGAGGTCGAGCTCGTGGGGCGCGAGATGGGCTGGGTCGGACACCCAGACCATCGCCAGGGACACGACGAGCGCCGCGGCGACAACCGCGATGACCGATCTCACATACCGGCGGAGGCGCCATCCGCCCGGCCGAGCGGTCCTCTCCTCAGGCATCCGGCCTCCTTCGTTTGCTCCTGCGTGAACGAGCCGGAACGATCAGGACTGGGACGCACCAGTGTGTGATTCTGCACCGGCCCCGACACGGCCGCACGAGCTGGCCGGGAGGGGTAAGGCAAGCCGCGCGGAGGGCTGCGGGCGGCTTGCTGGTTGCGGTCGGTCCAGGCTAAGAAGCGACCGGCGGTGGCATCAGAGCGGCAAGCTCCTGCGTCAGATCCGGCGTCTCGATCGGGTCATCTTCCACGATCTTGCCATTGGCGAGACTGTAGTAGGTCAAACCTCGGCCATCGATCTTCTTCCCAGTGGCGAGGGTGATCTCGGAGGTGTAGCGAGCGACCACCGCATCCCCTTCGGCCACCAGGTTCACGACGTTGAAGCGCATACCAGAGATAACGGCCCCCATCCCGGTCAACATCGCCTTGAAGCCCGCGCGGTCGGTGCCCCCCATCGCCTTGTTCACGTAGTTCGGGGCACACAACTCATCGATCAAGTCGAGGTTGCCTCCGGCCAAGAGCTCGGTCATGAACCTGCGGACGACGGCCTTGTTCTGCTCTGTGGACATCCCGACTCTCCTTTGTCCTTCTCAGGGCGTAACTACGCCTGCGGCACAGCGCCGAGTTGCTGCATCATCGCCAGTGCATCCATGACACCCCAATGCTCGCGCACAAGACCATCGTCGCCGAAAAGAAACATGTCGATGAGCTGCACGTCGACGCTCTTTCCCGTTGCCGGCATGCCCATGAACTCACCCCGGTGCGTCCCCGTGTACCTCACGCGGGCGACGACCTTGGCACCGCTCGCGAAGACGTCTTCCACGTTCATACGCAGGTCTGGGAACGCTGCGAGTTGCATCCGGAAGAAGTCCTTGACCCCAGCTTTCGTCGGCGCAAGGCCCGGCGTCTTCTCGTGCTCGACGAAGTCGTCTGCCAGGTGTTCGCTGAACCTGCCGATATCTCCGGCGTTGATCAAGTCGTACAGGCGTCGCGCCGTAGCTGCGTGATCCATGTTCTGATCCGTTGACGAGATCACAGCGACCATTTCTGGGCGCACGACACGCCCGGACGGCACGGTTTCGCCATTGGCCCTGCGCGACGGTCGAGGCGACCGTATGGGGACGCCGCGCTGGTGGGAACCCATCGGGCTCTCGTGCCGACCCGGCCGTATCGGCGGAGTGTCGGCGTTCCCTGGCCGACAAGATAGCCAAGTCCCGGAGCGTGAACCAGCGCGGTAACTCCGGTGCATCCGGTGCAACGGAAGAAGGGCCCCCGACCCAGCCGCTCGACTGGCCAGCAACGGGGCGGGACTTGCTTGATGGAGCGCCCTGGGCGGCGCGGGCAATCAGCCAACCCAGCGGATCTCTGGCTCCTTCCGTGCTACGGGCGCCGGCTCGCTCTTCGGATGGCCAACGATGATCGGCGCAACTGGTACAAAGGTCGCAGGGAGGCCGAGCGCGTTCTTCCCCGCCGACGTGTTCAGAAAGCTCTGCGCGAAGCCGATCCAACAGGTGCCAAGTCCCTCCCCAAATGCGGCGAGCATCAGGTTCTCGGCAGCCAACGCGCAGTCTTCGACGACCCACGCCCTTTGCGCGATCCCCGAGATCAGGATCAATGCCGGTGCGTGATAGAAGATCTGGAAGTTCGCATCACCCAGCATCGTCCGGTAACGGTCGGACCCCGGGCCAGCGGGCAAGGTCGCGAGCATGTGGGACTTCGCCTCATCCGAGATCCGATCGAGCAGGCCCTGATCACGGACCACTGTGAACGACCACGGTTGCCCGTTTGTCGCGTTGGGCGCATGGACTGCTGCGTCGATCAGACGCCGGATGGTCTCGTCATCCACGGCTTGGGCCGCGAAGTCGCGTGTCGAGCGGCGGCCGTAGATCGCCTCGTTGATATCCATCCGTGCCATTCCTCCCGTTGACAAGCCTGCCTGGACACCTGTCGGACGCTGCGGGCCCGACGGCTCTATTGTCTCGCACACTCGCCTGTAACCTCGGCCTCAAGCCCTCCAGAAACCAGGCGAAGTCCCGCTGCTACGCTGCCGCCAGGGGTGCCCGTCGGAACGTACGGCCGAAGCTTGACGCTCATTCGCCTAGTAGACTCGTGCAACGACACGCAGCGCGTTGTCGGACTGAGGGAAACGGTGCTGATCAAGTCGGCCGACGACAAGCAACCCAATATCGCCGCGCTGACGGCGCTCCTGGCGCGATCAGATCTGTACGCCTCGACGAGACAGAAGATCGAGCAGGAGATACGGAGGATCCGCGCGGGTGTCGCCGGCGAGCGCGAGGCGGCGTACGAGATCGACTTCCATTACGGCGATTCAACCAAGTGCGTGGTCCTCCACGACCTCCGGATCGAAATGAAAGGGCGGGTCGCCCAGATCGACCATCTGCTGATCACTCGGCTGCTCGACATCTGGGTCTTCGAGAGCAAGCACTTTGCCGAGGGAGTTGGGGTCAATGAGCAAGGTGAGTGGGTTGCCTACTAGAACGGGAAGCCGCACGGCATCGCGTCGCCGGTCGAGCAGAACCGCAAGCACATCGCCGTCCTGAGGGAAGCCTTCGACCAGGGGCCGGTACAGCTGCCCAGGCGGCTGGGCGTTTGTGAGGCCCCGGCAGACCCGTTCACGCACGATTGCGGCGCCATCCGCCCGTTTTGGCTCGGTCAGAAACGGACCGAGCCGTTCGCGTAAGGGATGCGATAAGGGACGAGAAACGCTTGCCGTACCAGGCCGGGAGTCTGCGGGATCACCCGATCCGCCACCGCAAGACTCGGCTCCCCGTCAGGCCAGTCGTGCAGTCCGTCGCGCCACTGGCGATCCGCGGCGTCGGGATGGGGGTCCTTCAAGACCCGGATGGCCTGGGGATGTCACGCCAGGCGCCGATCAGAGTTCCAGAAAGGAAACGTCTCGGCCCCGGACAGGGAGATACCATGCACTCGGCTAACTCTCAGTGGTCGTGGAGGTGGCAGATTCATCTCAATGCCGACCTCATCCCCGGAGACAGCGCGATGAACGTGCCAGGTACGGCTACCCCTCCTGACAGCAGCGGCATCGCGGTGCTGCGCAACCGGCCGTTCTTGCTATTGTGGTTGGCTCAATTGTCGACTCAGGTCGGCGGCAACATGGTCATGCTCGGCCTGCTCTTCATCATCTCGTCCAACTACAGCGGTTCGAAGATCGCTATCAGCATTCTTCTGCTGTGCTTCCTTGCTCCGGCCATTATCTTCTCGGCCATCGCTGGCGTCTTCGTGGACCGGGCAAACAAGCGATATACATTGTTTGTCACGAACGTGCTCCGCGGAGCGGCCTTCGTGCTGGTCTTCCTGGTCAGTAGCAACCTGCTCTTGCTGTACCTGCTGATGATCCTGGTTTCGACCGTGACGACCTTCTTTGGCCCGGCAGAAGCTTCGATGATTCCTTTCCTTGTACCGAGGTCGCAGCTACTGGCGGCCAATGGTCTCTTCGCACTGACGACCAACGCAGCGTTTGCCCTGGGCTTCGCGTTGTTCGGACCGTTTGTCATCGCCATCGCCGGCCCACAGATGTTGATCCTGATAGTTGCCGCTCTCTACTTCGTCGCCGCCGTCTTCTGCTGGATTCTGCCGTCGTCGCTGCCATCTCTGCCAATGCCGTCATCGCTGCCGTTGTCGCTACCGTTTTCGCTGCCGTCGTTGCTGCCGAGTGAAGCGTCCGCAGTCACATCTGGCCATGCGGTCGTGGTCGCAGGGCGGGCAGCTAAGAGCACATTGGGGCAACTAGTCGAGGGGATCACTTACATCCGCGAGCATCGCAATGTGGGTTGGTCGCTTTCCTATATGGGGATCACCGGAGCACTCATCGGCGTCCTTGCTGTGCTCGGCCCCGACTTTGCCAAGACGTCGTTGGGGCTTGGAGACAACGGCTTAGTTGTGGTCGTCCTGCCGCTTGGTCTGGGCATTGTCACCGGCATTCTGGCCATCAACGCCTACGGTCACTACTTCCCCCGGCGGCGAATGATCGAGGTGGGATTGATCGTCCTCGGTCTCCTGCTCGCCCTGCTCTCTTGTGTTGGTTCGATCTCGCACTTCCTTAATGCCCAAGTGGTTGCGACCGCCGATGCCTATGGTTTGCATGATCTGAGTCAGATGATCTCCACTCTCTCTATGGTTATCGCCATCGCGTTTGTCGCGGGCATCTGCTACGCCGTCGTCGCCATCTCCGCTCAAACGCAACTCCAGGAGGAACTCCCGGAGGACGTCCGAGGCCGGGTCTTCGGCATCCTCAACATGCTCGTCTCTGTCTCGAGCTTGCTGCCGATCATGGTGGTGGGGCCTGCCGCGGACCTGGTGGGAGCCTCCGCGATTCTGCTCGTGGTTTCGCTCGTCGTTTGCGCTTGGGGCTTCGCCAGCGTCATCCACCGGGGACGGCTGCAGCCCGTAGGGATGACCGTCTAAGACCCTGCCACCCAACTGCTACACCACGTAGCTGTGCAGGGTAGAAACGAGGCGTGGGCGCTTCAGTTGAAGCAGCTCGGATCCGAGAGACAGGCGTCGACCCTTCCCGATCAGCCCCTCGGGCGACAGCGCTCTCACGATCAGAGCCTCAACCCTCTCCGACTTCCACCAGGTGGGGGTTCTCATCCTCGCGGCCGGCGCCAGATCCAGCCCAGACTCATGGAACGGCACAAGGAACCATGCCTGAGTGGGCATGCGGGGCTAGTGGAGGACCGAGATGACCGATCAGCACACCAAAGGAGCTATCAGCAAAGCCAAGGGCAAGATCGAGCAAGGGCTCGGTAAGTTGACCGGCGACAGGCCGCAGCAAGCCAAGGGTAAGGCCAGGCAGGTCCAGGGCAGCGCTCAGCAGGGTCTGGGCCACATCGGGGACGCCGTGCGACGGCACTGACGCTCTGACCATGGTCAGAGCGCTGGTTCGTCTCTCGCCCTTGTCCGTATACAAATGGAGGAAAGGCCGTCATGGGCATCATCGCGTGGATCGTCCTCGGAGCCATCGCCGGCTTCATCACGAACATGATCATGGGCGGCACGGAAGGCGTCATCGCCACGGTCATCCTGGGCATCGTCGGTGCCGTCGTCGGGGGCTACCTGGCCGGCACGGTGCTGAAAGTGGCGGACGTGACCGGCATTAACGTCGAGAGCATCGTGGTCGCCGTGATCGGCGCGGTCATCGTGGTCGCGGCGTACCGGCTGGTCTTGGGCCGACGCACGGCCTAGCTCCGGGAGTTTGGCACGCTGGAACCGCTCTGTATCTGGACGCCGACGCCGGATTCAGAGCGCGGCCGTTATCCCGGTGAGTACACCGCCGACAAGCCTCTAGCCCGTGGGTCCAGCTGACACTCAGCGTTGGGACCACGCATCAGATCGAAACAGTACAGCCGCGTCAAGGCCCTAGATTTCAGTGGAAGGAGAACACGATGAATGCTTCCGAAGTCCGTCAAGCCAGCAGCGATGTGTCCAAGACCGTGGTCGACGCGGCCGCCGAGCTCGCGACAAAGGCTCAGGAAGGCGCCGCTGCGGCGCTGGCGGGTGCCCGGGCTACCGCCGACGAGGTGGGAACTCGGCTGCCCGGCATCGCGTCGGCCGGCGCCGAAGGAGCTGCCGGGTCCGTGAGAATGCTCCAGGAGTTGTCCGATCCGAGGCTCAAGCTTCTGGTCGCATTCTCCCTGGGTGTTGGGGCAGGTCTCTGGATGGCCGGTGCGCCGCGTCTTGTCACCCTCGCCGCGTTGTCTCCTGCGCTGGTAGCCGGAGTCGCGATCGCATCGCGCAAGCAGAGCCATGGGGGCCGTGGTCAGCGCCGGTAGCACTCGACGGGCATGGCTGGCCACGGCCCCACAGAGGCCAGCCATGCCTGATCACCGTGCCTTCGAACGCGACAACATGACGAACAAGAGGCCCCTGCCTCGGCAGCGGGCAGTCGGCCAGCGCTGAAACATGGCCATTGTTGCCACGCTCTTCGCGGCCATCGGGAGGCAGGCGGGCCGGGTGCTGACGACGGCTCTTGGCTGGGCCAGCACGCTGCTCTTCGGACGCGCTCCGCGACAGCTCCGGTACCGCTCAGATTCCGCGGATCTTTCATCCCGTCTCCTATTTAGAGTCTCTTACCACACCGGCACAACGAAGATCTCGACTTGCCGACAGATATGACACTGAACTCCTCTCCACCCCCTTCTCACCAGTCCCATAACCCGACCCCTAACCAGGTCCCCAAGCTTCGTCTCGCCGGAATTCGTTCGATCAATCTGCGTCCGGCCTACAGTCTCCGTCGCTTAGCGACGATCTTCTTTGTGACCGGGTCGGCGGTCTTCATTCTGCTTATCCTCGAGCAAGCCCTGGCGGTCGCTGGTGCCTTTAGCGGGATCTTCATGATCTGCTTTCTGGCATGGCTCCTGGCGTTTGTGGTTAGCCCGCTAGTCGACGGGGCCGCAAGTCGTTTACACATGGGACGGAGCAAGGCGGTCGGTTTGGTCTACGGTTGTGTAGCCCTTGCCTTTGTCGGTTTTGTTCTTATTGCCGCCTCGATCGGCATGAGTGAGGCGACGAATCTCATAAGCAGAACCGACGAGGCCACCGCGACTATCAGCGCCAGTCTAGCCTCGCTCCAGGGGCGTTTGGGAATAGGCACCAACACGATTGATCTGGCCGCCCTCTTTCGTCAGGGGGAGGCCAGAATCCTGCCCGAGATCAAAACCACCGTGGCAGATCAATCTGGGGCCATCGCCGGAACTGTGATCTCGGTTGCCGGTGCACTCTCAATCACCCTGGTGTTGTCGATCTTCATCGTCTCTGATGCTTCGGGCTTGCAGGCTAAATGGCGCAGGGTAATTCCAAATCGTTTCGAGACCCAGCTCGATCTTTTCGATCGCTCGGTTGGTCGAGCCTTTAGGGGATTTCTCTGGATGCAGGTCATCCTCATCGTTATCCAGGTCGTGCTGACGGTCGTTGTCGGTCTTGTCTTTGGCCTACCGTACCTGTTCCTCATCTGTCTCTTCGCTGCGCTGTGTATGCCGATTCCGTTCGTCGGCTCCGGCTTGGCTCTGGCTCCGCCGATCTTTGTCGCCGCGGCTTTCGTGCCCGGCGCAGTCGTCCCGGTCGCCGTTGTCCTCTTTGTTGGACAAGCCCTCATCATGCATCTCGTCACACCCCGACTGATGAAGAGGACTTCTGGGGTTCATCCAATCGTCACCATCGTCTCCGTTTTGGTCGGAGCGCAGGTGGCTGGGATCTGGGGCGCTATTTTCGGACTGCCGGTGGCGGCAGTTATTTCGATCCTGGCCAACTACGTCATTAATCTGCAAGCCGTTCAAGAAGTTGAGGGTGTTGACCTCGTCACGGTCACCGCCGCGATTCGAGCGGCCTACCCAGAGGCTACGCCGGAAGAGGTCCTGGCCGAAGCGGCCGATCAAGCTGAGGCCATTTACGCGACTCAGCGCGAAGAGAGAAGTGCCCCATAGGTGTCTCTCCTGTGGGCTCGGGCTGGCTGCGGTATCCCGGCGCTATCCCCACTCGAGCGAGCCGACCTAGCTGAACCACCGCGAGGACAATCGCGGTGGCCTCAAGGCGACCCCGAGCCTCCAAGCCCCTTGACGCAGCATCCAGGTGCCATTGGCGAGCACCAGCTCCGAGATCCCGACCACGAGCAGGACGAGTACGATCAGCCGATGGCTGCCGTGAATCCGCGGCAGCCAGGCGAGCCCCTCCGACGCATTCCACCAGGCGCCCGCCCCGAGGATGGCAGGTACCCCCACGACGCCCGCGGCCACTGCAGCACTGCAACTCCGGTCAGACGCTGCTGCATCTGTCATACCCCACGCTGCTCGGCTCGGGCCACCTGCGACGGCATGAATTATGAAGTGGTCGGAGTGTCCAATGGCGACTCTTGCCCAAGCGTAGCGGCCCGGCCGCGCTGCTCAAGCCGCGACGCCGGGGACGCAGGCTGCCGACCCGACCCGGGTATCGCTAGTCCATCCTTGGTTATGCTTCGGACCCTACCCGCTCGAACTGGCCGGCGGGGCCGGGATCGTCGGCGACTGGCGCGGCATGTGCCACTCTTGGGTTCGACCCCCCTACCAGCGGGCCCCCGACGCAGCCGGTCCTGCAGTCACGACGCAGCCGACCAGCGAAGCGGGGGCTAAGGCGAGAAACTAGCGAGGGCCCCTTATCTGCGGCTTACGTGGCACTGGCAAGAACGCCAGAGCCTCCAGGTTGCCCCAGGGGAGTCGAGTACGACAAGGAGGCCGGAAATGCCCTCGTTCTTGTGCATTCGCCGTGTTGCCCTGGGAGCAGCCATCGTCCTCGTCGTGGGGTCCGTAGCGGCCTGGTGGGGCAGAAGCACAATGCTCACCGGCGTCCTGATATCTGCTCCAGCCGCTGCCAAGCCTACCCCGACACCCACGCCCACTCCGACACCCACGCCCACTCCGACACCGATGTCGACGTTGGACAGTTTCAAGGCCAGGATCGCAAGCAGCGACTTCCAGGCCCAGGGCTCCGTGGTCGGGTCCATCAAGGTGGCCCTGATCATCGGCTCGAGCTCAGGCCCGATCACGGGAACGTTCAAGGTCAAGGGCGGAGACAGCGACGTCTCAATTAGCTCGAAGATCTTGGGCATCACGGCCACGAACGACAACAGCGTCGTGGGCGACTGGGCGTACTCGCGGATGAACGGAGGCGAATGGACTAAGGCGCCAGCCTCAGGTAAGACGCTTCAAGGCTTTGTCGGCAGCGGCATCGTCCTCACTGATGAGGGCGTGGAGACCAAGTTTGGCAAACAGCTTCATCGGCTCACCGTCGCGAACATGGCGGACGTGGACCTCTCAGCGTTCGGCATCGCGGCCGGTCCTGGTCAGGAGAGCCTCACCGTCAGCAGTCTGTCCTTCTGGGCAGAGGACGACGGGACTCCGGCTGGCCTAAGCATTCAGGCGTCTCTCGATCAGAAGATCTTCAACACGCCGTCCCATGAGACGGTGACGCTGGACATCAGCATCGACACGTTGTCAGGCGTGACGATCACGGCACCAACGAGTTAGGCCCTACACTTTGTGCCCACGTCGAGACCCTCCCCTACTCGAAAACAGTTGCCGTCGTTCATCTCCGCCACGCCCCGAGCCGGGCGGTCTCGTGCACGATATCCACGCCCAGGGCCTACGTCACGCCTTTGCGTACGACTAGTGATCTACCGTTGCCCGCCTCGCGAGCCGCAGACGAGAGAGGCCCGTCTGTCGATTGATAGACTGGCCACCAGGTCAGCCGTGCCAGACATCCGGATATCTGAGGCGCTCATTCGGCTAATCAAACAGAGCCCCGACGCGCTCACGATCGTGGTCGGTCGCAATCGTCGATGAGGCGGAGTTGCTGGAAGTGCCGGGAGGATGCAAGTTGGGCGATCGGCTGACATTCCTCGGCCATTCGACCGTCCTCGTCGACCTGGACGGCGTGCGCATCCTCACGGATCCCGTGCTCGGCCACCTGGCGGGCGGCGCGATCCGGCGTCACGTGCAGGACGTGCTCCCTGAAATGCTCGTGGATCTTTCAGCCGTCTTCGTCAGCCACGGCCACTGGGACCACCTGGATATCCCTTCCCTGCGGGCTCTCCCGGGCCGGCCCACGTGCATTGTCCCGGCCGGCCTTGGGCGCGTCGTCGCAAAGGCGGCGCGCGGTGCCGTGCACGAGATGCGAGTCGGTGATCGACTGCAAGTGGGCGACTTGACGCTGGAGGCCGTCCACGCCGAGCACGGCCGCCGACGCTCGCTCTTCACGAGTGCCGAGGGTGCTTTGGGGCTCCTCATGACCGGAACGACGAGCGTCTACTTTGCCGGCGACACCGACCTTTTCCCGGGAATGCAGCAGCTGGCCGGGAAGGTCGACGTCGCGCTGCTGCCGGTGAGCGGGTGGGGTCCCACGCTGGGGTCCGGCCACATGGATCCGCGGCGAGCGGCCGAGGCGGTGGTGCGAATCTGCCCCGCCGTGGCCATGCCTATTCACTGGGGCACGCTGTATCCGCTCGGTTTGAGGCGGGTGGCAAGTCGCCAGTTCGGGGGGCCGGGCGAGGCCTTCCGAGAGGCCGTTGCGGCACGCTCCGGAGCGGTGGACGTGCGCGTCCTGCAGCCAGGGCAATCGATGCCCCTGGACTCGCGGACCGCGCGATGAGGTTCGGGGTCCGGCACGGATTCGCCCCGGGGGCGGGCCGTCTGATTGCGTCTCACCGGCTCCAGGCTCGGCTGATGTGGGAGTGGCGACCGGTCCGCCTGGCGCTTCTGCGCCGCGCGATCCTGTCGTACCTGATGGCGTGCCTGGCGCTGGCAATCACGGCCACCGCTCTCTCGGGGTTGAAGATCGACGGCCCGACGGCGCTGCTGCTGGCCGCGCTTCTGCTGCTGGCCCTCGACAACGTCTCCGCCGTCGTCCTCCACTGGCTGCTCGTGGCGTTGCCGATCTACGTCGCCCAGATCCTGGGCCTGGCCGTCCAGTTCATGGTCATTGTCGCCCTCGGACGGGTCGTGCCCGGCGTCTCGGTGGACGGCACCGCGACCGCGGTGTGGGGAGCCGTCCTGCTGACGATGCTCAACAGCCTGCTCGCCGAGCTCGTGGCGGTGAGCGACGACGATTCTTACTACGGTGTGCTCGTCCGGCGGTTGGTGGCCCGCGACTTCGGTCGCCCAACGGACCCCACCCCGGGGCTGCTCGTGGTCCAGATCGACGGCCTGAGCCTTCCCGTCCTGGACAACGCGATACGGGCCGGGCGCGTACCGGCGCTCGGCCGGCTGGTACGCGACGGTGAGGCGACGCTCCGCCCCTGGATCGCATTGCTGCCGCCCACGACGCCGGCCAGTCAGGCAGGAATCCTGCACGGCCGCAACGACGGCATCGCCGGCTTTCGCTGGTACGAAAAGTCGAGCGGCCGGCTGCTGGTAGCCAACCACCCAGACGATGCGGCCGAGATCGTCCGTCAGATCAGCGATGGCGCGGGCCTGCTGGCCGACGACGGGGCCAGCATTGGCAACCTCGTGACCGGCGACGCACCGCGCTGTTACCTGACCATGGCCACGATCGCGGAGGGCGCTCCGGCCGACGACGGAAGACGTCTGCGCGGCTTCCTGGCCACCTCCATCAACTACCTCCGCCTGCTTGTGCTCATGGTCGGCGAGGTGGCCAAGGAGCTTTATCAGGCCGAGAGCCAGCGCGGCCGATCGGTCGAGCCGCGCATGCGCCGCGACCTGCACTTTGCCGTCGAACGTGCCGTTACCAATATCGCCCTGCGCACCATCTCCTCCTCTTTCGTCATCGAGGAGATGTACTGCGGGGCGCCGACCATTTACGTGGACTACACCGGTTACGACGCCATCGCGCACCATTGCGGCCCCGAACGGGCGGAAGCAATCGACGCTCTCGAAGGCATCGATCGGGCCCTGGGGTCGCTGATGAAAGCCGCTCGGTACACCAAACGACCCTATCGGCTGGTCGTGCTTTCAGATCACGGCCAGAGCCTGGGTGCCACGTTCAAACAGCGTTGCGGCGAACCGCTGGAGGCGGTCCTCGCCGCGCTGCTGCCTGGCAACATGACCGTCGTCGGCACAACCGACGCGGTCGAATCGGCCGGCATGGGACGACGCATCGCGGCCGAGTTGGGCCGGGGCCGCGGCCTGGGACCGCTGCTGGCACGCCGGCTGCCAGGCGCCCTGGGACGCTTCCGGGGCGGAGCGGGGCGTCGTGCGGTCGGGCCGGTTCCGGATGTCGTCGTGTGCTCATCCGGCAGCCTGGCCCACATCTACTTCACGAGCCAGCCCGGGAGAGCGACCGCGGAGGCGATCGAGGCTGGATACCCGGGCCTTATCGAGGCTCTGTCGCGCCATCCGGGGATCGGAGCACTCCTTGTCAGATCCGCTGCCGGTCATGCACTCGTACTCGGACCGCACGGTCGGTCCGACCTGTCCGCCGATCCTTCCGACGGCGGCGAGCCTCTGGCCGACTACGGTCCTCGGGCGGCCGAGAACCTGCGGCACCTGGAGGGCTTCGCGACCGCCGGTGACCTGATCCTGCTCGGCGCCGTCGACCGAATCTCGGGCGAGGTCACCGGATTCGAGGAACTCGTCGGTTCGCACGGCGGTCTCGGCGGCTGGCAGGGCGAGCCGTTCATCCTGTGCCCGGCGAACCTCGGGCCGGCCGAAGAGCCGCTGCTCGGTGCTCCGGCCGTGTTTCGACAGCTGGTGGCGTGGCGGGCGGAAATACAAGCCGAACGCGCGGGCTGACGCCTCCGCTCGCCTCGCCTCTGGGGACGCACGACGTGTATGTGGATGCACCCGCTGGGCGGCCTGTTACACGTCCGAAGAAGCCGCCCTATCGCGGCCGAACCCGGCGAGTTTACCTCCGTCAAGAAGTATGGAGGCCCCGCTGCGCCCATGCCCGCCATCGTGGTGCGGACTGGCACCAGAGACGACGATTGGCTGGAACGTCAGATCCGACTCTGGGGGCCTTTCAACGCTCTAGGTGGGCTCGGCCGCCGTGAGTCCTCTCGATGAACTCAGCCTGCGGGTCGGTCTCGCGGGTGGCCCGGCGCGGTCCCGGCGGCCTGAGTGTGGGCCGCGTTTCCAAGCTCCCCTTAATCAGCCCATCTTCCCACCGGTGTGAATGATCCCACGAAGCCCGCTCGAGTGGCCGGAGAAGCCGGTATCGTCAGCGGCCAGAGGGAGCGGGAGTCGGGGCGACACCAGCGGAGCCACTCACATGAAGTCGGCTCTCGGTTTACCGGAGGATCATGGGCAAGTCCGACCGGCGTGCTTACTGTCAAACGGCAGACTTCGACAGTAAGGGGCTCGATCTGAGCGTGGTTTGGGGATTGGCTGGCGAGGAAGGATTCGAACCTTCAATGCCCTGATCCAGAGTCAGGTGCCTTACCGTTAGGCCACTCGCCAGCGAGCCGCGTGATCTTACCCGATTCTGGCCGCGGGCGGCTGGCCTCCGGGTGCCGCGCGCGCAACTGCGCCTCGACCGCGTCAGCCTGGCAGGTCCGCGCGGGTTCGATCGGTCAGGTGTCCTGCCGGCCCTGCGCCTGGAGCTTGGCCCACGTGTCCTTGAGGGTGAGCGTGCGGTTGAAGATGGGGTGGCCGGGCGTCGAATCGGGGTCCGGAGAGAAGTAGCCCAGCCGCTCGAACTGCACGGTTTCACCTGCCTGCAACTCGGCGAGGGTCGGCTCCACCAGGCAGCCGAGGATCACCTTCTCGGAGTCTGGGTTCAGGTCCGCGAAGAGGTCGCCGTCGGCTCCGGGGTCCGGACGGCTGAAGAGGTGATCGTACAGACGCACCTCCGCGGGCATCGCGTGATCGGCGGATATCCAGTGGAGGGTCGCCTTGGGCCGGCGGCCGTCGGGTGCGTCTCCGCCCCGGGTGGCCGGGTCGTACGTGCAGCGCAGTTCGACGATCTCGCCGTTCGCATCCTTGACGACCTCGCGACAGGTCACGAAGTAGGCCGACCGCAGCCGCACTTCGCGGCCCGGGGCCAGGCGGAAGAACTTCGCCGGAGGAGACTCCATGAAGTCCTCGCGCTCGATCCACAGCTCACGCGCGAAGGGCACCTTGCGGGTACCGGCCGACGGGTCCTCCGGGTTGTTGATGACGTCCATCTCCTCGACCCGGCTCTCGGGGTAGTTCTCGATGATCACCTTGAGCGGTTGCAGGACCGCGAAGCGGCGGGAAGCGTTCCGATTGAGCACGTCGCGCACGGCATGCTCGAGCTGGCCCACCTCGACCACGCTGTCGCTCTTCGCCACTCCGATCATGGCCGCGAAGTCGCGTATGCCCTCCGCCGGGAAGCCGCGCCGGCGCAGGCCCGAGATCGTGGGCATCCGCGGATCGTCCCATCCGCGCACGTAACCCTCGTTGACAAGGCGCAGGAGGACCCGCTTGGAGAGGACCGTGTGCGTGATGTTGAGCCGTGCGAACTCGATCTGCCGGGGACGCGAGGGCACCGGAAGGTTCTCGATGAACCAGTCGTAGAGGGGTCGGTGGGCCTCGAACTCGAGCGTGCAGATCGAGTGCGTGATGCCCTCGATCGCGTCGGACTGGCCGTGCGCGAAATCGTACATCGGGTAGACGCACCACGCGTCACCGGTGCGCGGATGCTCGGCGTGCAGGATTCGATACAGCACCGGGTCGCGCAGGTTGATGTTCGGAGAGGCCATGTCGATCCTGGCGCGCAGCACCCGCGCTCCGTCGGGGAACTCACCCTTTCGCATCCGCTCGAAGAGATCGAGGTTCTCCGCGACCGGCCGATCCCGCCAGGGGCTGTTCCGGCCGGGCTCGGTGAGCGTGCCGCGATGCTCGCGGATCTCGTCGGCGGAGAGGTCGTCGACGTAGGCCTTGCCGGCCTTGACCAGGTGGACGGCCCACTCGTAGAGCTGGTCGAAGTAGTCGGACGCGAAGTAGAGATGCTCGCCCCAGTCAAATCCCAGCCAGCGCACGTCCGCCTGGATCGCGTCGATGTACTCCTGCTCCTCTTTGGTGGGGTTCGTGTCGTCGAAGCGCAGGTGACAGCGGCCGCCGAACTCACGCGCAATGCCGAAGTTGAGGCAGATCGATTTGGCGTGACCGATATGCAGGTAGCCGTTGGGCTCCGGCGGGAAGCGGGTGACGATCGTCTCGTGCCTGCCGTCCCGCAGGTCGGCGGCCACGATCTCACGGATGAAATCGCCTCGTTCCGGCAAGGTTGATTGCTGGATGCTCACGTAGGGGCGGCTCCCGACTCGAGGCTGATAGAGACGCGGCTCTGCGTACCAGGCGCCGTTTTGCATCGTTCTTGTACGGCTTCTCGGCAGCGAGAGGACCGTGGCTGGGACCGGCGGCAGTCCGCTGACCGTTGAACGGCTGGGTCAGGCCGTGACCGACGGACCCAGAGTCAGGTGCCTGACCGTCTGGCCACTCGCCAGCGAGCGGAGGGGAGTGTACCCCATCGAGGACGGCCCGGAGGTCAGGCCCGGCAGTACGGCGCGATCGCCAGCGTACCCTCCCCGACCGACGCCTGGTCAGTGCGCGGCAGTTTGTCCGGAGCGGCCGAGCAGCTGGCGGGCCATGGCCCTGACCGTTTCGGCGTCGCCGGCCGCCAGGGCGCGCCCCGCCAGGTCGTCCAACTCTGCCCGGGTGACTGCCGCAAGCGCGGCCCGAATGCCGTCGAGCGACCCGGCATCGGCCGACAGCTCGTCCACGCCCAGACCGACCAGCACCAGGGCCCCGGCGGGGTCCCCGGCCAGCTCGCCGCAGACCGCAACCGGGATGTGGCTCTCGTCTGCCCCTGCCACTACGTCCCGGATCAGCCGCAGCACGGCCGGGTGAAGAGCGTCCTGAAGGTGACCGAGCGCGGGGTTGCCGCGGTCGGCGGCCATTGTGTACTGGGTCAGGTCGTTGGTCCCTATCGAGAAGAAATCCACGATGCGCGCGAGCTCGGGGGCAAGGATCGCGGCCGAGGGGATTTCGACCATGACCCCGGTGACCATCCCCTCGGGCAGCGGATCGCCCGTGGCCGCGGCATCGGCCCGGGCCTGGTCGCGCAGCTCCAGCAGCAACCGCGCGTCGTCGAGGGTTGCCACCATGGGCGCCATCACATGGGGCGTGACCCCGGCCCGCCCGGCCGCACGCCAGATCGCCCGCAGCTGCGTCAGCAGCAGCTCCCGCGAGCCGTGAGCCGCCAGCCGTATGGCGCGTACGCCGAGGAACGGATTAGCTTCCGCGGGCAGGTCCAGATACGGGATCGCCTTGTCGCCGCCGATGTCGGCCAGGCGGACGACGACCGGTCGTTCGGGACCGAAAGCGGTGAACGCAGCCGCATAGGCGGCCACCTGCTCGGCCTCGGCCGGCGCCGTCTGGCGCTTCATGAACAGGAATTCAGTCCGGAAGAGGCCCACGCCCTCCGCCCCCGCATCCAGCGCCCGCGGGGCATCTTCGGGGCTGCCGATGTTGGCCAGCAGGGCGACCCGCTCGCCGTCGGCGGTGGCTCCCGGCCGGCCTCGGAGCGCGGCCGCAGCGCGGCGCGACTCTTCCAATGCTGCGGCACGGGCGGCGAAGTCGGCCACCTCATCGGGGCCGGGATCGAGCACGATCTCGCCGGATCCCCCATCGACGGCAACCGAAGTTGCGGAAACGGCCGCCCGCGTCAATCCCTTCGCGCCCACGATCGCGGGAATCCCGAGGCCCCTAGCCAGGATGACCGCGTGGGCAGTGATCGAACCGCCTTCCAACGCCACGCCCAGGAGAAAACCGGGCGGTATCTCTGCCGCGACGGAGGGTGGAAGGTCGTCGGCAACGGCGACGGACGGGACGCCCGGGAGATCCATCTCCTCGCCCAGCAGGATCCTGGCGATTCGGGCGCCAACGTCGCGCACATCCGCGGCGCGAGCCGCCAGCAGTTCGTCGGGCAGGGCCGCGAGCGTTGCGCCCACAGCGTCCGCCGCAGCCCGCACGGCCGACACGGCGTCCTCGCCGGCCTCGGCCCGGGCGACGGCCTCGTCGAGCAGTTCGGGGTCGGTCGCCATCATCGCCTGGGCTTCGAAGATGCCGGCCTCGTCGGGTCGTCCGAGATCGCGCACGCGGTCGGCCAGGGCTTCCAACTGACTGGCAGCTTCCAGGGCGGCGGCGTGGAGCGCTTCGCCGGGATCGCCGACCGCCGGTGGCATCCTGCGGGCTTCGGCCGTGCCGGTCGCGCTGTAGCGCCACGTGGGCCCTACGGCGACACCGGCCGCGCCGGGCGTCCCTGCGATGCGCGTGCTCACTCCTCTAGCCTCAGCCCTTGGGGGCTTCGCCGAAGTCGCCCTCGGCCAGTTTGCGCACCGCTTCGATGGCAGCCACCTCGTCCTCGCCTTCGGCCGAGACCTGGATCCGATGGCCCTGCTCGACGCCGCACCCCAGCACGGCCAGAAGGCTTTTGGCGTTGGCGGGTTTCGAGCCGCGGGTCAGGTTCTCGATCGAAACTTTGGATCGAAACGCTGCGGCCGTCTTCACGAACGTAGCCGCCGGCCGGGCATGCAGCCCGGACCGGTTCCGGACATCCAGTTCGGCCACCTGCATCGTCTCGCTCCTTTCACAGCCGCTCATTACCGCAACCCGGCCGCTGCGGCCTTCGTCTCCGGGTGCCGCCCGGTGCCGGAATAGTGAAGCCTGGACCGTGCCCGCCACAAGTCGAAGGTCTTGTGAGCCTTACGTCACGTCCTTGGGCATGTGGGCCGCCTCCTCGGCTGCCTCCAGGACCGCCGACAGGTCGTCGCCGGCCGAGGCCTGAACGGCGGCCACGACGGCGCCCTCGACCAGCGGACCGCCGCTCAAGCGCGTCCGGGCTGCAACCTCGGGATCGATCATGTCGAGCGCCAGCTTCGCCGACAGCACGGCACTGCCCAGGTCGGCCAGCACGACGACGCCGGCACCGGCGTCCGCCCTGGCTATGGCTTCGGCGATCCGGCCCGCGTCCGTTCCGAGCGAACCGTCGATCGCACCGCCGGCAGCGAGCAGCCGCACGTCAGGACCGGCCATCTGCGCGGCCAGCTCGACGACCCCTTCCGCGATCGTGGCCGAGTGAGATACGACCACGATTCCCACCAGGGGTCCGGGCGATTCAGCCATGACGTCCGTCCGTGCCTCCAGGTCAGTGGTAGGACGTGATGGTCCAGGTCAGCCACAGGCCGTAGGCCACGATGGCCACGCCGAGGACCGCGAAGACACGGGTGATCGCGGTCTCGGCCCGCGGGCTGAAGCCGAAGTCG
>Ga0187881_10001850_pt1 | contig 21278 bp, 23 predicted proteins | sample June2016WEW_19_1_2_FD_133017 | JGI IMG/M metagenome (GOLD analysis project Ga0187881, IMG submission 133017) | Peatland microbial communities from SPRUCE experiment site at the Marcell Experimental Forest, Minnesota, USA - June2016WEW_19_100 | ecosystem: Environmental > Terrestrial > Soil >...
CGCCCCTCCAACACGCCTGCAGAAGTAGCGGACTTCTGCCACTTCGTGTTCATGTCGAGGAGATTCACGAAGAAATCATTGGTTAATGTTTCGGGCCGCCTGGTGAAAACGCCATGTTCGGTCTGCCCGAAGTTTGCGTTTAACGCGCGCAGACCGCCGATCAGAACCGTCATCTCCGGAGCGGTCAGCGTCAGCAGGTTCGCCTTGTCCACGAGCAGCTCAGCCGCCGAAGCCTCGTCTCCCTTCCGAATGTAGTTGCGGAACCCGTCTGAGGTCAGCTCCAGTACGGCAAACGAGTGCACATCGGTCTGCTCCTGCGAGGCATCCATGCGCCCCGGCGAGAAGGGAACCTTTACGCCGTTACCGGCCTTCTTCGCAGCTTCCTCGACGGCTGCGCAGCCGCCCAGAACGATCAGGTCGGCAAGCGAGACCTTCTTGCCGCCGGACTGGGCGCTGTTGAAATCCTTCTGGATCGCTTCCAGCGTCTGAAGGACCTTCTTGAGTTCGGCCGGCTGGTTGACCTCCCAATCCTTTTGCGGCGCCAGGCGGATGCGCGCCCCGTTGGCCCCGCCGCGCTTGTCGGTACCGCGGAAGGTTGACGCAGACGCCCAGGCCGTGGTGACCAGTTGGGGGATGGTGAGTCCGGACTTTAGGATGATGGCCTTCAGGTCAGCAATCTCCTGCTCCCCGATCAATGCATGATCCACTGCGGGAACCGGGTCCTGCCAGATCAGCGGCTCCGCGGGAACAAGCGGACCAAGATATCGCGAGATAGGGCCCATGTCGCGGTGCGTCAGCTTGAACCAGGCCTTGGCAAAGTCGTCTGCCAACTCCTGCGGATTGTCGAGGAAGCGCCGGGAAATCTTCTCATAGATCGGGTCCATTCTCAGAGAGAGGTCCGTGGTGAGCATCGTGGGGGCGTGCTTCTTCTTGGGGTCGTGAGCATCCGGCACGGTACCCGCTGCAGATGCGTCCTTGGGCTTCCATTGGTAAGCACCGGCGGGGCTCTTCGTGAGTTCCCATTCATAGCCGAACAGGTTTTCCAGGTAGTTGTTATCCCACTTCACCGGGTTTGTGGTCCATGCGCCCTCCAACCCGCTGCCGATCGTATCAGCGCCTTTGCCGCTGCCAAAACTGTTTTTCCAGCCCAGGCCTTGCTCTTCGATATCGGCGCCCTCCGGTACTGGACCGACATACTTGTTCGGATCGGCAGCGCCATGAGTTTTGCCGAACGTGTGTCCGCCGGCGATGAGGGCAACGGTCTCCGCGTCATTCATCGCCATGCGAGCGAACGTCTCCCGAATATCCCGTGCCGCGGCGACTGGGTCCGGCTTGCCATTGGGTCCTTCAGGATTCACATAAATTAAGCCCATTTGAACAGCGCCGAGAGGATTTTCAAGCTGACGGTCGCCGCTGTAGCGTTCGTCTGCCAGCCACTTGCCCTCAGGGCCCCAGTAAATGCCTTCTTCCGGTTCCCAGATGTCCACACGCCCGCCGCCGAATCCGAAGGTCTTCAATCCCATCGACTCCAGCGCCACGTTCCCTGCGAGAATGATCAGGTCGGCCCAGGAGAGTTTGCGGCCGTACTTCTGCTTGATCGGCCAGATCAACCGGCGCGCCTTGTCGAGGCTCACGTTGTCCGGCCAGCTGTTGAGGGGAGCAAATCGCTGTGCTCCGGAACCCGCGCCGCCGCGACCATCGGCGATGCGATAGGTGCCTGCGCTATGCCACGCCATACGGATGAAGAACGGCCCATAGTGGCCGTAGTCCGCAGGCCACCAGTCCTGCGAGGCCGTCATCAATGCACGGAGGTCCTTGATCACGGCATCCAGGTCGAGGCTCTTGAACTCCTCAGCGTAATTGAATCCCTCGCCCATGGGATTGGACAGTGGGCAGTGCTGGTGCAAGGGCTTCAGATTCAGTTGATTGGGCCACCAGTCTGCGTTCGTTCGGGTTCCAGCCATTGTGGATTTGCGAGCGTCGCCCGACACCGGGCACTTTGATTCATCTGACATGATTCTCTCCTTTGGCTGTTTGCAGTTTACTACCCGAACCAGTGTAGAGTCTGGGCACCGGTCGATCAATCAGGGCTTGTTAGTGGGATCAACATTGCCCACTGAATGTGAATCCCATAACCGAGTTCACAGGTTCGCTGTTTTCGGTTATGAGCTTGAAGGCCTTGCCAGGGTCCACATAGACCACGGCGGTGAGTTCGAAGAAAGGAAACATTTCTCCCACTATTAGCATGAATAACTCCTCTAGAATTGTTCTGTTGGGTTAACTGAATGCACGGGTGTGTGAGCCGCTGCCCACGAGCGAATGAAGCACAAGGAAATCGCACCCATGGCGGCAAGCTCAACATATGCATATGAATTTGTACTTTAAGAGATGATCGAGTGTGCAAAAGCGATTCTTGGCGCAACTGGGTCTTGTTGAGGAGAGAATGGCGCCGCCAAGATAAGGCGCGGATCACGAATTGAAAAAATCCACGCGGAGAGGCTCAGTTGGGCCGGCCGCCCGATGCGGAACGGCGGCGGAAGCGCTCGTCCACCGGCTGGCGGCCCTGAAAGCCTTGCTCGACGGTGTGCCAGTGCTCGATGGCGGACTCGCCCATGCGCCAGCAGAGCAGCACCACCTGGTCGTCCAGGCGGCAGGGAAAATCCAGCAACCCGGCTTCCAGGTCCTTCACCTGCACGCCGATGGAATCGATTTCGGCAATGCTCTCGCGGACGCGCAACAGGTGGCCTTCCATCTCCGCGCGCTGTTTGACTACCTTCCCCACGTCCACCTTCATGCCGCCGGAGAGATAGATGCGCCGCGCCAGCTCGGAGAGCCCTACCCCGACCTCCTCGGCGGATTCCTTGCCTTCGATGGCGCGTTTCAGCAGCGATTCCAGCACCGGGAGCAGAGACTGCGCTTCTTCGAGTGTGAAGGTCTTCATGGGGAAATGCCCTCGGATATAGGATACGACGAAATGGGTAGCAAGTCAGCAGGTCAGCGAGTCGGCAAGTCAGCGGGACCATGCATGGATCAGCGTCATCGCCGCCTGGATGTTAAATAATTCGTACTTTTTCACAATTCCGCAGAAATCGTGGAACGGATGGGGCGTAAATAGTTTGTACAAGGATAGCCATCCGCGCTGACTTGCTGACTCGCTGACTCGCCGACCTGCTGCCTTTATCCGATCTCCAGCATCCGGTCCAGCGCCACCTTGGCCCATCGCTTTACGCTCGGCCGCACCTGGATGCGGTTGACTACGCGGCCTTCGACCAGGTTTTCGAGAGCCCAGGCAAGATGCTGCGGGGTGATGCGGAACATGGTGGTGCACAGGCAGCCGGTGTCGTCCAGGGTGATGACCCGCTTGCCCTCTTCGGCAAAGCGCCGCGCCATGCGATTGACCAGGTGAATCTCCGTGCCCACGGCGAACATCTGGCCGGCCGGGGCCTGCTCGACGAGAGCGATGAGCCGTTCGGTGGAACCGAGAGCGTCCGCCTTCTGGCAAACCTCCCAGCGGCACTCGGGGTGAACGATGACCTGGATGCCGGGGTATTTGGCGCGCACCTGCTCGACGTGGCTGGGCAGAAAGCGCTGATGGACGGCGCAGTGGCCCTTCCAGAGCAGAATGCGGCTGGCGGCGAGGCTCTGCTGCGTCTGGCCTCCTTGCAACCCCCACGGATCCCATACGGCCATCTCCTCCAGCGGAATGCCCATGGCATAGCCGGTATTGCGGCCCAGGTGCTGATCGGGCAAAAAGAGGATGCGCTTGCCGCGAGCACGCTTGCCGCGAGCGTATGCCCACTCAAAAGCCGATCGGGCGCTTGACGAGGTGCACACCAGCCCGTCGCGCTCGCCGCAGAAGGCCTTGATGGCGGCGGTGGAGTTCATATAGGTCAGCGGTATGGTCTCATCCGCAAGGCCCAGCCGCGTGAGCGCTTCCCAGCAGGCTTCGACCTGGGAGATTTCGGCCATATCGGCCATCGAGCAGCCGGCGTTCAGGTCGGGCAGAATCACCTGCTGGCCGTCGTGGCCCAGCACGTCCGCGCTCTCGGCCATGAAGTGCACGCCGCAGAAAACAATGTACTTTGCCGGCGATTCGGAGGCGATTCTGGAGAGCTTGTAGCTGTCGCCGGTCGCGTCGGCGAAGCGGATCACTTCGTCGCGCTGGTAGTGGTGGCCCAGCAGCAGGGTGGTCGCGCCCAGCTTGGCGCGCGCCTCTGCGATGCGCGCATCCATCGTGTGGTCGGGAAGCGCCAGGTAGTTTTCGAGGCTGCAACTGCTGCCAGCCTCCGGCGAGGCCGCCGTAACTTCATCAAGGACCAGGTTCACCGTGTTCCGCCTTCAGTCCGGCAGGCCCACCTTCTTTGGCGGGAGGCGCCGGACGGAGATGTTGAAAGCAACGTGGCTTGCAGTGGATGCGCTGACCGTTCCCGAGCTGATCGGCGTTGATGCCGGTCGCTTCAGAAGCGTCCCCACCCACGGGGTTGTTGCAGCCCTTTCATACCTGGATGCGGTCTGGAACCGGCAGACTGGGAAAAAAGTCCGCACCGGCAAAACCGCCGCCATTGTTGAATATTGTAACGCAACTCAAATGCGGACGCCCCGAGACGAAGCATCTCGATGGGGGGAAGAGCGTTGACGACAAGGCTCGATTTCTGGATACAGACAGGCAGTAATGAAAAATATTGCTATATTTTGCCAAATCGACTAATCTAACTGATAGCGAAACAGGAGATCCAGTCATGCCCACTATGAATATCTCACTGCCGGAGAATCTGAAGGAGTTTGTCGAGTCCCAGGTGCAATCGGGCGACTACTCCAGCGTCTCGGAGTTTATGCGGACGCTGGTGCGCCGGGAGCAGAAGGACCGTGATCGGGAACAACTGGAGTTGCGGATTCTGGAGGGGCTGGGTTCCGGCGACGCGGTCGAGGTTACGCCGGAGATGTGGAGTCAACTTCGGCAGCGGCTGCGCGGGCGTGAAGGCAAGTCAAAACGGGCGTGATGGTCTATTTAGATTTAGATTAGGGTGAATCAAAAAATGAGAAGTGGTCACTTTTGAGTATTAGCAGATAGTAAGAACGTAAAGTACTTGAAAGGAAAGTAAACTATGTGAAGAAAGCATGGTTCCGTCCGCGCGCCTGGGAGGATATTCAAGAGTCGGCCGAATATCTGGCAGACGAGGCGAACGCGGAGATAGCCGAGCGGTTCCTGAACGCAATCGATGAACTCACCCACAGGCTGGCTGGCCTGCCGCAGATGGGTGCGCCCTGCCATTTCCGCAACCCTCGACTGCGGGGAGTGCGCAAGCTTCCCGTGGCCGGATTCGAAAAATGGTTGGTTTTCTATCGGGCATCCAATGACGGTATCGAAGTCATCCGCGTTCTCCACGGCGCCCGAGACATTGCATCCATTTTTGAATCGTGACGCGTGGCAGTTTGTGAGCGCCCTGCATGGGCAGGTATCATTGAAGCTTCATGGGAACTCCGCCGACAATTGAATTCGCCAGCCTGGGCATGGCCGACTCGCTGATCCTGATGGTGCTGGCGCTGGTGGTCTTCGGGCCCCGGCGTCTGCCGCAGATCGGCCGCCAGATCGGCAAGCTGATGTATGAGTTCCGCAAAGCCTCCAACGACTTCAAGTTCCAGATGGAAGAGGAGTTGCGCAACGCCGAGGAGGCCGACCGCCGCAAGGCGGAAGAGGAGCGGCTGCGCGCGCTGGCCCTGGCCGCGCCCGTACAGACGGCGGGAACGGTTGAGGCTGGTTCCCAGGTCTCAGAATCGAGACCTGGGGCACCCCCTCCTGTTGCTAATGGTGAATCTACGGTCTCAAGCCCCTACCCCGGAGAGGTCGAGTACCCCGCGGGTGCATCGGCTGCCGTGCCTGAAACCCCGGCGGAAGAGCCGTATCCCCGCATTCAGCCGCCCACGACCGGCGAGCAGGTGCAGGCGGCGGACCCATCCGCTTCCGCTGCCGGCCTCGATGCCAATCCCGCAGCCATCACCGAACCCGGAGCAGTTCAAGAACAGGCGCATGAGCAACAGTCCGCTCCCGCCACGGAGCCGGTAGCCCACCATGGTTGATCCCGCGGACGCAATCGGCAAGGCGCGGGCGGCGGTGACCCAGCGCGCCGACCTGCCCGGCATGAGCCTGATGGAGCACCTGGAAGAGCTGCGCAAGCGCATCGTCCGCTCGGCCATATATCTGGGTCTGGGCTTCGTCGTCGCCTGGATCTTTCGCGATCGGTTCGTCACCTTCATCCAGGCTCCGCTGAACCACATCGGCAAGTCGCTCGTATTCACCCACCCCATGGACCCCTTGAACCTGCAGTTGCAGGTTTCGCTGGTCGGCGGCGCCATTCTGGCCTCGCCCTTCATCCTCTTCCAGGTGTGGCTGTTCATTGCGCCGGGACTCTACCAGAAGGAGCGGCGGTTTGTGGTTCCCTTCATGGCGGCCACGGTGGGGTTATTCCTGGGCGGCGCCTCCTTCGGCTACTTCTGGGTGCTGCCCGGCGCGCTCAAGATCCTCATCGTGCAGTTCGGCCACAATTTCACCTCCATGGTCACCATCGAGGACTACACCAGCTTCTTTCTGTCCATCATTCTGGGCCTGGGCATCAGCTTTGAGATGCCGATCCTCATCTTCTTCCTGGCCATGTTCGGCATCGTCAGCCCGCGCTTTCTCTGGAAGAACATGCGCTACGCGGTTCTGGCCGTCTTCCTGGTGGCGGCCGTCATCTGCCCCAGCCCCGACCCATGGACCATGTGCATCTACGCCATCCCCATGCTGGCGCTATACCTGGTGGGCATCGGCGTGGCCTGGTGGGTGCATCCCTCGCGCCGCAAGGCCAAGGAAGCCAAAGAGGCTTCCAAATGAACAGAACCCGTTTAAGGTTTGAGGGTTCCCACCCTTGCGATAGAAATCCGCCGCGGCGGACGCAAGGATGGGGCACGGAGCATTCTGGGGACATCCCGCTGTGTTTCCATTGGTTTCGTAATATATGCACAAATCTTCCGTGCCCCATCCTTTCCGCTTTTTTCTGCGGAAAGGGTGGGAAACAACGGCGCTCGACCATAATTCCGTTCATAAAGAGAGTTGTGCTCGGGCTTCTTTTGTTTGCGCCCCTCGCCGTTCCCGCCCAATCCCACTTCAACGGCGCCAAGGCTCTTGAGTACGCCCGCCAGTTTGTGGCCATCGGCCCGCGCTGGCCCACCAGCCCCGGCCACCTGAAGGCCGAGGAGTTCCTGCGCAGCCATTTCCAGCACGACCAGCTCGAAGAGGATGCGTTCACCGCCAACACCCCCATCGGCCCGGTCGCCATGCGCAACTTCATCGTGCGCTTCCCCGGCAAGAAGAACGGCGTCATCGTCCTGGCCACGCACTACGAGACCAACTACTGGCTCAGGAACATCAACTTCGTGGGCGCCAACGACGGCGGCTCGACCACCGGGCTGCTGATGGCCATCGCCGACCGGTTGCGCGGCAAGACCCTCGACGGCTACTCCGTGTGGCTGGTCTTTTTCGACGGCGAAGAGGCCATCCAGTCCTGGTCCAGCTCCGACTCGACGTACGGCAGCCGCCACCTGGCCGCCCGCTGGGGCAAGGACGGAACCCTGGGGCGGATCAAGGCCTTCATCCTGGCCGACATGATCGGCGACAAGGACCTCGATATCCAGCGCGAATCCCACGCGCCGGACTGGCTGGTCGCTGTGGTCCGGCAGGCCGCGAAGAAGTTCGGCGACGAGCGCTACTTCTTTCAGCGCGATTCTGAGGTTGAGGACGATCACCTGCCCTTTGTCGAGCGCGGCGTGCCCTCCATCGACATCATCGACCTGGACTACGGACCCAACAACAGCTACCACCACACCGACAAGGACACCATGGACAAGATCAGCGCCAAGAGCCTGACCATCGACGGCGACGTCTTTCTGGAGACTATTCGGCTGATCAATCTGCGGTGAAAATGCAGGGAACAGGGAGCAGGGAACAGTAGTCAAAATGAATATTTGATAGGATTAGCAGCCCCGCGTTTCCGCATCGTATCCGGGAGGCGTCTCCGAATATATAACGCCTTAATCTGCTCAGGTGCTTCGTGACCTACGAACCCCCATCTTTTGTTGGTGAATGCGGCGGCACCGGGAAAATTCTCAGGGGTTGCCTCGCGCCACTCGTCCGCTACGAATACACCAATGATCAGACCCTGCTCAACGGCCAAGACTACCTCTGCCTTCTTTGCCTTCTTCGGATTGAGCTTCCAAGCGTAACGTACTGCTTCGTAAACCTCCTTTTCCGTCGCAGTTCGATTGATGTTAATAAGAATTGCCTTGTGGTGATCGAAGACGGCTTCTTTCGCTCCGTAACGCTCGATTATCTGTTTCGCATGCATCAATCCTCGATCGCCCGAGTCTTTACCACCTACCGCATTAGTTGCTTCGGGGTATGCATCTATCAGGGCAGCTTCGACGTCAATAGCGGTTTGCTCATCCATGCCATGCCGATGAATAACATGCCCGACTTCAAGCCCAAGATTACAGATTTCCCGGATTCGCCGCAGCTTATCAGTCAGGTCGTCGGCATCGTTGCCAAGCGCGCATTTCACATGGTTGAAGACTCGGTTGTCCTTGCCTTTGCCTACATAGAAGGTCTCGCCGTTACGTGGATCGATTAGCCGATAAACGTAATACTTGAGATGGTCGGATACTTCTTTCGTAAACATTCCTCCCCTTTCCCGGCAGATGCCGAAGCGCAATAAATGATACACTCGCCTGCGTACTTACCACTTTTCGAAAACAACTTTTCCATCGCGCCCAAAGATCGAGTGCTTGAGGAAGTTCTCATCGTCGCGCCGCGGATAGTCGTTGCGGAAGTGGGCGCCGCGGCTCTCGGTGCGGGCCAGGGCCGAGTGCAGAATGGCATTGGCTACGCGGCTCACGGCCTGCGCCTCTGCCAGGCGGCGGCTTCCTTTGCCCTGCCGCAGCAGCTTCTTGAGGCCATCGGCAAAGTCCTGTTGAGACGCGAAGCCCTCCAATAATTTGAAATTCTCGCGCAGAACTCCTGCGTAGGTCCACATGGCCGCTTGCAGTTCGGCGATGAGTTTTTCGAGATGGGCTTCTTCCTCGGCGGTGAGCGGGACTGGGACGTTCACAGGCGCATCGGACTCAACTAGAGGCAGGCTGTCGGCCAGCATGGATTGCGCCGCACGCGCGCCGAAGACCAGGCCTTCGAGCAGGGAGTTGGAGGCCAGGCGGTTGGCGCCGTGGACGCCGGTGCAGGCCGCCTCGCCTGCTGCGTAGAGGCCGCGCAAACTGGTGCGGCCGGCGAGATCGGTGCGGATGCCGCCCATCAGGTAATGCGCCGCCGGACGAACGGGGACCAGGTCGCGGGCGAGGTCGAGGCCGTGCTGGGCAAGAAAGGCGCTGATGCCGGGGAAACGCTTGTGCAGATCGATGCCCTGGATGTGGCGCATATCGAGAAAAACCGGGCGTGCATGGCCGACGCCGGAACCCTGATTTGCCGCCATGCCTTCGCGGGCAATGGCGCGGGCCACCACGTCGCGGGGGGCGAGTTCGAGCAGGGGGTGATAGCGCTCCATGAAGCGCTCGCCTTTATCGTTGCGCAGGTACGCGCCCTCGCCGCGCAGCGCCTCGGAGATGAGGAAGCGCGGCACGCCGGGAAGCGACAGAGCAGTGGGATGGAACTGGTAGAACTCCATGTCGGCCAGTTCGGCCCCTGCCTGGACGGCCAAGGCGATGCCGTCGCCGGTGGCTACGGCGGGGTTGGTGGTCTCAGAGTAGACCTGGCCCGCGCCGCCGGCGGCGATGAGCACGGCGCGCGCGTTGATGCGGCGCGGCTCGCGGTCGACCGCATGTGAATCGGCGCCGGCCAGATCGGCTGCGATGACGCGGCCGTCAGCCACCACCAGTCCGGTGACCATGGTCCACTCGGCGAAGCGGATGCGCTTGTGGACGCGGGCAAAGGCGGCCAGGGAGCGGCTGATCTCGGCGCCGGTGGCGTCGCCGTTGGCGTGCAGGATGCGGGCCAGCGAGTGAGCGCCCTCGCGGGTGCGCAGCAGTTCGCCTGCCCTCGTATTCCCCTCGCGATCGAAGTTCGCGCCCCACTCGATCAGCTCCGCCACGCGCACCGGCCCCTCGGCCACCAGCGCCTGGGCCGCCGGCCGGTAAACGATTCCGTCGCCTGCGTTCACAGTGTCTTCAAGGTGCAGCGCAACGTCTTCATCGCCCTCCATGGCCACGGCGATGCCGCCCTGCGCGTAGTGCGTGTTCGACTCGGCCACGGACTCCTTGGTGACCACCAAAACTTCGCCGTGGCGCGCCAGCTCGACGGCCGCGCGCAACCCGGCCACGCCCGCGCCCATCACCAGAAAGTCCACCTGAGATAACCTTGCCATAAACTTTGAGGCTATCACTCAGGAGTACAGGGATCAGGGAACAGGGAACAGGGTCAGGGATCAGGGCGCGGGGCGGGCAAATGACGTGCTTCATATTGCTCAGACTGGGGCCAGGCGGGCGGCTAGAGTGAGGAATGTAAGGATAGATAGACAACCCCCGACAGTGTGAGGGACGCCCGTATACGGATTCAAAATCCTTATGGTGGCTGCAGTTGGCGGATTTTTCCTGACGGCAACTGAGCATCCCACGCAACAAAGGCAACCGCAGACACCTTAGGAGGGGTCACATATGCGCGGATTCAAAACTCTACTCAGCGCGACAGCATTGCTTGCGGGCCTGGCCCTTGTGCCAGCGGCTCGCGCGCAAATTGCCGTTGAAATCGGCGCTCCACCCGTCTGCCAGTACGGCTACTACGAAGCTGCACCCTACGGCTGCGCCCCCATGGGCTTTTACGGGCCGGGGTACTTCTACAACGGCATCTTCCTGGGCATAGGCCCCTGGGCCGGCTGGGGTTACGCCCACGGCTGGGGCAGCCATCGCTTCGTCGCGGAGGGCGGCGGCAGCTATCACGGCCGCGGCGGCTATGAGGCCAATCATGGTCATTATCTCCACGGCGCCGACGATCGTGGCCACGCCGCGCCACACGGCGGTCCAGCGCACGCCGCGCCACACGGTGGCACAGCGCACGCCGCGCCGCATGGTGGCGCAGCACCTCACGGTGGAGCAGCACCGCATGGTGGAGCAGCACCTCATGGCGGCGACGAGCACAAGAAGTAACCTATAGCCGCGGAATCAGGCGGCGGATTGTAGGAGAAGCGGCGGAGCTTAACGGCTCCGCCGCTTTGCGTTTGAGGCTATCGCTGAAGAGAACTGAATTAGAGATCAGGGAATAAGTATTTCCTGCCTTTGCGCAACTCTTTTCCCAATCCTGTGTATAACGATTCAGGAGTTAGGCCGGCCGGCAGTGAGCGAAACAAGTGCTTCCTGTTGCTCATAACCCGGGCGTTGCTGCCTGCGTCAAGTGCGTTAAGGATGGCTGACAGCAACCCCCGATATTGTGAGGAGCATTCAACAACGGATTCAAAAATCCTTAGGTGGCTGTGGCCGGATTGATCTAATCGGCAGCAGAGCACCCCACGCAACTTAAGCAACCGCAAATGCCTCAAGGAGGGGGTCACATATGCGTGGACTCAAAGTTTTACTCGGTACCACAGCATTGCTCCCGTACCTGAACCCTAAAAGAATCATGTTGACATGCCCTTCATTCCGTGAAATTCTTGCGCTATCGTTCCGTCAGGGGGCGGATTTGTACGTTCTTAACACGAGCATGACATTGACTTCCATCCATTCCCCCGCCTGTCGCGCTTTGAGTTGTCGCTGGTCCCTTCAGCGGCAATATTTCCCACACCGGCGCAGACGCGATTGTACCCTGACAATCAATCTTCCGATCAACGGATTCATCATCCTTATGAAGACTTCTGTTGCCTGTTAGTTCCCGAAGGCGGCAGCGTATCCCACGCAACACCAGCAACCGCAGACACCTTAAGGGGGGGTCACATATGCGCGGATTCAAAATTTTCCTCGGTACGACAGCATTGCTCGCTGGCCTGGTCATGGTGCCGGCGGCTCGCGCTCAGGTTGACGTCGAAATCGGCGTTCCACCTGTTTGCGCCTACGGCTACTACGAATACCCACCCTACGAATGCGCGCCCATGGGCTTTTACGGGCCGGGATTCTTCTTCAACGGCATCTTCCTGGGCGTAGGTCCCTGGGCCGGCTGGGGCTATGAACACGGCTGGGGCGAGCATCGCTTCCACGATGGCGGCGGAGGCCGTTATCACGGCCGCGGCGGCTATGAAGCCGATCATGGTCGTTATGGCCATCCCGGCGGACGTCCCGGCGGCGCACACGGCGGCGCCCATCCAGGTGCCCATCCCGGCGGCGCCCATCCCGGTGGCGCACATCCCGGTGGCACAACGCACGGCACAACGCACGGCACAACGCACGGCACAACGCACGGTGGCACAACGCACGGGACACCGCACACCAGCGGCGGTGGACACACCAGCGGCGGCGGTGGACACACCAGCGGTGGCGGTGGACATACCACACACCGGTAACCTGTAGCCGCTAAGTCAGGCGGCGGATGGACCAGGAAGCGGCGGGGCCTGACGGCTCCGCCGCTTTGCATTTGACCTGCATCCCAGATTGCCCGCCGCGGCGGATGAGGCCCAGGGTCCCCGTAGACAGGTCTTCGTCTACGGGGTGGGAAGCCGGGGCGCCCGGCATTGACAAAGTGTAAGCTGTCTAGCAGGTTACTCGGAGGCCCAAATCGAATGGATCTCTACCAACAACTACCCCCGGAAGCCGTAAAGATTGCCCTGGTGCTGTTCCTGTCGTTTCTCATAGGACTGGAGCGGGAAGAGCACAAGTCGGCAAACGGCGCGTACTCCTTTGGAGGAGTGCGCACATTCCCGCTGATCGGCCTGATCGGCTATTCCATTGCTCTTGTTTCGGGCACGCAACTGCTGCCGTTGACGATCGGCTTTCTGGTCGTCGCCGGTTTCCTGCTTTTGTCCTACTGGCACAAGCTGACCAGTACCAGTACCGCGGTAGCCGGCGTGACCACGGAGATGTCGGGCCTGGCTACGTTTCTGGTGGGAGCGCTGGTCTGTTACGGGCATTTCTGGATTGCCACCACGCTGGGCGTTGCCAGCCTGCTTCTGCTGGATCTGAAAGCTGTGCTTGAGAAGCTGGCCACAACCGTCGCTCCGCAAGAAATTCTTACCTTCGCCAAGTTTCTGTTTTTGACCGGGGTGATTCTGCCCGCGCTGCCCAATCAGGAATACAGCCAATTCCACATCAATCCTTTCAAGACCTGGCTGGTGGTGGTTGCCATCAGCGCCATCTCCTACGCCAGTTACGTTTTGCAGAAGCTGACCAAGGGCCAGGGTGGGGTGGTGCTGGCTGCATTGCTGGGCGGCGCCTATTCCTCCACGGTGACCACGGTGGTGATGGCGCGCCGGGCGGCGCGGGAACAGCATCCCCACCTCTTCGCGGGCGGCATCCTGATCGCCTCCGGGGTCATGTACCTGCGGCTGGTGGCGCTTCTGGCCATGTTCAACCGGCAATTGATGTTACTGCTTTGGGCGCCTTTTCTTGTATTGGCGGGCCTGGCGGTGGGCGGCGGCTGGCTTTGGTCGCGACGTGCGGATAAAAGCTCACAGGAAGTTCAGCGGGAGTACGAACCGAAGAATCCGCTCGAACTGCTCACGGCGTTTCTCTTTGCCGCGCTGTTTCTGGCCATGATGGTAGCAACCCAGTTGGCCGTGACGTATCTGGGCAAAGCGGGAGTGAATACGCTGGCCGGTATCATGGGCGTCACCGATGTGGATCCGTTCATCATGGGGCTGACCCAGGCGGCGGGCACGCTCACGCCCTTGAAGGTTGCGGCAGGCGCAATCCTGATCGCCGCCTCCAGCAACAACGTCGTGAAAGGGATTTACGCCTACAGCCTGGCCGACCGGAAGACAGGCGTGCAAAGCCTGTTGTTCCTGGTGGGGCTGGCTGCCGCGGGGCTGGTTCCGTTAATTTGGCTGGGATGGTGAACGGCGGGTATTCCGCATCTTCCTGTTCGATCGGGAATATGAATCTCCCTGGAATCCTGCTGCGGTAGACGAGAACGGGGGTACCTGAAAGTATGTACAAAATGTGCATATAATCAGGATGCCGAATATCAGGAATAAAGATGAAACAGAGATACGATTTCAGCGGGGGAAAGCGGGGACGGATTGCGCCTCCGGAACCGGAGCAACGCGGAAAGACGCGCATTACGATTCGCCTGGATGAAGACCTGGTGGATCACTTCCTGAAAGAGGCTGATGCGTCGGGCGGCGCAACGGGATACCAGACGCTGATCAATGAAGCTTTGCGTCAGCACGTGGAAGGCAAAGCGCCGAAACTGGAGGATACTCTGCGGCGGATTGTTCGGGAAGAGATGCGGGTTGCTAGCTAGGCTCGTTGCCTAATCTCAGGTGTCACCAGCGAGACCTGGGTCATCCAGCTTTAGGTGATGAGTTTGTATTTAGGATGGAAGCATCGTGCAGACCATACGAGTAGAGACGCCTTCGGCGAAGTACGACGTGATGGCAGGCAGTGGGCTGATTGAGACGCTGGCGCCGCGTATTGAGAGAGTTGCGGGCAGGCTGCCGCGACGGGTTTTTGTGCTCACTTCGGCGCCCATCTGGGCGCTGTGGGGCCATTCGATGCAGCAGTCCTTTGGAGAGGCTCCAGTGGTCCTATTTCTGGAGCCGGGCGAGAAGCACAAGTCGCTGGCCAGCGTGGAGCAACTGCTGCGGCAGATGGCGCTGGCGGGCGGGGACCGCGGCAGCCTGCTGATTGCCTTTGGCGGCGGGATTGTGGGCGATGTGGGCGGGTTTCTGGCCGCGATTTATATGCGCGGCATCCCTTATATTCAGGTTCCCACTACGCTGCTGGCGCAGGTCGATTCCTCGGTGGGCGGAAAGACCGGGGTGAACCTGCCCGAGGGCAAGAATCTGGTGGGCAGCTTCTATCAGCCGTTGGCGGTCTTTGCCGATATCGGGGTGCTGGGCACGCTGCCGGAGCGGGAGCTGCGCGCCGGGCTGATGGAGAGCATCAAGGCGGGGATCATCCGCGACCGGGCACTGGTGCGCTTTATGGAGGAGCACGCGGAGGGCGTGCTGGGGCTGGACAGGAAGGATCTGGAAAAGGTGATTGCGGCGTCGATCCGCATCAAGGCCGGGGTGGTGGCCAGGGACGAGCGCGAGAACGGTCCCAGGATGATTCTGAACCTGGGGCACACGGTGGGCCACGCCCTCGAGCAGTCGACCGGCTACAAGACTCTGCTGCACGGCGAGGCGGTGGGGTGGGGGATGGTGGCCACGCTCTATCTCGCGCTCAAGCGGGGAACGATTTCGCGTGCGCAGTTCGAGCGGCTGGAGAGTTTGATTCATTTGTATGGTCCGCTGCCGCCGCTGAAGCTGCGGGTGAGCAAAGTGGTGGAGGCGACGGGCGGCGACAAGAAAAACCTGGGCGGCGTGAGGCGGTTCGTTCTGCCGGTGGGGATTGGCGACGCGGGGGTGGTGGAGGACGTGACGGCGGCGGAACTGGAGGGCGCGGTGAGGTATATGCTGGCGCGGGCTGGGGAGAAGACAGCGAGTCAGCGGGTCAGCTAGTCGGCAAGTCAGCGAGTTTCCCAGGTCTCATCCGCCGCGGCGGACGAGACCTGGGGCACCCGACCTTGAGAGTCGCCGGTGATGATTTGTGTTTTTTCAATCTTAGGTAGAGAACGAACTTGGGTGCCCCATCCTTCGCGCTTTTTGCGAAGGGTGGGAAACCACTACAGATAGAGGTTTGTACTCTCCCACCCTTGCGACGGAAATCCGCCGCGGCGGATCGCAAGGATGGGGCACGGGGTTTTGTGGGCCGGGATGGGAAAAGCACGGTTGATTGGAATTTGGGGATCAAATGACGGCAACGGGAGCCAAGCCGCCTGGTGCGGTGGATGAGGCGGGAGCGGCGCGGGCGGTACGGCAGATGTTCGACGCTATTGCGCCGCGCTACGACCTGCTGAATCACGTGCTCTCCGCCAATGTGGACCGGCTCTGGTGGCGGCGGACGGCGCGGCGGTTCCGGGAGGTGCTTGCACGGCCCGACGCGGCGGTGCTGGATATTTGCTGCGGGACGGGCGACCTGACCATGGCGCTGCTGAAGCATCGGCCTCAAGGGGCGCGGCCGATTCTTGCGGCGGATTTTGCCCGCGGGATGCTGAGCCGCGCAGCCCGAAAATTTGACGCAAAGAAGTTTGCCGGGCGCCGGGCGGTGGCGCTGGAGGCCGATGCGCTGCACTTGCCGCTCAAGCCGGAGTCGCTGGATTTGATTGTGACGGCGTTCGGGTTCAGGAATCTGGTCAACTACGAGGCTGGGCTGCGCGAATTTCATCGCGTGCTGAAGCCGGGCGGGCAGTTGGGGATTCTGGACTTCAGCGAGCCGGGAGGGCTGGTGGGCAAGGCCTATGCGGTGTATTTCCGGCGCGTGCTGCCGGCCATTGGGCAACTGGTGTGCGGCAAGGCCGGGGCATACAATTATCTGCCTGTGTCGGTGGGCAATTTTCCTCCGCCCGGAGAGATGCTGGATTTGATGCGAGCGGCCGGCTATGTGGAGTGCGCCTGGCAGCCTTATACCTTCGGGATTGCGGGGTTGTACACGGGGGTGCGCGCCGCTGTAGCCTAGGAGATCGATGACTTCCTCTGCCACCAATTCCGCTCTCTCCAGCATGGCCGGGTTTTCCGCTGAGAAGCGGCGCGTGGCGCTGCACTCCATGCTGGCGGCGGGGGCGATGACGCTGCTGAAGCTGGCCGCGGGTTTGTTCTCCGGGTCGCTGGGCGTGCTGTCGGACGCGGCGCACTCGGCGCTGGATCTGGTGGCCGTGACGCTGACTTACTTTTCCGTGCAGGTGAGCGACAAGCCGGCCGACGAGGACCACACCTACGGGCACGGCAAGATTGAAAACCTCTCTGCCTTTGGCGAGGCCATTCTTATGGTGGCCTCCTGCGTGTGGATTATCTGGGAGGCGATGGCCCGGATCTTCTACCACACGGTGGAGCTGCGCCACTCGGCGTGGCCGGTGCTGGTGCTGCTCACTTCCATCGCCGTGGACTACTGGCGGTCGCGGCGGCTGCGGGTGGTGGCCGTGCGGACGGGCTCTCCGGCGCTGGCCACCGATGCCTTCCACTTTGCCTCCGATATCTGGTCCACGCTGGCGGTGCTGGCCGGACTGGGCGCCAGTTGGGTGGGAACGCGCTTCGGGATCGGATGGCTGCGCTTCGCTGACCCATTTGCGGCGTTGGTGGTTTCGCTGATGATTCTGCGGCGGACGCTGCACCTGCGCCGGGAGACGGTATCCGGGCTGATGGACCAGGTTCCGGCGGAGACGCGGCGGCGGCTGGTGCGGGAGGTGGAACAGGTGAAGGGCGTGCTGGCCGTGGAACAGGCGCGGGTGCGCCGCGCCGGGGCCGGCTACTTTGCCGACCTGACGCTGGCGCTGCCGCGGCGGTATACGTTTGAGCACACCGGGGAGCTGGTGCGGGAGGCTACCGAGGCCGTGCACCGCGCGCTGCCGACGGCGGACGTGGTGATCCATACCGTGCCCCGCGAGGCCCGGACGGAGAGCGTCTTCGACCGGGTGAGGGCGGTGGCGGCGCGCAACAATGTGAGCGTGCATGAGCTGAGCGTGCAGTCGCACCATGGACGGCTGCGCGTGGAGCAGCATGTGGAGCTGGACGAAAAGATGCCGCTGCTCAAGGCCCATGGGTTTGTGAGCTCTCTGGAGGCGGAGATTCTGCGCGAGGCGCCGGAGATCGACCATGTGCTGACCCACATCGAAAGCGAGCCGGCCACCATTGAGCAGCCCAAGGAGATGGTGGAGAAGGACCGCAAGATTGAGTCCGCGCTGCGCTCGGCGGCCAGGCAGTTCCCGGAGATTGTGGATGTGCACGAGATCATCGTGGGCCGCACCAGCGAGCACATTCATCTCTCCTGCCATTGCACATTGCCGGACGATCTGGCGATGCAGCGGGTACACGAGGTGATGACCGGGCTTGAGGATCGCTTCAAGCTGGAGTGCCCGGAGGTCTACCGGGTGACGATTCACCCCGAGCCGGTGACGGATAACCTGCGGTAAGGGATTGTCTTGCCCAGGTGTATACTTCCTGTAAATTCCAAACGAAGTTGAGATTTAATTTCCGATGAAACCTCTCGATCCCCCTACCGACCAACGGCTCACCTCGGTGATGCTCCTTGCGGCCGCAACGCTGGGCGCGGTCGCGTGTGAGCTCCATGCGGTTGAAGGGATGTGGCTTAAGCGTGGGCCACATTCCTACGGCATAGACGCCTATCTTCTTCCTCTTATCATCGCATTTCCGGCGTTCTCCGGCTTCGCAATTCGCTGGAGAACAAAGAAATGGATAGGGACCGGCGATATGAATTCCACTGTGGCCTCAACGATTAATTTGGTCTGGGGCAGTGCTCTTCTGGTCACCTACATTGGCATCCTCACTTTAGAAAGATGGGCGTTCTAACGGGAGGCAGCTTTCTCTTTGTGGGCGCTTTGCACGAGGAGCGGGTTGCGGATAACACGCGGTAAAACGCGAGAAGGTTAAATGACCCCATGATTGCACACAGCGAGTGGAAGGGCGGGAAGATCTTCGAGGGGATTGCGGAGAACGGCAATTCGGTTATCTTTGACGCGGACCCCAGGCACACGCAGGGGCCCAGCCCGATGGAGACGGTGCTGATGGCGCTGTGCGGATGCACCAGCGTGGACGTGGTTTCAATCCTCGAGAAAAAGCGGCAGCCGCTGACCGGGCTGCGGGTTACGGCCACAGCCGAGCAGGCCGGGACGCCGCCACAGGTGTTTACTCGCATCAAACTGACCTACGCGGTCAGCGGGCATTTGAGCCGCAAGGCCGTGGAGGATGCGGTGACGCTGTCAAAGGAGAAGTACTGCTCGGTTTCAAAGATGCTGGAGAAGGCGGCGGCGATCGAGTACGAGATCGTCTATCCGGACGGTGAGCCTGAGCCATGACCAGCCGTGCGGTGAAGAATTTTTTTCAGGTGGCCTCGCTGCTTCTGCTGCTGCTGGCGGTGGCGCTGCTGTCGGCCATCTCCACCATGCACTTTGCCATTCACGGCGCCGAGGTGCAGGTGCCGTCGCTGAAGGGAATGACGGAGGCCGATGCGCGCAGCGAGACCGCCGGACTGGGGCTGAACCTGGACGTGGACAATCGCTACTACTCGGCGGACGTGGCCGCGGGACACATTCTTTCGCAGTCGCCGGCGGCGGGAACGGTGGTGCGCCGCGAGTGGCTGGTGCGCGTGGCCGACAGCCTGGGGCCGCAGAAGGTGGAAGTGCCGGATACGATGGGCCGCGGGGAGCGGGTGGCGGCGCTCACGTTGCGGCGCGTGGGCCTAGAGGTGGGCGCGAGCGCGCGGCTGCCCTACGGCAAGGCGCCGGAGGGAACAGTGCTGGCCCAGGACCCGCCTCCGCACGCGCAGGGTATCGCCCGGCCTACCGTCAATCTGCTGGTGGCCGCCGCGGGCGACGATGCGCCTGACGGATTTGTGATGCCCGAACTGATCGGCCTGGCGGTCGGGCGCGCGCAGGCGGAACTGGCCAGTGTGGGCATCAAAGCAGAGGCGAATTTTGTGGATGTGCCGGTGGCGCCGGTGGGCAGCGGAGATGCTCCGCCCAGGCCGCCGGTGAAGCCGGGCGCGGTGACGGCGCAGTGGCCGCCCGCCGGTTTTCGCGTGGACCAAGGAACGCTGGTGAGGCTGACGGTGGCGAAGTGAGAAAAGCAGCAAGTCAGCGAGTCAGCGAGTCGGCGAAAGCAGCGAAAGACAGTGAGGTGGAGAGATGGGATTGAGCGAAGATCAGGAGCGGGTGGCGTTGCAGGAACGCGAACTGCGGTTGCCGGGTTTGGATGCGCGGTTTGCGTGGAAGCTGGGCGTTCACATGAGGACTTTGGCCGAGGAACGCGGCCAGGCGGTAGTGATCGATGTGCGGCGCTTTGGGCAGCCGCTATTCTATGCCGCGCTGGAGGGCACCACGCCGGACCATCCGGAGTGGGTGCGGCGCAAGTGCAACGTGGTCGCACGGTTCCATCGCAGTTCCTATGCGATCGGGCTGAAGATGAAGGCGAAGAAAGAAACGCTTACCGAACAGCAGGGCCTGCCGCTGGCCGACTATGCCACGGATGGCGGCTCGTTTCCGCTGGCTGTGGCGGGCGCGGGGGTGGTGGGCTGTGCGACCGTCTCCGGGCTGCCGGAACGCGCCGATCATGAGTTAGTGGTTGAAGCGCTGTGCGCCGTGCTGGAGCGCGACTATGCGGCGTTGCGGCTGGCGGCGGAGTAGAACTTCGTAGCGAGTCAGCGAGTCAGCGAGTCAGCAAGTCGGCAAGTAAGCGAGTCGGCGAGGTTTGACGAGGGCTGCTCTTCAGACAGTTTTCTCGATCAGGGCGATAAAGAAACCGTCGGTGTGGAATGTGCCGGGGAGCAGGCGGAGTGCGCCTTCGGGGGTGAGGCAGCGGTGCAGCCGCTCCGCGCCGGAAGCGGTCAGAATGCCTTCACTGAGCAGGGTTTCGATGCGGGGAGCGAGCGGGATGAGGCGCACGTTGCTAGTTGCGGCCAACACTGCGGCGACCACCTGCTCGTTTTCTTCCGGTTCCAGGGAACAGGTGGAATAGAGGACGAGGCCGCCGGGACGGACGGCGCGCAGGGCGGCGTGGAGAATGGCCCGCTGGCGTTCGGCCTGGCGGGGCAGATCTTCTGGACGGAGGCGGTGGCGGATTTCGGGATTGCGGCCCAGCGTGCCGGTTCCGCTGCACGGAACGTCGGCCAGGGCTAGATCGAAGACTGCGTCTTCGGCTAATGCGGTTGCGTCGGCGAGGCGGCATTCGACTCTTTCTGCGTGGACGGCCAGGCGCTTGCGCAATTGGTCGAAGCGCTGCACGCTGGATTCGCAGGCGACGATGCGGGCGTGGGGGTTGCGCTCGGCAAGGATTAGGGTTTTTCCGCCGGGAGCAGCGCAGGCGTCGAGGATTTTTTGCTCGTTCGGGTGGAGAGAATCGCCGGCAAGCGCTGCAAGCTCGGCCACCAACTGCGAGCCCTCATCCTGCAACCTTACCCGGCCCTCGTGAACGGCTGCGGTAGCAGTCACGTCGCCGGAGACTACCGTGCGTGCGGCAGTAAGCAGTTCGCCGGCTTCGAGAACGATGCCAGCCAGACCATGTTCTGCCACAACATTTGGGTGCCCCATCTTTTCCGCTTCTTTCTGC
>Ga0187881_10001852_pt1 | contig 21275 bp, 28 predicted proteins | sample June2016WEW_19_1_2_FD_133017 | JGI IMG/M metagenome (GOLD analysis project Ga0187881, IMG submission 133017) | Peatland microbial communities from SPRUCE experiment site at the Marcell Experimental Forest, Minnesota, USA - June2016WEW_19_100 | ecosystem: Environmental > Terrestrial > Soil >...
AAGGGAATGAAGCAGAGGATCAACGTTGCCTCGGCCATACTCAGCGATCCAGAAATCGTGATCCTTGACGAACCCACTATGGGCCTCGATCCGCGCGGCATGAGCGAAGTCAGGGACATCGTGAAGTCGCTCAAGAAGAAGGGCAAGCTAGTCTTCATGAGCTCCCATCTCCTTAGCGAGGCCACGGAGATATGCGACGAAGTGGCCATGATCGATCACGGCAAGCTCCTTGTCTACGACACCTTGGCGAACGTTTCCTCGCGGTTCTCCTCCAGCGGAAACCTGGTGGACGTGACCCTGGCCCGCCGTGCTGACTTCGAGAAGCTGAAGGCCCAAGTCTTGGCCCTGCAGGGCGTCTCCTCGGTGGAGAGCATCGACACCCTGAACTTCAGAATCGGAATAGCGGGCGGCGTCGAGACGCAGGAGCGGCTCCTCAGCGACCTCGTCTCCCTCAAGATCGGTGTAATTAGCTACAGGGAAGCCTCCCTAGCGTTGGAGGATGCGTACCTGAACCTGATCAAGGACACAGTGTGATGGTAAATGACACAAACAACCAAGGCCACCTCCAATAGCCTTCCCTCGAGCGGCTCCCAGCTGATCACTGTCGCCAAGTACGAGTTCAGAAACTACTTCGGTTCCAGGCGGTTCTACGTCCTCCTCGCCATAGCCCTCATCGTAAGCGCCCTTCTCACCTACGTAGTGGCCGTCCGGAGGCCCGCCTCCTTCCTCGACAACAGCCTGGACTTCTATTCCAGCTGGTGGGGGAGGATCGCAGGGCTGATGGCAATCCTGTCAGGCATCTTCTTCGGGGGCGACGCCATCTCCTCGGAGTTTCAGAACAGGACCGGTTACTTCCTGGTCCCCAACCCGATCAGAAGGTCCTCCATCTACGTTGGCAAATGGATTTCAGCGTTCGTGGCCGCCGTTATCATACTGGCCATCACCCTCGCTATAACATTGGCGAACGCGTTTTACTACTTCGGCCCCACCATCCCCAGCCAGCTCCTTCAGTCCATAGTGTTCTCTCTGATCTACCTGGCCTCTGTGATGGGCCTCACCTTTATGTTCAGCTCCCTTTTCAAGAGCAGCTCCTACTCCATACTCGTCTCGGCCATCCTTTACCTGTTCGTCTTCTCCCTCGTCGAGGATCTCGTGTCCTCGATCGTGCAGATAGAGCCCTGGTTCATACCGACATACGGCGCCTCGATCATCACCAACGTGATGACGGTGCCCTTCCCTGCCCACGTGATAACGACAACTTTCGGACGTAACATAACCCTCACCACTTACAACGCTACCATCCCCGAGGGCCTCGCAATTCTGTTGGGCTACTGCGTGATAAGCGCCATCCTCGGGCTGGTGCTCTTCGAGAAGAAGGACTTCACCTAGGAAATCGACGTCGGGCGCAGGGCTCGGCAGCTTCGTCCCAACCCTTATATCCGTTTTACGTAGGGAAGTAGAGCCGACTTTGAAGATAGGCTTGGCAGCCAAAGGTTCCTCCGATCACCGGCTCCTGGAGAGGATGGCTATCCGGGCGGACGAGCTGGGTTATGACTCGTTCCTGGTCACGGACCACTTCATGACGCCGTCATCGAACAGGAACATCGACGCATGGACCTTATTGCCGTACCTGGCCGCGAAGACCAGGAAGATCAAGCTGGGGACCTGCGTGACCCCCCTTCCGTTCAGGCATCCGGCTATTCTGGCCAAGATGGTGGCCACGGCCGATGTCCTCTCCGGAGGGAGGATCATCCTCGGCTCCGGCCTGGGCTGGAGCAAGCCAGAATTCGATGGGTTCTCAACATGGCGGGAGCTCCCCGACCGGTCCGCGATGTCCAAGGAGTCGCTGGAGCTCATGATCCGTCTCTGGACGAGCGAATCACCCGTAGACTACGAGGGGAAGTTCGTCTCCGTCAGGGGCGCTGTCGTGGAACCCAAGCCCATCCAGAAGCCATACCCGGCCATCTGGTTCGGAGCCATGGCTCCCTTCCATCTGAGGCTCGCAGGAAGATACGGCCAGGGCTGGATTCCCGTGGGGCCTCGTTGGACGTCGGCCGATGGCGTATCTCCTCAGCGTTACGCCGAGATGAGGAGGGTCATAGCCGGCGAGCTGTCCAAGAAGGGGACCCAGGGAGATGGCTTCGTCTACTCCATCCTCATAGGCCACGCCGACATCGCCACCCTTCGCTCCGACGCCGAGAGGTATGAGAAGGAGGGGATGAACTATCTCATCCTGGGCCAGCCACGGGGGGCCGACGAAACCTTCCTCGATGAAATGAAGGTCATCAAGGAGGACTTGGCCTCTTCTTTGTAGCATCCTGCGGGCATCACCGCTCTTTTCGGTTTCACAGATTGTAACCTGCCATGCAGCGTAAATATGGGAGGGCAGCTCCGGTTGGTCGCTTTGAGCATCTCACCAGGCGCTCTGAGGGCGATTCACGTAGTCTACGCGAACTGGTGCCCGCACTGCGTCCCCATCACCGTCGAGCCCATGAAGAAGGCCGCCTCCTCATTGGGCATCCCATGCCTGCTCTACGACATAGACACGGACAAGGTCACTCAGGCGGACGAGCTCGTGAAGAAGTACGGAGACTGGAGCGAAGACTATATCATACCACAGGTATTCTTCCAGCTATCAGACGGGTCGTTTAAGCACGTGCTGACCGGCTACTCTGAAGGCGTGGCATTCACGCGCCGTGCAGTTGACAACGTCCTGAAGAGCCCGTTGCTCCAGGCGGCAAAGAGCTAGGGGAAGAGCATCTTGGACGATTTGACGGAGCTGGTGCGGGAGAAGCTGGGAGGCCCCTTCCACTGCTACGGGCACTGTCATGAGCCGGCCGAGCTGAAGTTTCTCCCATCAGAGGGCAAGCTCGTCGGCGTGCTGGTCTGCCCTTCAGGATACGTCAGCAGGTTCGTCATGTACGGGCACGAACTGGACGCCGAGGAACTCCGCTCCTTCGTTCAGCGTAACGCGGGGAGCGCGATGGAGGTCAGGGAGGGCGACGTCAGGCTCGCCAGCCGTCACGCATTGGACCTCGGCCTGGAAGGCGCCGATAGGACGGTGCTCAGGGAGGCCTACTGGATCCAGAACTACGGCAGGTCAAAGAGCAGCGAGCCCGACAGAGCGGCGCTCTTCCAGTGCTCGAGATGCGGGGCCGTTTTCGTCCAGCCCGTCTCGGCCAAGACTTCGCTATGCGCCTCTTGCGCTCGATAGAGGGAGGACGGAGCCTCTTCTACGCTGATATCGCCAAAGCCTTTTTCCCAGCCCGAGATGTCGCATCCTGACCATGGGGAAGGTTTTCATCGTCACAGGGGCCAGCTCCGGCATGGGGAAAGAAGCCGCCCTGGGCCTGGCCAGGGAAGGCGGCACCGTCGTGCTCGCGTGCAGGAACGAGGGCAAAGGGAAAATGACCCTCGAAGAGATCCGACAAAAGAGTGGGAGCTCCTCGCTGGAGCTCATGATCCTCGACCTGGCAGACTTGCGGTCGGTCCGCCGGATGGCGGCCGAGTTCCAAGAGACTCATTCTAGGCTGGACGTATTGCTAAACAACGCCGGCCTTATCTTGACGAAACGAGAGGTCACGGTGGACGGCTTCGAGATGACGTTTCAGGTCAACTATCTCTCCCACTTCCTCCTGACTCATCTCCTCCTTGAATCCCTCAAGCGGAGCGCGCCTTCGCGCGTGATTAACGTCAGCTCCTCTGCTCACACCTCGGCCCACATCCACTTTGACGACCTCCAGTGCGAAAAGCGTTACAGTGCCTTTAGGGCCTACGGCCAGTCGAAGCTCGCCCAGGTGCTGTTCACTTACGAACTGGCCCGCAGGCTAGCGGGAACCAAGGTGGACGTCAACTGCCTCCATCCTGGCGCGGTCGCCTCCAATTGGGGAAGAGGTTCCGGCTCCTGGCTCTCCGCCGGCTTACGCTTGGTCTCCGTCTTTATGAAAAGCCCGCAGAAGGGGGCCGAGACTTCGATTTTCCTGGCGACGGCGCCGGAGCTGGAGGGGGTCACGGGAAAGTACTTCTCCAACAAGCACGAGACGAAGAGCTCCATCGAGTCCTACAATGAAGAGTACGGGAAGCGCCTCTGGGACACGAGCTGCGAGCTCCTGGGGATTAAGGCTTAAGGGTCGTTACGGTCTTGACGGCTCCCGGCCTGTGGAGGACACTGTTGGAGACGCGCAGGCACTCGTCTCAGGGCACTCTCTTTATGGCCTCATCCTTCTTCTCAGTCCCTCCTCCCTGTTGATCTCCCAGGCTTCCAAGTTGGGTCATCGCGTGCACCTCCGCACATCCGACCAGCGCGCGTGCGATTTCAGGGAGGAAGTCTCGTCCACTGAAACGCCTTCTATGTCAGATAGTGCGAGCATCTTTACAACCCGTCCCTTGAAAGAAGGGGAACCGACACGTATCATGTCATAAGCGTTCAAGCCTTTGACAGGCTCACCCAACGTCCTACTGACTGAGGGACTCCTTGAGGTAGAGGACATGACCGTCGTACCCGTAGATGATGGCGATGCTCTCCGGGCCGATGACCTTCGTCGTGACGAACCAGTCTTTCATTGCGTCGACGAGACCCTGCGCTACGACCCTCCTGAGTTCTTCGGGATTCCTCCTCGCGAGGAACTCGTATACGTGCTCGACCCCCTCCGGCCTTTCAAAAACGACGTAAGCAGGGTCCCTTCTGTTGGTGCCGACCGGCTGCCTGCGCACGTGGCGGAAGTCTCCGTCCTTGGCATCGGTGGCGAAGGTCATCCTGTCCTGAATCCCCCTGAAGTCGTGAAACTGCGGGACCAGGCCGTCCTCGATAATGGAGTCCAACCTTTCACGCGTCGTCTGATGCGAAAGCAGCCAGGCCTCCCTAGATGCCTCTACGACAGAGCTTATCGCCTTCGCTCCTTCATCTACCGCCATGCCAGCCACCCAAATCCTGGACGGGGTCTCCCCAGGGGCATTCGGCTCCGACCATCCTCCGATCGAGGATTGCGCCCGCGGAATCTCCTGCCACACTGGATACCACATCCTCCATATTTAATCACCACCTCCAATAGTTGCCAGCGTGGCGCGCCCTGCTTCAGATGGGTGACCCCGCCGCAGCATCTGTCCGGATCAGCCATGGGATGCAGCATTCCCGGCGCCGTCTCTTTTCGGCACGACTATTAAGGCGGCCAGCCCATGCTAGCACCATAGTGAGGATGCAGCTGGAGTTCGTCGTCGAGGGAGGAGGCCCTCTGTCTAAGGCTGTAGTCGATGGGATCAGGGGCTATTATCCCGCCACCGCCGAGGCGCCGACGGAAAGCTACGGCAGGATCGTCGTCATTCAGCCCGGTCAGCCCCCTTTCACGCTGTGCAGCTTCCTCCTCGACATGGAGCCAGAGGATGTCTTGACGCTGTTCTGGGTGAAGATGAAGGAACACTTCCCGCAGGCCGAGGCCCCCTGATATGGAGCCTCTATCTCAGTGACCGCTTCTGCATGAATGCCGGCCCGTACTTCTCGGCGATGAGCCTCATCAGCTCGGCAGGATGCCTGCTGACCACATGTTCCAGGAAGGCCGCCATCATCTCCTCTCTCGCGGCGCTGTCCGCCTCGAAGGCCCTGTCGGCGAAGTCCATGCATATCTCGCACTCCGGTATCGTCGCGGATCTAGTGACCTCACGGAGGGCCTGAAGGTCCTTCTCCATGCGATCAGATACCTTCGAGAGTCTCTTCTTCGGGTCCAGCGTCTCGAGAAGTTCGAGCCTCTCTTTGTCGGTGAATATCGGAGCACCGGCGCAGACGTCAGCAAGCATTCCAGGACTGTCTATCCCCTTGACGAAGGAAACCACCTCTTGAGGGAGGGAGGGCATGAGCTTCGAGAACTCGTCCACCTGGCCGTGCACCTTCTCCACGACGTCGGCAGCCAGGCCGGGCAAGTCTTTCGAGTCCTCCGTTCGCCGGAACTTCACCAATGGGGCGGCTCCTTTCTGCATAATCTCTTTCAATTTGATCCTCCAAAGGCCCTTCAGCTCGACAGAGCCCTCGGCTCCGCCGCGGTCATCCTCGAGCAGGGCCAGAGTCCCTATATCTCCAACTTCGTAGCCGTCAGAGGGGATCATGGCGACCAAGCGCCTAGAGTTGAGTGCCGACGCTATGGCCGCCCGGCTGGATTTCTCACCCATGGACAGGACCACCGTCATGTGAGGGAGGAGCACGACTTCCCCTGAGAAGACCGCCGGCACCTCGAAGTCCTCGTCCGAGGGGACCACTCGTCCATATGTTCCCCCGTCTCGAAGAGATACCACTTCGCAGCGGATAGCCAGAGTTTTCGATATAAACCCATCGCACGTATCATGAAACTCCTCTGCTTTAACCGGCCAACCCCTTCACCCAGCCGCAGGCCGTCTCCACGGAACCGCTTTGAGATGCCGTCGGGCCGATATAGGCATATTCAAATTCATCGGCCGGGGATTGGGCGGTAGTAGGCTTGGCCGTCGCAGGCCAAGCACACGGTCCTCCCCTCCCGCTGGACGCCCTTCCCATCCAATATCTCTTCTCCGCAGGACGCGCAGTGGACCCTGGGGATCCGCGGTCCTCGCAAGAGGGCCGCACCGTCCCTGAGGATGACTTCCTGGTGGTCGAAGATCTGATCCGCGCTCATCTTCAGGAAGGCGTTCATCATGACCTTCCTCCAGACCTCCGACCCGACCTCAGCGCTCTCCCCATCCTTCAAGAGCCCCTCCCTGACCGCCACCTCGTTGGCCAGCTTCGTCAGCTGGGGCCTGGCGAAAACCCTCACCGCCTTCCCACTTGACCTGTCGAGGAACGTCGCCGCCAGCTTTCCGTAGTCGAACACCTTGAGCCTCCTGCTCCCCATGCTACAGCCGGTGACCACCTGCACTGCGTCGACGGCGCACCTGTTACTCTCCACGAAAACTACCAAGTCGCCCCTCCTCCTGGCGTCCTCCATTCCAAGGAGATGGAGACCTGTGTCCGCCATCTTGATGCCCAATGGAAGGCCTAGGCATAGGTGACCCCTCAGCGCGGACGCTTTGGCTAGGAGCTCCTCGAAGTCAGAGCCTCCATGGTTTGCGCTCATCACTATGTGCTCCGCGGGAGGTACCTTATGAGCACGTCGGAGCCCGCAGGCTGGTGGAAGTCAACTCTCCCCTCTGAGCTTCTCCAGCGTCTCGGCCCAATTGATAAAGCAGAGCGACAGGATGTCGTCGAGACGCTCCTTCCTCTCATGCGGTAAATCATCCGAGCTCACGCGACTTCAGCCCCTCAGGTTTTTCGCGAAGAAGGAGGTGGCACGGAGCCACGCGTCCTCCGCCGCCTCCTTGTTGTACGAGCGCCGCGTGTCGTTGAAGAAGGAATGGAGTGCGCCCTGGTAAATCTTGAGTTCGAAACCCTTCTTGTACCTCACGATGGCCCCCATGAGCTCAGGAAGCCCGCCGTTGAGGCCTGTGTCCTCGCCAGCGTAGAAGGCCAGCATGGGTATCTCGATCCTCTGCATCGCGTCCAGGGGCTTCGGGTTCTGCCCGTAGAAGATGACCGCGGCCTTGAGAGCCTGCGCCGTCGCCAACTGGAAGGCGAGTCCCCCTCCCATGCAGAACCCCGTCGCCCCGATCCTTTCCTTGTCCACTGAGGGGAGCGACTTCAGGTATTCGATTCCCGCCAGGAGGTCCTTCATGAAGACCTCCGTCTGGGCTTGGCCGCCGCCCAAGGTCATCCCGAGGACCTCCCGGTCGATTCCGCTAGAGCCAGCTACAAGCGCCTCGACGGCCTTCGGATCTCGCCTCTTCTCAGGGGGCATCCCCCAGACCAGCGCCATGGCCTTTTCTATGTTCTGTGGTGTGAGGACCTCCTTCTGTCGCGCGCGCGAATAGAGGTGGGGCGCGAGCACGACGTACCCTTCCCTCGCATATCTCCCCGCCACGTCTCTTATGTGAGACTCCAGCCCCCAGATCTCATGGATGAGCAGTACGGCAGGGGATGGGCTCTCGGACGAGGGCTGGGCCAGGCATGCCTCCACGTCGGAGCCGTCGAACGTCATATACTTCACTTCCTGTGCGGAAAAGGGAATCATTACATGCGCGCCGACCCCGCAAGATATTAAACGATAGCCTAAACCGCTCGCCGTCAGGGAGGCCGCAGTTAATGCGACGCCCCAGGCCTGGAGGGGCTCTCCATACTCGTAGTCGTAGCCAGTGACGTGGACCTCCCTGAATTCGAGAGGGCCGTGCTCAAGAGCCGCAACAAGATCAGCCTCCGCCTCGACCCGCGGTTCCCGCCTGTGTTGAGCGTGAAATCCAGGACTTCCCAGTCTTCGGAGCTGTCGCTGACCCTCATGGTCAGGGAGTCCGAGAAGAAGGGGGAGATATCGACGGAGATCAAACAGCGTATATCGACCATACTGGAAACCATCAAGAAGAGTCGCTCCTAATGTCCATGGATCGCCTTCGAAGGGAGTTCACCCTAGATGCCACGACCTGAACGCTGTTTGAGTTCCGCGTGTCGCGAGGTGAGGGAGCCTCCTTCGCATGGAGGTCTCCAGTTCCATCCCCCTCCATCTTATGGTGACCATCCGCTACTGTGCGCGGAAAAGTGTCTCGTTTAGAAAGGTGTCTTTGATGCTATCTTCGCGAACCTATTTCCTCATGGCGCAGAAGAGGGCCTTGCGGTCGCCGCCAGCCGTTCCTCGGAAGAACGTGGCCTTGGTCTCCACTAAAGTGAAAGGCGGAACGAAGATTCCCCGGATCTCCTCGGGGCTGAACCGGTAGGGTCCAGGCATCCTCTCTTCCCCGCTGAAGGTCTTGAGGAGGAGGCTCCCTCCCTGCTCTAGCAGGAGGGAGACATTCTTGACGTAGGCCTCCCTGTCCAAGGGCTCGAGGGTGTGAAAGCATCCCCTGTCGACGACCACGCGGAAGCTGCCAGTGAGCCCGGTGGAGACGACGTTGTCCACGATGAACTTGACGTCAACGCCTTCGCGAGCCGCCCTCGTCCTGGCCTTCCTGACGGCGACCTCTGAGACGTCCGTCGCCGTCACCTTCCATCCCAGCTTTGCCATGAGGATGGCCTGGGTGCCCGGCCCTTCGCCAAGGCTGAGGAGGCTTCCGAAGGGGGGCCCCAGCTTCGATAGGGCCGCGCAGATGTCTTCGTCGAGGCTCGTGGAGAACCAAGGAAGTTCCTCCACCCGTCCGGACCCGTATACTTTGTCCCAGCGGCTGCGGTCGTTCAACTGGTCCCCGGTCCGTCTGGACAATAATAACCCATTCCAAGATTCCGCAGCAGGTCCAACTGGGATTCGCCAGCGATTGGGCCCTATAGCTACTCCAATCCTGACAGCATTATGGGATCCCAAACCATTATTCGATGATCGAACGTACCTGCCCGGTCGTGGCACGTTGGCAGCTTCCACGGATTCCTGAGCGACCCTCCCTGAGCTGCTCGGCCGCCTCCCCTTTTACCTCAGTCTTCCTCCTTCTGGAGGGAGCTTCGGAGGCCCATTTCACTCGCCCACAGAAAGTCAGATATATCGTCGATGTGAAGGCTATACTATAGGAGCGCGATGGTGATTTGAGCAGGGCCGATGAGATTACGAGCGAAGTCAGGAAGATAGTGCTTACCAACAAGGCGCTGGAGGCACAGCTTCAGCAGTCGATACCCAAGAGGACCCACGAGGAACAGGTGGCCAAGCTGCAGGCCCAGATAGACGACCTGCAAAGCCAGGTCAGCCTTGCCAAGGGCGAGCTGGAGAAGACGGTCTCGGTGGGCGCGAGGTTGGGAGCCGTGGAGTCGAGGATCAGCACCCTCTACGACGCCGCGGCTTCGCAGAACGAGGCCATAAAGGGGCTGTCGGAGAAGCTATCCGAAGGCACCGTCCCGTATTCCCTTCACGTTGAAGACCTTGCGAGGATTCAGCAGCTGGAGGAGCAGGTGTACTCCATGGTCCCAAGAAGCGATCTGGACTCCCTTCGGTCCCAGTTGGCTGATTCCGTCCCCAGGGCAAAGTTCGAAGAGACAGAGCGGGCTTTGACGGAGATGATTCCTAAGGAACGCTTGGACCAGTCGGAAGCCAAGATCGCCGAGCTCGAGAGGGCGTTGGCCGATTCGGTTCCCCGCGCCACGCTGGAGGAACTGCAAGACAAGATCGCTTCCATGATGAAGGATGCCACCGCAGGTGGCGAAGAGCCCGCAGCTAAAGATCAATAGCCTCAGATTGGCGATGCGTGCCAGAGTATTGTAGGATAACGTAGCATCCCTACGATGGCCTTTGTCAGGCCGCCTAAGCCCTAGAGTTCGCCCACGGTGCCGGGCACTCTGGGAAATGGCTGCACCTCGCCTACGTGCTCCGCCCCCACGATCCAGCCCACTAGTCGCTCGACCCCGAACCCTCCGCCAGCGGAGGGAAGGAGCTTCTTCTCCTTCGCGAGCCTCAGCAGCACGCTATAGTTCTCTTCTTTGACGCCGTCTCGTTTCATCTTGGCAAGGAGCTTGGTCAGCTCCCATTCCCTCTTGGCCCCCGAAAGGACCTCCCCTTTGCCGGGGAGAAACAGGTCATAGTTGTCCCATCTCCCCGTCGCCGGGTCTTCGTAGTCATAGAACTCCCGAGGCATGTTGACCACCCACGCCGGCCCCTTGAGCTCGGAGGGGAACGTCTCCTCCCAATTCTTCCCGTGGCTCTCCTCCAGCTCCTCCCTGTCGAAGACCGGGAAGCGGACCTTGGGCAGCATGATGCGGTCCACGCCCCCCAGGCGGGCCAGGACCCCCGACATTTCCTCCCTTAGGGAAGTCGTCAGCGTAATGATGGCACGTTCCGCGAGCCTCCTCACTTCGTCAGAGGAGGCATCTCTGACCTCGAAGTCCAGCTGGTTGAACTCGTAGATATGCCTCCCCGTCGTTGCCCTCTCCCTTTTCTCCACGCGCACGTTGGGCGAAATGACGAAGATCTTCGGGGCCAGCAGCGAGCAGGCCACCATCTTGTGGACGATCATGCTCATGGTGGCCCTTACGGGCTCGTCGTAGATCTCCAGCTCCAATCTCTTCTCAATCGAAGCCCCCGCGTCGGGCCACAGCGGGTCCGTGCACTTCGAAATGATCACGGGCAGCATCCATTCGAATCCCTCGGCCGTAAAGCTCCTGGTCATCGTATAGATGACGTGAGTCATTACCGTCGAAACGTCGGAGCGCCTCTTCAGCTCGTCGGCCGAAAGCATGTCGATGGACCTCACCGCCCCGACGGCGCCGACGGTGAGGTTTGCTGAATCGTTCAAGACCCCTTCGAAGAAAAGGCGGGCTAATAAAAGCATAATGCTTCTGGGTCCGGCAATATGGTGGAATTAAAACCATAAATGCTGGCAAGTGTTGGCATTATGCCAGATTGGACGACAGGGACTGGAAGATACTGGCGATGCTCATGGCCGACGGCAGGAAGTCCGTGGTCGACATGGCGAAGGAGCTGTCGATGCCCCGTGCCACAGTTCAAGAACGGGTGAAAAAGTTGGTGGACGGAGGGGTGATCAGGAGATTCGCCGCCGTGCCCGATTACTCCAAGGTGGGTAAGGAGGTGACTGCTTACGTCCTGGTCTCCTTCACACGAGAAGGGAACTTCTCGCAGCGGAGGCTGGCCGAGGAGATCGGTCTCATCCCGGAGGTCCACGAGGTCTCGCTCATCTCGGGCGAGTGGGACCTGATCCTGAAGGTGAGGGCGTCGTCGGTCCAGGAGATAGGCTCCCTCGTGGTCGATCGGCTGAGGATGATGAAGGGAATCGAGAAGACGCAAACCTGCCTCTCCTTCCAGGTCATGAAGGAGACCCCCTAGCGGTCAGCCCAGCGGTTCTTCGATCATGGTCAAAGAAGCCACTTTGACTTCTGCCGATGAACACTTTACGCTGGACCGCGGTCGCCCTCCTCCTCGTGGCGGGCTCCGCTCATGAGTACTGAGGCGCGTGCGTGGCCAACACTTTTGGAAGCGTCAACGGCTATTCGTACTCTGCATGATTCTATATCATGTGGGCCATTTACTGCGTCGGGGTGCTGGCCATAGCCGCTTACTTCGCATCTAGGGTCCTCGAGACGCTGTCGGCCCTCAACGCTGCCATACTAATTGGGATTTGCTCCTACAAAGGCTTCTACGATACCATCGGTTACGTGGACAAGGCCATAGAGGTCTGCTGATCATAGTCTGCGTCATGCTGCGACGAGTAAGCCGAATTCCCCGGCCGCGGCCTAAGGGGACGGGCAGGCAGAACGGCAGCCGGCGCTTATGTACCGGCCCGACGTGCCTAGCGTCTATCCTTCTTGAATCCAGAATTGCTTAAGAGCTGGGCGAACGGCATCATGTCGTCTTGACATTCTGTAAGGAATGCGGCAAGGAGCTTCCCAGCAAAGCCCGCTTTTGTCCCGCGTGCGGGTCCCCGGTCGCCGACTTCGCGACGGCGCCCACGCAGAGCCACAGGACATTCACGGTCGCGGCCAAGCCTCGGGTCGTCGTGACGACCCTGGTGCCAGGGATGGTCGAGGTCAAAGTGGGCTCCGCCGGGGCGGTGGACGTCGATTTGGATCTCAGAAGGTCCGAGGACATGGATTGGAACGTTTACCAGCAGGGAGATCTGATAACGGTGTCCTTCCGCACGACTTCCCGGACTTACTGGAGCTGGGCTTCGCACCTCGAAAGCGGCCCAAGGGCGGACATAGTGCTCTCCGTCCCGAAGGAATGCGACCTCGACCTCGAGAACAGGCTGGACAGGGTCTCCATCTTGGGCGTCCAAGGTGTCATCATCGTCAACTCCGTCGTCGCTGGCATCGAAGCCAAAGGATGCGGCGGCAACCTGAAGGTGAGGACCAAGACCGGCTCCATCATGCTTTATGACGTCAACGGCTCCGTGTTCGCCGAGACGGCGACGGGCCAAATCATGTATTCTGGTTGTCTCGCGAAGACCGAGAACTGGTTCCACACGAGCGTGGGCACCATACAACTCTCTCTCAAGGGCGAGCTGGACCTGAGTGTCGAAGCTCATTCCGGACTGGGAGACGTGAGCTGCACCCTTCCCCTAGTTGACGCCCGTAACGAACGTGGAATGGTTCGTGGCCGTCTGGGCGCAGGGTCGGGGCGCCTAAGGGCAGAAACCGGAACGGGCAGCATCCTGATCGGTTCGTGAGGGCAGCGCTGCCTACTACGCTTATATCGGTCTTCGACGACTAATGAAACGATCTAGGTTGAAGACCTGGACCCTGATGTATAGCCTCATCTGGCTCTCCTTCATTCAGATACTCTTCGTCCTCTTCTCTCCCCTAGGGAACGATGTCCTCACGATAGCTGTCCACGCCCCTCTGGGGCTGGTCATCTTCGGCCTCGCCTTCGTTGTGAACCACAAGGTCCAGTCCTCCGGCTGCCCGGACCGCATCAAGAGGATTACGAAGGTGACGCGGAACCTGGCGCTGCTTCAGGGCCTCCTGGGCTTCGTCCTTGCTGCCGGGATTTCCATGGGCTGGGCGGACCTGTACCTCTACATCGTCAGCCTGCTCCACGTCGCCAACGCCCTCGCCATCATCACCCAGGCCTCGTCATCTGCAACGGCCTTTGATATGTGGGAGGAGAAGGAGTATCAAGTAGCGATGGCACCCCAGGCGCCGTCTGCTTGACGTCTATATATCGTCCCTGAATAGCAGGTCGGTGTAGCGGCTTTCAAAGCGCCAGAGCAGGAGGAGGAAGGGCAACCCCACGAGGGAGCTGCCAAAATAGGCCACCAATGCAGGGAATAGCGCTATGAAGAGAGCCAGCGAGCCGAAGGTCCCCACCACAGCGGCTAGCCCTGTCACGACCATATAACGCCTGTACTTCTTCAGTTCCTTCTGCTTGTTCATGGAGACCACTCCGGACTCTAGGGATGGTTCCCTTACTCTTTCGCCGGGGCCAGCCTCTGGACGCTCCGGGCGAAGAATTCGATGGCCCTTGGGTAGTCCGCCTCCATGATGTGCTCGTTGGGGGCGTGGTAGGCCGAGCCCAGGTACGACACGCTGGGCGTCAGCACCGACGGCAGCCGCAGCTCATTGATGAACAGGGAGATGGGGCCCGTGGCCGCCATGCTGGGCCACACGTTGGGAGCCATGCCGTACACCTCCTCCGCCGCCCGGACCAGGGGATCAAGCAGGGGCGTGTTCAGCGGCGTCTTCCCGGGGAGCTCGTCGCTGTAGGACTTCAGCTTCACGTCGGCGCAGCCCAGCTGGTCGAGGTAACTCCTGATGGAACTGAAGATCTTCGCTGGGTCCTGCTTCGGCACGAGCCTGAAGTCCATTTTCACCGTGACGCGGCGAGGGAGCACCGTCTTGGAGCCTGGGCCGCCATATCCGGAGACAAATCCGGCGATGTTGCAGGTGGGCGTGAATACTAGGTCACGGGCAGTACTGGAACCTGAAGACGGCGCGAGGAGCCCATTTGCGCCTAGCATCTTCCCGAAGGCCACAGCGTCCAAGCTGTTGCTGTCCGTCCTCTCCAGCTCCTCCTTCGTGGGTGGCACGATGTCATCGTAGAAGCCCGGAATCAGGATCCTGCCCTCTTGGTCCTTGAAATGGTTCAGGGCCCAGACCAGCCTCCACGCTGGGTTGGGCACCGCCGCTGCGTACATTGAATGGAGGTCCACCGCCGCCGTCTCGAGGGTCATCTCGATATAGAGGAGGCCCTTGGCGCCTAGGTAGAACTGGGGTCGCCCGTCGCTGGCCGTGTCCGTACCCTCCCATATGCAGACGTCGCCCTTCATCCTGTCCCCAAACTTCTTCACGAACTGGTGGAGGTGGGGGCTTCCGATCTCCTCCTCGCCTTCGATAACGAACCTGACGCTGATGGGGAGGCGCTTCCCTCCTTCCCGCAGGGTCTCCACAGCGTGCATGCGGGCCATCAGGTCGCCCTTGTCGTCGGCGATGCCTCGGCCGAAGATCTTGCCGTCCTTCCGCTCGCCGCCGAAGGGTTTCACCTTCCACTCGTCTAGTGGGTCCACCGGCTGCACATCGTAGTGGTTGTAGAAGACTAGGGTCCGGTCGCTCTGGCCCAGCAGGTCAGCTATTATGAGAGGCGGGGCGTCAGGCAGCGTAAGCCTCTGAGTCTTGAAGCCTAGGGAGCCCAGCTTCTTCTGCACGAAGTCGGCGGTTTCAGGGATGGCCTTCCCCTCCGCCGAGATGGTGGGGAAGGAGACGAACTCTTGCAGCTCGCCGACATAGCGCTCGAGGGATCGGGAGATGCTTCCTTTCAGGTCGTTCACGCCCTGTCCGTCGTCCGCCCCTTTCCTTAACTCTTTCTCGACGAACGGGTCACCCTCTCGGGCCAAGAACCCTAGGCGCAATTCTTATCCGTCTAGCCGCATGCCAGCCCGAGCATGAAGCCTAAGACGGCCAGCCGCAGCGCAGGCGTGGCCATGGCCGTGCTCGCCAACGTCTTCTGGGGGACCGTCTTTGTCGCCTCCAGCGTCGGTCTGGCCTACGCCAACCCTTACCTTCTCGTTTTTCTGCGTTTCGTGGCTGGCTCCATCGGAGTCCTCGGCGCGGCACTGGCCTTGGGATGGACTCACGACCTGGCCCACGAACTTGGCAAGAAAGTCATCTGGGGCCTAGGCAGCGTCTACGCTCTGGGCTTCCTCATCCAATACGTGGGCCAGAACATGACCAGCGCGGCCGACGCCACGCTGTTATCCAACCTCGCCCCCGCCCTGACGCCCATTGTAGCCTACATCATGATCAGGGAGGAGGTCCCGCGGCTCAAGGCCGTAGCGGCCTTCATCGGCTTCCTGGGCCTGGTGCTCATCGGGGCACCCAAGATCCACGGGGGGAGCGTGGTGGGAGACCTCCTCCTCTTCGGGACCTCCCTATCCTATGCCTTCCTGATAGTCGTCCTCAAGAAACTGAAGATTGATTCCGTCGTCAGCTCGTTCGCCATCATAGTCACCATCATGGTGTATCTCCTCCCTACTGCCTTGCTCCCAGGTGGGTTGAGCGTCTCCGCTGTAAGCTTCCCTCCTCTCGCCTGGATCGCGATCTTCTATATGGGGATCCCCTGCGGCATGGTCGCCATCGCCCTGTATTTCAAGGCGATAGGGTCGCTTTCGCCCACCGAGTCGGCGACCCTCCTGCTGGTCCAGCTCCTTGTCGGCCTCTCCCTCGCCTCCGTACTTTTGGGAGAGACGCTCGGCCCGGCTGAGCTGGCCGGCGCCGCCCTCATCCTGGTCGCCGTGGGCATCTCTTCAAGGGGCCACACGGCGACCCGAGCCTCCCCCTGACGCGAAGGGAAAACTCATGCCGTAAGTTATTCGCTCGCCTAGTCGTGCTGCCCGGCTTTTCGAAGAACGTCAAGCTCGTGACGCTCGGCTACTTTGTCACCGGCCTTTCGCATGAGTTCACTTCGCTGCTCGTCAGCATGGTCGTCTACCCGCCGGCCTTGGGCGTCATCGACTTCGCCCTCGACCAGCCGGCGGGCAGTCTGGAAGATGCCCAGCCACTCAGGCCAGCGGAGCCTCCCCGTCTGGGTGTTCTGCCTGCTAGGATGGTATGAAGCCACCAGAGTCGGCCCCCCCTGCTTCTGCTTGGACGCGGCGCCGTGCTTGAACGTCATAGGTCTGGGAGCCCCAACGAGCCTTCCGTAGTATTCGAACGCCAGCCTCCCCAGGGTCACCACCACCACTACGTCCTCCAGCAGTCTGAGTTCCTCGGAGAGGAAGCCCAAGCTCTCCAGGATCTCTTCCCTTGTGGGCTTGTTGTCGGGCGGGGCGCAGCGGACCAGGGCGGTGATGAAGGCGCCCTGCAGGCGCAGCCCGTCGTCCCTGCTTATGCTCTTCGGCTGGTTGGCGAAGCCGGTCTCGTAGAGGGCCCTCATCAGCCAGTCACCGGAGGAATCGCCGGTGAACATCCTTCCGGTCCTGTTTCCACCATGGGCCGCGGGAGCGAGGCCTATTATGAGAAGGCGGGCGTAGGGGTCGCCGAACCCAGGCACCGGCTTCCCCCAGTACTCCTGGCCTCTGTATCGCCTGACCTTGACCTTCGAAATTGTCTCGATGTACTCCATAAGGCGCGGACAGTTTCGTGAGGCGACAATCCTCTCTTCCAGCGCCGCTAGCTCCGCTTCTCTGGTCAAACAGGTCCCTTTAATGTAGGGAACGTGATAAGCCTATTCCGCCTTCCGTAGCTCACCGATAGAATCTCCGATGAGGCGAATACGGACCGCCGCCACATGTAGGCAAGCAGCCATGGAGCATCGCAGAGGTCGATGCCCAGACGATGGCTCAGCTGGCTCGGATGTTCGAGGTCCTGGCTGCTACCGTTGCATTGGAATTCTTCGGCGTGCGCGATCGCATTTAGCTCTGCTCCCTGGCGGCTCAGTCCACCAGCCTTCTCGGTTCTATGAGCTTGGCCCAAAGGAGGACGCCGGCAGCGAACGCCACTAGGTAAACGCCGCTCAGCTCGAGGTTGAAGGTCAGGGTGCTGGCGAAGTTGCCGGTCGCCGTGGTCAGTATGATGGCCACTAGGGGGACAAAAAGCACTCCCGCCATCTGCTGCGCCTCCTTGAACCCCTTCGAAAGAGACGATATCCACGAAATCACGGCCACGCTGGCCAGGCTCAGACACGGTACGACAAGAGCCAGGGCCGAGAACCAGGCCGCGTCGGGGAGAAGCTCTACTCCGGCCTCGGATGAGAACGTCGACACCAATGCCCAGTAGATAGTGGCTGAAACCCACGTGGACAGCACGGCCAGGGTGACGGGAGCTAGGGTCTTCCCTATGAATATCGTTCTGAGCGAGACGGGCTCGGATACCAGGCCCTCGGCCGTCTTCCTCTCCTTCTCGCCCGCGAAGCTGTCGGACGCCAACACGATGACGCTGGCCGTGGGCATGAGCATGAAGAGCGGAAGTGTGACCACGGTGAACAGGTACCAATAGAGCCCCGCCTTGGGCCCCAAGGTCTCGACGGCGGCCTTCAGTACGGGAGGGAGGAAGCGCGTGTCCTGCATCGCGACCGAAGCGGGGACGGTCCCCAGGAAGAGGCCGACGAGCGATGGAACGGAGACGGCCATCATCACCGGAAGGACGAAGACGGCCAGCACCAGGGTCTTGCTGGCGAGGTACTCCCTGATGTCTTTCCTAGCGATGGCCAAGGCCTGGTCGAGCATCTACGGGACGTCCCCTTCATAGGTAATTTCTCCGGGCTCGACTGAGATTGGCTGCAGGCCTGCTTCCACCATGGCCTTGATCAAGGCCGGGATGTCGGCCTTGCCGGCAACGCTGACGACGAATTCGCCGACTCTTCCGCCACCTCCCATTTCAAGTCTGAACGAGGAAAGGGCCTTCATTATTGCGGACGGATCGTATGCAGACAGGAGCTTCACCTTCACCTTGCCATAGGGCCTGAGCACGTCGTCGAACGTTCCGGTGGCCACCAGCCTCCCGCCCTTCATGAGCATGACGGAGTCCGAGACCCTCCTAGCAAGGTAGGCGTTGTGGGTCGTCATCAGCACCGCGGCTCCCTGCTTGGCCGCGTCCCGGATCGTCGCTATCACCATTTCAGAGCCGTCAGGGTCCAGGCCCGAAGTCGGCTCGTCGAGGAGGAGCACGGGCGGCCGACCTAAATTCGTCCTAGCCAGGGCTAGCCTCTGCTTCATCCCCTTTGAGAACTTCTGCACTCCCACATTCTCGTAGCCTTCCAAGCCATACTTCCTGAGTAGCGTTCGAGCCTCCTCCTTGTACCCGTCTCCCCGTAGGCCACGGAGACGGGCATGAAACAGGAGGTTGTCCGCCGCCGAAAGGCGTTCGTAGAGACCTGGTTGTTCGCCCAGGTATCCGATCTTGCCCTTGGCCTCGACGCTCCCCACTGGGTGGCCCATTACGTAGGCGTGGCCCAGCCGGGGCCGGATGACTCCAATCAGTGTCCTTAGAAGTGTTGTCTTCCCCGCCCCGTTGGGCCCCAGAATCACCGTTACTGAAGAAGGCGGGAAGACGTGCGAGAGGTCGATCAGGATGCTCCTCCCGCCTAGCGCGACGCTCAGGTCACTAAGCACAACGGCCCCCGAGGAGTCCATTGACATGTGTTCAATTTCCATCTGACCTCTTCCCTCTATAAACCTTGACAGCGTAAGAGGGAAATTTGTTCGAAGGAAGGGCTCAGAGGAGGCCCTCTTCTTAGTCCGGAGCCCGGTCTTCTTCCCACAGCGCCAACACGATGCCGGCCACGGCCATGAAGAACCCTAGGAATGAAATCTCAAGGGGGAGCGAAGGGACGGTGGCATGGATTACGATGAGCACGATGGAAAGTATCCAAAGCCAAACGGGGCGAGGGATCTCCATTTAGGACACTCCGCCCGCTTCGTTGCTCCAGAGCTGGGTCTCCTGGCGTCCGATCTGCTGTCTGATCAGGATCACGAAGAGGATGGAGACGGTGCCCATGATGACGAGGTCAGCCGGTGGAACCACGACGTGAAATATCAGTCCTACGAATCCAGAGTACACGACGGCGACGCTGAAGACGACGAGGAACAGTAGTGAGAAGTCCTTAAAGACTAGGAGCGATATCGAGTTTTGACCCTTCTTCGTGAGCCTGAACGCGCTCTTGTCGGCCTTGGGCTGCTCCACTACGTATCGATCGTCCATCAGCTCGTGTAGCATCCGGTTCACCGGGCTGGCGTCCTTGTAACCCAGCTGCCTCGCCAGTTCGGAGATGCTGCCAGTGAAGACCGACCTCTTCCACAGGAAGTACATCAACTTGACCTTCGGATGAAGCAATTCCATCGATGGGGCTCTCTTCATAGGCGAGCCTTGATGCGTCGGAGGCACTAATGACCGTAACGTGAAAAAACGGATGACGTTCTTGTCTAACACGTTGCAGGCCCGGGGCCTTTCGACGATCAGATCCACTTGGTGGGCGGCTTTCCCAGCTTTTGAAGGGCGGGGTCGTCCGTAACGCAGGTGGCTCCCAGGGCGATGGCCGTCGCCGCGATGATGGATTGGGGTCCTGACAGCCCCTGGGTCGCCTGAAGGGAGGCGGCTGCCGTCGCGACCTCGGCGTCGACGGGCTTGACTTTAAAATCCTGCTGCATGAGGAAGCTCCGCGTATCGGCCACCTCCTTGCCGTCGGCTTCCATGGAGACCTTGTACATTTCGATGAGTGTGATGGCCGAGATCCACTTTGGGGCCGAGCTCTGCGCCAGCCTCCTGAGAAGCCTTGTCCTGTCGGCGTGCTTGGAGTAGAAGAGCTGGACGAAGTAGCGTGTGTCGAAGACTAATGCCCGTCCGGTCAATCCTCGTCTCTGATCCTGTAGAGGATCTTGAGCGCGTCTTCGAGGGAAGCGCGCCCGCTCCCCGCCAGGTCGAGGGTGGAAGCCTTCTTCTTGAAAAGGATGCCGTCGGCGTAAGCCAGGGCTTCAAGCTTGGTCCCTTCTTCGATCTTGAATTTCGTTCTAAGGTCCTTGGGTATGGTCGTCTGCCCCCGCCGGGTGACCACCACTTCTGTCATAGTAGTATCCTCTGCAGTTCCTACTTTTAAGAATTCCTACCCGTTAAGTATCGTACTCTATTCCTATCCTTCTTTTTGTCAATACTATTGATGTCTGGACGGAACTGCAAAGCGTAGTACCTCTGAGGAGCGGTCACGCCGTCACGTCGTAGAAGTTGATGCCCTTAACGTTGGCGAACTCGCGTATGCCAAACTTCGACATCTCCCGTCCGTAGCCGGAGGCCTTTACGCCCCCGAAGGGCATCCTAGGGTCAGACTTGACGAGCCCGTTGACGAAGACGACGCCCGCGTCCAGCTTCCACGCTAGCCGGGAGGCCCTTTCGTCATCTTTCGTCCAGATGGCTCCGCCCAGGCCGTAATCGGTGCTGTTGGCCCATTCGGCGGCCTCCGAATCGTCCTTCACCCTGACCAGTGGCGCTACAGGACCGAAGACCTCTTCGTAGAGCACCTTCATCTTGATGCTGAAGTTCTCCAGGACGGTGGGCTGGAAGAAGTATCCGCTTCCGGCCATTCGCCTACCCCCGTAGGTGACCTTCGCCCCTTTCCTTACGGCGTCCCTCACCTGTGATTCGACCTCCTCCAGCTGAGCCTCTCTCACCAGGGGCCCGACATCCGTCATGGGGTCAAGGGGGTCGCCCACGATGTAGGAGGAGACTTCCTCGACGAACAATTCCCTGAACTCCTCGTACACGGAGTCCATGACGATGAAACGTTTGGCGTTGATGCAGCTCTGGCCCGAATTGATGAACCGGGATTCAGCCCCCGCCCTAGCCGCCGCCTCGAGGTCAGCGTCCTCCAGCACTATGA
>Ga0187881_10001880_pt1 | contig 21053 bp, 15 predicted proteins | sample June2016WEW_19_1_2_FD_133017 | JGI IMG/M metagenome (GOLD analysis project Ga0187881, IMG submission 133017) | Peatland microbial communities from SPRUCE experiment site at the Marcell Experimental Forest, Minnesota, USA - June2016WEW_19_100 | ecosystem: Environmental > Terrestrial > Soil >...
CTCTTTCGCCTTGGTCTCCTGGAACAGCAGCAGGCCCAGCAGGTAGACCAGCGCGATATTGACGGCATGCAGCGCGAAATTGACCCAATGATAGCCGGCCGGATGGGGGCCGTTGCCGAAGATCGCGTAGTTCAAGAGATACGAGAACGTGCACAGCGGACGGTAGAGCCCGGTGGTCGTCCGGTTGTACCAATACTCCTCGGTCAGAATGAGGTGGAAATTCTCCGGTGTAGCGGCCCTGATTCGGGAATCTTGCAGAATCGCGGCGGCATTGTCAAACGCAAAGCCGTTCCGGAAAGAATTGGAATAGGCCAGGAGGGCGAACGCCCATAGCGCCAGTATCGGCAGTCCGCGGCGCCGCCAGACTTCGCGGGTAACGAGGGAACTAGGGCTCTCCACCGCGGCTCTTGCTGGCGTGACGCGAGGTCTTTCTTTTTTCATCGGCGATCATGACCATCTTAGAACGATGTTAAATTCAAAACTTAAGTGCGAACCGAACGGCAGCGGACCGCCCCTTCTCGAGCCGCGAGATCCCTGTCCTTCCTGGAGCGCCGCAGCCTGGCGATCTCCCTGACTTTAGTTCTGATCGCATCCATTCGGATCATCGCCACCTACACGGTGTTCAGCCGCACTTCCGACGAGCCCGCCCACATTGCCTGCGGCATGGAGTGGCTGGACAAGGGGGTCTATCGATGGGAGCCGCAGCATCCTCCTCTGGCCCGCGTGGCAGCCGCCCTGGGGCCGTATCTGCTCGGCATTCGCTCCCAGGGCACGGTCAAGAGGAATCTCTTCTCGATGACCTATGAGGGCATCGCCATCCTCGATCGCGACCAACACGATGACCTGACGCTGGCGCTGGCGCGCCTGGGCATTCTGCCGTTCTTCTGGATCGCCTGTCTGGTGGTGTACTGGTGGGGCAAGCGTTATTTCGGCGCGGCCGTGGGAGCAGTGAGCGTGTTCCTGTTCAGCTTTCTGCCGCCGGTGCTGGCGCACGCCGGGCTGGCTACCACCGACATGGCGCTCACGGCCTTCCTGGGGGCCGCGTTTCTCTCCGGGCTGGTGTGGACCGGGCAGCCTACGCCGGCTCACGCCGTATGGTTCGGCGCCTGCACCGGGCTGGCGGTTCTTTCGAAGTTCTCCTGCCTGGTGTTCCTGCCCGCGAGCGTGGCGGCGGCGCTGGCCTGGCATGTGTTTTCCGAACGCCCCAAAATGGCCTGGCTGGCGCGCGCGGTAAAGGAACGCCTGCCGTCGTTTGGACTGGCGGTGCTGGTTGCCTGCCTGCTGATCTGGGCGGGCTACCGGTTTTCGTTCGGCCGTGGCCTGCCCGCGCCGGAACTCTACAGCGGCATCCAAACGGTGATCATGCACAATACCGAGGGGCACCCGGGCTACCTGCTGGGGGAGCGGAGCACAACGGGCTGGTGGTATTTCTTTGAGGTGGCGCTGGCGGTCAAGACGCCGCTGGCGTTCCTGATCCTGCTTGGATTTGGCGTGGCGCTGGCGTTGCGGAGACAGCCACGCTACCGGCGGCCCTGGCTCCCGCTGGCATTTGCCGGCGGCATCCTGCTGGCAGGTGTGTTCAGCCGGATCAATATCGGCCTGCGTCACGTGCTGCCGGTCTATATCGGATTCGCGGTGTTGACGGCCGTGGCGGTGGTCCGGTTGTGGGAACTCGCCGAGACTCGGAAGTGGGTTCGAATCGGCCTGCCGCTGCTGGTGGTCTGGCTGGCCGGTTCGTCTTTGTTGAGCCATCCGGATTACCTGGCGTATTTCAACGAGCTGGGTGGAAGCGAGCCGGAGAAGATCCTGGTGGATTCCGATCTCGACTGGGGCCAGGATTTGAAGCGCCTCGCCAGGCGCTTGCACGAGGCCGGCGCGCGGGAAGTAGCTTTCCTGCCGCTAACCCTTGGCGACATCGAACATGAGATGGGTCTCCCGGCGATCCAGGGAATGGATGTGCAGCGTCCCAGTCCGGGCTGGAACGCGGTGGGAGTAACCTGCTGGAAGGAACTGCGGCTGGGGCTGGGAGACAAGCATCCCGAAGCCGCACTGTGGCCGGACCGGATCGAGCCCACGGAGCGGGTCGGCAAATCCGTGCTGCTGTATTATTTTCCCTAGCAGTCCCGTCATAGTATCAGACGCTCCTCTCCCTCGCGTTGCGTGAGTCGCTCGCGATCGAGGAATTCCAGCAGTGGAATGGCGTACTTCCGCGAAACTCCGGTCCACTCTTTGAACGTACCCACGTTGAACCGCGCCGGTCTGCGGGCCGCCAGCATCCGCCGCAGCTCCTCGATGGCGGAGTGGTGAATTACCAGCTCGTCGTGAATGCGCACCAGGTGCTTCTCGCGCAGCAGAATCTGCAACAGGGAGCGCGCCCGGGCCGGCTCGACGCCCGATTTCGCCAGCACCTGCGCCACCGCAGGCGCCGCCAGGCCCGCCTGTAGGAACGCGCCCTCGATGGCCGCGCGCGCCTGTCGCTCATCCTCGCTGAGCACCAACGTATGGCCCCGCAACCGCACCGTATCGCCCTCGGCCACGATTTCCCGGGCATCCGCGAGCAACGCATCCAGCACGAATTGTGGCGCGCCCGCGGGGCGCAGGTCCGGCCTGGCGATCCCCGGCTGCAACGGATTCTTCCGGTGGAACTCGCGAACCGTCTCGACCATCCGGGCGCGCGCGGCGTGGAACCATGCGCGGTCCACGTACCAGGGTTGGGGCTGCGGAATCGTGATGAGGGGCGCGCGCGCCGCGGCCGCCGCAATTTCAGGTTCCACCAATCCGGTGCGCGCCACCAGATCGGCCATTCCCATGCCGAAGGGAGTCTCCCGCACCAGGAGCGCGATGCGGTCCGCCGCGTCCGCGGATGCCAGAACCTCCAGCCTGGCGGGAGCGGCCTTCCCGGCCGCGCCCACGGCTACATCCAGCACCACGCCGCCGCCGATGGTCGCCACCGGCGAGAACATGCGGATGATGAAGCGGTCTCCCGGCAACAGCAGCGCCGCATCGCGCAACAGCAGCCGCGCATACGCCGCGCCGCCCGGCTGGAGCGGAGCCGCTCCTTCCAGCAGCCGCACCTGGGCTTCGATCTCCGCCGTTCCGGAATGGAAATGCACCGGCGCGCGATGCTTCAGCGGCTTGGCCGTGGGCAGAAGCTGGAGCCGGCAATCCACCTGCTTGACGGCGCGGAACCGCCCCGGTTCGGAGAGCGCATCGCCGCGCGCCAGTTCCGCCGGCTCGATATCCGCCAGGTTCACCGCCGTGCGCTGGCCGGCCACCGCGCGGTCCGCGTTGGCCCCATGCACCTGGACGCCGCGCACGCGCAGCCGCCGTCCCGCGGGGTAGAGCTCGACCTCCTGCTCCTTGGCGACCGATCCCGAGACCAGCGTGCCGGTGGCCACAGTGCCGAAGCCTTTCACCGTAAACACGCGGTCGATGGGCAGGCGGAAATGGCCGGACGCATCTTTCTCCGGCGCTTCGGCGGCCACGCGTGCCAACGCCTGCCGCAGTTCCTTGAGCCCCGCGCCCGTTACCGAGCTGACCGGCACCACGGGCGCGCCTTCCAGGAACGAGCCGGCCACCAGTTCTTCCACCTCGATCCGCACCAGCCCGAGAATCTCGTCATCCACCAAATCGGCCTTGGTGAGCGCAATTACCCCGCGTGGAATCCCGAGCAGCCGGCAGATATCGAAGTGCTCGCGGGTCTGCGGCTTGATGGATTCGTCGGCCGCGATCGCGAACAACACCAGGTCGATTCCGCCCACGCCGGCGAGCATGTTCTTGACGAAGCGCTCGTGTCCCGGCACGTCCACGAAGCCCAGCCGGAGAGTGGGCGTCAGTTCGAGGTGAGCGAAACCCAGGTCGATGGTGATGCCGCGGCGTTTCTCTTCCTGGAGGCGGTCCGCGTCGATGCCGGTCAGCGCCTTGACGAGGGCGGTCTTGCCGTGATCGATGTGGCCAGCGGTGCCGACGATGATGTGCTTCATGACGGTTCGTTTTCATCGTAAACCCAGCAAGCCCTCTGCTCCCTGCAGGTGAGTCCTTTTCGACGCGGAGTCGCGGAGACGCGGGGAAAAACGCAGAGAGGAAAAAGGAAAGAACAAAGTCAAAACCCGAGGGCGCGGAGGGAGCGGAGAATCGTGGAAAACGGAGGGCAGAGGAAAGGGAGCGGGAGGACTGCTACATTTGAGTGGTGCTCGCCCTGCCTCTGCTGGCCCTGGTGGCGGGATCGCTGGTCTATTGCGTCCTCACCATCTTGGCGGCCGTGCGATACCGCGCGGTGCGCCCGCCGGAGCTGCGCGCCGCCGCGCCCATCAGCGTCCTGAAGCCACTGGCGGGCCTGGATGACGGCCTCGAAGCCAACCTCGGCACCTTCTTCGAGCAGAGCTACCCTCGCTTCGAGATCCTCTTCGCCGTGCGCAGCCCCGAAGACCCCGCCATCGCGGTGGTGGAACGTTTGCGCACGCGCTACCCGGGTGTCCCCTCGCGCCTCATCGTCGTCGGCGAGCCGCCCTATCCGAACGCCAAAGTGTACAGTCTCGCCCGCATGCTGGCCGCCGCGGAGCACGACCTGCTGGTGATGGCCGACAGCGACATTCGCGTGACGCCCGATATGCTCTCGACCATCGCCGCCGAATTCCAGGACGAGCGGCTCGGCCTGGCCCCCTGCCCCTACCGCGCGGTTCCCGGCCGCAGCTTCTGGTCCACGCTCGAAGCCATCGGCCTGAACACGGAATTCCTCGGCGCCGTGCTGGTGGCGCGGATGCTCGACGGCATGAAGTTTGCGCTTGGCCCCACCATCGCCGCCCGCCGCCAGACGCTGGAGCGGATCGGCGGCTTCGATGCCGTGAAGGACTACCTGGCGGAAGACTTCGTGATGGGAAAGCTGGCGGCCGAACGCGGCGACGGCGTGATTCTTTCGTCTTATGTAATCGAGCACGCCATCGGCGCGCAGCCGTTCGCGGCCAATATGCGGCATCGCCTGCGATGGAACCGCAGCACGCGCCGTTCGCGCCCATGGGGCTACATCGGCCAGGTGTTTACCAACCCTTTGCCGCCGGCGCTGGTTCTCTGCGCGTTGAAGCCGGAATGGTGGCCGGTGCTGGCCGTGACAGTGTTATTTCGCGCCGCCGCCGGCTGGGCCACCGCCGGGCACGTGTTGCGCGATCCGCTCACGCGCCGCCTCTGGTGGCTGACGCCGCTTCAGGATATAGCGAGCTTCCTGGTGTGGATCGCCGGCTTCTTCGGCAATACCATCGTCTGGCGCGGCCGCAAATACTATCTGCTACCCGATGGACGGTTTGAGCTGGCGCCGTAGCCGTCGTGCCACAATTTCGTTATGAAGACCCTTGCCTGCTTTCTGTGGCTGGCGGCCTCCGCCGCCGCGCAGGACCGCTATCCGGTGGATTGGCAGAAGCTCGAACCCGAGATCCTCGACCACTTCACCACCCTGCTCAAGATCGACACCAGCAACCCGCCCGGCAATGAGACCCAGGCCGCTAAAGCCGTCCAGGCCGTGCTGGAGCGCGAGGGCATCCCGGTGAAGCTGTTCGCCCTGGATCCCGCGCGCGCCAACCTCGTGGCACGTATCCAGGGCAACGGTTCGAAGAAACCGATCCTCCTCATGGGCCACACCGACGTGGTCGGCGTGCAACGCGAGAAATGGACCGTCGACCCCTTCGCCGCCATCCGCAAGAATGGCGTCATCTACGCCCGCGGATCGAGCGACGACAAGTCCCACGTCGTGGCCGGCATGACGATCCTGCTGCTGCTCCACCGCCTGCAGGTGAAACTCGACCGCGACGTCATTTTCCTGGCGGAGGCCGGTGAAGAGGGCACCACCAGTTTCGGTATCGACTTCATGGTGAAGCAGCACTGGCCCGAGATCGAGAGCGAGTACGCCCTGGCCGAAGGCGGCGCCATCGTCGAAGACCACGGCAAGGTACACCACGTGCTCATCAGCGCCACGGAGAAAGCGCCGCGCCGCATCCGCCTGGTGGCGCACGGTCCCGCCGGCCACGGCTCGCGCCCCATCCTGGAGAACGCGGTAGTGCACCTCGCCCAAGCCGTGGCGCGGGCCGGAACCTGGCAGACGCCCATGCGGCTCAACGCCACCACGCGCGCCTACTTCGAGCGTCTGGCCGCGATATCGCCGCCCGCCGAGGCCGCCCGGTACCGCGGGATTCTGGACCCCGCCCGCGCCGCCGAAATCGACCGCTACTTCCGGCGGCACGACCCCGGCGACTATTCCATCCTGCGGACTTCAGTGGTTCCCACCATTCTGAAGGCCGGCTTCCGCAACAACGTAATTCCCTCCGAAGCCGAAGCCAATCTCGACGTGCGCGCGCTGCCCGACGAAGACATGACGAAGTTCCTGGCGGAGCTGCGCCGCGTGATCGACGATCCCGCCGTGGAAGTGATTCCGCCCGCGGGAGAAGAGCGCCCGCTGGCCGCGCCGTCGCGCATCGACACGGAGATGTTCCGCGCGCTGGAAACGGTGGGCCGCCGCATGTTCGACGCGCCCACGCTCCCCGGCATGATGACCGGCGCCACCGACAACGCGCAGCTCCGCGCCACGGGCGTCCAGGCCTACGGCGTGGGCGCGATCGTCACGCCCGAGGAAGGCCCCCTGGGCGGCGCGCACTCCGACGACGAGCACATCTCCGTGCGCTCGCTGATGACGATGATCGAGTACCTGTGGAATACGGTGCTGGAAGTGGCGGCGAACTAGGGCATGTTGGCCGCCGACCGGCACAGCGCGCCGGCGCCCGCGATGCCGGCGTCGGCGCCGTACCTGGCCAGCACCAGCGGAATCTCGCCGGCCCGCTGATTGATGGCCCAGTGCGACAAATCCTTCGAGATAGTTTCGAAAAACGAGCTCATCAGCTCGGCTACCCCGCCGCCCACCACCATGACGTCGGGTTCGAGAAGGTCCACGATGTTGCCGAGCCACACGGCTAGCATGTGAGCCGTCCCGGTAAGAACCTCGATGGCCACGGCATCGCCCTCGCGGAAGGCCTGGCCATCGAGGTTCGGCGCGAACCTGCTCCAGGCTTCCGGCCAGTTCCACAATCCTCGACGCGCCGGCGCCGCCCAGCCTGGCCCGCGCCCTCCGGGCGATGTTCGGACCGGAGGCCAGCGCCTCGATGCAACCGCGCTTCCCGCATCCGCACCGGTGTCCGTGAAAGTCGATGGTCATGTGCCCGCCCTCGGCGGCGCTTCCCGTGCGGCCGTGGTAGATCTTCTTGTCGAACACGATGCCCGTGCCGATGCCCGTGCCGAGCGTGGCGTAAAAAACGTTGGTGTACCCAACCCCCGCGCCCCAAAGCGCTTCGGCCAGGCCGGCGGCGTTGGCATCGTTGTCGACGCGCGCGGGAACGCCGAATACCCGCTCCACTTCGGCGGCCAGAGGGTAATTGCGCCAGCAGGGCACGTTGGGCGGATTGAGCACCACCCCGGTCTTGGGGTCGAGCGGGCCGGGCGAGCAGATTCCAATACCCGTCACCGCGCCCCGCGCCTCGGGGAATTCGGAAAAGACCGCATCCACAGCGTCTTTCACCGCCGCGAAACCCGTGGCCGCGTCTCCCGTGGCCACCATCGGCGCGCGCGTCTTATGGGAGATCTCTCCGCTCGAGTCCACCAGCCCAGCGGCCACTTTGGTGCCGCCGATGTCAACGCCAATCGTCATTGCTTCCGGCATGGATCGGTGTCCTTAGGATGTTGCTAACGACAGCACCACAATGGAGAGCACCAGCACCACCAGGCCGCCGGACATCACCCGAAGCGGCTTCTTGCCGCTGCCCTTCCATTCGCCGGTGATCACGCCCAGGACCATGGCCGTGATGACGATCAGCGACATGAACGAGGGCCACGCCACCACCGTGGTCAACATGTTCTTCGACACGCCGTATATCACGGTGCTGCCGAACCAGCATACCGCCATGATGGCGGCCAGGAACCAGTAGCCGCCGGTTCCGCCCAAGCCCAGTCGGTTGCCGGTTCTGTTCTTCGACATCAAGTAAATGCAATAGATGAGATTGGGGATTGCGCCCGCGCACATCAGCGGCAGCCAGGTGGCGTTGTTCTTCCAGGTCTCCGAGGCGCCGGCGGCTTTGGCCACATCCGCCAGGTGGCCGCCATATTGCAGGCCCAATCCGACCAGCGCCGATCCCAAACCGCTGAACGTGCAAAACAGCAGCCCCCTACCTATCGAGGGCTTCCCCGTGGGTCCCTGGCCCAGCGCGGCTTCGCGGGCGCGGCCGGCTTTCGCGCAGATGAGCACGCCGATGATCACCAGCGCCACTCCGCCCATCACCGCGCTACCCTTCGGGGTGAACGCCGCAGCCGTCGTGAAGAGCGGGATGAGCGCGCCCACCGCCGCCGCAATGCCCAGGATCACGGAGAAGGCCACGGCAATTCCGACGGCATCCACCGCCAGGCCGAAGAACACCTGCGAAACTCCCCACCCGGCGCCGCAGCCCGCCGCGATGGCAATCGGTCCCGAGCCCGCATCGGAGTAGACCTGGCCAAGCGACGGCACGGTGAGAAACGCGAGCACGGGGGGGAAGATGCACAGCGCGAAGATGGTCCACGCCAGCCAGGTATTCTCCCACGCCCACTTCCTGGTGAACTTCATGGGCAGGGTGAAACTGCCGTTCATCGCCGCGGCTACAATCAGCAGCAAAATCCCTATCGCGCTCTGGTTCATAAGTTCCGTCCTTTCGCCGTGATTCCTCTGCATCATACCACCGGACCCGAATCTTCGTGTTTGGCGTTTTGGAACGGCTACAATCGAAAGGAAGGAGCTTTCATGTCAACCGCAAAGGAATCCCTGGATCGCCGGGATTTTCTCAAGACCGTAGGCGCAACGAGCCTGACTCTGGGCGCCGCCAATTCCGCGTTCGCCGCCCGCACCGGCACGAAGATGTCCGGGGGCCGGGTGCTGGGCGCCAACGATCGCATCAATGTGGGCGTCATCGGGTACGGCGGCCGCGGAGAATACGTGGCCGCGCAGTTCGCCCGGTATGGCCAGCAGAACAACGCCTGCCAGATTGTCGCCGTTTGCGACGTCTACGAGAAGCGCAAGCGCAAGGGCGCCGGCGTCTACAATGTCAAGGGCTACCTGGACTACCGCGAGTTGCTGGCCCAACCCGATGTGGACGCCGTGATTGTGGCCTCGCCGGACCACTGGCACGCCAAAATGGCGCTCGACGCCATGGACAAGGGCAAAGACGTTTACCTGGAAAAGCCCATGGTCCACACCAACGACGAGGCCCGCCAGTTGGTGGCCACGGTCAAGGAGACCAAGCGCGTTTTGCAGGTGGGCTCGCAAACCACTTCCGCCGACATCTGGTGGAAGGCCAAGAAGGCCATTGCCGACGGCATGATCGGCCAGATGATCATGAGCCAGGGATCGTATCACCGCAACTCCTTCGGAGGCGAGTGGAACGATGGCTGGCCCATCGACAAAAATGCCGGTCCCGAGGGGAAGGACGAGAACTACATCGACTGGAACATGTGGCTGGGCTCGGCGTTCAAGCTGGCGCCCAAGCGGCCCTACGACGCCGACCGGTTTTTCCGCTTCCGGAAGTATTGGGACTACTCCGGCGGCATTGCCACCGACCTCTTCTATCACGTGGTGGCGCCGCTGAACATCTGCTGGGATGAGCCGCAGTTCCCGAGCAAGGTCACGGCCACGGGCGGAATCTACGTCTTCAAGGACGAGCGCGAGGTGCCCGATACCTTCCATCTTCTGGCCGACTACGCCAAGGGCCACTCGCTGGTTCTCAGTTCTTCCATGGCGAACTCGCAGCATATCCCCGGCCTGATCCGGGGACATGCCGGGACCATCATCGTGGTGGATCACGGCCAGTTCGAGGGAATGGTGCCATCCATCACGGTCAAACCGGAGATGAAGAGCAAGTCCGGGTCGAAGGAATTGCAGCCGATTGGCGGCGAGGCATACGCCAGCAAGTTCGGCACCAAGGAAATCCAGATCCCCGTCGACCAGAAAGACCCTATGGTGGCCCACGTCGAGAATTTCTTACAGTGCATGCGCACGCGCGAGAAACCTCACCTCGACGTGGAAACCGGCGCCCGGGCGGTGGTGGTGATCAATCTTGCCGTCCAGTCCTATCGGGAAGGCCGCACGCTCTACTGGGACCAAAAGAAGTGGAAGGCGTCCGACAAGCCGGTTAAGGCGTGACCAAGGGGTGGCGCCGGCCTGTAGCCATCCCCACAATCAAAAGGCTCGTCAGAAGAAATCGTGGGTGGAATCGGGTTCGGGCAGCTTGCCAAGTGAGTGATAGAGGGCGAGTTCGAGGACGCGGTAAGTGGGGAAGCCGTACGATTTTCTCATAGTGACTTTGGCCTTGTTGTTCAAGCCCTCCACGACGCCGCTGGAAAGTAGCTTTTGAGCGCGGAAATAGTTCAGGATGAGTTCGCGATGCTTGCGTAGCGAACGGGCGATCTTCTTCATGGGTTCGATGCGGGATCGCATGGTCTGGCGGCCTTGGAGCCCTTGCGCGGACGTATGGCGATTTCGATGCTCTTGTGATCGGAACTGAAGCCGGCCTTCTGGTAAACGAATCCCGGAAAGCGGTGGCACCGATTTAGAATTGTGATGAGCTGCAGCATGAGGTGGAAGGTGGCGACAGCGAAAACTACCAAAATAACCCGCGCCATCGTGGCGGCTTTGAGTCCCCTGAGCCGGGATCCGATGATGAGTCCCAGGCCGAGGGATTCCCCACTCGTGGATCTTGAAGACGGTTATAATAACAATCAAGGCACTGGCAGTTTTGGAGGCGCTTTGTGGGCTATATCGCACCGCTCATTTTAGGCTGCTGCGCACTGGCGTTGGCGCAAGAATACATGCTACGGGACGATAAACCCGATGCCAAGGTGGCCACTTTCCAGGCTAAAGTCGACCTCGTGCTTGTGCCGGTTGTCGTACGCGACAAGCACCGGCGGCCAATCGGCGATCTCACAAAAGACGATTTCCAGCTTTTTGACAATGGCAAACCGCAGACCATCGCAAGCTTCTCAACCGTTGAGCGCACAAAGGGAACGCGAGAGAACAAGCGGAACACGACGGCAGCGCCAATGGCCGACTCAGAGCAGGCAGGTTCAGATGGTGGGAAGGATAGTCGGGAGCGATATTTCGTCTATTTGTTCGATGACGTCAATATCAGGTTCGCCGACATGGCCAATGTTCGGGCGGCGGCCCTCAGCCATTTTCAGAACAACTTCGCTGCCGGAGATCACGCATCAATCTATAGTATCTCAGGCAAGACTTCGTTGGAGTTCACCACCGATCGGGAGAGGCTTGAAGGTACGGTCTCTAAACTGGGGTGGGGGCAGGTAGCCGACAGCGGAGGAATGCAGTGTCCGGACGTCAGTTATTACATCGCGGACTTAGTAGTGACGAAGGCCGACAGCCAAGTCCTGCCAGGGTTGATCAAGTACACACTAGAATGCTCTCACGTAGTAAATCCGGAACTCGCAAAACAGATCGCCCTGGCGGCTGTAAATCGAGAGCTGATCATCGGCTCTCGGAATACGCAGCTTGCGTTGTCAACACTGAGACGTGCAATCCGGCGCTTGTCAGGAATGCCAGGCCAACGCGTAATCGTGCTGGCGTCGCCGGGCTTTTTTGCGCAAACACCGGAAGCCATCAAAGCCACGGCTGAGGTCCTTGAACTGGCAGCCAAATATGACGTGATCATCAACGGGCTCAGTGTTCGCGGCGTCATTTTGGCGGAAGAGGAGGAGGATGTTACCCGAAAGGTGATCGTCTCTCGCCGAGCCCCGCCCCGCGCATCTTCGCCTGAACAGGGGTGGATCCGATACCGCCGCGAAAGCGCACGTGCAGATGGTGACGTGATGAATGATCTGGCGGAAGGCACAGGCGGCATTTTTGTTCACAACAACAACAATTTACGCACCGGTTTCGAGCAGGTAGCGACAGCCCCGGAATTCTCTTATGTGCTCGGGTTTTCGCCGACCGAGTTGATGGCAGACGGAACCTTTCATTCCTTGAGAGTTCGTCTGCAAAGCGAAAAGGGCGCCAGTGTAGAGGCACGACGCGGGTATTATGCGCTCAAACCAGACCCGGAAAGCAGCCAATCGTCGACGGCAGAACTTGAGGACGCCATTTTTTCCCGGGATGAGAAAAGCGACCTTCCGGTCGTTGTTCAGACCGGGTACTCAAAACCTAAAGTCGCCAACGTAGTGAAGGTTCTGGTAACCGCAAAAATAGACGTGACATCCCTTCCACATAAGGACGTTGGCGGCCGGAGTCTTGATTCCTTTGATGTGGCAACCACCCTTTTCGATCAACAAGGGGGCTATGTGGCGGGAACCGCGGAGACTGTGACTTTCGGCTCCCCTGCCACGGCACCCTCTCGAGAGGATCCGGCGGTCACATTACATTGGGAGTTCCCGGAGATAAAGACCGGGAGCTATATGGTGAGGCTGGTGATCCGTGAACCCGGGAGCAAGGCGATAACGACCATTAATCGGACGCTGATAGTCCGCTGATCCAGCGCCCATCGCGGCGACAATAAGCCGATTCTCGCCGCGGCGAGTTTCGGTTTGCGTTCAACTACGGAGATGTAGACGGGATACGGTGAAGATCCGGCGCTCGTTGCGGCGACGGAGGATCCAATCACCGTCCCTTCGCTGTAAATCGGATCGCTTACAGCGTCCTTTTCTGATCGACACTGGGCCGCGAACCCACAGATTCCCCCGACGAGGCAATCAAAAGGGCCGGCCCGGTTAAATCCGGACGCGGCCCTTGTTAGTTTCCCAGTGCCGGCCAAGAGGCCGGCACTACCCTAGAAGTGGAACCTCAGGGACAGTTGCAGGTTGCGGACGTCGTTGCTCTTTCCCGTGACCTTCAGGAAGGTGGTCAGGTTGCTCGGGTCGGTTCCGACGCCGTTCCAGTTGGGGTGATTGAAAACATCGTAGGCCTCGGCGCGGAACTGGAATCCGAGGGCTTCGCGAATCTTAAAGTCCTTGAACAACCCCATGTTCCAGTTTTCGAAGCCGGGATTGTAGATCATGTCGCGGATGCCGGTCTGGTGATTGAAGGTGCCGGCTGGCGGCGCGCTCCACTTCAGCGTGCAGCCGGCGCCGCCTGCCGGGGGACAGCCGGCCTCGTTGAACGGATAGATCCACCAGTTGGAGTCGCTGTTGCCGCTGTTGTGGGCCATAGTCTTTTGATAGTCGAGGCTGCTGCCGTTATACACCCAGAACTGGCCGATGCTGCCGGTACCCAGGCTGCCATCGAGTCCGACGCCGACGTAGTCGGTGCTGCGGCCGATGTTGGTCGGAGTGCCCGACTGGTACTGGATCAGGGCGCTGACCTGCCAGCCGCCGAGCAGCTTGCCGGTCAGGGTGGCGGTGTTCTTGAAGAACGGCAGTTGGTACAGGACGTTGGCGATGAAGATGTGGCGCGTATCGAACTCCGCCGGCCCCCAAAGGTTGTGGGCATAGTAGGTGTCGGGGATGATATCGCGCTGGTTGGAGCCATCGTCCATGACCTTGCTGTAAGTGTAATTGGCTCCGATCAGCAAACCACCGGTGAAGCGGCGGTTCAAACTGAGCTGCAAGCCGTTGTACTTCGAGCTGGCAACGTTATCGCTCTCGCGGATCGAGTTGTAGCCCTTATACGGGCGCAGGGCGTCAAGGTTCACCCCGGGGTTCGCCGCGACCACGGAAGGCAAGGGCTGGTTGATGTCGGATTCCCGCTGCATGTGCAGGCCGCGGCGCCCGACGTAGCCGACGGTGAGGATAGCATGGATCGGCAACTCCCGCTCGACCGTGAAGTTCCAGTTCCAGGCCTCGGGATTCTTGAAGTCGCGGCTCTGGGTGGTGACGGTCAGCGGGAGAACATTGGCCGAGGTCCCACCCGGAGTGTCCGCGTTGCCGAAGGTGACGTTGGCGGTCGGCTGGAAGGGCGGGTTGCCGCCCATAAAGATGGAGTCGCTGACGCCCAGGCGGGTGAAGAAACGCCCGCCGCCAGCGCGGATTACGGTCTTTTCATTGATCCGGTAGGCGATACCGGCACGCGGCTGCCACTGCCCCCAACGGATGTGGGAGAAATAGTCCGGGTACGCGCCGTTGCGATGCAAGTAGTCGTAGGTCCCGGCCGTGGCCTCCGGAAAACGGCCCTTGCCGGAATCCGGCCAGGCGGAGCCCGGGATCACCATGCCGTTATACCGGTCGCTGCCCGGAGTGAGGATCACGACGCCGGTCTTGGGATCGATCGAGACCGCCTTGCTCGGATCATAGAGCATCGGGTCGAACACGATCATGTTCCCCCACAAAGCGTGGTAAGGAACAATAACGGTATAGCGTATGCCGTAATTGACCGTCAGTTTCGGGCTGACCTTCCACGAATCCTGCGCGTAGGGTTCGTAGGACGCGCCACGGAAGATGGTGTAAGCGCGCTGCCCCAGCTCAGAGTAAGAATCGAACAGACCCATGGCCGTGTTGGCGACGCCGTTGCCGGAAGACGGCGCGCCGGAACGGGTATCGGTGAACGTGAACTGCCCGTTCTGATTGTTGGTGCAGGTGGGGCAGGCGGACACGTTGATTTCGTCGTTGTCGTTTTCGCCCGATTTCTCGAAGTACATGCCCAGCTTGATGGTATGGTTGCCGCGGATCCAGGTGAAGCTGTCGGAGATGGTGTAGATGGGGCCCGTCGAGTGCGATGGGTACGGGCCGCCGTTCAGGCCGGTCAGACCGGTGATGTTGGCGGTGGGGATGCGGGTCGGGATCAGTTTACCGGCGGGGAAGATGTACGGATAGTTGATGCCGACGCTGGTCCGATCCAGGAAGTGCGCCGTGTCGACCGGGATGTACACGTCATCCAGGCTGACGGTGGCAATCAATTCGTTCACCTTACTGGGGCTGACGGTCCAAACCCAGTCGAGAGAATTGGTCTGATTGGGACGATTGAAGTACTTCGGCGTTTCGGTGGGCGTGCCGTCCAGGGGCTGATACTCCCAGAAGGCATAATTCATGCGCCGGAACTGGAGGCGCTGCTTGTCGGTGAGGTTCATGTCGGCGGCGAGCGTGTCCTTGCGCTGATTCTGCGGATGCTTCGCGGTCACGTAAAAGTTGCTGGATCCACCGATGGAGCCGACGGGAACATCCGCTTTGGGATACGCCTTCAGAATGCCGAGGCCATTTGGACTGAGAAGCTGGGTCGGGATCATATCGCCCGGAATCGGCACTTTCGTGTTGGGATCCACGAGCTGCACCACTTTGCCCAGGATGTTCACCGGGGTGTTGGTGAGCAACTCGCTGAAATTCCCGGTGCGCATCAAAGCCGTCGGCACGGTCCAGGCGGCGGAGTCGTAGTACCGGTATCTCACCCACTCCTCACCCCAGTACCAGAAGAACTTGCTCTTGTCCTTGTTGAACTTGTTGGGAATATAGAAAGGCCCGCCGACGTTGTACCCGAACTGGTTGTACTGGAACGGCAGCACGCTGGTGTTGGGCAGCAGGCCGGGAATGTCGGGCGTGTGGTTGCGCGTCCAGGTGTTGGCGTTGAAGATTTTGTTTTTCACGTATTCGTAAGCTGCGCCGTGGAATTGCTGCGTGCCCGCCCGGGTGAGGATGCGGATCTGCGCGCCGGAGGTGCGGCCGTATTCGGCCGCGTAGGCTGCGGTCAGGATCTGCACTTCCTGGGTGGAATCGACGTCGGCCGCGCCCAAGCTGGTGCCGTTGGAGCGCGTGCGGGTGGCCGGAGCGCCGTCGTAGGTGATGAGGTTCTCCGGATTCCGCGAGCCGTTGAAATTCGCCGGGCCCTGGGTGAAATTGAAGGCGAGCCCGGAGCCGTTAGCCGGGCGGGCTCCAGGAGCCAGCGCGGCCAGGTTGACCGGGTTGCGGCCGTTCAGCTCCAGCATGTCGATCTGTTCGCGGGCGACCAGCGCTTCGCGAATGGCCGATTCGGTCTGCAGAGCTTGGGCCGAAGCCGTGACCTCGATGGTTTCCGTGGCGGCGCCGACCGCAAGCGTCACATCGACGCCCAACGCGGCGCTGGGGTCCAACTTGTTATGCGAGGACTCGAACTTCTTGAAGCCGGTCGCCTCGGCGGTTACGGTGTAGTAGCCGGCTGGAATATTGGTGACCGAGTAGACGCCGGTGTCGCTGGTGGTGGTGCGTCGTTCGGTACCCGTGTTATCGTTCTTGACCGTCACCTGCGCCTTGGGGACCACGGCGCCGGACGGGTCTTTAACAAACCCGGAAATTGAGCCTAGGTCCGATTGCGCGAAGGCTAGACCCGTGATGAGCAACAACGTCAGCGCGAGAAACCCCGCGCGGCGAAAACACGCTTCGGTCATTTGTATCTCCTCGTTTCGAATTGAGAACAGAATCTCCGGCATGCACCCCTGGTGCTCCGGAGCTCTGGCGAATGTTGGCGAATGCCGGCGGATACGCCACCCCGTCCCGTGACGGCAGGATGACCCCGTTCCAGCCTACCCACACCAAAACCTGCTACCTCTGACATTTTTACTTACCACCCAAACTGCGAGCCTGGATACGATTTACCACAAATCTAGGGGCAAGTCCAGCGCAGAAGCCAAAACGGGCCTGCGTGGAGGCCCGTCGCCGGGCACGGCCGATGGCGCCGGCTTCCCGGAGCGAGCCCCAGGTCCGCGCGAAAGAACGCCGTCCGGAAATCAAGCACCTACGCGGAAGCGGAAGCACATGTTCTCCCCAAACCATTGGATGTAATTCGTCCCCCAAGCATTGTTGAAAAGGCTGAAATGGAAGCCTTTCGACAGATCCGGTTGCTCCTTTGAGAAATTCAGCGGGGATCTCACGCCTAGCGCAACCAGCGGCGCGTCCAGCGTGTCGATTCTGAGTGCGCCATGGGCGTCGGCATAACGCAGCCCTTCGAGAACTGCATGCATCGCCCGGCTTCCCCCCGCTACCACGTCCAGGGGTGAGATCCGGCTGCCGGACTTGTCCAACGTCCACCCCCGCTGTTCGAGCGCCACGGGCTGGAAACTGAGCCAGAGCGCCTCCGGCATCCGGTTGGCCGGTTTTCCAAACCAAGAGAAGTCAATCTCGACGGTGGGCTCCCCATCGGGCAGGAACAGGACGAGGTACATCGTTCGAGGCCACGCCACTCTTCCCGATTTCTCGGCCGCGGCGTCCCGGACTTCGAGCCGCGCCACGATGCGCTGGCCCTGGGCGTCGCTGCTTCGCCAGCTTTCCGCGAGAGTTGGAACCCAGGTGCGGCTCTGCGCGCCGAAACGCTCGATGTTCGGCTTGCCGAAATCCTTTGGCGCCCAATCGGCGTGGCTTTTCAGATAGGCCTCGAAGAAGCGGTCGTAATCGTCCTTCGACAGCGTCTGGTAGGCGAACAGGGCCAGCGGCTGCTGCGGTGATGCCCAATCGCGGCCCGTTTCTCTGTTGCGTAGCCGGCAGATCGCGCCGGTCCGCGCATCGAGCGCGATGGTGAAATGCCTGGTCTCGACCGGCTCGCCGCCCGCGTACCGTTCCATTCCTTCCGTCGCCGGGACTAGAGGCTCCAGCGCGCGCAGCCGTTCGCCAGCCTCCGCGCGCAGGGGCGCGGGCAACGCGGCGATCGCATCGGAGAGGTGACGCCGCTTTTCAACCCAGCTCGACACCACCACTTTGTACTTGGGTGTGTCGAGCATAGGCTCGAGGTCGCGCGGCGTGTAGTGATCGAAATCGAGCCACGTCTTGGTGTCCGTGCCCCAGGTGTGCTCCACCGCCAGCAGCAGGCTGCGCAAGAGCGTGAGATCGGTGGCGTCACCCTGGCGAAACCTGGCTTGCGCGATCCACTGACGCCGGAGCCGCGCGAGCTCCAGATAGCGGGCCACCTTCAGAGGGTCGCTGGCCACGCCGTAGATCCAGGTGTCCCCGATCTCTTGCGTGACCACCGGCAGCCGGCTGCGGTACGGCTCGACCGCGTTAGCGATGGCGGTCAGGTCGCAAGCGGTGATTTTGGCTTCGGGGAACCGCTGGCGCAGGCCGGAGTAGATGCTCCGGATCTCGTCGAGCGAATGCGGTCCGGCGTTGTCGTTGGCCACTTCAAGATCTACGGCCAAGTCCGTCCCCGGGATCTGGACCACGCCGCCATACTCTTTGTGATGGTACATGACGACCAGCGAACGGCCGTCCGGCTCCTTCCAAACGAAGAGCGGCGGAACGTCCGGCGGGGTGCTGGCGGAATTCACGCCGATATCCAACAGTTTCACGCCTTGTTCGGCCAAGGGACCGATGACGGCTCGGGTATGCCCGGGCACATCGGTCATTTTGGCCCCGGTGGTGGTGTGCTGGAACCGCCGGTCGAGCGATTGCGACAGCCCCACGGCGGCCGCAATCATGGAGCGGTCCATGAGCTCGGTCTGCCAAGTGAACGGCAGAGCATGCCACGCGATATCCCCCGCCGCAATCGCCTGCTCCATGCGTTTCCGCTCCGGGCCGGCGGCCTGCTCGAGGTACTCATAGAGGAGCCAGGAACCGGTGGTCCAAACGTAACGGTCCGCTCCCGATCGCCGCAGCACGGCCGCCATCTGAATCGCCCGCGGAAAGTACTCCTCGAAGTATTTGCGGATGACGTTAGCTTCCGTGTCGACAAAGCCCACGTCCAGATGGCACTTGAAGGCCACCAGGACGCGCCGGACCTGGGGCTCGGGGGCGGGCGATGCGGCAACCCGGAGGGCCATGGCCCCAGGAGTGAGCGTCCCGAAGGCGCCGGCGGCAATCAAGTCCCCGACAAACGTACGTCGTTTCATCGCGCGGTCCCCTGTTGGTTGCGTCCTGGCCTATTCTGCGCGGCAAGTGACTGAAAACAAAGTTAAATTTACTGTTAACCACGGCGATCGTCCAGTTGGCCAGCAGGAGTCGGTAGCATTGGCCTGCAACCGTTGCCAAGATGTTTGGAACGCGAAGGATGCGGGGCGGTGCCGAACTACGCGGCGTTTGCGGCAGGGAGAGATTTACAGTAAAATAGATCGACTTCGTGAGATGGTGCTCCGCATGCCAGAGGCTATGATCCCGGCGGATGTTTTGACCGGTGCCGAGAAGCGGGAGTTGGCGCTGCGTGTCGTGAAGAGCCAGGTATTCGCCGGTTCGCACGCACTCCGCGCTTTTCTGCTCTATGTCGTGGAGCAAGCGGTTTCCGGAACGCCGGAAAACATCAAAGAGCAGCGTATCGGGTCCGAGGCCCTGGGCCGCAGGCCGGATTACGATCCCTTGGTGGACAATATCGTCCGCGTCCAGGCTCACGAACTGCGCCACAGACTGGAAAAGTACTTCAGCACCGAAGGGGCTGGCGAACCGGTCGTCGTTTCGATCCCAAAAGGCAGTTATGTGCCGGAGTTTAAGGTCCGCATGCCTTCAGCCGCGGCCGGCCAGCAGGGGACCAGCTCCCGGCAAAAAGCTCCGCTTTCGGCTTGGGGACCGTGGGTTGTGGCCGGAGCCTTGGCGCTCGCGCTGGCGGTGGTGATCGCCAGGGGCCGCGGCCCTTCTACACCGCTCGCGCAACCCCAGCCGGCCGCCATACGCGATTTCTGGGGACCGTTCTTCCGAAAATCGGGCCAGGAACTGCTGGTGGTCACGGCAGATTCCAGTTTCGCGCTTTGGCAGGATGTCACCGGGCGAGACCTGAACTTGGCCGACTATCTCAATCGAAGATACCTTCAGATGGACCCGGCGGATCCGAAACTGCGCGAAATCGCGGCCCGCCGCTACACGAGCCCCGCGGACCTGAACCTGGCGTTGCGCTTCATGGAGATTAGCAGAGGCTTTGGAGGCCGGCTCAACCTTCAGTACGCCCGGAATATCAGCATACGCGACCTGCGCGAGACCAATGCCATCCTCATTGGCAGCCGCCGCTCGAACCCATGGGTCGAGTTGTTTGAGGGCCGCATGAACTTCGTCCTCACGCGCGACCCGCAGTCGGGAGCCCCGGTATTCCAGAACAAGTCGCCGCAAGCCGGTGAGCCCGCCACCTTCGGCATGCCCAGCATGTTCGATGTCGAGGTGAGCGAACAACGGCAGGTAGACGCCTACGCGCTGGTGGCCATGGTGCCGAATCCCTCCGAGTCGGGGTCCGTGGTGATCGTCGAGGGCTTGACCATGGAAGGCACCGAAGCCGCCGGAGAGACCGTGGCGAATCCCCAGTGGCTGGGCGCGCTGCTGAGCCACATCGGGCACAAAACCGGCAGCCCGGTGCAGCCATTCGAAGCTCTCCTCAAGCTGACCTCCGTTCCCGGGGGTTACGTCAATTCCAGGGTGATCGCCTTCCGCAATTCACGGAAGTAGCCTGTCCCATCTCTGAACAGTTCGTCCCATCCCCGGACACGGCGCCGTGGCGCCGGGCCCAGAGGGCACCCCCTTGCCATCGGCGCTTTTTGGTGTTTCCAGCGGCACATCACGTGCTCAGATTTTTTCCACACGGAGGTGTCCATGCCCAAGAAAGAACGCGTGCGCGAACCTCTCTCTGCTCTGCCCACGCCTGAATACCTCATCCAGCGGACGGAAGCCGGGTGGAAATTGGCAGCGCTCGAATGGGAGCGCAATGCCAAGGCCGAAGGCGCCGCGCCGCCAACCTATGTCGAGGAGATCCCCTACGGCCTCCAGGTGTCCGATGACTGCGCGGGGCTGGTCGAGAGCCCGTCCGAGAGTCAGGCGATCATTCTCGCCCTGGACATGATCGTCGAGGACCACCGGCTCTCGCGGGTAGCCGATGAGCTGAACCAGCGCGGATACCTTACCCGCGACAAGAAACCGTGGACCCCCAGTGCTCTCTTCAAGCTGCTGCCGCGGATGATCGAGGTCGGCCCGCGCGTCTTTGCCAGTGAAGAGTGGATGACCCGCCGCCAGCGCCTCCCCAAGGTAGTGTGAAGCTGGCCTGCGCCTGGCTTGTGCCGGACCGGGTTGAAGCAAGCTAGTCAAGGGCTTTGCCCTTGGTATCCCTGGCAGGTGCTCGGGAGGCGTTCATCGCATAAACTTCCAGGTAGTGAGCTTGGAGGACAGCGATGAACGCCTTTTACCAACACCACCAA
>Ga0187881_10001897_pt1 | contig 20873 bp, 22 predicted proteins | sample June2016WEW_19_1_2_FD_133017 | JGI IMG/M metagenome (GOLD analysis project Ga0187881, IMG submission 133017) | Peatland microbial communities from SPRUCE experiment site at the Marcell Experimental Forest, Minnesota, USA - June2016WEW_19_100 | ecosystem: Environmental > Terrestrial > Soil >...
CGCTTTCCACTCGGCGGAATGAGGAGGGCCCACTTCGGCAGCTTTGTCCTCCTCTTTTCAATCGACGAACAACGAAAGACCGTCATTCTCGAAGATTATGAACACCATGACAGGGTGTACAGGACAAAGTAGATTTTTTTTCAATAAATATTTAACTATTTAATCCTCCTCGCGTTCTGGACTCTGACGGTTTTCGAAAAGAGGAAAGTGGTGGGGCCGGTGGGATACGAACCCACCAATATCGTGGGTTCCATGCGGGTTCCACTAGGCTGACGACATTGTCAGCCGCAGTCCTAAAGCTTCGAAACGTGAAGGGGCCGGAGGGATACGAACCCTCAATATTGAGGGTTCGAGTGTCAAGTAAGTCCCTCGCGCAATTGTCTCGCTGAATTTTGCACTCAATATCAAATATCTTAAACCTCTCCGCATGCTGACCTAGAGGTTCAGATTGCAGTAGTAGGTTCAGATGACAGTAGTACGTTAACCGATGTTCGAAATCTGGGCCTCGCCAAATTTGCTCTAAGCTCGCTAACGATAACGGGCTTAGACACATTGGGCAGTTCAATTCTTTCATGATTGCTTGCTGTAAACTAAACAATGAGATAAGGCGCAGAGTTAAGCGGAGGCAAAGTGATATAAAATAAAGAGACGAACCAACTTCTTATAATTCACGAATGAGTGAGGTTCGCTGAGGAGTGGAGCTTGGCACAAACTGGGGCAATTGGAGACTTCGAGGCATTCAAGCGGGAATTCCAAGAGGCGCTTCGGAAACTTACTACATCGAACACGAAGAGAGAATTTCACGCAAATGTACAATCGCTTGGACAAGTTGCCGCTAAGATAACCAAAGCATTGCCGAAATTTGACCCGGCAAAGGCAAAAGAGTTGGAAGACATGGTCAAACAACAGGAACAGGCAATTCTTGAGGCTGCGAAGAAATTCGTTGGCTCTATGTAAATAGCTCCGACATTTGGCAATCGGTTCATACTTCTCACGCCGTATGAACCACTTCCATCTATGGCGTTGCTGATTATACCCACGAAAGCGGTGAGGCCGGTGGGATTTGAACCCACAAATCGTGGGACTAATAACCAATGTCAGAGCCCGAACGCCTACGCACACTCGTTATTGATGGCTCGACTTTCGCTAGAAAATGAAACTTGAGACATTAGGAAAAAGCGACTAGGTGTTGGAATTGAGGATTGACGTAGCGGTTTGCAGTTCGTTTGTCGCTTCGTTAACGAAGTCGTTGCCTTCTGTGATCAACGATGGGTTGTTCTGGATAAGGCCATCTTCATAAAGCGTAAACGCTGAGTAGCAAAGGCTCAAGGCGTTGACGACATGGACATGGGCTTCGGCGAAGGCTGGGGGAGGGTGTAATCTGAGGGTGCGTTCCGTCAGAACTTTGAGGTTGTCCTTCTGCTGGCTCACGAATGAGATTAATTCAGTTCGAGACATCTGCCCGATACTGAACGCATGAAAGTTATCTGCGGTCTGAGTCGTTATGTTGTGAAATTCGGAGAATATGGCTGACATTGCAGTTTTGTATTCTGTAACATTAGTTTCTGCCGTGACTATGATTGGCAACGTATACGTGGTCTGAGTCGTCTCCGTTACAGTTGTCGTTCCGCTGTGAGTCGAACCAGCCCCCAGTCCTACACCCAAGATGAACACAATGAATAACAAGGCCAGCAGTTTTGCTGACAGGTTCCTTGGTTTTGACGGCACAGAAATTGGACTGGCGCTCTGTTGGACGTTTCTAGTGCCGTAACGTTCTTGATGACTTGAAGCATCTGATGAGGTCACTGGCGTGCCACAAGATGGACAGAATTTCACGCCAGCAGCAAACTCGCTTCCACATTTCATACAGAAAGGCAAGTCTTACCGAGTATTGCGTGTCTATCAATCCGCATCTTAAGATTTCGCATGCGGTAAGGAAATGGCCGTCTTGCATAGTTTGAAATACGAAGGCTTAGAGGGTTAGATGCGAGGTTCAGCCAATGCCCTTTTGTCCGAATTGTGGCGAATCAACTGCAGTTGGGATGAGATTCTGTCCGAAATGTGGAGCAGACATGTGGAATGCGAAGTCATCACAAGCTGCATCTAAACCCCCCATTAGTCGGATGCCTGAACTTATTCTCGGTTTGATTGGTGGAGTGCTGGGGCTTCTATTCGTACCTGTATTGGTCTTCCTCGGAGGTTTCATGGAGGCTTTCTCCGGAAACCCAACGACTCTCTATGCGCAGGCCGCAGTTTCCGCTCTGATTTCTATCATTGGACTTGTTGCAGCAGTCCTTGTTAAGAGCAAGCCCAGAAACTGGGGCATCTGTCTAGTGATATGCGGAATCATCGGCGTCATAGTTGCTTCAGGTTTCTATGTTGGGGGTCTCTTGCTGCTAGTTGCCGGGATCCTAGCTCTCGTAAGAAGGGATTCACGAGAAAGTCAAGACGACCTGTCTTTCTTAACTGAGGAGCGACGCCGGAGTACTGGTTTGAGGGGTTCGTTTCCGCTTGATGAAGGCACGATTGACAAGGAAGTTTCTAATGTTTCGGCTGGAGTATATGTTCTCGGGCTCAAGAAGGGCAAGACTTTCTATGTTCAATTTATGAGTCGCACTGATGTCGATGTGAAGGCTCGCTTGAAGGAGTACATAGGCAGATATGATCGGTTTAAGTTCGAATACTCAAAGTCTCCTGAGGATGCTTTCAGAAAGGAATGTGAATTATACCATGACTTCCGGGGGCCGGAAGGCAAACTCGACAATAAGAATCACCCTGAGAGACCCCAAGGTGTGACATGGCTTTGTCCCAAGTGTAAGCTGTCATAGCATGGCTTTGTATTGATGATCCGAAATCAGTTGGAGCCGAAGTGCTTCATCCAAGTTCTCTTTTCGTGTAGGTTTGTTGTAGGGAATACTAAGCGTAATCTCTCTTGGGTACATCATAGCACGAGGAGCTGCGGAAAGCATGCGTGCCTTGTCTTTATCAGCGTCTGCTAGAAGTTGCGAAATAGGAAAGACATACTCTTGTCGAACCCACGGAACCTTTGGTTTAGCCCACGCTCCCAGAAAAATCGCTGTTTGGCCCTTTATTGTCCCGTCATTTTCCATGAGATTCGCAGGTTCGGGATCAATGAATTTGTTGCGGAGTGATTCAACCGATTCCTTTGGGTCTACCTTGATTGTGAGGCCACCAGGTTTCCAAGAGTCAAGTAGAGTCCTTTTTCGGAATAAACCGTGCCCTCCTTCTTCGGCAAACACTTTCAAATCATTTGACATCCAAACCCAATTTCGCCAATGGTGCTGGTTTAATGCTAGAGCGTATACAGTGCCCGATGCATTATCGACGTACACTATCGCAAATTCCATATCGTGGTCGTGTATGTCTGGAGCACCCAAGTCCCATCCTCCAGAATAATCGTTGTAAACATAGTAGTACCAGTACTCGTATGCAGTATGAGATTCATAACGAGAAACGTGATAATAGCAAGAGATCAAATTCCTTTTCTGGTCTGGCGTAAGCGGTTCGTACTTCTCCCTGTTACTAACTATGTCAGCACCACTGAAGAAAATCGGACAAGGGAAATATGGTTCGTTCTTGCTGAACGATATCTCAGGTGCAAACTTGCGAACCAATTCTGGCGTGGATTCCAACGCTTAGTCACTCGAATCAAGTAGAATAACGAATGGGCCCCAAATGAGTCTTTCCAATTTACGAAACGTACACACGTACCCTAATGTCGAATTCCGGTGGCGAGCAAAGCAACTTCAATGCTACATGATATTTAGGAGGGAGAGAGATCTATTCTCAGTTGGTTAAGATGGCAGCGAGGAAGCGTTCTACTAGAGGCGTGCCCTCCCGAAAAGCAGAATGGCAACTGGACGTGCTTCGGGCTGCGTTAGAATCACGAACGTTGACGATTGATAAAGCCATCAATATTATCATGATTGTTTTCATATTTTCACTCGGGGGCTTGACCAGCTCCTGGCTGAGTAATGCCAGGTCAACATTAACAGTTGGGTTTTTTCTCTTCTCTCTCGGCTTCTCGACTATCATAGCCCTCGTAGCCTTGGTAATATCTGGTAAGAAGACCGACAGGTTCAGACAGCGGTTGTTACTGTTGTCAAAAGGCAAACCTTTACCTCAAGCCTCTTTCGAGAGAATGTTTTCCGAATCTCAGTTCTGACCGAACCATTACAAACCCGATTAAATGAATTATGACGGAACATTTCCAAGCGAAAATGGCTGTGAACAGACGACAAAGTCTTCTTAATAGGGGCCGGTGGGATTTGAACCCACGATTCGTGGGACTAATGACATCTCCAACTAGATTCACGAGAAACTTCGGTAGCTATCAATGCAAGGACACGAGAAAGATAGCTCGAAGCGGTACGAACCCTCAATTATTGAGCTACAAAACGCTGTATCTGAATACGGCTAGCACGTGTCGTGTACTTTCATTGATTGTTTCTTTCAGCGAAATAAATACTCATAGTAGCGTTTAGTATTCCGGCATAGAGCATATCACGCACACTTTGAAACGAGTCGAAGAGCTTCATGTAGTACTGGTTTCCAGTAAACAGACTCGGTTGGGGTTGCCCAACAGTGTCGGGGTTAGACCACAAATAACGTTGCTGATTGATCAGCGGAACGAAGATGAGTTCTTACCGCCCCTCGAGTTTCTTCCTTGCTATCTTACATGCGAGTATTGTGACAAAAATCGTGACCAAGAACGGCACTGTGGGACTCAAAGGAAATTCTGGTACTGCCATGTGAGAGAACGACATAGTTCCCCAAGTACTCGGATCCTTGTAATTATAGTCGCTTGGATAATCGACCTCGAAGCCATTCCCAAAGTTGTCCACCCATCCTAAGGCGATTCCGATGCTGCTATTTGTGGTCGCTGACTTCAGATTAGCGAATGTTAATGCGATGCGAAGTTCGAGGACAAAATGGGGAGTTTGAGAGTGTGGCGAAGAGGTGTACTGCAAGGCAGCGAGGAAATGGCCGTCTATATGAGCCCATTCTGCCCATCCGCCTCCTGTCAAGCCCTGAGAGCCCGAGACACGAGCGACGGGGGCACCGTACTCCCAAGCAGCGATGCGGTACATGGTATTATCAACAGTGGCTGAACGCTTGTTGAGAGGATTTAAGTAGAGTAATACTTGGTTTGCACCCTTTGTGTCGCTGCCTGTGAACGATGTTTTGCACTCAGGGAAATCCCAGATGGTGTAGAGGTAAGTTGAATCGTACTTTGCGCTGAAGTACACCGTCTCGCCCAATCCCGCCACCGCCTCGAACACAATCGTATCGTTCCATTCCCTTGGACTGGTGTATTTTCCGTCAACAGTAACTTGGTTTAACAGTGGATAAGCTACCGGATTGTTCACTTGGCCCCTTATCGAAGGTAGGGTCACGATGAGCAAAAGAAACGCAGTAACAAGAACCAGAACGTGCTTCATATTGAGGAGGTTTACCGCTGTCTATTTATGACTTATCTGCCTTCCTTCATGTTGCTCGGTAAAGGAAAGCGATGTTTTGGGAGGTCAAAAGCTCGGCAAAAGAGAGCATTTCTGAAGCGTCCAAGATTGTTTCGGATTGGTGAATTCGATGAATTCTGCTCCACTGATGGTCAATAGGTCTATCGATGCGCCCCCGCCCACCGGTTGATAGAAGCATACAGCTACTCTTCGACCTTGCTTCTCATAATCGACGAGCATCGGCTCATAGTCCTTATCACCGCACACAAGAACCAAGTTTGAAGGCGCTTTCCTCTCAATAAGCAGGCGTCTATAAGCATCGGAGATCAGACGAGGGTCAATGTTCCCAGACTTATCATTCCGCTTCTCCACAATCACCATCTCAATGCCCAACTGTCTTAACTGTTCCTTGAATCCTACAAACAATCTTCTACTTCGCAATGCGTCTACGCTGGTACTGGTCATGTAGTAGTAGCCCAAAACGACTCGGAGACCATCTCGGTCTTCGATGTAATCTACAAGCTCTCCCAACTTCGCAAGAATAAAGTCCTTGTAGTCCTTATGGCATCACAAGTGTTTTCTGCTAACAGGCGGTTCAACCATTGTGCCCCTGGCGAGACTCCATGTCTCTACTAAGAAATTCCAAAACAATGTTAATCGGTAAGTAGAAATGGGTGGGAATTTATGTATACGATTATCGGCATTATTAGCGCCATTATGGTCGTGATGAGTCGCCATCAAGAGGCGCTATCAAGGTCTTACTTCCGTTTTCTAAAATATGCTAACCCATCTTTCTGCAAGATGAAGTCGAACCCCGCCTCTATCAACTCGGTTATTTCCTCTTACTGAATAACATGTAACCTTCCGGCGTGGTAACGACGTATTGGTATCCCGCTTCTATCAGAGGTTCCGCTTCGCTCTTATTTTTGGCCGCTTTCACTATGAAATCGTCTTCAGCATCGAAATTGACCATCCGAGTATAGCGAACCGTGTTTGACAGGCTTCTATGTCCCATCTGTCTTTGAACAAAGAGAATATCTTTCGTTGATTCATAGAGCCTACATGCGTAGTGATGTCGTAGGCTCTTGAAACTGACTAGGTTTAGTCTGGGCTGATTCAGCTTGATTGAGGCTCTGCGTCTCTGAAACATGTATTCGGTTCTAAATCGCTTAGAGGATTTCCACAATTCAATTTTATGATTTCTGAAAACGTATGTTGGCCATTTCTTGTGAAGGCTATTGAGTAGTCCCATTAGTTTGGGGCTTATCTTCATTTGCCTTGCATAGGACCCCTTCAACGGAGTAATCGTTACGGTACTATTTTCTACGTTGATGTCTTGCCATCTCAGGCCGAAACCCTCATTGAACCGGCAACCTATTTCTTTCAGCAAAAGAGCGAACACGGACATTTTCGGGCCAAGGCAGGCTATCAGGTCGTTTGCTTCTTGGGTTGTGGGAACAAAAGGCAGAGTATCTACTCGTTGATAATTCGGTTTGGCCCACTGAATACCTTTGTACTTATAGAACCGGTCTAGGTCCTCGCAAACCTTCCCTTTTCGATTAATGGAACAGTCTGCTCTAGCTAGGTAGCCTTTCACTAATTCAGGGTCTAGGGGGTTAACGTGATGCGTTAACGCCTTTAGAGCCTGCACGGTTCCTCTAATCGTGGAATCCCGGTAGCCGTTCTTCTTCAGATAGAAAGCAAATGCCGCTAGTTCACTGAGTGGGGTCGGTTCGTTAAATGGTGGGGCCGGTGGGATACGAGCCCACCAATATCGTGGGTTCCATGCGGGTTCCACTAGGTCGGCAATATTGTCAGTTGCAGTCTTGAAGTTGCCAAAGGTGGTGGGCCCGGAGGGATTTGAACCCACGATTTGTGGGACTAATGGCCATTTTCGAAGCTCTAACGCACACGAACGGTAGTTATTGACGGCCCGACTCTCGCTTTACGGCTGATAACCTCTCGGCATCCAGGCGCCTATTCGGCGGTCTTCCGACGTTTCCTTCTGACAGTAATAAGCAAGGTTACTGCAACAAGAATGACCACTGCAATTCCAATTGGCAAGATGACTGCGATCGGGAGCAATTCGGCAGGCGGCCCGCTGGGCAGTGTTAATGAGCTTGTTGTAGCTGTAGCGAAAAGTGTTCTCGAAGCCAACGCCTGATTGGCAGTAATAATCGAGCTTTCAGCATACGAATATGCTTTGTACCATTCACCCTCTCGCCTCTGCTCCTGTGCTGAAGCCAGAATGGACGCGGCTTGGGTCACGTTGGCTCCCGCACCAAGTGCCTGGTTTATGAGGGATTGAGCTTCAACGATTGCCTGATCAACAGGTTGCCAAAGAGAAATTTCCTCGGCACCGCCTAATCTTCCAGCCACGAGATAGCCTCCGCCAAGGGCGAGACTAGTGACATTTGACATGGGGAACATGAAGAGCGGTGCCCCGGTTGCGTCCAAGATGTAGATGCTCGACGAATCCGCTACAGCTAGATAGTCGCCGGTAGGAGAAATCGCAAACTGGGAATTGCTCGTCCCTATGCTTCCCTTCGGCCCTGTGTTGAACCCCAGGAAGAAACTGAAATTGGTGTTTGTTGATCTATCGAAGTAATGGATACGGCCGTCATCCGTGGCTGTGAGCAGGGCCTTTCCATCGGAGGAAATTGCACTATCCTCGGAGACGCGTGATGAAACGTTTCCAGTCCATACAACATTTCCAAGAGAATCGAGTAGGTATAACCATGGATTAGGTCCGTAAAGTCTTGACAGCGAATGGGGGTTGCCAACAAAAAATCCACTTAGTCCGACCAGAAGTTGACCAGTGTCGTCAAAGCTTAGGCTTTCTATAAGATAATAAAAGTTCGGACCGAAATGCGGGGAATCTCCGTCGAAAACTTTCCCCCACGAGACTCCCGTCCCAAAGTCTTGGAATCTTTGTGGGTCGCCGATTACTTTGAGGATACCAAAGCTCAAGATTGAGTTCGCGAATCCAGCAATCGCCAACGTGCCATTGTCAGATACCGCGACCCTCCAGAAGGATAGCATCCCCAGTTTTGTCATTCCGGAGACAGAAGCAAGCGGGGCCTTGTTGCCCATAGCAAGTTGATCCACATCGAATAATTTGATGGAGTCAGTCTTCACGGCGAAGTATTTTCCGGAATCCGAAAGAGCAGAATCCGAGAATGTTGTAGACTGTAGATCGTAAATCAATGTCCCGTTCTTGTAAAGACTGATGTGCCCAGAATCCGAGCGGACTGCAACAATTTCTCCGTTGCGGGACATCGTGACGTGAAGCCGATTCTCATAGTTACCACTAGAACTAACGCTAGAGGTATAGTAAAATGACGGCGTCTCGTTTTCGTGCCAAAGAGTTCCAGCGGATAAAAGGGAGACCGTTGGAAACAGTTTACCAACGTGGAACGTGGCACTCATGCCGTTGTCAGAATAATCTGATTCCTGAATGGTGCGATTCGGGTTAATAGTGGCCAGCACCGTCATATTCGTGGGCGAATCCGCTACAAACGGTCCGAAGTAGGCAAAAGCATCAGATCCACTTTTCACATCAACGCTGTCTTGATATTCGGTTGGTCCCTGGGCATTTGCTCCTTGCCATGAGACCTTGAGGTTCAAGGTGGCGTTCCGCGGTTCGTAGCCACCCGAATTAGTCACCAGAACGTAGATACGGAATTGCTCCTTCGAACCCGGAAGGATTGGAGTAGACGCCTGCTCATTCCATGTTGGGTATATCTCTGCGACTGTCAGATTCGGCGAAGACGGGGTTGAACCAGCAACATAGACCACACTTGATGTGAAAAGGATTAGAACTAGCATGAAAAGCGACTTGAGCAAGTCAAGCCCTTTCAACAGTTCACCAACACTGAGAATATATGGGTTTCTTGAGTCATCTGACTACTTTCTAGGGTTACGGTTCTCTGAACTCTTCGACTGATGTCGGTTAATTTCGTGAAACCGAAAGTTAAGCAACGAGTCAAAAGGCCATCAGGGAATTGTCCGTGATTGTTGCGGGTTCGTGAAATTAATAAATTTTTGGTGGGGCCCGTGGGATACGAACCCACCAATATCGTGGGTTCTATGAGGGTTCCACGGATTGTTAGCCAAGTTAAACAAGCGAAGGTTTGGCAACCCCCGCATGTTTTCATATGAAGGTTAGACCACTTCGTCAGGTCGTTTGCAACCAGACCAAGGGCCACTCTCCCGTCGAACGCAATCACTACTCCACACGCCCAAATAGCATTAACGGACAACACTCATACGAAGAACCGTTTTTCGACTTTGGCGTATTCCTTCCGCATAAAGTCGGTTTCTTTCGAAGCCCGTGAAGTCGACTAGCCGCATTCTAGCCCTTAACGCAACAGGTGCACGTCGTGGGGCGTGGGGGTGGGACTTCAGCACAATATATTGTGCGGGAGGAAGCTTGAATGCCTTATCGAATCATCTGTTCATTCGACATCGTGAGCATGGTGAACTATCGAAAGGCAGCACCCTTATTATCAGTGAAATTTCAAGGTGATAATATGAGCGCATCCGCAAGAGAAAGGACAGAATCAAAAGTACTTGCTACTAAAGTAACTAGTGATGAAGCCTTTGCAGAAGGCACTAAATGGAGCCAAAGAACTTTTTTTTACAAGAATGCTACTGAAAGCATAAGGGCTGGAAGGCCTTTGGCCGCGGGCGTCTACTACCACAAAAACGGCAGGGGCATGGTTAGCATCTTTTCGGGCATCGGGGGCGGCTTTCGTGCTCGGGTGGTGCAGGTTGACGAAGCCGGAAACTTGAGCTTTGCAAAGAAAAAAGTAAGTTCAACAGATCCTCCAACTAAGGTCGAAAAGGCCGTAGATAAAGGCAAAAGACTTGCAGACGCATCAGAAGTGCTTGCAAACACCGCATTCTTGGAGGCCAATCCGGGAGAACTTATTGTATTCGGCTCTAAAAATGCAACAGCATTGACTGGAGGGAAAGAGATTGAAAAAGGATATTATTTGACGGTTCAAAAAAAAGCCAAACTAAAAGTCCTGCTTGCCGAACAACTAACAGAAAAAAGAAAAGAAGTTGCTGAGTTAGAAAGGAAACTAGAAGAAGCAATAAAAGCCGAAAAGGAGAATGGACTCCATTCCCAAAGTTCTCACACGTGACCCCCTTTCTGTTGCTGCGTCATCGTCACATACACTCCTGTCGCATAGGTCGAGATAAAGATCAGAGCAAAAGGAATCCATGTTCCGAGAACGCTCATGAACATTTGGAAACTCCTCATGATTGCGAAAGCCACGACAAAGAAATCCATCAGGAAAACGAATGCAAGAAAAATCAGGGCGGTCTGTAACGGCGTTGTATACCTGAATTTCTTGAAGTAGAGTAAGGATATAATCGCAAAGACGACAGGTGCTCCAATTGCGTGCGCTATCAGGGCGTTGATCTGAGAAGAAAACATCATTCCAACTCCAATGATCGCCGCACAGACAGCCCACCCCCACAAAAGCTAGCGCCAGGATAGTCATGGCCATGTTCGCTTGACTCATCGATAACATCTCAGGGAACCTCCCGTACTACCCGTTCTTGGCGGATTGATCACCGGACGTTTCTGGGTCTGTGGGATTTTCTCGTCAGACAAAGTGCCCTCATTCACACATGATGGTTTTACTATTCGTTTTGATCAGGCGAAACACTGTGTTTCCACTTTGAGGTACTCCTTCCGCAGATAGTCAATGTCGCGAGACATCATGTCCCTGAAATGATCCTCTCGTTCAGCCACATGTCCAAGCATGAAATGGACTACACGGTGTGGAATGCCAACCTTCACGCAGGATGTGTGGAAATAATCCCTCAAGTCATGCCATCTGAGACCCGCCGCGTGAACCGCAAGAATTCGTGGTGGGGCCGGTGGGACTTAATTGTAATGTACGGTGGGGCTACTTCTAAATCGTCCCATTTTGAGCCGTTTCTGCTTCCTGAGTTCTAGCAAGACCCCATCCAATCACTCGTGGAGTCGATGGGAGTTGAACCCACAAATCGTGGGACCAATGAGACTCTCGAACCCTCGATACTGAGAATCAACTCAACTTACGAGAAGCAGGAAGAAGTAGAGCACCCCGACTGTGACCGCTGTTACGATGATCCCGATTTTTAGAAAGTCGAAGAATCCTAAGGTGTGCCCTTGTTTTTCAGCTTCTTCGATAATTATGAGGGTACTGGCTGCCCCAAGGAGCGTGAAATTACCTGCCAGCGTGCTTCCGCCTCCAAGCGCAATCCAGGCGTACACGTTCTGGGGACCAAAATTCAATGATTTCATGAGCGGAATATAGAGCGCAACCATCGGCACATTGCTCAAGACTTGGCTAAGCCCAACGCTAGAAACCAGAATTGCGAGTATCGAAGAATGCGGATTCTGAGCACTGATCGTAGGCAAGTAGCTCGCCATCGCCGCGATGATCCCATTATCCCAAACGGCCTGCGTAAGCACGAAGAGAGAAGCGAACAAAACAAGGATACCCCAATCGATCGATTGAATGATCTCCCTGCTTCGACCGGAGAGGGCCAAAAGCAGGGCTGCTCCGAAAAGTGATACCTCTGCGATTCCGAAAGGCGTTGGAACACCTGCCTCTTCAAGGATGTTTATGAGAAAGATTGCCGCAATAGTTAGACAGGTGACAGAGATGGCAAGCTTTGCCAGTCCACCGTCTTTCATCACGTCTTTCTGTGTTGACGCTTCGAAATCGACCAGGTCACGGAAACCTTTTCGTGCTTTCGCAAACTCGTTGCGGAGCTGATGCCTCAGAAGATAGTAGGTTAGCAGGAGGTTGACTATTGTAGGAATGAGGAGGTATCTCGCAAAGGTGAGAACGGGGGCACGCATTCCGCTGCCCAAAGCTACGAGTAAGTTCTGCGGATTTCCCATCGGTGTTACGGCGCTGCCAATAGTAACAGCGAATGCTAAGGTGAGAAGAAGAGGTCGTGAGGAAATCTTCATCTTCTTGGCGAGCGAAATCATGACTGGTGTACCCATGAGGGCTAGGGTGTCGTTCATCAGAACGGCGCTGGCTGCTGCAAAGCCGAAGAATGTGAGATACAAGACGTCCTCGGGTTTTTTCGCCCTAAGCAAGAGCCTAGTTGTAAATGCGTCCAGGACGCCTGCGATGTCGAGTGCTGTGACGAGAGTGAACATGCTGAAGAGAAATAGAATGACATGAAGGTCAACTGCCTTGTAGGCGTCGGTTACACTGATCGACCCTGACAAAACCATCGCAGCTGCACCAATCAGCAGAATCAGCCAAATTGGAAACTTCCATCCTTTCACATTGCGAAAAGCTAGAACACCATAAGTTGCGACGAAAATAGCCAGTGCCACAAGAGCCTTAGGATCGGGAAAGGGCAAGTTTCCAACTCAAAGGCTGGACGAAACCTGTTTCCAGTATCTTAATCCTCGCCTTTGTGTTAATTATCTTTGTGAAGCCTTGATTTTTGTCGGGCCGATGGGATTCGAATCCACGAATCGTGGGAATCATGGGACTCCAAAGCCTAGTCAGAAACTTCGGGCAGGCCTTATGAGCTCAATTTTGTTGGGCGAAGCTCTCACGAACACACTGATATCCGCTTGTCAGTTCTTTTTTCGCATAGCAAAACCACATAGGGACAGGGCTGCGGCCAACATGAGTGCTGGCCAAATGGTTTCGGAGACACTTGCATACTGATTACTTTGCGTGTCCAAGACCCACCTAGTGGCTAAGTTGCTCTGGGGGTCACTTGTTGGTATAAGTTTGAAGGATTGTTGGCTGCGCGGTTGAACGGTGGTCGGTTCAGTGAACGTGTAGCCCACGTCGACCACATTGCCGTTGGCGCCGTAGAAGATGGCTACGACTTCCGTGTATTCGCTGATTGTGTCACCGTTGTTCTTGACTTCGCCCACTATAGTCAAAAATCCAAAGCTATCCTTTGATGAGGACGTATTGATAATCTCTAGGGCAGTGGTCAATGGTTCGGCCGTCTCGAACTCTATTGCGAGTGTGTAACTTCGAATCATCGCCGACTTCCCCTTGTCAAATTCGAACACGTCAAAGCCTGAAGTAACACCGGGGGGCAGGCGGTCGAGCAACGTGTAAGTGAAGGAAGTACCCACTACGGCGCCGTTCTGGTCTTTGAAGGTGGCGCCGATGCGCACAGATTGTAACCAAACATCGCCGGTATTTTGCGCTTCGCCCACCACATGAAGGTAACCAACCTCATCTATGTAGTTGCTAGTGTTGTTGTGAATGACGGCACTTGGAGATGCCGCCACATGGGGCAACGCGAATAGGAACAGTAGGACTAAGGTGACTGGGATGAATCTCTTCATAACTTCAAACCTAGAGAATCTATAAGTTGAAGTCGAAGGCTCTTAATACTTGCCAAATCCTCCCCGTTTTCCTTGACCCCAGTGGCCTCTCAGGCCCATAACTTCTCTGTTCTCATTGGCCATCACAGCAGAATCCAATAGCAAAACGCGGAATGGCTGCGTCCCTCTTGGTTGCAACAGTAGGAATTGCAGCATTGAGAAAATTCTCCGAAACAAAAACCAGGTTATCTAGGAGGAGAGTATCTTCTCGATAATCTTGTTATCTATGAATTGGTACTGGCGCTTGCATGTTTCACAGGAGAAATTGAATTCGTTAATCTCCCTCGCACGCTTCCACAGTTTAACGTGGCTAATCCACACTAGTTGGTTCTTGCAGTTAGGACTTCTAGTTGACTTGTTCTCGAATAGCAATCTTAGACAGCTCTAGAGATATTTCGCTAGATTATCAATTCGTAGGGGAATGAGCTTGCCGTCATCCTGCAGCTCAAACCATAAGCAACATCGTTCGCAACGTTTCAGCGGGCATTTATCTTGGCCGAGAAGTTCCAGGTCACAAATCGGACAGCTCAACTTCATTCACGGTTCTTGCCGTGAATCATGTAAGCAAATAACTGGACTCGATGCTTCTGTCTAACGGTCAGTGAATTGTGAAAGTAGACGAGCATGACGAGCGAGAGGAACCCAAAACTGTCTCTTGGGCTGATTCTTGGGAAAGAATCAATTACGAGTCACGATTTAACCTAGAGTGCCATTCTCAATCTGAATGACCATACTATGGCGTTGCCGGAACAAACCAGCGTGCAGCTGCCTTTGCTGAAGACTCTTTCGGATAGTGGCGGGAACTTCCAATTCTTGAAGCTGTTGAGAGTTGGCCGCTCTGATGATAAAGTATGGATTAGGCGTCTCGAAGACGCATGTAGTCCTTAATCGTATTATAACGGTCCTTGTAACGTTCGGTACGAAGTCGTCTGACTCACAATCAGTCGAGAACAATGCCGTATGATATACAAAGCGATTTATTGTAAACCATGAAAGCTACTTAGTAGCCTTGTCGAAATTTATTCGCCTTCTAGTAACGATTCTACTTATGCTTCCAGTTGTCAGTTTGCCAGCAGTTCAAAGTCAGGCGTATACCACGGTCACCACCCCTGTAGCTACAAGCTATGGGACAACAACCTACACTACCGATTATGGTTCCTCTCCTTATGCAGGCAAGCTGGGTGGAACACCTGGAATCTATGTGTACTCCCAGGGTTCCTTGCTTCAACTCTGTCCCATCGTGTATGACTATTTTGTCGTGACCCAGGGCGCTGAAGTTTCCTTTTCGATAACGTCGAACAACAATCCGCTTGTTTTCTATATTATGACGGCAGCTCAGTTTGCTTCTCTGAACATCATAAATGAACCCGATTATTCTCCTATAACACCCAATGTCGTTGTATGTGGCACACAAAATGGTTACAACGGCGCTTGGCCTGCGGTGTTTGCAATGTTTCAAATCTTGACATCCTATGAAACCGCCTGGACAGCTCCGGGCGATGGCCAGTACTATTGGATTCTAACGACCGGAAATAGCAGAAAGTCTGTCCAGTACACATTGAACGTGTGGTCCGCAAAGTCTCAAGTCGAAACTTTCACAATGTACACCACTGCTACGAACCCCATTCCTGCGTCTACGACGATGAACCTTCTCAAAACCGAAGCTATCTCGCAGCCCCTGACCCAGGCATTCACGTTTTCAGCAGACCAGCTCTATGCTGGCGGAGCTGTAGTATTCGCTGCTCTGTTCGTGGTCACTCTAGTTATGCTGCTTAGGCAGCGGAAGAGAAAGAGGTAGGCCCTCTAGCGTATCAATTATAGGATAAAGTCCTTGGAGTCCCTATCACAAGTGTTTTCTGCTAACAAGTGGATAAACTACTCTGCCGTTAGCACTATGTCTCTACTCAGAAATTTATCGTGGCTATTCGTTCTAACAGGTTTACGTTTCTTCCTATGGCTTTGAGTGTCTGGACTGTTCCTCTAATCGTGGAGTCTCGTTAGCCGTTCTTTTTGAGATGGAATGCGAATGTTGCAATTTCGCTGAGGGTAGACGGTTCGTTAGATGGTGGGGCCGGTGGGATTTGAACCCACGACCTCTGGCCCTGAGACTTTTCGTTCTTAGGGACGCCAGCGCCCCAGGTTCACCGCGCGCATTTGCGCTCTGGTATCCTGTTGGCGGAATCGTGTTCCCAGACCAAGTTGTCCAGAGAGTTGCTAAGCAGTCTCTTCTAGACGACGGCCCCGTTCGAGGCAGAAAAGAAATGAGCGCTCATAAGAACCTTTCATAACAGGCCAAGCGCGCCTAACACGCTCTGGAAATTTTCAACCGACCCATCGTGCTTGTATTCGCCTAGGGCCTTCACGATCTTCCTTCTGTCCGGGAAGAGTTGTGAAGCGTGAAGCGTTTTCGACACCCTTCCGAACAGGAAGTATTGAAGTAGTGATGTGACGTTTGCGACGCGCCTTGCCGTGCTCGCGCTCTCGAAATCAACAATACAGGGATGGCCAAACTTGTTAACAAGAACATTCTTGGGGGCGTGGCTCAACTCCCCGTGGTCAAGCCCAATCGAGTCAAGCATGAAGCAACATGTAACGAGGCGTGTGACTAGCTCCCTCAACACTCTTCCACCTGTCCTTGAACCCTCTGCCCATCGGAATAGTGGAATGCCTCGGAAAAAATCCATTGCTAGAAAGTTCTTTGATGCAGAAATCAAACGCGGCCCAACATCAACGCTATTCGCCAACCGCAACAGCCTAGCCTCGTCGTTCATCGATGGCCGGTCGGCGTCCAGACGCCGGATCTTCAAAGCGACAAGTTTCCCTTCAAGACGAGCCTGCGTCACGACGCCAACGCAACCTTTCCCAAGAATTGGGATACCGCCTATCTGGGTGACCCCTCGGAAACGAAGAGCGGAAATCCCAATCTCTGAAAGCTCCATTATCCTTTCCTTCGCTTCATCGGGATCTGTACCAGGATAGGTGAGTATGTGTGAGTAACGGGACTGCAGAAGCCCATGTAGGGGTATTTCGTTTTCATGCAAACCATGCTGGCCTTCCTGAGAGGTAAGTTCTCATGGCCTTGGCAAACTCCGTATTTGAGACGATCAGCCTTACAATCCTTTCATTTTCAAGAATTTGTAACCTCTTCCTGAAGGACTCAGCAAGCAAAGAAGCAACGCCGACGTCTTTCCCTCCAGAACGAAGTGCTGACTTGAGCAAGGCATTTGCGGAAACAACTGACCTCCTCTTTTCTACAACCCAATGGCCATTTTCAATCCAAGGGCCCGAGATTGTATTGGGATTCGGCGCGTGTTTTGATAGGAACGAAGCACTCTCATCAAACCCGTAAACTGAAGGACCATCGTGGCGTTTCGGACGAGGCAAACATCCTTGCTCCAGTTCGAAGAGAATTATGTTCAACGATTTTTCATCGCTCCACGCCCATGATCGGACCACTTTGAAATCGTTGTTCTCCAGAAGGTTGACGAGCGCTCTCTGCGTGCGGTAGAGTTGGCTCCATAGAATGTCGACAACTGCATCTATTCTTCCCACGACTAGGCAGATGATTGTCGACCCACGGGTTCGAATGAGTTTCCGGTAATTAGCGGGGGTCAACGCCTTCACTTTTGGTTGCGCGAATAGAGCAGATGTGGGTTTCCAGTCAAGTTGCCTGCATGCAGCGACAAAATTGCAGAGCTGGTTCTCTCGGACCGCGGCTGCTAAATTGCGGCCTTTGTCCACAGGATCGATGACGATCAATGGTTCTCGAAAGACGCGGTGCGCTTCTGCACGCCTGCCTTCGTAGTAGTTCTCAATGTCTATGACTTCGTCCTCATGCCATCCCATGAAATCTTGAACAACACGATGGAAATCCTTGCGCGAAACTATGAGCGTCTCGCATAGCATGCCGCTGAAGCCGCCAGTTTTGATGTCTGCTCCATAGCTCCCTATCCCCCTCATGAAGGCCTTGAGCAAGCGAACTTCGTCGTGCTGCTCCTTAGTGAAGTGTTGGTTAATGTACTCGGTGTGGTAGGGGCTCCTGTCTGTGGCGCTTAGCCATTTACCTTTCTCGACTTTGTAGCATGGGACAACGTTGACCCGAAGCTCACTCTTACTACCCAATTCTACTGTTGATTCTATGTACGGGTGCTCCGCATACCTCTCGACGATTGTGTGAGGGAGAAGCGCCTCGCGTGCAATTGGCAAGCACACATCTCGCAGTTGCGTTTTGGTTAGCTGTGGGCTTACTCTCATGAAAATATCGACGTCGGCATGATCCCGTATCCATGTGTCCTTCGCGACGGAGCCGTCCAAGCGGACCTCAGCTTCGAGATTCGCCTTAACGCACTCCTGCTCGACAGCAGCCCTAATCTGCTCAGCCCTTGTCTCAACTGCGCTTTTCAATTTCAGTGAAGGAGCAATCTTCTTCTTAACGGCATCACAAACCTCTCCGAACTTGTCCAAGACGTACACTTGATCCGTTAGGGCGAAGCTATTACCTCGTGGATTGTTGTGTAAATCGGCCCCCTAGGGGTCAATGTGCTCTTCTTTAATCGCACAGCCTTTACCGCCATCTTCCCGAACTCTTCGCTACGCTTACTCTCAACATACTGCGCCAAGGCATCCCTGTTCATAGCGGACTTGACGCGAGCGATTGTCATGTGAGGGCTGAAACCCTTGTCGTCGGGTGGCAAGCCAATCTGCCTAAGCTTCGGTTCAAGCTGCTGGAAAATACCGTTCAATTGCTCTTGCCCATGCTTCATTCCCACCCAGACAACGTTGATTCGCCTCGGGTTTGGGAACACTCCGAGGCCGGTGAACTCTGCTTCGAACGGCGGAAAACGCACAGAATCCATAGCCTCCTCAACTTTCCCAACCGTTGTCTGTGGAACCTCTCCTAGAAAGCGGAGTGTCAGATGCATTATCTCTGGCTCCACGATTTTCAGTTGTGCGCGTGTCTGCTCCAAACCCCTCTGAACCGCGACTATTCGCTCGCGTATTGAAGCCTCATCGAGGTCAACTGCGATGAAGCTCCGTATGCGTTCCTGCGACATATGATTCCCGTCAGCGAAGGCTAATATTGAATGACCTAATTTAACGGTTCATAGCCATTGGGCGGGAAGACCTCGGAGACGTTTGCCGGCAAATGCAGCCAAGAAAGAAAGTCATCGCGATCTCCGGCATGCCCGGCGCTGGGAAGGGGGTAGCATCAGCGGCGGCGAAGCAACTTGGCTTCGACGTGTTGGTTCTCGGCGACGTAATCAGAGAAGAAACTGAGCGCAGGGGGCTCGACCCAACCCCCCAAAACATCGGCGCTGTTATGTTGCAGGTTAGGGAACTTGAGGGGTCTGCCGCAGTAGCCAAAAGGCTACTTCCTAAGATTGAACAATGCCAATCCAACGTAGTCATCGTGGAGGGAGTCAGAAGCTTCCATGAGCTTACCGAACTCAAATCGAAGTTTGAAGTGATCACCTTAGTAATTCACGCCTCACCCAAGACGCGTTTTCAGCGGCTCCTGTCGCGGGGAAGAAGCGATGATCCTAAGACATGGGACACATTCTACGAGCGCGATAATCGAGAGCTGACGGTGGGATTAGGACAGGTCATTGCTCTGGCTGATCATTTGGCCGTCAACGAAAATTCAATTACCGAACTTCAATCGACCGTCAAAGGCATTCTCAATAAGTTGAAAACATAATGGACACAGACGTCACTGCCGAGTCCGTTGTTAATCCAACCGAAGATGAGGCGAAAGTGGAACGCGCACTTCACAACCTGTTCCCATCAGAACCTATACACAAGACCAGCATGCGGGGGAACGAAGTCGTTCTCAGGATTCAAGAGGACGGTTTGACCTTCCTTTCCACCTTGCAGAATCTGATTAGGCAGGAGAGGATTCGGACAGCCGCGAGGTCGATTCTCTTCAGCCGAACTGAAGGGCAACGAATTAGGATCTATCTTAACAAACAAGCGGCGTTCGTGGGACGAGTCTCGTTCTGTGAACCGACGGGGGAATCTCCTAATGGACCAATTTCTATCGAGATAGAGTCGTCGGACCCTCAATCGGTCATAGACTTCTTGGCACGCCCCGGACCAGGCCTCAGTCAAGAGTATGTGGGGAGACGTAGACGGTAGCCATATCTCTCGAGAGAATTGTTTCGCGGAATATTCTTTTGGCCTACGCCAGCAGTGGCGCGGGATTCTCATACATGGCGCTAATGTGGAAGAGCGCTAATTTCCGGGACTTACTCCTCTTCGCAACACCCGCGGCTTCGCTCGCGGTCGAGTGGCCATAATCTCTTGCTTTCGCCGAAGCTGCTTCCGCGAAGCAGCTGTCATGAATTAAAAGGTCTGACCTAGCCGCCAATTTTACGACGGCCGCGCACGGTCGTGTGTCAACAGCGTACGTTATTTTCACACCGGGCCTTTGCGGTCCAACAACAAGCCTTGACGGAATCAGTTTTCTTCCTATCTTCACGGAACCAGAGGCCTGTAATTTCTTCCACATCGGGCCCTCCGGAATGCCAAGTTTCAGCGCTTTGGAAGGGTCAAACTTCCCAGGCCGTGGTTTCTCCACGAATGCATACGCCAAGCAAGGCATGCCGTGCTCGGCCGGGGCAGCGTGCACTTCGTATTCCTCGTCACTGACAACGCGGCCATGTTGTGCCTCCTTTATTCGAATGGGAAATCGCGAATATAATTTGACAACCCGATTAACCGAGGTTACAAGGTCTGCGATTCCTTTTGGGCCCACAATCTCCAGCTCATTTGTTCTTCCCATGAAGGAGAGGGTGTGGAGTAATCCTGGTAATCCGAATACGTGGTCTCCGTGCATATGGCTGATGAATATGCGCATCTTTCGGTTGGTTCCTGCTTTGGCTTGGAGGAATTGGCGTTGCGTACCTTCCCCACAATCGAAGAGCATTACCTCTGGGCCTCTCCGCACGAGGACGCTTGGGAGGTTTCGATACTTGCTTGGGACGCTTCCTCCCGTCCCGAGAAAGGTTACG